>Ga0194060_10004115_pt1 | contig 10127 bp, 9 predicted proteins | sample SepL225m_MetaG_FD_163427 | JGI IMG/M metagenome (GOLD analysis project Ga0194060, IMG submission 163427) | Anoxic zone freshwater microbial communities from boreal shield lake in IISD Experimental Lakes Area, Ontario, Canada - Sep2016-L222-5m | ecosystem: Environmental > Aquatic > Freshwater >... | reverse complement strand
CCACGCGCCTCAACGATCTGCTCCAGATCCTTGCCGCGCACAAGATCCATCGTCAGATAGTGGCAACCCTCGTCGGTGAAGTGGCTATAGATCCGTGGGATGCGCGGGTGGCTCAACCCCTGAAGTAGTTTGGCCTCGGCGTTGAAGCGCTCAATCGCCTCCGCGCCCTCTTTCTGGTCAGTAAACTTGTCCAGCATCTGCTTGATCGCAAAAACCTGGCCGCCCTCGTCAATACCCTCAAAAACCGCGCCCTGGCCGCCCTGCTTGATCACACGCGTGATCACATAGCGCCGATCATCGGTCGGCTTGTCATTATTCAGTACAACATCGAGGCCGCAGTGCTGGCAGAAGCGGGCGCGGCGCAGATTTGACTTGTGGCATTTCGGGCAGAGGATCTGACTGACCTCAGCCATAACGCTCCATGTAGGCTTGGCAAAGGCAACAGGGACGCCTGCTATTCGGGAACGAGTTGTCATCGAGCCGCCTCCAGGGTAGCACAGGCGGCATCACCCGGCAAGGGCGACCGCACATCCTATCTACGCACGTGGCCCGCCTTTTGTTGCAGCATCCCCTCACGACCAGTCCTTCGCCCGGTAGCCCAGCCAGCCCATCGCCGAGATGTCGTCGCGCCAGTTCTCGCGCACTTTCACCCACAGCTCCAAGAACACCTTCTGCGCCAGCATGCGCTCGATGTCCTGCCGGGCCGCGCTGCCGATCCGCTTGAGCATCGCGCCGCCCGCACCGATCAGGATGCCCTTCTGGCTGGACTTCTCCACATTGATCGTCATACGGATGTAGACGGCGGCGTCCTTCTGCTCCCACTCGTCTACCTCCACCGCGACAGCGTGGGGAACCTCCTGCTGGATGAAGAAGAGTACCTTCTCGCGCACGAGTTCGCCCGCCAACTGCTGTTCGGTCTGATCAGTCACCTGCTCGGTCGGGTAGAGGGCGTGGCCGTGCGGCAGCCGGGCCACAATCTCGTCGAGCAGGCCAGCCAACCCCTGGCCGCGCCGCGCCGAGATCGCCAACTCCATCTCCCACCGCCCCAAGTCACGGTATTCCTCCATGTAGGTTCCGCCCCGGCGCGGCGGCACGTCCACCTTATTCAGCAGTAGCAGCCGGTGACCGCGCGCCCGCTGCACCTGCTCGGCGATCTGGCGGTCGAGTTGGCTCGGTGGCTGACTGATGTCAACCATAAAACAGATCACGTCGGCACCGGGCAGACTGCGTTCGGCCAGATCGACCATAAACTGGCCCATCTTATGGCTTGGCTTATGGATGCCGGGCGTATCGATAAAGACCACCTGCGCGTCGGGTCGGCTCAGGATACCCCGCACCGGCACCCGCGTCGTCTGCGCCCGTGGCGAAACAATCGTCACCTTCTGGCCGAGCAGCGCGTTGAGCAGCGTGCTTTTGCCGACATTCGGCTTACCCACCAGGGCCACAAAGCCGGAGCGGAGCCGGGGCTGGTCGGGAGTCGGCGGTTGGCGGTCGAGAGTCGAGGGGGCGGTTTCCGGCTCCTCCAGTTCCTCTGGCTCCTCCACCTCCGGTTCCGGCACAAACACCACCGGCCCCTCACCAGCCTGCGGCGCATCGTCCAGCGACACCATCACGGATGCCAAACGGACGAGGCGCTCGGGCGTCAGCAGGTCGGCTGGCGGAGCCAGTTCCACCCCCAGAATACGCTCGTCCGCGTCCAGATCAAGGATCGCCGTCTGCTCCAGGGCCACTGCCCGCGCCGCCACCCCGCCGGGGATCAGGATCGACAAGAACCCCGTCTCCATATCCAGACGGCCAAACTCATCATCGAGGGCCAGTTCAAGCTGATCGAGCGTGACCTCATCGTCCAGATCAAGACGCAGGCCAACCACCTGTCCGTCGCCATCCAGCAAGAGGCTCGCCGGGTATTCCAGCGTATAGACCGCCTGCCCCGCCTCAAGCTCCGTGAAGTAGGCGTACAGCGTGGTAGCCTCAGGGTCGTGTGAAAATTGTAGCAACATCGTCTCCTGGGAGGGCGTGCCCGACCCGTGAACGGGCGGGCTCTTGTTTGCAAAGGCCGCCTACGCGGCATCGGTCAGCCCGCGCAGGCGGGCTTCGTAACCGTAGCCGGGGGCTTTAGCCCCAATACTTTTCGGATAAGCTGATCTTGCATCGACCTTGCCCCCTCACCCCCTGCCCCTCACGGGGAGAGGGGAGATTCCGCACCAGGACGCATCCGACTCCCCCTCTCCCGCTCAGGGAGAGGGGGCTGGGGGGTGAGGGCTGAGCGGCGGCAGATTCCTTATGTGAAAGGTATTGGCTTTAGCCCCCCGGCAAGTGCGGTATTGCCATTACTGGCTCTATCACGCATCGCGCTTCACGCGAGCGATCATCGGTTTCTTTGGCTTCGTCGACCCTTCGCTGGTCTCCGGCGGCGAGTTCGGCGGCTCAGGCTGGTCGATCAGCTTGCGATAGAGATAGCTGAGCAGAATACGCACCACCGCTGCCATCGGGATAGCGATAAAAAGCCCGAAGGCCCCGCCGATGGCCCCGCCAGCCAGGATAGCGAAGATCACCACCACCGGATGCAAGCGCACCAGCGGCCCCATCACATTGGGGATAATAAAGTTATCCTCGATTTGGCGCAGCGTAAAGTAGATCACCCCAATCAGGGCTGCCATACTGCCGTGGGAGAGGCCGAAGGACATCTCGGCCTGGAAGAGCGTCGAGATAATTGCGATCCCGGCTGCTGACCACGGCCCGATGATCGGCAGGATCTCCAGGGTGCCCGAGGCGACCGCGATCACCAGGGCGTAGGGCACCTGGAGGATCGAGAGCGGGATAAAGAGTAGTACCGACATGATTGCGATCAGGATGAGTTGCCCACGGATGTAGGCGCTAAACACCCCGTCGATCTGCGTCCCCAGGCTGCCAATCTCCGCACGGTAAGGCGCTGGAATCAGGTTCGTCGCCCAGATTTTCAGCTCGCCCGCCTCCATCAGCAAATAGAACGTCGAGATCAGATACACCAGGGCGTAGATGACCGACTCAAGCGCCGAGACGACCAGCCGTGGCACATTGCCGCTCAGCCAGGTTCCCAGATCGCGAACCACACTGATCAACTGGTCTTCGACCGGGGCCAGGTTGATCACAAAGCCGCCGAACTCAACCTGCTCACGCCCCTCGAAGATATTGCGGATCTCGCTCGCCAACTGCGGCGCTTGGCGGGCAATATCGCGTGACTGCTGAATAATGATCGGCCCGAGCCATGTGAACAGGCCATAGATCAGCAGGAAGACGATCACATACAGTACCACGATCCAGATCGCACGGCCCAGCCCGGTGCGCCGCTGGAGCCAGCTCACCAGCGGGTTAAACAGATACGCCGTGATGATCGCCGCAATAAAGGGTGCCAGCACGTGGACAACCTGCTGGTACAGCAAAATCGTCAGGGCGATAACAATAGTCGCTGTGATCAGCTTGTACTGCGCCGAGAAGCGGATCGGCTGCGACTCCTGCGACATAGTGCGCTCCCTTAATATCACTGCAAAAAGACGACAAAAAATAGCACGCCCCGACCACCGCGTGTCGGGACCTGCTGCATTATACCGCGTTCACCAGTGCAATGGTGACTTACATGTCAGATTGCTGCGCCCGTCGCAGAGGGATATCGGCTTTCAGATGGTCGCTCGCCTCGCCACGCAGCAGCGTGACCTCGATCTGATCGGGGTCAATCGCGGGCAAGTAGCGTGCCAGCACGGCGGCGATGTCGATCTTCATCTGCTCCTTCATCTCAGGCGTGAGCTTATAGCGGTCATCGACAAGTACCGTTGCCAGGCGCTCTTTCGCAACCTGGGCGCTACGCCCTTGCCGCCCGCTGAATAGAGAGTCAAATAAGCCCACAAACGTCCCTTTCCGTTACGATCGCCGTCGGCCAAACATCCCAAATAGCCGTTCAAACACACTCTGCTGGTCAGAGAGTATCATAAATGGCACACTCTCGCCGGCGAGGCGTCGCGCAATATTGAGAAAGGCCCGCCCGGCCAAGGAACTCTGGTCGTAGACCACCGCTTCGCCACGATTGGTTGACGTGACAATTGTTTCATCGTCGGGAACAATCCCGATCAACCGGATCGCCAATAGTTCTAGCACATCGTCCACCGAGAGCATCTCGCCACGGCTCACCAGCCTCGGCTTAATCCGGTTGACGATCAAGCTCGGCGGCCCCTTTTCGGCTGCCTCCACAAGGCCAACGATCCGGTCGGCGTCGCGTACTGCCGAGACCTCCGGGGTCGTGACGATCACCACCTCATCGGCACCCGCGATTGCATTACGAAAGCCGCCCTCGATCCCGGCCGGGCTATCAATCAGCACATAGTCGAACTCATGGCGGAGCTGGTTCGTCAGCTCAATCATCTGGGCAGGACTCACCGCATCTTTATCGCGGGTCTGCGCGGCAGGCATAAGGCAAAGTTCGGGCAATCGCTTATCTTTAATCAGCGCCTGGCGCAATCGCGCCCGCCCCTCCACCACATCCACAAGATCGTAGACAATACGGTTCTCCAGGCCCATCACCACATCAAGGTTGCGTAGCCCGATGTCGGCGTCGATGACCGCCACCTTTGCCCCCTGCATCGCCAGGGCCGTGCCCAGGTTTGCGGTGGTGGTCGTCTTGCCCACGCCGCCCTTGCCCGATGTAATGGTGATAATACGCGCCATAGTTCTCCCTAACTTCTTTTCGAGCCTTCCCAGGGCTCCACAACGATCTGGGTACCCTCAATGCGTGCAGTCTCAGGGCCATTTCGCCCCACGCCATCAGGAGCTCGCGTGATCTGCTCGGCGATGCGCAGTTGGGTTGGCCTCAACTCCAGCGCACACACCACCGCCTCGGCGTTGCCCAGAGCACCGGCGTGAACCAGTCCCCGCAGCCGCCCCCAGACCACCACGCTCCCCCCGGCAATCAGCTCGGCACCCGGATTCACATCGCCGATCAGCGTAATATTGCCGTGGTGGCGGAGTACCTGGCCCGAGCGCACCGTGCGTGTCACCAGCATCCCATCGTGTTCACTGGCCACTGCCGGCGCGGCTGTCTCGGCATAGCGCGGCAGTGGCCGCGCCGTCAGACCCGACGCCCGTGCTGCGTCCCGGCTCTCGCGTGCTGTGGCACCAACCGACTCGACCTGCACCCCGTGCTGCTGCATCAACTCAAGCAAGGCCACCATCTGCACGTCACTGAGCGTCCGATCACCGATCTCCAGCATCAGACGTGCCCCTACGAAAAAGCCGCTTTTCTGAGCAAGCTGCTGGGACAGGGCTTCCGTGAGTACCTGCCAATCGACCGCATCGTCAAGCTTGAGGCGAAGCCCTTCACGGCTTCCTTTAATACTGATCAGGTCGCTCATGCCCCTGTATCCATTTTGAACGAGTGTTATTCACCAATTATAGCATAGTGACGACTCCGACGACTAAAGCCCAGGGCTCACGCTCAATACTTTTTAAATAAGGGGTCTGCCGCCGCTCAGCCCTCACCCTCCAGCCCCCTCTCCCTGAGCGGGAGAGGGGGAGTCGGACACATCCTGGTGCGGAATCTCCCCTCTCCCCGTGAGGGAGAGGGGCAGGGGGTGAGGGGGGTGAGGTCGCCAAGAATCCGGAACCGCCCGCATAGGCGGGCGGTCGTCCACTTCAGACCGCGTAATGTGTACAGATGCTCCCGTGGATCAGGTGGCGATACTTCACCCCTATTTGCTGCTATCTGGCGGGGTGTTGGGCATTGGCAGCAGCGGCGCGAGCGGGTTCACCAGTCGATCCACAATAGCTCCGAGGCGCCGGAACTGCGGACCAAGCTCCGTCTCTGCCAGAGGGATACTCACCGGCACGTCAAGCTGCACCGGGATCACCACGCTGTCAAGCGAGATGTCCATCTTCAGAGCAATCTGAAGCGGCGTACCCTCGGGGAGAGTCAGGTTAATGTTATCGGCGCGCAGGCGATTGCCGTTGCCTAGATCAATATCGGCACCGCTTAGTACCAGCGGCACCGGGCTGGTCAGCCTTACCTCCGTCACCTTGTCGACCGGGACAAAGATACCCTTGCCCGCCAGCGAGAGCGGCTGGCTCAGGGGGATCGTCGTCCTGATCGTCGATCCCTCAAGCTTCACGACCACATCCTGAAGCTCGGCAAGGTTGTTGGCCGCGAAGGTTTGCGTATTACCGGCAATGCCGATCACCTGGCCCCGGTTGGTGAGCAGCGCCCCGGCCAGCACACCCAGGATGATGAGCAGAACGACATTGATCAAGAACGATGTCCAGATCATCGCCGTGTAGAGCGGCGGGAGGCGGGCGTAGCGTTTTGTGCTACGTCCAGCGGAGCGGGGAGAGTCGGTCACGGGGGTAGCGACAACATCATTAGTCTGCTCGGCCATGCCGTTCTCCTTAAATGCGTCCACCTGCGGCGGAAGCGATGGCGCGCATCGTGCGCTTCGTCTATCCTACACCGCATCATACCACGCAGGTACATAGATTCAAGGATGTGTTACGCACTGCCGAGGTGGCGCAAAGCCAGGCGCAGCCGCTGCTCCAGATCCTCCGGCGCGTCAGCGGGCATCGCGCCGATGGCTGAGGCCGCCTCGGATCCGCTGTAGCCCAGGCTCATCAGGAGATCGGCCAGGTCGCTGTTCACCGCTGTGGCCGCTGGGGTCGCGCCAGACGCGGGTGGCGGAAGACCCTTGAGGTCGATTTTGCCCTTCAGTTCAAGCACGAGGCGCTCAGCCGTCTTCTTACCGATGCCGGGCACCCGCGAGAGCCTGGCCGTATCGCCCTGGGCCAGGGCCGTGCGGATTTCGTCGGGCTGGCCCGACGAGAGCAGGTTCAGGGCCACCTTCGGGCCAACCCCGCTCACCGCGATCAGGCTCTCGAACAGCGCCCGCTGCGCCACGCTGGAGAACCCGTAAAGCGTCATGGCGTCCTCACGGACGATCATCTGCGTGTACAGGAAGATCGCCTCGCCCTCAGCCCCGGCCGCGCCTAGCACCGTGCGCGGCGCGTAGACGAGCCAGCCGATCCCGCCGGTCTCCACCACCAGATGATCAACTCCGATATGGATGAGCGTGCCGCGCAGTGATGCGATCATGGCGTATCCTCTCTGAACCATGTCTCATCCGAAGAATTCCCCGAGAGTCGCATAGCACACCGCTGGCTGCTCAACCATCGGCACGTGGCCGCACTCGTTGATGATCACGACGTGCGTGTCGGCCAGGGCTGCGGCCAGGGCTGTGGCGCTCGATGGCGGAAAAATCGGATCCTCCCGCCCGCCCAGCACGAGGGTCGGCATCGTCGTCCGTCGTATCGCCTGCGTCAGCAGCGGGTCGCCGGTGCTGGCCGCACCCTCGATGCTGGACAGAGCATCCATCGCGGCTAGGTCGGCGATGCCCAGCGCCAGCAAGGGCGCGTCAGGCAGATGGTGCAGCATCGGCCCAGCCAGCAGCGTTGGCAAGGGCGGGGTTGACCAGGCGAGTTGTCTCCACGGCCGCGACAGCGCCAGCCAGGGCCGCGACAGCGCCAGCCAGGGTGCCCAGAAGGCCGCCGCCGTACCCATCTGCGTGCCAAGATCGCGGTAGCGCGTCTCTTCCTCATCTGAGCGGGCGATGCCGAAGCTGACCAGAGCCACGCGCTCCACCTGGTTGGGCCGGGACGCCGCTACCATCAGGGCCACCGCCCCGCCCAGCGAGTGGCCGCACAGGCTGACTGACCCACAATTCAGCGTGTCAATGAAGGCCAGCACCGCCAGGGACAGCCCGCGCAGCCCGCTGCCGTTCGCCCCCGGCGGCGACTCGCCGTACCCCGGCATGTCGATGGCGTAGACGGTGTGGCCCTCGGTGAGGGTGACGAATGCCGCGAGCCAGTGGCGCGACGACCCGCCCCAGCCGTGGATTAGCAGCAGCGGCGGGCCTTCCCCGCCCACCCGGTAGGCCAGCCGTCCGGTCGGAAGTTCGATGTACTGTAGTGCAGGTATGTTCATGTTTTAATTATGATAGGGGCGGCTCATGCGCCGCCCCTGCGGGTGTGCCGTAGCTAAAAATCCCCCAAAAGTCATGGCTACGCGGGTGGAAACTTGGTTAAAAGCTGGTACTATCAGATGGGTGATGCTCTCTTCGTATCATACCCGCTCTTGTCCGCCGGTCAACCCATGAGGCTTGTGTGACAACATCGTCACCGTGCCTTACTAAGCAAGGAGGAACTCATGCGTCCGATCCCCTATCTCCGCCCGTTCATGGTTCTGGCGATGGTTGCGACCATTGTATCGGCATTTGGCCTTGCCCCCGTTCAGAACACCTACGCAGGGTCTCACAAGATCGTCTTCACGTCGGACTTCAACAGCCTGGCCACCGGTGTTTTAGCCGTTGGCACACCCGTGGAGGTGGCAGTCGGTAGCGTGGTGGCGAGCGCGGCCACGGTCGAAGTGGCGGCCACCACCGAGTCTCGTGGTAAGGCGATTGTAGTCAGTGGGGCTGGCGCAGCCGACCTGCGCTTCAGCACCTATCCGAGTACGCTGCCCCAGGTCGGCAATAACCGACGCTATGATCTGGTGGTGCGTGCCAGGCTGACCGCACCGGTGGCCACTGTCGCCGGGTCAAGCCTCTTCCTCGCCACTATCGACGGCGCACGCTACGAGATCGTAAGCTTCGGAGCCGACGGCACCCTGGCCCGCGAAGGCGTCAGTCTGGGTCTGGCTTACACGCCCGAAAGTCCGGTGGAGGTCGATGTTCGCCTCGATTTCAAGAATGGACGCATGGCCCTGAACCTGTCTACGGCGGTAAATTCGGTCGCGCTTGCCAGAATCGCCATACCCGGCAATTTCTCCCCCGACAATATCGGCGCACTGGTGATCGCCGCCGGTGGGGCCAGCGGACGCTACAGCATCGACGATGTTGAGGTGCGGGTTGAGCAGGAGAAAAAGAAGGCCGATCCGGCGAGGGTCGAGTTCGAGCGGCCAGAGTATGAAGTCGAGAATGATCATGGCACCGCTATTGTCTCCCTGGTGCTGAGGCTTAATAGCAGCAGAGGCATGGCCACAAATGTCTTCCTGACCCTCAACCTGGACGAAACACAGCTCGATATGCTCGATCTGAGCTTCCTCTCCGGCATTGGCTACATCAAAGAGCGAGGCCACAACCAGATCGTCATCGGCATCGGTGAGAACAACCGCTTCCGCCAAGAACACTTCCAGATCAAGATCAAATTCAAGGTTCAGGCGCATGGCAACGATGAGCATCGGTTTGATCTGAGGTACCGGCTCAACTACAACGACAGCGACGGGCATCACGAGATGGCACCGGCACCGATTATCGTGATCGTACCCGTGATCGTGTCGTCCGCCCCGACGACCCCCGCGACCAGCGTGCCAACCGACACCTTGCCGATCAGCGTGACCTTACCGCTCCAGCGGCTACCGATCACGCACATCGACGTGCGCTTTCGGACGAACTGGGATCGTGACGGCGGTCTACGCATCTACGGTCTGCCCCTCACGGAACCCTTTAGCACAACCAACGGCATCAGCGTGCAGTACTTCGAGCGGGCGCGCTTTGAGTACCACCCCGAGAACGCGGGTTCCCCATACGTAATCCTGCTCGGACGGCTCGGCGTTGAGCTTGGCCAGGTTCAGCCCCCGGTTGCTCCGCCCACCAGCACGGTTGACCTGGCCTGGTATTTCGCGCCCACTGGACACACGATCACACCCAGGCTACGAAATTACTGGCGCAACCAGAGTGGCCTGGCAACTTTCGGCTACCCAATTGGTGAGGCATCGACGGATAGTACGGGCACGGTGGTGCAGTACTTCGAGCGCGCCCGCCTGGAGTACCACCCCGAGTATGCCAACACCGAGAATGAGGTGTTGATCGGCCTGCTCGGTGCCGAGCGGCTGGAGCAACTGGTTGGCCCACGCTAATAAAGCACACAGCTACCATTGCTAATTTCGCTGGCAATGGTAGCTATGAGTATCCTAGGGCTGATGCAAAGTCGTGTGATCGCCGCTCAGCCCTCACCCCCCCAGCCCCCTCTCCCTGAGCGGGAGAGGGGGAGTCGGACGCATCCTGGTGCGGAATCTCCCCTCTCCCCGTGAGGGAGAGGGGCTGGGGGTGAGGGCCGGA
>Ga0194060_10004114_pt1 | contig 10128 bp, 8 predicted proteins | sample SepL225m_MetaG_FD_163427 | JGI IMG/M metagenome (GOLD analysis project Ga0194060, IMG submission 163427) | Anoxic zone freshwater microbial communities from boreal shield lake in IISD Experimental Lakes Area, Ontario, Canada - Sep2016-L222-5m | ecosystem: Environmental > Aquatic > Freshwater >... | reverse complement strand
AGGAGTATTTGAGCAATATCTTCATAGCTATACCCTGCATGCAATGAAAGAATGGCTTTTATTTTATCGGCTAACTTTTTATTCTTTGTAGCTTTGTGTGTCGTTTTTAAAAGAACGACCTGTTCTTCCGTGAGAATTTGTGACATATTACTATATCACATGATTTTGATCCCTATGTCAAGTCCTTTGAGTTTCAAACCTGTGTTATTGGGGTATATCAAAAAGCAATTCAAGCAACATGGTTTACTTCTGATGAAGAGACGAATATAAAAGAGATTGATACACAATTATCATTGGATGAGATGCTTCAATCTTATTATTTTGATGCTGTAAAAGAGCTTGCTCAGAGTTGGAAAAATGAGATGCAACACACTCATTTTAAAGGTGAACGAGCACATCTTATGGCAACAAGTTTGTCGATTCATACAAAGAAGATACGTGATCTTCCAGAAAGTTGGCATGAAAAAACAGTAGCAACACTTCTTGCATTTGAAGATAAATACGGTAACGAACCCTCACCTTCCAAAACTAGTTTATTGGTTAATTTAATGCTTCTTGCTATACAAGAAAATATTCTTGAATCGTCTCAGTTTACGATACAAGAATTGTTCAAAGTTCGTGAAAAAATTTCTGAGAATGAAATCGAGACATTATCCAAGACAGATGAACTAGCAATTGTCTTATTTCTCACTGATACTATGTTAGCTATATGGACAGATGAGAACCTAATTCATTCATTTAATAATCCTTATTATCCTCATATACAAAAAGTACAAGAACGACTTCTTCATGCGCTCCAGAAATGTGTAGAACAAATATCACCACATGAGGCATCACCTGTTCGTGTCAGATTCAAGCCTCATGATCCTTCAAAATATGGTAGTACATTTACTACTACACCTGAATTGCGAGGGGGAACATTTTACGAAGCACCTCAAGTTCTTGTCTCTGATAGTTTTCTATCAAACGATCAATGCTATCTCACTATCGATGATGAGAAAATCCCCATTACTCAGTTTCTAAGTGCAAAAGGAATTCAAGGAGTAACTGAGATTCTTGTTCAACAAATTACTACAAACATACTTATGCCCATTGATACCTCTGTATTTAGACGAATTGGAGGATTTGATTTTTGGCATAATTGGAAAAAGGACTCATCAGGGCCTGAAATAGCATATGTTTTTCAAGAAGGACATTTGATGGCTAGCTTTATTATGACGCAAAACACGAAAGGAGCGATGGTACTGTGTGCTGTAAACGATGATGAGGAAACATCCCAATTATTGAGACTAACTGATCAAAATGATCTTGATGCATCTCAGAGAAGAAGAGTGGGTACAAATGGTGGGAAATACCAAATATTGATAGTTCCTGTAATTGTAAGCCAACAAGAGGGAGAAACGGATGTCTGTCCTCAATCAGTAACACCACTTCCTCATGCATTTAATCCAATAGAGTATCCTGTAGCAATTCCATATTCTGAGAGACCACCCTTTGTAGATTTTACAACTACTCGTGAATATATCCACCGAATGAGAAAATATCGCATAGTTAATCCACCTCGTAGCAACACTCCACAGCCAGTTACCTTTAGATCTAAAGTTGCAATAGAACGATCTCAAACTCAAGGTGCAAAGTATTTACCTTATAAAGGTCCCCGAACATTAGACACCAAGCAAAATATAGTTTTATTACGCATGCAAATGCACGGTGTACATCCAGATAATATGGATGAAGTATTATCACAAATAACAACTACTGAGCGCCCTGATGAAGATTAGCATACTCAAATACCTCAGGAACATCCTTTCGAATTGTATCGTTATATTTTTGTATCACCTGTAATGATTCATAGGGGAGGGGAGCAACTTCTAAATTGATAGTATGTTCAGCCAAGATATCAATAATCTGCTTGAGATTTGCACCAGACATACTGCCCATTCCCACACTATCCCACAACTGATACTCCTCCTTATTTGTTTTTTTTAATATAAAAGAAGGTCGAAAATCATATTCATGTTGTTTTGAACTCCACTTGAGAGATGATGAGAGTTCGGCATTTGTTACATCTTTCCAATCAAGAACTCGTAACTCTGAAAGTTGAAAAAATCCATTTTCATATATGCCATTTTTATCTATTTTTGTATACGTAGTTAACCCAAGAAAAAGTAACATCAATAATACTCCAAAAACAATTGGCATTATTTTTTGATTACCTGAACTTTCTTTTTGTCTTACTTTATCCATATCAATTCGTAATAAAAAATTGTGTGAAAAAACCTCATACTCTTCTTTTGACTTTCCTTTTCGTTCACGACCAAGCATTTGAATAAGTGAAAAATAAATCGCTTGAGTAGGGAAAAAAGTACGAATAAAAGATGAAACTATTCCAAAAACTAAGATAAGATATAAAAAGAGTACAGGTATAACAGATAATAACAACCCATTTGATGAAGAAAAAATAGTTCCCGGCTGAATATTGAGTATTTTATGCTGTATATCTTCAAAATATATAAGAGTGGTAAAAAATGCTCCCATCCATCCAGAAAACATGATTAACATAACAAATGCAAAAAAAGCATAGGTAGTACACGAAATTTTTAGTGGCTCTTTGCGCGGAACAAGAAGATAAAGCGATTCATCCTCAGCCTGAGGGATATACTCGCGCATAACCTTACTCCGTAAAACATTGTTTGTGACCTCTTGTGCAAGATGATTCATATGATGGATTTAATTATATCATCTTAGTACTAATCTACTTTTCTTATTATATCTGTAACCAAATACATACAATTTATATAACTTATATATAAATATGGTGTATAATCTCTAAGAATATATGTTCAGGACAATACAATTCAAAAATAACCTCATAATTTTTTTAGCAGTATTATCGATTCACATTTATGGAGCATCGAAAATACAAGCACAACAAATAACTACTTACACAGTAACTAATACAAATACCGATGGAGAGGGGAGTCTACAAAAGGCTATTGCAACCAGCAATACCCTTACAGAAGGAGAGAAAAGGATCACATTTGCTATACCAGACACCGATCCTAATTATCAAAATGGTGTCTGGACAATCTCAATTGAATCTACTCAGTCAGCAATACTCAATAATAACATCACAGTTGACGGATTTTCCCAACAAGGAAGTTCTCCCAATCAAACACCTCATAAACCTGACCAAGTATTAAAAATTGCAATCAATATTTTAAATGGTTCATGGAATATTCAAGGAAATAATAATACACTTAGAGGACTTGATATTATCACACCTGTTAACACAGATTCGTCAATTCCTAATTTAATAATCACAGGAGATTCAAATATCATTTCTGATTCTTTTATTGGCATCAATTCTACTCAAGAATGTCCGCGCAATCCTGATAAAGTCGTCATTGTAACAGGGAAAAATAATATCATACAATCATCAACAGCTATTGGATGCGCAAGTAACGTTTCAGGAAATTATTCAATTGAGATGAATGGCACTGGAACCATTCGCAATTCATATATAAATACAAACGCTCATTTAGAAAAATTATCAGGAAATGGAATACTAGTGAATGCTGAAGAAGGTGATGTTTATATAGAAAATAATATAATTAGTGGAAATTCAGACTCTCTTTTAATAAATAGTGTAAGTACAGGCACACAACCGACAATCCAAATAACCAATAATTTTTTTGGTACTAACTTTTCAAGAAGTGCTATACTAAACACAGGACAAATTTACATAACTGGCAATTATCCAGATAATCCCATCACCTCTTTTTCCTTTACTGACAATGTAATAACAAATAATACTTCTGGTGAACCTCTTGAGAATTTCCCACTCTCATATCCTTCTGAAATGCCCGGGGTTCTTATTTTAAACAGTGTCGTGCAAGCGACTATTTCAAATAATTCTTTTATTCATTTGTACGGGCATGCATTTTTTTTATACGCTGATGATTACATCCCTACAGAACAAAATACATTATTCGTATCAGTATCTAAAAATACATTTAGCGATATTCGAGGATCTGCAATGGTATTTTATGAACCTGTTAGCAAAAGTAAAACGGTGCTATCAGAAAATACTGTTGCAAACACCGCACTACTTGGAATTGATCGCGAACTCAACGAACTTACTGCAAATGATGAAGGAGATGTGGATCAGATAACAAATTTTCCTATCATCACCAACGCAACAACTGATGGAAAAATACTAAACCTTGAAGGATTTTCACGAGCAGGATCAAAAGTTGAAGTTTATTCAACAACTAATTCAACACTATTTGTAAGTGGAGAATTACGAAGTGGATTTGCCTCGGGTCAACAATTTATTGGATCATTTGTAGAAGGAAGTGCAGAAGATACAGACTCATCAGTAGGGTATTATATTATTCCACCCTCTGATACTGATTGGACAACGTACAAAGGAATTTACGTAGGAAGAGATACAACAGAAAAATTCAAAGTAGCTCTTCCTTTATCTCAACCACTTGCGATTGGAAGTTATATCACAACTACCGCAACTTTGAATTCAACAACATCTGAATTTTCACCATCTAAACCTGTCATATTGTATTCAATCACATTAACGTCAACTCCTTCAATAGCGCCTAGCCAAAGTCCTTCTTCGACACCTACTCCTACACCAGGACCAACAGGAATTCAACCTTCTCCTACGCCTTCTGTTACGCCATATGCCGTACCAACGCTAAAACCAACCTTAATTCCAATACAACGTACTGTTGTTCCAACCACAACTATCAAACCAACGCCAACCTCAATTCCTGTCGTTCTTGGTGCTACAGCTCCTACTCAAAATCAACCCACTTTGGTCAAAGATTATAGGAATTATTTTTATTTTTTATTACTTTTATTACTTCCAGTATTAATTTATTTTTTGAGAAAAATGCTAAAGCAATTTATGACCAAACACAATAGCGATACGAACAATATTATAGTATAATCTCAAATAATATGAACAATAGTTACTCAAACGGCAAAGCTGTATATAAAATTATCTTATTTAATGTTCTTACTTTTGGAATATACCGAATATATTGGATATACAAAACATGGAAATACATTGGACAAATTCAAAATAGACAAATAAATGCAGGAACTAGAACGTTTTTGATGTTTGTACCTTTTGTAAATATTTTTGTTCTATATAAACTCTATAAAAATATAAACTCAATACTAAAAACATGTGATAAGTGTGATACGTTATCTCCTGGATGGGGAATAGTTCTAAGTCTGTTAGTATACGTTATTATAGATGCACTCTACCAACACAACCTAAATAAATATTGGTTATATAAAGACAACTTACCTATTCAAAAAGGTCTTACAAGTAAAGAAATTGTTTTGACTGTATTAAGCATTCCTCTCTGGATACTATATATAATCATTGTCGTAATTATTACCGCCTTATCTGCATCAGACTTAGATACCACATCTACAAGTCGAAAAATAAAAAGAGATAAAACGTTTCAAACAAATTTTAAAAATAGCATAGTAAAAATCCCAATGCTTATAAATTTCTTTCCTGAAGAAAATTTTAGTATACGATTACCGGGAAAACTTATTAAAAAGGATGGGGAAACATATCCTCATAAATATTCATTAACTCTCACAGATGATGAAGGATATTATGTCGCAGTTACTGACTTAGACATAAAAGAAAATATATTATCTCCTACAGATATATCAAAAATTCAAAATGCAATAGTTAAAAGTCTCAAAGAACAGTATGAAACTATGTCGGAGCCAGAACCTACGTTTTCAGGTATGACTAAAGGAATTCTGATACGAGCAGAAAAAGATGGATTTTTCATTAAAAAAGGAATATTTATTCATAAAGGAAAGGTATATGAGATATCTTATGTTTATACGAACAAAGCACAGGTAAATACAAACTTTGATGTCATGATAAAAACACTGAAGTTTTTGTAATATAACTATTAGACATTGTTACTCATCCCAAATTGAATAACTAGTTCCAACGAATTATTCATATTTTTTGCATTTATTTTCCATCCATATTCCTCACAAATGTCTTTTACTAAAGCAAGGCCAATACCTTTACTCTTGCCACTTGTATCCAAGGTATATCCTCGTTCAAATAATCGTTTTTGCTCAATCGAAAGGTCTTTTACACCATTTTTTATGGTGATACCTGAACGGGAGACATTAAAAATCACGGGGACATCACTATCAGCATATTTACGGATATTGGAAAGTAGATTCGTCATAATAATTTTAAATGCAGTTGAATCAATTTTTTGAAATATACGATCATCTCCATTAACAGTAAGAGTGAAATGCTCCATAGCAAATTTATGAGAAAATAGTTTAATTTCATTACGAATCGCTTCATTGATATTTATAGGCTCTGTTGAAATTTGTTTTTGATATTCTAATGATTGCCTACTCAATACATGCAATGATTCTTTAATCGAATGCAAATCTTGCTGTAATGATTCGATACCTTCTTGATAGTTTTGTGTTACTAATGTTGCATCAATTGTCGTCAATGCTACGCTTACTGGAGTTAATAATTCATGATAGGCATTTTCTACAAACTGTCTAGTTTTTTTCATTGATTGTATGAGTGGTTTGAAAAAAATTCCTGAGATACCTAGACCAATAAAATAGGTAACAAAAACTAATACACCTGTTAATACCAGAAGTTGCATAAATAACAATCGTTGTTGATAATCAGGAAATGGACAATATTGCCCAACTTGCACTATTGATCCAGCATTGGTACCCGAAGACACTGAGGTTGTTATTGCATGAATACATAATTGTCCAACATTAATAGTTGCAAATCCTTTTTGCGTAATATCGAGATTATACTGCTCAAACAAATCTGATGTAAATAAAATACTTCCATCCGATAATATGACCCGTGAATACACATTTTTTTGTTGTTGTAAACTAGATAAACTTGTTTCATTTTTAGCCAATTTTTGGTTTAATATTTCATCGGAAACAACAGCTTTGTCTTTAACATTTGGCAAACTAATACCTGTTTTACTTTCAGAAAAACTTACTGAATTGCGCATCTGAAACGCAAAACTTTTATTTTCTAGTTGGTTGGTATTGTAATCTGATATGACTGATTTGAGAGCCACTTGCAATGTTTGTTTTGCTTGATTCTCAATCGAAAAACGGATGACACCGATGGTAAGCATGGTAATCGTAATGAGAAGAACACTTGCAAATAAAGAAAAAAATAGAGCGATTTTACGACGCGTTGATACAAACATAGTTATTTTAAAATATATCCAAATCCCTGAACGGTTTCGATAATATCATCTCCAATTTTTTTACGAAGACGTGAGAGATGAACTTTTAATGATTCGGAAAACATGCTATTATCACCATGACTTCCCCAAACACTTTCATAGATATCAGTTGCCGTTTGCGTGCTCCCACGATGCGCCACAAAATACTCCATCAAACGATATTCAGTAGGGGAGAGGTTTAATATTGTTGTTCCACGACGAACCCATTTCTGAATAGTATTTATCGTGATATCGCCTATGCTTATCTCTGTTGTCTTATCGTGTGAATTTCGCCTTGTCAGTGCTCGAATACGTGCGAGTAATTCATCCATATCAAATGGTTTCGTAAGATAATCGTCAGCTCCTCGATCAAGTCCTTCTATACGAGATGTAATGGTAACTCGTGCTGTGAGCATCAAAATTGCTCCTTTATATTGTTCGTTTCTCATTTGCGTACAGAGATCTATTCCATCTCCATCAGGTAAGGAAAGATCGAGTATCACTAAATCATATATATGATCATGGAATAGATTACTAGCTTTATCTAAAGTACCTGCAATAGTAACATGATATAAAAGCTTGCGGAGAACTGTTGCAATATTCTCCGCAAGCTTTGTTGTATCTTCAATTAAAAGAATATTCATTATTCTTATATTATATCTTATCTACTATACCGAACCCCAAAAGAATCCGCTTGATTCATCTTTTTAAACTGTTTTCCAACTGTAGTGGAATTGATGTTTATTGTACCCTGATTATAGATGAAGGTTCGTTTCTCTTCTAACTTGGTGATCTGGCTCGAATACCCACCATTCGTACGTATATTGGCCTGTTGAACATCTTGATATAACAAATCTATCTTACTTTTTGCTTCTTTATTCTGAACCTTCTGAAGATCTAAATCGACGTTCCACAACGTGTCTGCAATATATCCATTCATAAAAGCATTATAAACAGCAATATCTGAAAGAGGATTGATCTCAGTCGATGTAATACCATCAAACATCAGAGGCAGTCGAATAGATTGTGTAATGCTTGTTTTTACATCATTGAAATATATTGTTAATTCTCCTGGTGAAAAACTCTGAGTAGAAACTTGCAAATCACGAGCTTGCACCTCAAAGATATAAGTTGAACTTTTTCCAGCAGTCAGATCATGAGGGAAAAAACGAATCGAATCTTTTAGTTCATATCCGATGCCTCTAATTACTTGCATGCTACCTAGATGAAACTCTACTTTTAAATCTTTTGCTACTGTATTACTCACTGAATCAAATTCTTTTGCAAATATATTTTCAGCATCATCGGGCCGTTCCATAAAATAATAATTACCATTGCCGGCTATAGCTACGCGCGTCATGATGTTTTCATCATAATCAACTCCAACTCCTATCGTTGAGACAGTGATATTACTTAATCGATAGTGTTCTACAAGATGAGCTAATCCGTCGGGTGATGATTCACCAACATTCGCTAATCCGTCGGAAAGCAAGATCACATGATGGAGTCGACCATTTGGAAAAATCGGTAATATATTTTTCATACCTTCTTCCAATCCGCCAACTAAATTGGTCATACTTCCAGACTGCACACGACTGACAGCACTTAAAAAGGATTCCTTATCAAAATTTCCCTTAAATACTGTTGCAACTTCTGAGTCATAGATTACAAGAGAAATATAATCCGAAGTACGTAATTGACTTGCAAGCATCTGTAATGATCGTTTAACTGAGTCTAATTTTTCTCCATTCATCGAACCACTTCGATCTATGACGATAGAGAGATCCATCGGTTGACGTTCTTTTAGTGGTTGAGGTGCAGTATCATTTCCTTTTAATGTTATCAACATATATGCTTTTCCATCTTTAGTTGAGATCATGGTATTCCCCAGTTGGACTGATGCTGATATACTGCCTTGCGTTACAGTAACGGGTTTTGTATTGCCACCTATCGTGTGAAATTGTTTCGGTAGTATCGGCACTCCCTGAACGGGAGGTAGGGGAGAGTGGTGTAATTGATGCAACAAGAGAGATATGCTCATATATGTCAATATAATCATTATTCCAGAACCTAATAAAAGGATCTGCCATGGCGGTTTTGATAATTTCTTCATAATAAATAGGAATTACTAATGACCTATTGTAAAAAAGAGGAGGTTACAAGCAGGTTACAGGGAAAGTATTTTTTCAAAATAGGAGAATGCCTAAGCCAGAAATCTTGTTAAATGAGCTCAAAAATACTTCTTGATAAATATTACTATAAGATATATAATTAACCCTTATATATGGTGCAGACTGCAGAAATAATTCAACGATTTGGGGGTGTGTGGTATGGATTACCAAAGGATCGAATAATCACGCCTATAGATCCGACCCTCGGAATTCAACGCAACTATAGTCACTTAGGACTACGAATGCGACTGTGGAAAGATGAAACTCAAGGGCGTGACTATCAAAAAATATTCGAATCTGCTACATCTCAATCACAGGAACATCCAGCACGCGCAAACGAATTTCTACCGTTAGCTTTTAAACCTTTTTTACAGTCACGACTCCATGATGTCTTAAATCCAGAAATCCAAACAGCATTGCTAGAAGGTTCTCTGAAATTATTTGATTGGGTTTCCAACTGGATGGATCCCATACATACAACAGCAGGAGAAGATCCCTATGTTCCTGAAGTTGGAACCGATTCCATAGATAGATCCGGATATGAACCCTCGCCACTGTACCACCACTTAAGCTAAATTTAACTCCCCTACAAAACGTTTTTTTCTCCACTAAAATAGAGCTATTATGGTAGATGCACACACAAAACCTAAGAGGAAGGTATA
>Ga0194060_10004113_pt1 | contig 10129 bp, 7 predicted proteins | sample SepL225m_MetaG_FD_163427 | JGI IMG/M metagenome (GOLD analysis project Ga0194060, IMG submission 163427) | Anoxic zone freshwater microbial communities from boreal shield lake in IISD Experimental Lakes Area, Ontario, Canada - Sep2016-L222-5m | ecosystem: Environmental > Aquatic > Freshwater >... | reverse complement strand
GCGCCAGGGACCCAGCCCACTGGTTCTCAGTATGGTGTACTGCGAACTCTCGGCAAAGCGCGCCATGACAAAAATGGTGCCGATCAGTACCGCTATGGGCAGCAGTTCATAAAGATGGCTCGGAATCATCAGGGCAACAAACGACAGCGCCTGTGTCAACTGGTATTGATCCGCCCCGAGGCGCCCGATCGACTGGATCTCTTCAACAATATCAAAAAAGAAGAATAGCGAAAGAAAGCACAGGGTGATAAAACCCACGGCCGACAGCACTTCGCCAAAAATCAGGCGGCGGATGGTTTTCAACGCGAGGTCTTTCGTGCTGCCTGGGTTCTTTGGGGGACCAAAGTACGCCAGTTCCAGTTGTTATGGGATATGGTCAGCCAGATCAGGCCCAGCGCCAGAGCGCCACCGTGCAGGCTCAGCATGTAGCCGGTAAACCCAAATTGGCCGGAGGCAATCCAGTTTTGGCCGAGGTTCAACAGGTTGTTGTACAAAACGAAGGCAAAGAGCGAAAAGACCAGGTTCAAGCTGCGACCGATGCGCGGATTGACGCTCGAAACCGGAACACCCAGAATGACAAAGTTAAAGGCGGCCAGAACCAATCCGATACGCCAGGACAACTCGGCCAGATTGGGGCGCGTCAGATTGGTCAATAACTCCAGTGTTGGGCGGGTATTGACCGGGACCAAATCCGTGTTGCGCAGCACATCGGTAGCGACCTTGATCCGGTACTCTTCAAACTCGCTGATCTTGAGTTCGCCCTTGCCCAATGGGCTCTCCAGTCGCTGGCCGTTGCTGAGCACCAGGATGCGGTCTTGCCCCTCATGCTCAATGCGCCCACTGCGGGCAGAGGTGATGGTTTGCTTGCCGTTCTCAGTGGTAGCGATGAAGACATTGGCCCCTGAGAGCTTGCTGGTGGCGTTCTTCTCAACAAAGAAAACCCGGGTGCCGCCGGCTGATTCCTGAAACTGACCTGGCTCCACGCGCTCGATATCGCCGCGCTTCTCGTATTGTTCGCGCAGGTTTTCAATCTTCTGGTTGGACCAAGGCAGCACCAGCAGTGCGAGTGCCATCACCACCAGCAGGACCGGCCACGCAAACTGAAACAGCGGGCGCAGAAAAGCAGATAGCCCCTGGCCGCTGTTGAACCAGATCGCCATTTCGCTCTCGCGGTACATGCGTGAGAGGGAAGCAAAGATCGAGATGAACAAACTCATGGTCAGGATCGTGGGCATGTAGGCCAGCACCGTATAGCCCATCACAAGCGTGACATCGGACGGGTTGAAACTGCCAAGCGAAGCCTGACCGAGCGTGCGTATCAGGGTCATCGTCATGACGACCGTCACCAGCACAACCAGTGTGGCGCCAAAAGTACGCGCAAGTTCCTGTCGAATGGAAGAATGGAATAGCATGGATGTCGTGCGGGACAGTCCGCCACCGCGCGTACCCTGTCTTCAACTGATTAAAATTCGCCGGACCGAGCGCTCCTGCGCACTGGCCAGGTCTGCATTATCCTCAACCGATTAAAAAGATGAATTATGAACTTTGAACTCAAAGCCCTGGACCTGGCTGCCGCCGCCGCCGAGAAGTGTGACGCATTGATTGTGCTGTTACCCGCGTCCTTCAAGCCGGCAAAGGATGCACTGTCGGGCATTGCTGCGCAGGCGCTCAAGGCCGGCGACCTTCAGACCAAGGCCGGGAAATTGTTGTCGCTGTATCGATCGGCTGGTATCAGCAGCGCGCGTGTCGTGCTGGCGGGTGTGGGCGAAGCTTCGGCCAAGGAGGTGCGCCAAGGCGTCGCAGCCGCAGTTGCTGCGCTCAAGTCCAGTCAGGTGAAACGCTTGGTTGTCTGCTTTGCGAGTGTGCCTGGGCAAAACGCGCTTAGCAGCGCCATCATGGCCGTGGCCGACGCAAGCTATGTGTACACCAGCACCAAATCAAAGCCCGAACCCCGGGTGCTCCAGCGCATCGTCATAGCGCTGCCCGCTGTTGCCGCACTCAAACCCGTGTTCACGCAGGCGGTTGCTGCTGTCACTGGCATCGAGTACGCCAAGGAATGGGCGAACCGTCCCGCCAACCATGCCACACCAACTCTGCTGGCGGGCGCGGCCAAAGCACTGGCCAAACTTCCCAATGTCCAATGTGAGGTGCTCGGACCCAAGGAAGTGGCCAAACTGGCCATGGGCTCCTTCATGGCGGTCGCCCAGGGCACGGACGAACCCTTGCGTTTTATTGTGCTGCGTTACAGCGGCGCCGCGAAGGGCGCGGCGCCCACGGTCCTTGTTGGCAAAGGCATTACTTTTGACAGCGGCGGCATTTCTCTCAAACCCGCACCCGAGATGGACGAGATGAAGTTCGACATGTCGGGCGCCGCCAGCGTACTGGGCGTCTTTCGCGCGTTGGCGGACCTGCAGCCCGCCATCAATGTGGTCGGTCTGATTCCGGCTTGCGAGAACCTGTCCGGTGGGCGTGCCATCAAGCCCGGCGACGTCGTTACCAGCATGAGTGGGCAGACCATTGAGATTCTCAACACCGATGCCGAAGGACGCCTGGTGTTGTGCGATGCCTTGACTTACGCCGAACGTTTCAAGCCGCGTGCTGTGGTGGACATCGCCACGCTCACCGGTGCCTGCATGATTGCCCTGGGCGGCGTGCGCAGTGGTCTGTTTTCGAACAATGACGAGTTGGCCAGCGCACTGTTGTCGGCAGCGGAATCCTCAAACGATTTGTGCTGGCGCCTGCCGCTCGATGAGGACTACGCCGAAGGCCTCAAGAGCAACTTCGCCGACGTTGCCAATGTCGCCGGGCGCGCCGGTGGTGCCATCACGGCAGCCAAGTTTCTGCAACGTTTCACGACCAAGTTTGCGTGGGCGCATCTCGACATCGCGGGCACGGCCTGGAAGAGTGGCGCAGCCAAAGGTGCAACCGGCCGTCCCGTGGCACTGTTGCTGCAATACCTGTTGACCACAGCCAAGTAGTTTGAGCTGCACGGTGATGACGGAGGTTGCTTTTCACTTCAACGCACCGGACCGGCTGGCCTATTGCTGCCGTTTGTTGCGCAAAGCCGTGAGCGGTAATGCGCGCCTGGTGGTAACGGGGCTGCCCGACACGCTGGCGCAACTCGATGAACTGTTGTGGACTTTTTCGCCGACCGACTTTGTGCCGCATTGCCAGATCGACAGCGAAGCCGAAGTCGTTGCCGCTTCGCCGGTCATCCTGGCCGCATCGATCAACGCAGCGCCGCATCGGCAGGTGCTGATCAACCTCGGGCAGTCGGTGCCCGATGGTTTTGAGCGCTTCGAGCGCGTGATTGAGGTGGTGGGACTGGACGACGACGAGCGCCAGTTTGCACGCGGGCGCTGGAAGCACTACAGCGCGCAGGGCCATGCCATCACGCGGCACGATCTGACCTTGAAAACGTCAGCCTGATGAACCCCTCGCCACCAATGCCGCCCCGTTTCTTGCCGACCCTCACAGAGGTGGTTGATCCCGCCAGTCTGGGCTTGCCGCCGACTCTGACGCCAGTGCCAGAGCCGATTGTGCAGACGCCCGATCGCGAGCAATTGGTGCAGCTGGTGTTGCAGCAGGTTGATGAAGCGATCGAGAGCCGTTTGCGCCAGCATTTGGAGCTGCTTTTGCAAGATCATTTGCAGACCATGACTGCATTGCTGCGCAACGAGCTGGAACCCCTGGTGCAGGCCTCGGTGGCGGAATTATTGGATTTGTTAGTTGATCAAGACAAACTGAAATAAGTTGGCGCTGGTGGCGCGAATTGGTGTCTTCCCTATGTTTCTGGCTCAAAAATTGCGTTATCGTGGGGGGTGTGGAGCTAATTAATTCACATTTTTCTTAACCTTGGAGTTGTCTATGCAAATGAAATTGAAAATTACCGTGGCAGCAGCGATTGCCGCCCTCGCTGGTATGGCCATGGCGCAGGATGTGCAAGTTGTCAAGATCGGCCACGTGGCGCCCATGTCAGGCGGTCAAGCCCACTACGGTAAAGACAATGCCAACGGTTCTGCGATGGCGGTGGAAGACCTGAACGCGCAAAACATCGTGATCGGTGGCAAAAAGATCAAGTTTGAGTTGATGGCCGAAGATGATGCAGCCGATCCAAAACAGGGCACGGCTGTTGCACAAAAACTGTGCGATGCCAAAGTGGCTGGCGTGGTCGGTCACCTGAATTCGGGCACTACCATTCCCGCTTCGAAAATTTACAACGACTGCGGCATTCCCCACGTCACCGGCGCTGCCACCAACCCCAACCTGACCAAGCCTGGTTACAAGACCACCTACCGGATCATTGCCAATGACAACGCCCTCGGCGCTGGCCTGGCTGTGTACGCTGCCGACACACTCAAACTCAAGAAGATTGCTGTGATCGACGACCGTACCGCTTATGGTCAAGGCGTGGCTGAAGTGTTCAAGAAGACGGCGCTGTCCAAGGGCATTCAGATCGTGGACGAGCAGTACACCACTGACAAAGCCACCGATTTCATGGCCATTCTGACTGCCATCAAGTCCAAGAATCCGGACGGCATCTTCTACGGCGGCATGGACGCACAAGCGGGTGCCATGCTGCGCCAGATGGACCAGTTGAATCTGTCGAACGTGAAGTTCTTCGGTGGTGATGGCATCTGCACGACTGAAATCATCAAGATCGCTTCCGGTGCCAAGAGCCTTGAGGGCGTTGTTTGCGCTGAAGGTGGCGCATCGATCGCCAAGATGCCAGGCGGCACTGCCTGGAAGGCTCGTTACGATGCCAAGTACCCGGGTCAGTTCCAGATCTACAGCCCGTTCACCTACGATGCGACCTTCGTTCTGGTTGACGCCATGAAGCGTGCCAATTCGACCGATCCCAAGGTCTATGTTCCGAAAATTGTCGAGACCAACTTCAAGGGTGTGACTGCCAATATCGGTTTTGAAGCCAATGGCGAAATGAAGAATCCTTCGATGACCCTGTCGAACTACAAGGGCGGCAAGAAGAATGCTTTGAACTGATCGGGTTCTGCGCACTTCAAGAAGCCACCTTCGGGTGGCTTTTTTCTTGTCCTTCTCAGCATTGCAAGCTCAATGGCCACCGGCCTCAGTTAAAATCCGACGTGCTGGAGCGGTGGATGAGTGGTTTAAGTCACACGCCTGGAAAGCGTGCGAGGGGTAAAACCCTCCGGGGGTTCGAATCCCCCCTGCTCCGCCAGTAATCAAGTAAAAACGGGCCTTCTGGCCCGTTTTTATTTCACCTCCACCCATCAATGCCCCACATAGCGGCGCTCACGTTGGCGCATTGCAGGGAAGTGGACACATATCGCCGAACGCGTGGCGACCGAGCCGAGTGTGATTTTCTTGCCAGCCTTGCTTGCCATCGGTATCAGGGGCACTCGCTTGATTCCGGGCAGCCGGCGCACGAATTTGCTGCGTTTGTGGCACAGTACGCACCTGAGTTCATGCAACCAAGCAAGAAAATTCTTCAAAGCAATGCCGTTTCTGACATCACTTTCACTGGAAGATATTCATCGCTACCACCGCGTCGTTACACGCTCGGGCAGCGTGGGAAGTCATTTTGATGTGCTGGTCTGGTTGCAAGGCGACATGCAAGATTGGTTGCCGCACGACATCATGGTGGCAGCTTGGGGTGACTTTCAATCCGGGCAGATTCAGTACGACATTCTCTCAACGCTTCCAGGCGTTCGCACACAGAACGCCAAGTCCAACGCCGTTAAACCCATGTTGTTGAATCTCTACGAGCGCTGGAAGTCGCTCGACGGAAAGCCTGTTGCAGTGAATGTTGAAACAGGCGGTCTCGCGTTTGTCGGGGCGGGTGTGGACCAGGCGGTGAGCAGCGCGCTGAACGCCATGAGTGGCGCACTCGTTCATGGGTTTTTTGATCAGCGCGAAAATCGCGACTGCATTTATGCCATCTTCCGTGCATGCGGCCCGTACAGCGCTACCGACTGCGATGCGATGGCGGTGGTACTGCCCTACATTGATGCGTCCTTGCGCCAGGTCAGGCATCTTCCGAACCAGTACCTGTACCCGGCGCTCCGGTCAATTGAGGCGTCCCCTGCCGTGCCAGGCGATCATGATTTGAGTGATCGCGAGCTTCAAATACTCGACTGGGTGGCCATGGGCAAGACCAACCCCGAAATTGGCAGCATCCTTGCAATCAGTGAGTTCACGGTCAAGAATCATCTGAAGCGGATCTTCAAAAAGCTCGATGTCTTTAACCGGGCACAGGCCGTTAGCAAGTTTCGGCCGATGGTGAGCAGGGTCTGATACACACGGCTGTAGGGCCGACCCCGCGCAGCTTGTAGCCGTTGAGCAGACATCGGCCAAGGAACCCATTCCGGGTGAAATATCCAGCAGTTTCGCGCGCTCAATCGGCATCATGCGGCGAGCCTGGCTGCGACGATCGATAGTCAAACTTTAAGCCGCGTCATTAGTCCGAAAGAGCTATAGACGCAGGTTGCGCGCGCAAATAGCATTTGATATGCGGTGGGGATCTCTGCCGCAATCTCGCCAACTTCCCCGTTCATCTTCTGCTGGAGACTTATTCATGCTCAGTACTTTTGCCCGTCGGAAACGTAGCCAAGGCTATTCGTCGACTGCTATTGCGAGTAGCGCAGCCCTTGTGCTTGCGCTGCTCGGCGCAGATCAGGCAGCGGCGCAAAACGCCAGCGCCCGCTTTCGCGAATACGACGGAGCGCAAACCGCAGACGCCTCCCGGATGTTGAGCGCCCGTGCGGGCCAATGGGTCAAGGTCGTTGTTGTGATGTCGGAGTCGTCGGTCGCGCAAGCGCGTTCCCTGTCCACGACACGAACGCTCAGCCCTCAGGAGCACGGCGCAGTGGTCGAACGTGTGCGCGCGCAGCATGGCGCAACGCGCCCCCATGTCGAGGCACAGGGCGCCCGGGTTTTGGCGCATTTTCATGGTGCCGTCAACGGCATGAAGATCGAAGTACATCCCTCCAGGATTGCGGCCATTGCCGCTCTGCCGGGTGTGGTCAGTGTGTTGCCCGTCGCACGCCATCAGCGCGACAATTCCAGCAGCGTGCCCTATATCGGCGCGCCTGCCGTATGGCAGGGCATACCCGGGTTTCGGGGTGAGGGTGTCAAAGTAGCCATCATTGACACCGGTATCGATTACACCCATGCCAATTTTGGTGGCCCAGGCACGCCGGCCGCTTACCTCAGCGCCGCTGCGCACGGCACCGAAGCAGCTGACCCCGCATTGTTTGGACCCGGCGCGCGCAAGGTCAAGGGTGGCATCGACCTGGTTGGTGACGCCTATGACGCGAATGTCGCTGGGGCAGTACCAGTGCAAGACCCCAACCCGTTGGACTGCGCTGACGCTGGCCATGGTAGCCATGTGGCCGGCACGGTGGCTGGCTTTGGCGTCACGGCAAGCGGTGGCACCTACACCGGCCCCTACGACGGTGCAGCCTATGCTCCCGGCACGTTCAATATTGGACCCGGCGTTGCGCCCAAGGCCGACCTCTACGCAGTGCGCGTTTTTGGCTGCGCTGGTTCGACCGACATGGTGGTCGAAGCGATCGATTGGGCCATTAACAACGACATGGATGTGATCAACATGTCCTTGGGTTCGTCGTTCGGCGTTGCCGATTCGGCCGATGCGCTGGCGGCCGCGCACGCCGCCAAGGCCGGCGTGATTGTGGTGGCATCAGCAGGCAATGCCGGGCCCGCGCCCTACATCACCGGCTCACCCTCAACCGGCGATGGCGTCATCAGCGTGGCCGCTGTCGATGGACGCCCCAGCTTTCCAGGCGCGGTGGTAAAGCTGGCCGATGGCAATTCGATCAACGCACAGGATTCCAACGGCGCAGCGCTACCGTCCGTTGCACTCGATACCGTGGTACTGCGTAACGCAGACGGTTCGATTTCTTTGGGCTGCAGTGCGGCAGAATACGCCGGCACCGCTGGCAAACTGGTGATCACGCTGCGTGGCACTTGCGCGCGCATCGATCGCGCCAAGTTTGGCCAGGCTGCCGGTGCAGCCGCAGTCGCGCTCATCAACAATGGGCCCGGCTATGGCATTTTTGAAGGCCCCATCCCAGGCGTCACGATCCCGTTCCTTGGCATCCAGCCCGACGATGTTGCCGCCTTGACGGCTTCGGCCAATGCCGCGCTGACGGCGATGACCCTCAACAACACCGAGCTTGGATTGACCGCAAGTTTCAGTTCAGGCGGACCGCGGGGCGGTGACAGTGCGCTCAAACCCTCGGTTGCAGCGCCCGGTGTATCCGTGTTTTCAACCTGGGTTGGCACTGGAAATGGCACGGAGGCGATGAGCGGCACCTCCATGGCTGCGCCCCACGTTGCCGGTGTGGCAGCGCTGACGCGTCAGGCCCATCCGGAGTGGTCAGAGCGCGCCCTTGCAGCAGCCATCGCGCAGACTGCCGATGCCAGCCAGGTGCAAGACTATGCTGCCCGGATCGATGGCGCAGGCCTGGTGCAGCCGTTGGCGGCTACGTCAACGCAGACAGTGGTGGCGATTGCCAACGATCCCAGCGCTACCGCCATTTCGTTCGGCTTCGCCGAGTTCAGCGCGGACTTCAAGGATTCGCGGCAGTTGAACATCAGCAACAAGGGCAACAAAAATGCCACCTTTAAGGTCAGCGCAGCAGCAACGGGCGGTGACCCACATACCGTGTCTCTGAGCCGCTCGACGGTAACAGTCGAAGCCGGGGCAACGCGATCCATCACTGTCACGCTCAAGGTTCCAGCGGCCACAGCGGGTGACTCTTCAACCTTTAACGAGGTCGCCGGGCTGGTCACACTGACACCTGCCAGCGCTGCTGACAACAACGGCGTCGCGCTGAAGATTCCCTACTATCTGGTCGAACGTGCGCGCTCGCAACTCAGCGCTGATATCGGCGAAGAGTTCGGACCACGTCACCCTTCGTCAACGGTCAGACTGAGAAATGCAGCTACCGCCGCCAAGGCTGCGGGGGCCGATTTCTATGCCTGGGGTCTGAGCGGCACGCGCCAGGGTGCAGCGCCGTTCGAGGTCCGCGCCGTAGGCGTGCAAACTTTCCCGCGCACCGCGACGGACAACCTGCTGGTGTTCGCCGTCAATACCTTTGACCGTTTCAACACGGCCGCCCCGCTTGAAGTTGACCTGCTGATTGACACCACCGGAACCGGCGTTCCCAACTACGACGTGTTCAGCTACGACTGCGGCTACATGACCGCAGGCGCCTACAGCGGGGAGGCCTGCGTTGTGGTGTTGAACCTGGACACAGGCGGTATGCGAATCCGCTACCTAACCGGTGCGCCAACCGACGGTTCGACGCTGCTGTTGCCGGTAAGGGCCTCTGACCTGGGTTTGTCCGTATCCAAACCCCGCTTTAGCTACCAAGCCATGTCCTGGAACCAGAACGGCGTCTTCAATGCAGTGCCCGGGGTAGCCCGATTCAACGCCTTCGTGCCGGCTATTTCAAACGGAGACTGGGTTGGGCTCAATCCTGGCGCCAGGGCCGCCGTGCCGGTCACGATCGACCCGGTTGAATGGGTTCAGACGCCGGCCTTGGGGGTCATGGTGGTGGACAACGAGAGCAAATCTGGCGCGGCACAAGCTACTTTGCTTAGAGTCAGTCGCTAGCAACGGATGTGCGGTCAACTCGACAGGTCGAGTTGACCGTTTGACGCCATGGGGCAGCTTGCCAAAGGCGAGGTTTGAACGCTAAAGAATCCAGGGCCCGGTCACAGTTGTGGCTGGCGAGCCGTGACCGTAATCGCAAAATCCGGGCAGATGTAGAGGCAGTTAAGGCAGCCGTTGCAGTTGTCACTTTGTGCCACCACGGCCGGCTGGTAGCCATTGGCGTTGAACTGATCGGACTGCGCAAACACCTTGAGTTCGCACACTTGCCGGCAGTAGCCGCAGTCCTTGCAGGCCATGGCATTGACCCTGACATCAAATTCACGCAGATCGCAAGACAGACAGCGCCTTGCTTCATGCGCTGACGTCGGCAGGTCGTACGACTGCTCCACCAGAGCGAAGCCGCTCAGCCGCTGTTCAAGCGGGAGCGTCTGCCATTGATTGCGGGGGGTGGCGCGCGGCAGTGTCTGTGGCAGTGCCGCCGGTCTTGATTGGGCGCTGATCCGATCGATG
>Ga0194060_10004112_pt1 | contig 10129 bp, 9 predicted proteins | sample SepL225m_MetaG_FD_163427 | JGI IMG/M metagenome (GOLD analysis project Ga0194060, IMG submission 163427) | Anoxic zone freshwater microbial communities from boreal shield lake in IISD Experimental Lakes Area, Ontario, Canada - Sep2016-L222-5m | ecosystem: Environmental > Aquatic > Freshwater >... | reverse complement strand
CTGCCAATGTGACCTTTTTGTCCACCTGTTAGGTTCTGCCCCGCAACACGCAATGACTTCGGTGCCGGTTTGTTCAAGCCATCGCTTGATGGGGGCTTGCTTGAATTGCGGCTATTCATCTTTAGGCATCCTTGCAATTCCCTGACTGCCTCTTCCAATTTCGTGATCTGATCCTGCTGCGCCAAAATCAGCGCATCTTTTTCGACGTGACTTAACTGGTTGAGGCTTAATGGGGTTTGCATTGCTGCCGATTATCGTCTATTTGCGTGAGGAGCTGTGTAGTTACCTTTTTTTGCCTTCAAATTTTCTAGTATTGTGAGCAAGGCGGCGCTTTTCTTTTGCGTCTAGCGGACACCACTCCGGTGTTGTTGAGCGAGACCTTTTTTCACCTGAATCACACATTCCAGAAACAACCCGATATTCACTCTGATCCGATTTGTACCTTGAAGATGTATGAGGATTGGGATTCATCATCTTGTGTCATATCACAGCCTCGTAATGACTACAAAATGAATCATGCGGATCGGGATCGTCTATCACGTCGTGAAATCTACAATCCATGCAGTTCATGGAAAACCCGTTTAGTATTAACAATTCAATGGGGCAGTTCAAGCTCTCGCTACCGCCAGCCCATTCCAATCAGTCGTGTACCCAGGTGTGCGACGTTCCTGCTTCATAGTCCAAGATCGTCTATTGCCAGACAGACCAGCACTACCAAATAGCACCGTACCTCTGCCGTATCGCAGATTGAGACTATCAAGCGTTGCCATTAAATTGCTTCGCTCCGTTGAATCGTGTTCATCCACATCCCACAAGTGACCTTGATTGTCTATTGTGCCTTGTTGCAGTTCAAGCAACATGACCCCTGCTTTTGCCAATTGGAACCCTTCCCTGTAGATGGTACGCAGCCCAGACAGAGCCGCAGCTACGATGACCGCAGTATCAGCGCTAGGTCGGCGCAATGGCACCGTGATAGATCGACTGTACTGTTCATCCTGCCGAAATGGACTGGTGCGGATAAAGCATAAAACCTGCCCTGCCAGACTGCCCTGTTTGCGAAGTTTCTCAGATGCTCGGCTTGCAAACTCTGTGACAGCTTCCGCGAGGTCGTTTAGATCGGTCACTGGATGACCAAACGAACGGGTGCAGGCTATTTCATTTTTGGGATGTGGTGCGCTTTCTAGTTCAATGCAAGGAGTGCCTTGCAGTTCACGCACTGTACGCTCAAGGACGACTGACCAACGGCGCTTTACCATAGCCGGATCAAGACGGGTCAAGTCCAGTACGCTTTGAATACCCACAGCCGTCAGTTGCTTGGTAAGTTGTCTGCCTACACCCCAGACTTCATTGATTTGTGTGGATGCAAAAATCGATTCCAGTTGAGACGATGCTAATGTAGAAAAGTCACACACTTGAGCCAGTTGTACCGGATAGATGCCTGGCTTACGTTCAGCCGTTTTTGCAACATGGTTGGCTAACTTGGAAAGCGTTTTTGTTTGACCAATGCCGATGCAGCATGGAATGCCTACCCACTGCAAGATGCGGGAACGGATTTTGTGACTTCGGTTGACCAAATTTCCACGTACTCCGCTCAGGTCAATAAAGCTCTCATCGATTGAATAAATTTCCTGTTGATGTCCGAGACCTGCGGCCAAGCTCATCATGCGGTCGCTTAAATCTCCGTACAGGGCAAAGTTGGCTGACAGTGCGACCAAACCATCTGATTCTGCAAAGTGCTGAATCTTGAACCAAGGCGCACCCATTGCTATTCCAAGCGCTTTAGCTTCGTTGCTACGGGCAACGGCACAGCCATCATTATTGCTCAGGACAACGACAGGGCGACCGTTTAAGCTGGGACGAAAGACACGTTCACAGCTTACATAAAAATTGTTTCCATCCACAAGTGCATACATTGGGCACTCACACGACAAACTGCTTGATGCTGCTGGTCACTACTCCCCAAATTTCTAAGGTCTGTCCGTCCTTTGGCGTGATGTCTGGATAGGTAGGATTGGCTGCTTTGAGCTTGATACGGCCTGCTCGCTGGTAAAGTTGTTTGACTGTAAACTCACCGTCAACGATGGCTATGACAATGTGGTTATGACGTGGTTTGATGGCTCGATCAACGACCAGAATATCATTGTCAAAAATGCCAGCTTCCACCATAGACTGACCACTGGCTCGTAGAAAATAGGTAGCCTGCGCGTGGGTAATGAGAATTTTTGTCAGGTCAAGACGTTGAGCACCCAGGTCTTCAGCGGGGGACGGGAATCCAGCACATACTCTGTTGTTGAGCAAGGATGCACAGAGCGGTGCATCTGAGACTAGGATAGGGGATTGGGATGTGATGATACTGTGCATTCGTACAGTATAACGTCTGCTAAACTTGTTGCAAGCAGGTTTATGTAGGTGTCGCTAGGACATGTTCGGGCGACAATCGCTATGTTTGGGAGACACGGGCCTGTCTGTCCATATTGAGTTAGGCATCACAAAACCTATGCATCGAGCGTCAAAAATACTTCGTGTTTTCGGTAAATCATGAAATTTCTTAACTACATCAAGCTGCATTGGAAAGGCGAACTTCCATTGCCATTGGCCTATTTAGCCAATTTTGTTGGTGTCGCAACGCTACTAGGGCTTGGTCTATGGGTTATGGTCGAAAACCTTGATTGGAACGCAGGACTTTTCCAGCGAGGGGTAATTGTTTACACGTTGTGCTTTTCATTGGTCATTTATGTCTGGTGTGCAGTTGGCGCACTCATGACACTCCTGAAAATCAAAGGAAAGCCGATTCTTTATATTGCGTATCCTGTCTACGTTATTGGTGTTATTCGATTCGTTAGGTATTTCTGGAAGATCGTTCAGTTCTACTTTGGCTGAAGTATCTTGCACCGTCATGGTCGCCGCCATTGAATGCTAGGTTTAGTTAGTTTTGTGTTAGAAAACCTTTTGGTGTAAGCAAAGTTTGCTGGTCATGCTAGGGCGACAATTGCCATTGAAAAGACGTAGTCGAGTTCTCTGGTATCGGGTTGACATCGAAAAAAATAATGGAGCGTTAGCATGGAACAGGCATTTCGCGATTGGTTAGTTCAACAAGGCAAGGCTGGTGCAGCCAATAGCTATCCCCAAGCGATTAACGTTCTATCGAACGACTTCTCTAAAGAGACTGGGAAAGAGACGGATATTTACGCAATCAAGGATCGATTTCTGCTAAACCAGATCGCCCACGACTATAGTCAAAAGGGAAAGTTTTCAAAGTATGGGTATGAGCAACATGGCCGCTTCCGAGCAGCGATTAAGAGCTACGCAAAGTTCTTTGTTCAGAACGATCAGCCAGAGAAATCCCATCCGACACAAGAGGAAGTTGACCCCTCGCACCCTAATTTCCACGTTATGCCTAATGAAACCAGGGAGTCCGCGATGACTCAGCATAGTGAAAACTCCTCATACCGAGAGAAGCTGATTGAGCATCTCTTTGTTGCAGATTTGTTGAAGTTATCTTGGCTTCATCATACTTGCTCACTGGAAATCGCAAAACCAGAGGTGGACAATTCTGGTTATGACTTAATCTTGGAAGCGATGGGCGTTATCAGGCACATCCAACTCAAAACATCTATTGTGGGAGGAACAACGGCTTCTCAGAAAATTCATACAAAGCTCGGTGAAAAGCCGAGCGGTTGTGTGATTTGGATATACATCGACGAAAAAACTTTGAAGCTTGGCCCTTTCCTATATTTTGGAGCGGAAGCGGGAAAACCATTGCCAAGTCTGGTTGATCGAAAAATTGCGAAGCACACGAAAGGCAACAAAGATGGAACCAAAGCAGAGCGCCCTTATATTCGAGTCGTGCCAAAGGGTAGCTTTACGACCATTGAATCAATTGAAAATCTGTATCACCAGCTATTCTACAGGGTAGAGCCTGTCGCTAAACATCAGATCATTCAGTCGCTAGACACTGCGCGATAATGCACAGCGCTAGTTAGCGTAAGTGTTAACGACTGCGTCGGATCGCCGCGAAAGTTAGCAAGCAGCCTTTTACTGACCGCTCCAAGTCAAATTCGACTGAGAAATATTAGTCCAGACCTCCCCGGAATTACAATGAAATGCGTTTAAATTTTGGACAGAATTTACTTGGAAAATTGTAGTGCCACTAAAAAATCAATTGACTTTATTGGAAACTGCCATGTGTTCTCTACAGATCAACATCTTGAGCGAGGTTTTTAATAATGTCTAATATAAATCAACATCTAAATCAAAATACTAACGCTTACGGAATGGTATATTGTCTAAAAATCAAGATTGCAAAACAAAATCAATGGCGTGGATGTTTTCAAACCCCAAACCGGTGAAGTCATCAGCCACCATGTTGATGGCATTGCCTGCTGGTTTATTGACACCGATTACAACGAAGAAAGTTTCTTTGTCCGCCATGCTTATTTTCTGGGAGCGAACGACCCCTACAGCGCGCTCAAAACCACACTGAAAGCTGAAATCAACGCAGATGCCTGGGGCACATTGAACAGTGACACCTCACGCCTGTTTGACAAACCCAAGTCAGGGCGTATTGCGGTCAAGGTCATCAATCACCTTGGCGACGAGGTGATGAAGGTTTTCAGGATTTAACACAACAACAATGACCAAGGTCAAACACTATGAAAACGCAATTCATTCAGCCCCGCTTTGACGGTGAGCGGTTTGCAGAACATACGCTGCCCATCGAGATAGCACGCGACCTTGCCGCCTACGAAACCCTGGTCGTAGAGCTGGCCAAGCATCTCTATTTGCAGGAACATCAAGACAAGCAGCGCGTACCCAAAGGCTTTGCTGCTGATTTCCACCTCCACTTGGAAAACATTGAACCTGGAAGCACCAAGCCTATGTTGGCGCTGGTGGTGACCGGTTTACTCGCGTTAGTAAGTAGCACGAGTACGTATTTTGAACGTGCCCGTGACCTAGTATCCGAATGTATAGCGGCTGAAGGTAGTTCTCTTCCCTCAGCTTTTCCAAAGGAATTACTCTTTCATTTTAATCAGATGGGGCGCTCGTTGCGGTTTGGCGAGTCCATGCACTTGCCTCGTGCCGAAATGTCAGATGCTGTTCTAACACCTGAGCGTCGAAAAAAATTGGTACTGGCTTGCGACCTTGTTTATGAACGGGAAGTAGAACTCATGGGAGCCATTGAAGAGGCAGATTGGGGTAAATCATCTTTCCGTCTTCGCCTCATGGATGGTAATCAAACGACTGTCCCCATGCCTGATTCATTCCACCATCAAGCACGGCAGTATGGTGGTCGCAACCGACACCTTGTGGTAGTGCGTGGTGTCGCCACGTTTGATTCCTGGGATCGATTGCAAAAAGTGATTGGCGTTGAATCTCTGGAAATTCAACACAATGCTGAATTGGCCATCCGGTTTGATAAATTGGCAGAGCTGAAAGATGGTTGGTACGAAGGTGCTGGCTTAGCACCTCCCAGTGAGGCATTAACGATCATCGCAGAAAAGTTTATTGCACACTATCCTGAATCTGCACCATTGCCAAGTATCGTTCCAACACAAGAAGGCAATCTATTGGCAGAGTGGAATGCACTGGGTGATCCAAGCGTTGATATTCATCTCAGTGACCTGAATGCCTGCTTTCATGCATTTGGCGAAGATGCGCCGGATGTGGAACAAGATTTTATGCTGTCGTCAGAAACACAGTGGAATGACTTTTTCGCATTTCTCAATCAAAATATCAAGCCACGCCTTGTATGACACCACATTCCATTTTGTTGCGGCAAGTTCATCCAAACTTTGTGTTCAATGGACAACTCACCAGTCAGGCTTTCTTTCCCTTTCCCAAAGACAATGGCAAACTGTCGGTCTATGACGGTGATCAAATTTCTGCCAAAGACGCTTATCTGCACTATGTCAAAGTGCTGTGCCATCAGTCTTGTGGGGTATGGGGAGTTGAGCAACTCGAAGTCTCAGAAGTTGGTCTGATAAGCCATGCAGATGCTCTGATTGACTTTCCGTCTCATGCCGTGATTGATTTTGCAAACGCAACCGAAAAGGAGTGCAGAAAGTTGGCGAAAAAACTACGAACACTGGCAGCAGCGCGAGGTTGTTTGCACTGTGAGCCTTAGCGCGGCCACTGGCCACCATGGCGTGTAGAGGAATTGCAATGGCAGCCACCATTTTTGACCTTTAAGCTGGAACGGCACGGCTGGACAGTAAACGGATCATCACGGGCAAGTCTGCATACTTGGAAGGTCGATCTTGAGAACCGTTCAGCACAAATTACTAAAAATGGTCATCGACAACTCGACAAACCTGACGATCCATTGAACTGCAAGAAATTAGCGATGCATATTGCTGGAAAAATTCAAGATGGAATTGATTGCGATGACTATGTTTGGAGTGATGGAAAAAATACTGTAACCCTTAGATTGGTATCTATTATTCCACTTACCTACCAAAGAACGACATCTGGCAGAAGAATACATTTTAGACAGATTATGATTGATCTGATGAAAGAACTAGGTTGGGAGTTTCGACCCAAAGGAAACCAAATGCGCTTTTCACGTATGGATTGAACTCCGAATCAACAGTAAAAAGCGTAACGATTCATCGATCCTACTTCACGGCACAACAACAAGCGCGATGACAGTAGCCACATCAAGCACCGAAGACACGTACATTTTCCCAGATGTCAGCCATGAAAGACTTCAAAATTGAGAGTAAAGTAGCATCTTGTCTAAATATCCAGAATGGATCACCTAATCACAGTTCACAGCCACAATCGCAGCACTGACACCGTCAAAAAGTCGAATTCAGCCGAAATCTTGATAACTTGTACATGATCTTCATAACTTGTACATGATTTTGAGGGGTGGTTCAGACACAGACCAAGCCCAAATGTGAAAATGCAGGTCAGGCTAATGGCAGCGATGCAAACCTATGCTCATATTTTCAGAGTGAAAGGTGCTACACAGTTCTGGATCAAGTTCGTTTTTTTGCTGGCAGTGACCGCCACGTCCAGAGCCTGGCGCCAGCCATGTACCTGTACATGGCGCTCCAGGATATTTCTTAACTCACCTCAATGTGACAAGAGAAGTCTTTAATACTGAATCACAAAATAAGCTCAAAATATAAATATCGTAGAATGACACATTCAATACATCCTCACCAAGGCCATTAAAACGCCCTACAGTCGATTATTTGAGACCAGCCTATACATTGGCATAGGTAAGCAAAAAAAATGCGGTGAATGCCGATTAAAGCATTTCACCGCATTATCTGATGTAGTAAAGCTATTTGGTAGATGATTCAGAAGATGAAGCAGCTCGCTTTTTTGCTTTATGAACTTTCTTGGCTTTGTGCGCAGACTTCACAGCAGGCTTAGCAGCCGCACCTGGCGCACTGCCAACAGCAGGAGGAGTTGAATAAAGTGCAGGCGATGGTGGTGTCTGTGCAAACGAAACAAGAGCAATGCCAGAAAGCAAAGTAGCTGCGATAAGAGACTTGATATTTAACAAGATGGGTACTCACTGATGACTGACAGTCGCATAAGCTCCGACTGTCATAAGCGCACCTAAGCTGCGCTCAGGCTTGATACCTTAACGCATGACCTCAAAAATTGAGGACAGTCTATACAAATCTTAACAAGCACCCTCAGCACCTGACCCTAAGTGTGCAACAGCATCTCGGAATGAGCCCAATTTGTTCCCAAACAACCAATTAAGCACAAAATTCATCAAGTAATAAATTAGCTTACTGTAGTTGCGACTTGCGTGGCTTACCAGGTTTTTTGTCATACTTCTTAATCTTACCTTTTCCAAATACCCTTTCGTGCTTACTGCACTTGAAAGTTAGATATTGCTCTCGCTTGACGAGATAACCGATGACCTTTTTGTACAAGTTTGAACGTAGAGATGCATGTGCATCTGATTCAGCATGGATCATGCCTATACCTAGGTCAAAGTTGCGGATGTTGTATCCTTGTTTATTTTGATTACAATTGTGATATTGACCACGATTATCTGTAATGACAGTTTTCCAGTAGTTTCCTATCTGCTCTGCGTAATAATAATCATGTTTAACTTTTGAACCATCATAAAAGAAAAGAAAATGAAAATGGAATCCTCCTTGACCGCCATGTTCAATTTTCCAAATGTAACCAACAGCATGTTCATAAAAATCTCGATGTCGAATCTTGTTCATTAAATTTTTCAAATCACTTTTAGCTTTCTCCAGTGTTACAGTCCCCTCAAGCTGATGGCATTTATTTTTTTCAGACACGTATTTCAAATCAAGCCTTATGACCAAGAGCTTTGAATAATAGCCAAAGAGCGATTCTACATAAGTCTTAAGCGACTTGTACATTTCGTTCAGGTTGGAACGTCTGTTGGCTACTTTTTTTTTGAAATCCTTGGTATTAGCGTTGGAACGAATCAATTCAATCAATTCATTATAGACATCAGCTTCATATCTTCCTTGAATGCTTTTACATCCAGGAGCAATAAATATCTTCGGATGAAGATTAAGTTCTTTGCAGCATCGATTCAGCAGAATGAGATTCTCACTGAAAACATAGATGTGCTCATACCTGTAAAGGTTCCAAATAAATGTGTTAAGTATCTTGAAGTAAATACCCAACGGCTGAGCTTGAAGTGTTGTTTTAGTATTATCATTCACGAATTTCCTCTTAATCCACTTATAGCCACTTTCCTTTGATTGGATTACTAAGTCAACAAAATGCTCTAGTGCATAAAAGGCAATCGCTTCATCATGGATTGATACAATTTCTATGTCTCCATCATTTTCCACCTCGATACGAGATGAATCAAGCTCAATTTCATCGTAGATGTCTTTTGCTGTTATACCATCTAAATCTTCAATAATTCCATTCATAATTCAACCTTACTAAAAAAAACATATCTAGCATAAGTAGTATAGTAATTGGGATTACTATTGGCCTTATAGTTATAGCATTATAATAATATACACTATTATAATAGCATTATATGTATTATAAGGTATAGATATATTAGTAATACTATATATCTATTATGATATATAGATATATTAGTAATACTATATATCTATTATGATATATGACTATATGCAGTGTATTGATTAAAATCATACACTGCAATAGCCCTAACCTACTCTCATATTAGATAATACTAATAACCAATACTACACTGTTGCTAAAAAAAGGGGGTTAATACAAAAATCCAAAGCTAATAAGTCAATTTCGATTCAAACCGATGCTTACATGCAATTTTCTAACGTGCAACTTATCAAGCACGATTAGCAATTAACTATCCAAATTCACATATGGGGATTTTGGAAGAAATCTTCATTCTGAAAGTAAATAAAGTAAAACCAGCTTGAATATCGACACTTACATTCAGTTGAGAGTATAAGCCTTAGTTAAGCCACCAATGCCAAAAGCGGGTTCGTTCTGAGGAATCACCGATTGAAGGTAATAGTCAAATTTTGTAATCTGCTGAGCGAAAGAATACAACCCTTCACGCGCCTTAACATCGTCATACTTTATCACTCCAATGCCCTTTTTTCTCGACGATCTATAATTTGCATTATGATTAAAAAAATCACCAGGATAGAAAGGAATGGACTCCCTCCAGTATTTTCCAATCAGCTCACCTATTATGGCATCTTGACGACAACGGTGAGCATCTATAAAAATGACAAACTTATGATAATAAGAGCCAGCAACTAGATAGTTGAGATTCCATGCAAAATCAACAATACTATCGGGTGAAAGGTCATCAACGATATAATGAAATAATTGCTCACGAACTTGGAGTATATTTGGATATACAATCAAAGGTGTACAATAATCCATCTGAGAACTTGCTTGATGAAAGAGATCGACATCCAACACGCAAATCCGTGGAAATAACTCGAACATTGTGTCGATGTGATGGTGTATTGAGGCAGTAGTTGACAAATAATCAAAAATATTGTAAAATTGGAATAAGTGTCTCTAGTCTTGGCTTAGTTAATCAGGCAACTTTATATGTGAGGTATATATCATGAATATGGATTGGCTCAATGACGGAAGAAAAATTCCAGATGATGCGATGTTTTATATACGCGGACTGGCAGTGCATGCTGTTCGT
>Ga0194060_10004111_pt1 | contig 10131 bp, 9 predicted proteins | sample SepL225m_MetaG_FD_163427 | JGI IMG/M metagenome (GOLD analysis project Ga0194060, IMG submission 163427) | Anoxic zone freshwater microbial communities from boreal shield lake in IISD Experimental Lakes Area, Ontario, Canada - Sep2016-L222-5m | ecosystem: Environmental > Aquatic > Freshwater >... | reverse complement strand
GCGACGTTCTGGTCGAACGCGTCGTGGGAGGCATCAATCATCACCGAGCTGTAGAAGCCCGAATCAATGCAATCGTAGCAGGTCTCTTCGTCGCCGTGGTCCAGGTGTACCGCGTAAATTGCTTCCGGGAAGATCTCGCCGGCGGAGCGGATAATGGCTTCGAGCATGCGCTTGTCCGTGTACTTCCGGGCGCCTTTCGAGATCTGGATAATGAACGGCGCCTGGCTGGCGAGGCAGCCTTTGAACAGGCCCATGGTCTGCTCGGCGTTGTTGATGTTGTAGGCTCCGATCGCATACTTGCCGTAGGCGACCTGGAACAGTTGGGCGGTAGTAACAATCATAGTGTTTCTTTAGTTATGTCTTTGAACCTGTCATCAGATTGAAACCATATTGTCAGTGTTTGCATCATTTGTCTAAATGTTTTTGCCCAGCTTCCGCACGTTGGCAAGGCCGATTCAAGAAACCCTGGAGTCGTACCGCCAACCTCAGTTGGCGCACTTTTTATTCGCCGTGCCGATCAGCGCCAACTGACGTTGGCGGCTACGATTTCTTGAATCCATTCAGCGCACGGTGGGGATTGGCTTGGTAACAGCTTGCGCGCTCTGCGGCTTCGGCTTAGATTTATTGCCATGAACGCAAATCTGATCGAGGCAGCCAAGGCCCTGCCGCTGCCAGAACGCATCCACTTGGCGGAGGCCCTGTGGGAAAGCATTGCGGACGAAGGCCATGAGCCAGCGATTACACCCGCCCAGGCCGAGGAGCTTGAGCAACGCTTGGCGGAACACCGGCGCAATCCCCAAACCGGCATCCCCTGGGAACAGGTGAAAACCGAACTAGATCACAAATACGGCCGCTCCACATGAGTCTGCCCATCGTTTTCCGGCCCGTCGCCCGGCTGGAGATGGATGACACAATGGAGTGGTACCAAAAGCAAAAGGAGGGCTTGGAGTTGGAGTTCAAGGACGCGGTGGACCAACTGCTCCAGAGAATCGCTGCCGCACCACTACGGTTTAGCCCAGTTCGCGGCGAAATTCGCCGAGCTTTGCTGCGACGGTTTCCCTACGCCATTTACTTCGTGCCTGAGCCCAACGCCATCATCGTACTCGCCGTGTTTCACCCCAAGCGCGATCCGCGCCATCTCGAAGGCAGAAGCTGAGCAACTCCGCCAAGATGGGGACGCCGGGTGAGGGCACCCGGCCTACAAGAGGGCGGTTTTGCGGGGGATGTAGGGTGCCCTCACCCGGCGGGGGATGCCCGGGCCATAATGAGAAGTGCTGCATCTCCCGAGGCCAGTGCGGTCGAAACCCTCCAATTCCAGGTTAAGCGTGCAGAGGACTGCCCAGCGTGCCCGGGTGCCGGGCTGGATACGGCTCTGCGCTTGCCGGAGCATAAAGTACCACCACCGAGCGAGCCACAGCCCGATATGTCAGCCCGGGAACAGTGCCCGCTCGCTCCCAGGGCACGATGTCGTTTGGCGTCTCAAGGGCGGTGTCAATCCATCGGCGCCATCGGCTCTCGCCGCCCTGGCCAGGGAGCGGCAGTTCGAATTCGAGCGGCTCCCAATAGGCGTTGAGGATCAGGTGCATGAGGACCTTCTCCTGGCGGATTTCCACGGTGAAAGCGATGCTGCGGGAGTGGTCGCTCCAATCCGGCTGGTTCAGGCGGGTCCCATGCCAGGCTTTATTCGCTGCCTGGATAAGGCGGTTCAGACTCATCCGCTCGCGCTCGCGCTCGTGCGCTGTGCCGCGCAGGAGCCGGCGGGCCGTCAGCAGCTTGAAAAACCGATGCACGTCGGCGTGCTTCTTGAGCAGGGTCCAGTCGAACCAACTGGTTTCATTGTCCTGGCAGTAGGCGTTGTTGTTGCCGCCCTGCGAACGGCGGACTTCGTCGCCCATCGCGATCATCGGCAGGCCGAGGGAGAGCAGCGTGACGGTCAGGAAGTTCTTCACCTGCCGGTTGCGCAGGCTCTCCACCACCGGATCATCGCTTGGGCCCTCGACGCCGCAGTTCCAGCTCCGGTTGTCGTTGGCGCCGTCTCGGTTCTCCTCGCCGTTCGCCTCGTTGTGCTTGTCGCTATAGGAAACGAGATCGCTCAGGGTGAAACCATCGTGGCACGTCACGAAATTCACGCTCTGCTCGGGCTCGCGCTCCTTGTGGCCGTAAATCTCCGGGCTCCCCATCATCCGGTCGGCCACGCGTTTGACTGAACCCTCGGCACCGCGGAAGAAGTCGCGCACGTCGTCGCGAAAGCGCCCGTTCCACTCCTTCCAACTGTCGCCCACAAAGCTGCCCACCTGGTAAAGGCCGGCGGCATCCCAGGCCTCCGCGATCAATTTCGTGCCCGCCAGCAGCGGGTCCGATTCAATATCCCAAAGCACCGGCGGGTTGGGCAACACGTGGCCCTGGGCATCGCGCGCGAGAATGGAGGCAAGGTCGAACCGGAAGCCGTCCACGTGCATTTCGCCGACCCAGTAACGGAGACTGTCCACAATCATGCGGCGGACCACGGGATGATTGGCGTTGAGCGTGTTACCCGTGCCGCTGTAGTTGGCGTAGCGGGAGCGGTCTGGCTCGAGGATGTAATAGGCTTCGTTTTCAATCCCGCGGAAGCATAGCGTCGGACCGTTCTCGTCGCCCTCGGCGGTGTGGTTGAACACGACGTCGAGGATGACCTCCAGTCCGGCGCGATGGAGCGCCTTAACCAGGTCGCGAAACTCATCGAGCGGCCCGAGCGGCTCCTGGCGCGAGCCGTAGGCCAGGTGCGGAGCGAAGAAGGAGACTGGCGCGTAACCCCAGTGGTTCGTCTTGCCGGGCGGGCAAGCCTGAGCGTCGAATTGAAAAACGGGCAGCAACTCTACGGCGGTCACGCCGAGCTCTTGCAGATAGGGAATCTTCTCCATCAGGCCGGCATAGGTGCCACGCTTCGCCTCGGTTACTTGGGAGCTGGGATGGCGGGTGAAGCCGCGCACATGCAGCTCGTAAATAATCGTCCGCGCAGAAGGCCGGCGCAGCGGCGCGTCCCCTTCCCAGTCGTAGGCGCCCGGATCCGCCACCACGCTCTTCATCGCCGTGGCGGCGTTATCGCCGGGTTGGCCGGCGGCTTCACGACTGTAGTTCGGCGGCACCACTACGCCCCGGCCATACGGATCCAGCAGCACCTTGGTCGGATCGAACCGCATCCCGCGCGCCGGATCGGCCGGCCCATGCACACGATAGCCATAGAGCTGGCCCACCTTTACTCCCGGCACGAATGCGTGCCAGTAGTGATAGGTTCGGTGTGTACCCGGATCCAACTCAATGGTCCGCTTGGGTCGAGCATCGTCGGCCCCGTCAAAGAACAGCAGCTCCACGCGCGAGGCCGAGCGCGAGAACAGGCTGAAATTCGCGCCGCCGCCGCTGAGGGTGGCGCCAAGCGGATAGCTGCTGCCTGTCTTCGAGTCGTGTTTCACGGCGAAGGCGCCGGTCAGGGTTTCTCTGTCTTTTCGCCAACTCGCAGGAATTCGATGCGGTGATTGGCATCCGGATTGCGCGAGGACGGGCCGGCGACCAGCATAGCAACGGGGCCGGGCACCTGGTGTTCGCAGAGCCACTGCCGGGCGAAGTCACTCCAGTTCTCCGGATCCTCGGCGATTTGGACGGGGTATGTGCCGTAGGAGAAGGCCAAACCCTGGCAGACTGCCGCATCGCGGCTTAGGGAGACAATCCAGACGGTCGGATTGAACCGCGAGATCATCCGGGCCGTGGTGCCAGTCCGGGTGGGCACAAACACGGCGGCGCACGGCACTGTCTCCAGTGCATGTTCAACGACGGAGGCAATCGCTTCAGCCGCGGTGGCCGGCTGGTGCTGGCTGGACAGCATCTTGAGGTCATTGAGGCGCGTGGGAGGTCGGTGCGCTTCCGTATAGGCGGCTATCTTCGCTAGCATCGCCACGGCTTCCTCGGGAAACTTGCCCATCGCGGATTCACCGGAGAGCATGATGCAATCCGTGCCATCGAGAATGGCGTTGGCCACATCCGTGGACTCGGCGCGGGTGGGGAGTCGGCTGGAGACCATGGATTCGAGCATCTGCGTGGCGGTAATGACCGGTTTGCCCACGAGGCTGGCTTTGGCGATAAGCTGCTTTTGCAGGATGGCCATCCTCTCGATCGGCACTTCCACTCCCAGGTCGCCCCGTGCCACCATGATACCATCTGCGGCATTCAGGATGTCGTCGAAGTGCTCCAGGGCGTCTGAACGCTCGATCTTGGCGATAACGAAGGGGTTCTTGCCGATTGCTTTGGCGGCGGCGCGCACGGCTTCAATGTCCGCGGCGGTCTCCACGAACGACTGGCTCACGGCGTCCACCCCCGCGTTAAGCGCAAACTCCAGGCACGCGCGGTCGTGGTCAGTGAATGCGCTGATGCCAAGGTCAATGCCCGGCAAATTGAGGCCCTTCCTGGAACGTAGTTCACCGCCCACCGCAACCTTGCAGTGGACCTCCGCGCCCGCTACGCGCTCGACGACCAGTTGGACCAGGCCGTCGTTGAGGAACAGCAGGTCGCCCGGTTTGACGACCCGGGGCAACCGCTCGAAGCTCATCGAGACACGCTGCGCGTTGCCGACGACGGCGTCGCTGGTCAGGGTGAAGCTCTCGCCGGGGCGCAGTTGGATCGGTTCCGGCTCGATCTTGCCGACGCGCATCTTGGGCCCGGGCAGGTCGGCCATGATGGCGACGCGCCGACCAGTGGCTTTCTCCGCCGTGCGGATGCGGACAATGCGTTCGGCGTGGTCAGTGAAGTCGCCGTGGGAGAAGTTGAGGCGCGCCACGTTGAGTCCGGCGCGGATAAGGCGCTCCAGCATCTCGGGCGATTCTGAGGCCGGGCCGATGGTAGCGACGATCTTGGTCTTATGGTTTGGCAGCAACATATCGATTGGGAATGAGAACAGGTCAGCACTGAACCTTCAACACATAAGCTCCGTGCGTTACTCGAATCGTTCCGGTTGGCCGGTCGTAGCCAGCACGGCGCTCCAGGCGAAGCCACCGGGGTCCATGGATTTCTTGCGGCTGGCGAGCAGTTCGATGGGCACGTGAATAAACCGGTCGTGCAGATAGCCGATCACCAGGCCGGTCTTGCCGGCCATCGCAGCGTGAACGGCGTGCCGGGCGAAGAGATCGCACAGGATCGAGTCTTCGGCATTGGCCGGGCTGCTGCGAATGAGATAGCTCGGATCGAAATAGCGCATTACCGCGGGGATCTTCTCCGTCTTGAAATGCGCTTCGATGCGCTCACGCAGGAGCAAGCCGATATCCTTGAGCTTCACATTCCCGGAGGCGTCGCGCTCGGCCGGTCCGGTCTCCAACAAGTCCTGTCCGGCCCCTTCGGCCACGACCACCACAGCGTGGGCCCGTTTGAGGATACGCTCTTGGAGGGCCGCCAGGAAACCGCGCTTGCCCTCCAGCTTGAAGGGCACCTCCGGAACCAGGGTGAAGTTTACATCCTGGCTGGCGACGGTGGCTCCGGCGGCGATGAACCCCGCATGGCGGCCCATGAGTTTGACCAAGGCGATGCCATTATGGACGCTCCGCGCCTCGGTGTGCGCGCGGTCCAGAACCTTGGACGCTTCCTGAACCGCGGTAAGGTAGCCGAAAGTCCGCGTCACGAAAGCCACGTCGTTGTCAACGGTCTTGGGAATACCCACCACTGCCAGGGCGTGTCCACGCCGTTTGGCTTCCTGAAACAATTCATTCCCCCCGCGCTGCGTGCCGTCGCCACCAATGGTAAAGAGAATGTCAATGCGCCGACGGATCAGGTTGTCCACCGCCCGGGAAATGTCCACTGGCCCCCGGGACGTTCCCAGCACCGTGCCGCCTTCCTTGTGGATGTTGTCCACGAATTCCTTGGTCAGCACGATCGGCTCTCTGCCACGCACAGGCTCGATCCCCTGGTAGCCACCTCTGAAACCAAGCACCTCTTTCACCCCGTAGGCATGATACAATTCGAGAAAGAGCGAGCGAATGACATCGTTCAGGCCGGGGCACAATCCGCCGCAAGTGACGATGCCGGCGCGCGTCCGTTTGGGATCGAAGAAGAGCTTTGTGCGCGGTCCGGCCAGTTCAAAAAGCAACTCAGGTGACGCCGGGGACTTCGGGTCCCGCACGATGACCTCCGGAATACGGAGGTCGTCGCGGACAGGGCGTCTCAGGGGAGAGGGAAACCGCGGTTTGCCTAGCACACTGACTTTCATGGTCTCGTCCTCCTCATGTTAAAATATCTCCCGTGCGCTGTGCTGGTCTCAAAAGGTGACTCCTACTGCGAGCACAACCGTCGGCTTGCTATCGTCCGGATTGAACACGTAGGTCGTCAAACTCACCTGCTTATACGAAAGACCCACGAGGAACCCACGCTGGATGTCACGGTGGGTCTGGTAAGCTTGGGTGCGCTGAGTCACCATGCCGAGTTTGAGCCAGCCCACGGGGGCAATAGTCAGTTCGGACCAGTTGTAGAAGAAATTGCCCGAGGAATCCCGGGTGTTGCAGACGTATTCGCCCTCGCTGTAGAGTTCGAGCTTCCACCAACCCAATGAACCCGTGTAACCCGGGGCGATGCCGGCGGTGTCGCCGAAGACACCCCCAAGCATGGGAGTGACCGCCCACGCGAGCTTCTTGCCGCCGGAGAAGTTGTAGCCCACCCACGCCGAACCGGTATCCAGGGCTTCGTAATTGTAGCGCGCCTCCAGATGCAACCAGTTGCGATCGGCGGTGATGGTGGGCTGCACGTAGTCGTGGCTGTCGGGCACCAGGTAAGTAGAAGCCGAGGCCGAGAAAGACCACTTCTTGGCACCCTCCTCGATGGCAGGCTGCGGGGAGTTAGTGGCAACGGGAGCATTGGTCGTAGCTTGGCCCGATGCACGACATGCGCAGAGGACCATAGCCACGCAGACCATTTGAAATGCACGCATGGTCGTCATCCTCCCAGCGCCATAGTGAGGCCCACCAGGATCGTTCCGAGAATCACCATAGAAACCCCCATCACCCACGGGCGGCGACCGGTGATGCGCCCGAACGTCCAGCCGGTCAGGAACAACATCGCGATGGCGGTGGCGTTGGAAACGCGCAACGCCGACCAGGGGTCCTGCATGACCAGGAACGGGATCACCACTGGGAAAGTGGACAAGAAGACCAGCAGGAAGATCCCCAGTGCCCCGAGCCATTCGCCATTGCCCAACCGCGCCCGTGCGGGGGGCTCCGGCAGATCTTTGAGACGCTGGCGCAGAGTTTCGAGTTCCTCCGGCTTCAGAATGGACGCAACCAGCGGCGGCAGCGCGTCATGGATGAGCCGTTGTGCCTTTTGAGGATCCGTGGCTTTGCGCACGGCGCGCAAGGTAAGCAGACCCTTGCCTTTCTCCGCCAGGCAGCCCATCAGATACAGCACGCCGTCAATGATCCCCCAGGCCAGGTTGCAGCCGAGCGCCCCGATGAGCATCGTGCGAATATCGTTACGCCCCGCCGCGGCGATGCTGAGCGAGCCGGTGAACGTGAGAACCATGATCAGTCCGAACAGCACCTCTGAGACCCGGTCGTAAGGCTCCAGCAGGCGTTTGGAGGATTTCAGCGGATCGCTCACTTCAACTGCTTCTTCACCTGGTTCAGGAGCGATTGGTAAGGCCCGCTGCGAAGACTGGTGAGACGCACTTCATCTTCGAGGAGCGCGCCGGCGTCGCGCACGATGTAGGCCTGGCATTGTAAACGACAGGCGGAGCCGCCGCTCAGGGGAACGACCTCGAGTTTGACACGATTCACGGTCTGCGCGCCCTGTTGAGTGGCGTAGAGACCCTCTTGGGAAAAGGTCGTGGCGCGTGAGGCTTGTTTCTGGAAAACCAGTTGCCCGGCCCGGCTCGGTCCATCCATGTAGCCGTCCGAGCCAAACACCTTGGCGGCGGCAACGGCGATTTCTTCCGGGGAGTGATTCTCAATAGTTACCGAAGCGAAGGTGCCGGAGGCCGCCCCCCCGAGAGAGCCGCAGCCCGCACCCGAAAGCAAGAACGCCAGGCAGGTCACGCCAGCGAACAGAGAGATACGAAAGATGGATGACATCAGTTATGCGTTAAGAGCTGCCATACGCGTCAGGGGCCTAACCTTTCGGCGAGCACGAGCGGAATGACGCCGGCAAGTTTCATAGTGTAATTGATGGGTGAGTCTAATGGTCGAATACTTAGGTGTAAAGGATCGGTCATGATGGGTGAGCTTGCCCCGGATCGCCGGATCGCTTCTGGTAACTCTGGACAGCTTGTTCAAGGTTAAAATACATCCCGTCGCGGCCCAGGGTCTTGCCCAATTCCGACTTCTGGATTAATGCCAGCGGTTCTGGATTCAATGCCGCCAGCCACAGACTGATCCCGGACTGCCGCAGCTTCCTTTCCGAGTCGGCCAGCATCCTCAGCGCTGTGTATTCAAAGTCAGGGATCGCACTGCAATCCATGACCACCACCTTTGGATTCTGCTCGCAAACCAGCGGCCACATCAGGTCGCCAATCCGCTGGGCATTGGCAAAGTGCATGATCCCTTCCGTCTTGAGGAGTAACAAGCCCGGGAATGTCTCATCCTCAGAATGGTCCTTGGACCGGGGGCGGAATATATCAGTTCCCGGCTTTCGCCCCAGGACGTAAACGGGCCGACGGCTGCTGTGGAAGATGAGAGCCAGCAACGATAGGACCACAGCCACGAGGATGCCCCGCAAGGTGCCCAGCATCACCACCCCTGCCAGTGAGACAACGGCCCAGCTGAATTCCATGAGGCGGATCTGCCAAATGGCGCGGAACTCAGACAGCTTGATCATGCCCGCGCACGGCACGGCGACGACTACCGCCAGTGTTGCCTGGGGCATCAGGTGAACCAGGGGTGCCAGGATGAACAGCACCGCCACAACGAACGCCGCAGTTACCAACCCGGCCATCTGGCTACAGGCGCCTGCTCGGCGGTTGACTGCGGTTTGGGAAGTGCCTCCGCCAGAAGGCATATTATGGAAGAAGCCGCCGATCAGGTTGCCCATGCCAACCGCCAGCAGCTCTTTGTTTGCTTCCGGCCTCGGTTCGTCCGCACCCCGAAACGCCTCGCCCGCGGCAGCCGTCTCGAGGAAGCTCATCAGGGCAATCCCAATCGCCGCAGGCCACAACTGCTCCAGCAGCGACCAATTGGGCAGAGCAAATGACGGAAGACCTCCCCGGACTTCCCCCACCAAGGCGATGCCCAGGCCACTAAGTCCGACGAGAGCCGATGCCGTGATACCGGCGACCACAGTCACAAGCGATGCCGGCACCCGCGGGAGAAAGCGCTGGAGTCCGATCTGCACGGCCAGCATCGTCAGCGCCAGCAAGATTGTCGGTAGGGATGCCTGCGGCAGGTGATTCGCAATCGAAATCAGGTTGTGAAAGAAATCTCCTTTTTCAAAATGCTCGCCCAGCAGTTTGGGAACCTGATCCACCACAATGGTGAGTCCGACCCCGGCCTTAAACCCGACCAAGACCGGTTCCGCGATGAAACTGGCCACAATCCCCAACCGCAACAACGACGCGACAATGAGCATACCGCCGACAAGAATCGCCAGCGTCCCGGTCGCACCGATCAGCACGTCGGTATTAGCCCCAGGCGCGACTTGCTGGAGGGCGCCAGCCGTGAGGATGGCGATCGTTGACGTGGTAGTCACACTTAAGGGGCGAGAAGTTCCCATGACCGCATAGACGATCAGCGGGACCAGAGCGGTATAGAGTCCCACCACCAGCGGCAGGCCAGCGATGGCGGCGTAGGCCATCGTCTGGGGGATGACCACTGCCGCGGTCGTAAGGCCGGCTAAGAGATCAAACCGAAACCACACCTTCTGATAGCAGCCCAGCCACGCCAGCGCCGGGATCCAACGCGCCCAACTGATGGCTGGCACATGGCTTGATTTCAAGCTCATGGTATTGGGCACGACATGGTTGCCAGCTTCTTCCGGCCACTATTCATTGGGTCTTGTCGCGTTCATTCCGGATTCCGTCCCGATCGAGATTCAGGTGTTTCAGATGCTCGTGCAGAATCCGTCGCACTTCCTCAATCGTGGCCGGTTGGTCCAGGCACGAATGTTTGCTGTTTACGATGAACTCGGACTCCACAC
>Ga0194060_10004110_pt1 | contig 10132 bp, 7 predicted proteins | sample SepL225m_MetaG_FD_163427 | JGI IMG/M metagenome (GOLD analysis project Ga0194060, IMG submission 163427) | Anoxic zone freshwater microbial communities from boreal shield lake in IISD Experimental Lakes Area, Ontario, Canada - Sep2016-L222-5m | ecosystem: Environmental > Aquatic > Freshwater >... | reverse complement strand
ATAGAGAGGTCGTACTCCCGCTCCAGCCGTTCCTGAACGATTTCCAGATGCAGCAGACCCAGAAAACCGCAGCGGAAGCCCTGCCCCAGGGCGGCGGAAGAGTCTTTCTGAAAAATAAAGGAGGCGTCGTTGAGCTTGTATTTTTCCAGGGAATCGGCGAGATCCTGATAGTCGTCCGAGGCAATCGGATAGATGGAGGCGAAAACCACGGGCTTCACTTCCCGGAATCCGGGCAGCGGTTGCGGGCAGGGCCGGTTATCCAGCGTGATCGTATCCCCTGTGCGTATATCGGAGACGGTCTTGACGCCGGCGATAATGTAGCCTACATCCCCTGCCGCGAGTTGTTCCCTTTTTTGCCGGGTCAGCATGAAATGACCGACTTCCTCAACCCGGTAGGTGGCATTATTGAACAGTAAACGGATCGTATCACCGCTTCTGATTGTGCCGTCAAATATCCGGCAATGGATGACGGTGCCACGAAAGGAATCGTAATGGGCATCGAAGATAAGGGCTGCCAAGGGAGCCTCGGGATCCCCCTGGGGCGGCGGAATTCTTTGCACCACGGCCTCCAGAATCGCCTCGACGCCCGTTCCCTCCTTTGCCGAGCATTGGAGGTGGTTTTCCGGGTCCAACCCTAACTCCGAATCTATCTGTTCGATAACCCGTTCCACGTCCGCCGAGGGCAGATCGATCTTGTTGATTACCGGGATAATTTCGAGGTTGTGCTCCATGGCCAGATAGAGATTGGCCAGGGTCTGGGCCTGCACCCCCTGGGCCGCGTCGATAAGCAGCAGGACTCCTTCGCAGGAAGCGAGGGAGCGGGAAACCTCGTAGGAAAAATCTACATGGCCCGGCGTGTCGATCAGATTGAGGGTGTAATTTTTGCCATCCTTACCCTGGTAGGGCAGGGCGATGGCGTTACTCTTAATGGTAATACCGCGCTCCCGCTCGATATCCATGTTGTCGAGAATCTGATCTTTTTGGGTGCGTGCGTCCGTGATGCCCGTATATTGGATCAAGCGGTCCGCAAGAGTCGACTTGCCGTGATCGATGTGGGCGATAATGCTGAAATTGCGTATATTATCCATTGTTGTGCCGATTGTCGGTGCCTTTCTGATAGAAAAAAGCCCTCCGGTTTTTCCGGAAGGCTCTACGGTTTTTCCCCGGTTGGTTTCGTGCTACGGCAGTTGTTCAATGATCAAGCGGAAAACCTCACCGACGGACGGGCGGCCGTCTACGGCGATCACCCTTCCCCGGTTGCGAAAAAAATTAACCGCCGCCATGGTACCCGTCAACTGGTCGTAATAGACGCCGTGCCGTTGGTCAATGGCTGTCTCGTCCTGGTCGTCGTCCCGGGTTGTCAGGTTATCGGCGCCGCAGACACGGCAGAACAATATGCTATCTTTCGAAACGGGCTTGATAGCCTCGATAAAGATGTTGTTGGGGTGGTTGTTATCTTGTGGACAGAGTCTTCGTCCCATAATCCTCTGTTTGGCAATATCACGTTCCAGAACAATTTCGACCACATAATCCAACTTCATGTCCCGTGCGCCCAGGTTTTGTTGCAGTGCTTCCGCCTGGGTGATATTGCGTGGAAAACCGTCCAGAATCCAACCGCTTACGCAGTCTGCCTCCTGCAGGCGGTTTAACACCATGGGCACGGTAATTTCGTCGGGCACCAGTTCCCCTTTGTCTATGTAAACCCGCGCTTTCTGGCCCAGTTCCGTGCCGGCTTTTATGGTGTTGCGAAAGATGACGCCGGCTTCAATATGGGCGATGCCGAATTTTTCATGGAGCAGTGCCCCCTGAGTACCTTTGCCGCTGCCATTGGGGCCAAACATGAGAATGTTCATACCGGATGCTCCTTGCCTGGGAGAATTCGTCATTCCCGTTTGCACGGGAATGACGACGTAGGGTTCTTAAAACGGTTCTGGCTATGACGTATATAACGAGTCTCGTTTTTTGGCAATGGTTAAAAAATCTCGGCGGCTACCTGCCGCTCTATTTCAGCAGGATCAGCCAGGTGAACAGGAACTGGCCGAACAGGAAGATGCGCCTGCTCCTGTCCTTGAGGTGTTGCCGGATTTTCCCCCAAAGATGGACAAGACGCGTTCAGTTTTTTTCGATTGGCAAGATGGACAGGAAACCTGTCTTTTTTCCTGGAGCGAGTAAAAGAGGGTCTCAAAGATATTCCCGCATTTCTTACACTTGAATTCATAAATGGGCATGGTGTCAACCTCAACTTATTATTCGTAAGTAAACTGAGTCTGAATTTAAATTATGAGGGGAGAATTGTCAAGACTGAGGCCTAAATATGACGAATTGGGATGCCTTGCCCAGAGCGTAGGGCATCCCAATCATCAAGATTGATCCTATGTCTTGCAATTAATAGTCGGCTATAACGATAGCGGCATCTCCGTTAACGATCGCAGCCTTTATTACATCGGTCATGCCGGCAGTGCCGCCAGCTGTATAAATTGCAACGGCTTTCCCATTGCCATCAGTAACACCGGTAACACTCGCATACGGAGATGCGTTATTTAGAGTGGCCCCCCCTGGAGGCAAACCAACACCGGTACCGAATACCTCTATGGAGAATGTTACGGTTACACCGCTAACCGGCTGACCCGATACATTGGTGACCGTTGCTGTAATGACACCGCTTCTATTAATGGCACCAACGCTGTCGGTACTGGCAGCCGGTCCCAAAAAGGCCAACGTGACATAATTTGTCGCTGGTGATACGTTACCTGATCTTGTGACGATGATCGCCTGACCGGAACCATTGGTAAGGGTAGCCTGAATGGCGTCTTCGACAGTAGCTGTTGGAGAACCAACTCCTGGCGTATAAATGGTTACGGCATTGCCGTTCGTATCGGTAACGACGCTAGCCGCGCTAAGGGTCGGTGCTCCGGATCCTTTTATAGATATGAGGAAGTTCACGGTTTCACCACTGACAGGTTTTCCGGCGCTATTGTTCACCGTGGCGGTGACAATGCTGCTCTGGCTGGCCGTAACGGTTGTTTTACTGATAGCCAATGGCAGCATATATGTTGTCGTTACGTTACCTCCCGACCTGGTGATACTCACGGCGCGGCTTGAACCATTGGTGAGGCTGGCCTGAACCATGTCATCTACATTGCTTGTTGGCGAAGTTACTCCCGGCGTATAAATGGTGATGGCAATTCCCCGGGCGTCAGTCGAGGCCGATGCTGTGCTCAATGTTGGTGCCCCGGAGCCTTTTATTGTTACCGTAAAGCTTACTGTCTGCCCACTGATCGGATTTCCGGTGCTGTCAGTAACAGTTGCGGAAATTATACTATTCTGACCGGCCGTAAGGGTCGTTGTGCTGGCCGTCAAAGTGGAGATAAGAGCTGCAGTTGAGGAAGCAACTGCCGTACCGGATCGGGTGATGCTGACTGCGCGGGTGGAACCGTTGGTCAGACTGGCTTGGACGATATCTTCAACGCTGATAGTTGCTGAAGCCGTGTCGGGCGAATAGATCGTAATGGCATTGCCGCGGCCGTCTGTAGTGGCCGTTAGCGCACTCAAGGTCGGTGTTCCGGAGCCTGATTTTACCATGGAGAACGTCACTGTTTGGCTGCTGACCGGATTACCGGCGCTATCGGTGACATTCGCGGTAATAATGCTGTTCTGACCGGCGGTCAGTGTCGTTTGACTGGCGGAAAGAGTGGACAGCATTGCTATTATGGTAGGAGCAACGGAAGTGCCGGACCGGGTGATGCTCACGGTACGGGTAGAACCGCTCGTTATAGTTGCTTGAACCATATCCTCCACACTGGTGGTTGCTGAAGCAGTGCCGGGTGAATAGATGGTGATGGCGTTACCGCGACCGTCCGTAGTGGCAGTAGCCGCGCTCAAGGTCGGCGTCCCCGACCCCTTGATCGGCAAGATAAACGTTACCGTTTGACCGCTGACGGGATTTCCGGCGGTGTCACTAACAGTGGCCGTGATGATGCTGTTCTGACCGGTGCTTAACGTTGTTTGGCTAGCACTAATGGTTGATACAACATTAGCAAGGGCTGCGGCGTTCCCCGATCTGGTTATGGTCGTGGCCAAGGTGGCGCTATTGGTGAGGCTGGCCTGAACAACATCATCCACACTCGTGGTCGGAGCAGCGGTCCCTGGAGAATAGATGGTGACGGCATTGCCTTTGCCGTCGGTTACGGCGGATGCAACGCTTAAGGTAGGCAGACCGGAATTTTTTGTCGGTATTGAAAAAGCTACTGTTACGCCACTGAGCGGGGCGCCGGCGCCATCCGTCACGTTAGCCGTCAGGATGCTGCTTTGTCCGGCGCTGACGGTCTGCTTACTGGCGGAAAAAAGGGCTATCTGACCGCCAACGACTCCCCCACCCGGAACGGCCGCCCTGACAATAACCACGGCATTAGAAGCGCCGTTGGAAATGCTTGCCTGGATCGTATCCTGTACGCTACTGGCCGGCGAACCATTCCCGGCAGTGTAAATTGCCGTGGCGATGCCGCTATTTTTACCATCATCGGTGACGGTAATCGTACCGACGGAGTTATTAGTCGCGAGTGAAAAGGAAACAGTCCTGCCGATGGCCGCTTTGCCATCAGCGTGTATAACCTTGGCCGTTATAACGCTGCTTTCTCCCGCGCCCACTGAGGTCGGGGATGCGGCCAGGTTGCTAATGCTGTCGGTGCCCAGGGGATCGCCACTGGTTGCGCCGCTGCCACACGCCGAAAGTGCCAACACCATTATCAATAATGAAAAAACCTTAAAGTAATTGCGCATAGTGACCTCTCCTTTGTTGAAGCTTATCGCTGGTTATCCGCTGACGCTAGTCAATATATTAAATTTGATATCCTATCAAGTTATTTTTTAATCCTCCTATCAGTAGCTAAGTCCTGCATCTTATGCCATAAAATTTCTTGACAGCGTGCGGAAGGTTTGCTAGGTACGTACCGTAACATGTCTGTAGGTAGTCGAAAATTAAAGGTTGGGCTCAAAGAGAATAAATCCGATGATTGTTACCCGGGGACGCAAGTATCAAACTACCATAGATGCGGCAAAAGCACTGGGTGTTTCTGCTAAGACGATCAGGGAATACATCCATAAGGGCATAATCCCGCCGCCGCCTCTGGTGAATTACGGCGTACGCCTGATACGAAGCTTTACACCGAATTATATTGCAGCGGCAAAGGCACTTTTAATAAAGCGCCGGGGACAAATAAAATAAAGAACGGCTAAAATTAACGGGTAAATTAAGGTTGCGGGGAAAGAGAAAATACTGTATCTATAACACTGGTCGGTGTAAAAGAAGAGCAGTGGTAAACAGTGCATGATTATCATTGGCTAACGATGTTTCGCTAATTCTCAGTAGTATGACATTCGTTATCAGCAACTGGCAGGAGGATTGACTTGGCCCGATCAAATGAGATCACATCCACCGAAAAGCTCCTTGATGTAATTCGCAAGAAGGAGTCTGATCAAGCACCGGAAATAAACAGCTCAGAGGGCAAGAAGCCTGCCGTAACGCCCCCCCCGGTCAGAAACAATAGCAAGACAAACCGATCCAGCAAGGTGTCGTCGGGCAAGCCGCTAACCGTGGGAATAGATATCGGGCATGAGTACCTGCGGATCGTGAAGGCCACCAGAACTGGTGATTCCAAGCCTGACTTAGTCGATCAAAAACGGGTGCCCATTCCTGCTGCCACCGTCCGTCAATCAACAGAATTTATCAGTTTTCTCAAGTCCGAGCTCAATGCTTTTTGCGGAGTTAGCAGGAATCTGCAGTTATGGGTAATCATGTCGGCGGCCAACGTCGAAGTCCATCATGTCCGCATTCCGCGGGTAGATAAAAAGCAAATAGCGACTGTTGTTTACTTTACTATAAAAAAAGAATCGCCTATTGATGAAAATACAACCATCGTGGATTTCGAGGTTTTGGGAGAAGCGGTCGATCAGGGCGCGAACAAGTACGATGTCATGTATTATACGGCGCCGCGGCGTGAAGTCGAGGAGCTGAAAAAGCTCTTTTCACTTGCCGGCTGGCCTTTGACGGGTATTTCCATTGCGCCTTTTGCCATGCAGAACATATTCCGCACTGAGTGGATGCCGGGGTATGATGGAGCTGCTGCCAGTTTGTTTATCGGCAATGATTTTTCCCGCATCGATATTTATTCGCACGGCAATCTCATCATGACGCGCGGCATCAAGGCCGGCATAAGCAGCGTCTTGGAACTGTTGGTTGAATGCATCAATGATAGAGTGGCGCAATCGACAGATAGTCCTCTGCAAGGCAGCTGCGACAAGAACCGGGCCAGGAAAATCATTGCCAGCTTGAGTCCCGATCTGCCCAGCCTCACCGTGGAGGAACGCTACGGCTTGTTAGAGCAGGAGGTATGGGAGACGGTTCTGCCTGCTCTGGAGCGCCTGATCAGGCAAGTAGAAAGAACATTTGAGCATTATACGGTGACTCTCGGCAATGAACGGATTGACAAAATTTATGTGTCCGGCGTAATTGTTTCTCAGCCCATAGTTGATTACATTGGCGAACAGCTGGGGATCAGCAGTGAGATATTTGATCCCTTGAGCTCCAATATGGCCAGCGGACATATTGATGCAGAACTGTTTTCCTCTGTTGCGGAACGGATCGCCATGGCCCCGGCTGTGGCCATTGCCCTTTCCGATAACACGCGCACGCCCAACTTCATTCACACCAGCAAAGATAAGCAGTATGCAGCACAGATCAAGCGCATCAATACGTCAATTTTGCTGACCTTTATTGTTTGCGTTGTCTTATGCGCAGGCTATTTGTTATATGAGCTGGGATCATTGCGGAGCAAAGATCAGCAGCTCCTTGCGCTTGATAAACAATTGACGGAATATAAAACTCCGGTAAACAGGGATCTCATCACGCAGACAGCAGCAGCTTTAAAAGTCAATGCGGTGACCGACAGATCGTATTTGAAAAAGTATCAGGGAACAGCGGTTATTTCCGAGATATCTTATCTTAATGAGCCCAATATCCGCTTGCTCAATGTAAAGGCGAATTTTGGCACTGCGGCTGATAAGCCTCAAGAAATAGAGATAGAAGGTCTTGTCTTGGGAGAGAAAAAACTGCTGCAAAGCACGCTCAACGCCTACGTGCTCAAGTTGGATGGCTCGCCGCTGTTTGGTCAGGTTAAAGTGCAAAAAACAAGCGAGGAAAATTACCGGAGAGGCGCTGTGCTTCGTTTCACTGCCACTATGAAAATCAAAGGTGCATAGTCGGGGAGAAAATATGGCTATTAAAATACCGCAGAAAAGTATCACCTATATAATTATCTGTTCTTCACTCCTAGTAATTTTGCTCTTAATAGGCATCTACCCCTTACACCGGGCATTGGCCAATAGAAACGAAAAGATAGCGGAAAAGAACGTCAGTTTAGAGGAACAGAAGCTGTTGCTGCCAGTTTACGAGGCGTTGAAGCAGAAAATTGGGAAGAAAAATACCCGAAGTTTACCGCTACCAGCAGCCGGGCAACTGCCCAGTGACCAAATCGGCAGACTGGAAGTAGATTTGAAAGACATAGCCGGCAAGGCAAAGATGGAATTGGTTTCCTTTCTGCCGGGTGTAACCGCGGCTGACGGTAAGTCAAAATCAATTTCTGTGGAGGCGGTAGCGCGTGGTGAGTTTTTCCCGATGCGTAAATTTTTGATTGGTTTAGGCGGTCTTTCTTATGTGGAACATATCGAGGAAGTGCAGCTTTCTCGGACAGCCGATGCCCTGGAAATAAAGGTGAAGTTTCGGGTGGCGCGCACTTAACCATCCCCAGGCAGCTATTATAAAACCGTTTGGTAAGGGAATGCTATGGCTATGCAAAACATAGAAAAACGAGAGAAAATAATTTTGGGCGTTATGGCGGTTGTCATTTTATATGCTCTGTTTACCTTGATAGCAGGAAGCTCCATGAAGAAGAAGCTTACTGTCTCTCCCGAGGTAAAAACAAATGAAATTAAGGCGCTGGCCAACGATACTGCCACTTCCGTCGGCAAGGACGCACTATCTGTGGCGGAAGTCTACGCTATTGGTCGTATTGAAGCAGATTGGCTGCATGATCCTTTTTATGAAAAAAAAGCATATGCTGAAATGACGCAGACTACGAAAGTAGCGGTCAAAGTTGATACCAAAACGAATTTTAGCTATACCGGCTATATGGAGTATGGTGGACGCTTGATCGCGATTATCAATGGGCTTGAATATGGAGTGGGAGAGGTGCTGGATATTCCGGGTTACATACTGAGGTCCATATCCCCTGCCAAGGTTACCATTGAAAATACGGCGGATCGCAAGGCGAAAGTTGAAGTGCCGATGCAGGATTCATAATAATACCGAGTAGTGTTGCTTGAGAATTTCTTACTCACCTTTAGGCGGAGGGATTGAAATTGAATAAGATCCAACAAAATTTGCGGCGGGGAAAAAATCTGGCGGGATTGGTCCTGCTATTGCTCTTTGTCGGCTGTGCAACAGAAAACGAAGCACTAAAAAAAGACGCGTTTTTCGATAAATGGGAAACAACTGCCCAGCTGAATCCCGGCCATTCCCCTGCTACGAGAAACCGCGTCGTCATTTTTCCTGAGGCAAAAGCGGAGGAAGCAAGCGGGACGCCGGCAACGAAGACTGCCACGCAGGCGGATGGAGAACTTTTCCAAAGTCTTTCGACGGAAAAAATAACATTGAGAATGCGTCAAGCTGATATTAAAGCTGTTATTCGGGCGCTGGCCAGAGCCACGGGGAAAAATATAATCGTTAAAAACGACATCAAAGGTGAACTGAATGTCGATTTTACCGGCGTTCCTTTCGATCAGGCTTTTACCAACATCCTGAGGTCACAAGGCTTGTGGTATCTCGTCGATGGTGACATTATCAGGGTGGTGAGTATGGATGACCTGGACCAGGGGTTGAAACTTTCCGCCTTCCAGGATAAGCGCAAAGCCCAGCAATTGGAAGGAAGTAAGGTTGCACCGTTGGCCACTATGGTTGTGAGCATTGACTACGCCGATGCCGAGGCCTTGAAAGATAACCTGCAGGAATTTTTGACCAAGGACAAAGACGGCAAGGTTACCCGCGGTTCCGTCAAGGTTGACAAAAACAGTAATTCCATTATCGTGCAGGCAATCCGCGACGATATGAAGCGCATGATACCGATCATTGAAAAACTCGATAAGCCAACCCCGCAAATTAATATTAAAGCCAACATCGTGGAAACCACCAAAGATACGGCCCGCAATTTGGGAATTCAGTGGGGAGGGGCCTATGGTAGGGCTTTTGGTGATGGCAACATGTTTATCACGCCAGGCGGTAAGGGTGGCAGCATTACTTCGAATCCGTTAGCCGGTACTTATACCCCATCTACCGGCGCCGCAGGGATAAGCGGTCAGGGGTTTGGTGTCAATTTTCCAGCTGCCGCAATAGGCGCGGCTAACCCGGCAGCGTTGGGATTGATGTTTGGCACTATCGGCGGCAATATTTTAGAGATGCAGCTCAATGCTCTTCAACAAGACAATAAGCTCAACATTTTATCAAGCCCATCCATTACGACCCTGGACAATCAGAAAGCTTACACCTCCAATGGAGAGAGGGTGCCCTATGTAACCCAGGAAACCAATGGCGGCACCGTTACCAATACGGTTAAATTTGAAGAAGCTGTCTTAAAACTGGAAATAACGCCCCATGTTATTGATGGGAAAAGTCTGAAAATGAAAATTCTTGTGCAGAAGGATGAAGTTGATACTACACGCAATGTGCAAGGCAATCCCTTCATTATTAAGAAACAGACGGAAACCAACCTGATTGTGGAAGATGGCGAAACTATCGTTATTTCAGGATTAAGCAAGCAGACCACGGCTGGCTCGGAGAACGGCGTACCGGGCTTGAAGGATGTTACCGCACTGGGGTGGCTCTTCAAGGGAAATATAAAAAAAGAGTCCATGCAGGAGGTCCTGATTTTTATTACGCCAAGAATTTTACCTCCCCGAGTTCTTGCGGTGGCTGCTGAAGGGAAAGATAAAGCAGGGGAGCAGAAGCCCATTGTAGTTCCCTGATTTCTTCCAATGCTTGAGATATGAGTACTTGAGATATGGGTTGAATGCAGCGCTAAAG
>Ga0194060_10004109_pt1 | contig 10137 bp, 8 predicted proteins | sample SepL225m_MetaG_FD_163427 | JGI IMG/M metagenome (GOLD analysis project Ga0194060, IMG submission 163427) | Anoxic zone freshwater microbial communities from boreal shield lake in IISD Experimental Lakes Area, Ontario, Canada - Sep2016-L222-5m | ecosystem: Environmental > Aquatic > Freshwater >... | reverse complement strand
TTGATGAACAGGGGCACCCGGATTTCCAGACCGGTCTCGAGCGTCGCCAGCTTGGTCGCACCCCCACTGGCCGTGTCACCGCGAGTCCCCGGCTCGGTGTAGGTCACGGTCAGCTCCACGTGCGGTGGAAACTGGAGACCGATCGGCCGGCCGTTGAACTTCTGGATCTGGACGACCAGATTGTCGCAGAGCAGCAGCCGATCGTCGCCGACCATGTCGGGGCTGAGCGCAAGGGTCTCGAACGAATTCTGGTCCATGAAGTTGAACCCGTCGCTGCCGGCGTACATGTACGACGCCTGGTCCATGACGAGGTCGGGCTCCTTGAACTTGTCGCCAGCCTTGAACGTCCGGTCGAAGACCGCGCGCGTCAACATGTTCCTCATTTTGATGCGGACCAGCGTCTGCCCGCCGCGGGCCGTCGGCTTCGACACGTCGACGTCGATGCAGTGATACGGCGCGTCCTCGAACTCGAAGTACATCTTCCGTTTGATCTCGATCGCCTCAAGCATGCTGGCCATGGGTTCCCCTTACGACCCCAGTATTCTAGCCCGGACCATTCACCCATGCCGGCGTCATCCGGCCTTCCAGCTTCGGCCAGGCCGACGTTCACCCGCCCTCACGCGGGATGGCCCGCGCCGCCGGACCCGTGGTATGTTCGCCACCCCGCATGCCCACCTTCGGCTTCGCGATCGACCTCCGGAAGTGCATCGGCTGTCACGCGTGCACGATCGCCTGCAAAGCGGAGCACGACATTCCGGTCGGCGTGAACCGTTGCTGGGTCAAGACCGTCGAGGAAGGGGAGTTCCCCGCCACGCGACGTCTGTTCTTTCCGGCGCTCTGTAATCAGTGCGACAACGCACCGTGCGCGACGATTTGCCCAACCGGCGCGCTCTTCAGGCGGCCTGACGGCATCGTCGATCTGCGCGGGGACTCGTGCATCGGATGCCGCGCGTGCATGGCGGCCTGCCCGTACGATCAACTCTTCATCGATCCCAACACGCGAACGGCCGAGAAGTGCAACTTCTGTGCGAACCGCCTGGACAACGGCCTGCTGCCGGCGTGCGTCATCGTGTGCCCGACCGAGTGCCGCACGCTGGCCGACCTCGACGACCCGGCGAGCGAGGTGTCGCGGATCTCCCGGCGCGAAGGGACCGCGGTCAGAAAGCCGGAAAAGGGCACGCTCCCAAAAGTGTTCTATCTGGGCGCCGAAGCGAGCGTCCTGGTGCCCGAAGTGGCGGCCCGCCCGTTCATGTTCAAGGAGGGGCGCGTGCGGCGGCGTCCGCTGGCGTCGCCCTCGCCGGACCCGATGCGTCCCGGAGATGCCCGGGTCGACTACGACGCCCCGCACGAGCGGGCGTGGGGCCTCGACATGGCGGTCTATCTGCTGACCAAGGGCGTCAGCACCGGCGCGATGCTGCTCAGCGCGCTCCTCTGGATTTTCGGCGTGCGCACGCCGCTGACGACGCTCGTCGGACCGGGCATTGCGCTGGTCTTTGCCGTGCTGACGGCCGTGGTGCTCGTCCTCGATCTCGAGCGGCCGGCACGCTTCTCCTACATCGTCGTCCGCTCCAACCGGCGCTCGTGGATCGTCTGGGGCGCCTACTGGCTGACGGCCCACGGCGTCGTGGCGGGCGCGTGGGTGGCTGCCAACTGGCTCGGCCTGGGCACGTTCGTCGCGTGGCTCGCCGGACCGGCCGTGGTCGTGTCGGTGGTCGCGACGTCGTACACCGGCTTCCTGTTCGCGCAGGGCCTGGCGCGCGATCTGTGGCAGGGACCGCGGGCAGTTCTCAATCTGCTCGCGCAGGCCGTGGCAGAAGGCTCGGCGGCGATGTTGCTGGTCGAGGTCCTGCGCTCGCTCGTCACCGGCACTGCCACACCATCACCCGCGCTTGAATGGGCCCTGCTCGGATCCCTGGTCGTGCACCTGGGCCTCCTCTGGGGAGAGGTGCTACTGGCGCCAGGCGCGACCCGCCATCGAGTGCTCGCCGTCTCCGCGATCCGCCGCGGACCCTTCGCGCGACTGTTCTGGGGAGGCGCGCTCACGGGCAGCGCGCTCGCCGTGCTGGCGATTGCGGTCGACGTCGCCGCCCCAGGCAGCGGCGGCTGGCTGCTGCCCTTTGGCTCCGTCGGTGCGCTCGTGGGCGGCTTCACCTGGGAATATATCTGGGTGGAGGCGGGACAGAGCGTGCCGCTTTCATGAGCGCGCCGGTTCGTATGCCGCGCCCGACAACCCATCAACTCGCCTGACATCCAGGAACCCATGGCTCCACCCTTCAGGTCTCACCCCGACCCGTCCCAGTGGGACGACTACGTCGACTTCGAGTCGACCAGCTGGCCGAAGAAGGACCCGAGGCACTACTGGGTCATTCCCAGCATCTGCTTCAACTGCGAATCGGCGTGCGGCATCCTCGCGTACGTGGACAAGGAGCGGCTCTCGGTCCGCAAGATCGAGGGAAACCCGCTGCACCCGGGCAGCCGCGGCCGCACCTGCGCCAAGGGCGTCGTCACGCCCAACCAACTCGGGGATCCGGATCGGATTCTCCATCCGCTCGCCCGCGACGGCGCGCGCGGGTCCGGCAAGTGGCGCCGGGTTTCGTGGGACGAGGCGCTCGACGACATTGCGAAGCGGATTCGACAGGCGATCGTCGAGGACCGGCGGCACGAGATCATGTACCACGTCGGCCGGCCCGGCGAGGACGGCTACACGAGCCGCGTCCTGCAGGCGTGGGGCGTCGACGGCCACAACAGCCACACCAACATCTGCTCTTCGTCTGCGCGGCTGGGACACTTCCTCTGGTGCGGCAACGATCGGCCGTCGCCAGACTACGCCAACGCGGACACGATTCTGCTGCTGTCGTCGCATCTGGAGACTGGCCACTACTTCAACCCGCACGCGCAGCGCATCATCGAGGGCCAGTCGAAGGGCGCCACGCTCATCGTCATCGACCCGCGGCTCTCGAACACGTCCGCCAAGGCCGACCTGTGGATGCCGGCGTACTCCGGCACAGAGGGCGCGCTGCTGCTCGCGATGGTGAAGATCCTGCTGGACGAGGACCTGTACGACCGCGAGTTCGTACGGACCTGGGTGGACTGGCGCGGCTACCTCCGCGCGGACCGGTCCGACCTCCCCGTCACGTTCGAGAACTTCATCGTGGCGCTGAAGGAGCTGTACGCCCGGTTCACGCCGGAATTCGCGGCTGACGAAACCGGGGTCAGCGCGGCCCAGATCGTGGAGGCCGCGCGGGCCGTCGGGCGCGCCCGCGGCACGTTCAGCACGCACAACTGGAGGTCGGCCGCCGCGGGCAACCTCTGGGGCTGGCAGATCACGCGCTGCCTCTACCTCCTCGTGGTCTTGACGGGCTCGGTCGGCACCAGGGGCGGCGTCGGCCTGAACCTGTCGAACAAGTTCGTGCCCAAGCACCCGACGCCTCCAGGCCCACCGACGTTCTGGAACGAGCTGCTGTTTCCGCGCGAATATCCTCTCGCGTTCTTCGAGATGAGCTTTCTCCTGCCGCACTTCCTGAAGGAGAACCGCGGCAAGCTCGACGTGTATTTCACGCGCGCCTACAACCCGCTGTGGACGAATCCCGACGGCTTCTCCTGGATGGAGATGTTGACCGACCACGACAAGATCGGGCTCCACGTTGCGCTGTCGCCAACCTGGAGCGAGACCGCGTGGTTCGCCGACTACATCCTGCCGATGGGTCTCGCCACCGAACGCCACGACACGATGAGTCAGGAAACCCACGCGGCGCAGTGGCTGGGCTTCCGCCAGCCCGTGCTGCGCGTGGCGCGCGAAAAGCGCGGCGACCGCGTTGACGCCACACACGAGGCCAACCCAGGCGACGTGTGGGAGGAGAGCGAGTTCTGGGCCGCGCTCAGCTGGCGCATCGATCCGGACGGCTCGCTCGGCATCCGCCAGCACTTCGAGTCACCGTACCGCCCCGGGGAGCCGGTGACCATGGATGAGTACTACGGGTGGATGTTCGAGCACTCGGTGCCCGGGTTGCCCGAAGCGGCGGCGAAGGAGCAATTGACGCCGCTGGCGTACATGCGGAAGTACGGCGTGTTCAAGGTGAGGGACAACGTCTACAAGCCGTACGAAGAACCGCTCGAGACCGGGGCGCTCGCCGGCACCACCGTCGACCGCGACGAGGACACCGTCCTTCAGGGCGGCACGCCGGTCGGCGTCGTCGTCAACGGCCAGGCACTGCGCGGCTTCACCACACCGTCGCGACGGCTCGAGTTCTACTCCGGCACGCTCGCGGACTGGGGCTGGCCCGAACACGCGGTTCCGCGCTACGTGCCGGGCCACGTCCACTGGCGCGGCCTCAATCGCGACGAAGGCGAGTTCGACCTGCTGCCGAACTTCCGCCTTCCGACCCTGATTCACACACGGTCGGCGGTCAAGTGGCTGTACGAGATCTCACAGGACAACCCGTTGTGGATGGCCACCACCGATGCGCGGCGGCACGGAATCGAGACCGGCGATCTCGTGAAGGTCCGCACCCGGATCGGGTATTTCGTCACCCGCGCCTGGGTCACCGAAGGCATTCGCCCGGGGATCCTCGGCATGTCGCACCACCTCGGGCGATGGCGCCTGCACGAGGACATGGGCAATCGCGGTGCGTCCGCCCTCGTGACGATCGACCGCCAGGGTTCCGGTTACAAGGTGTCGCAGGTCCACGGCGCGCAGCCGTTCATCAGCGACGATCCCGACAGCTCGCGAATCTGGTGGACTGATGTGGGCGTGCACCAGAACCTGACGTTTCCCGTTCAGCCCGATCCGGTGAGCGGCATGCACTGCTGGCATCAGCGCGTCACGCTCGAGAAGGCGGCTCCCGGCGACCGCTATGGCGACATCTTCGTGGACACCGACAAGTCCCACGCGGTCTACAAGGAATGGCTGGCCATGACACGGCCGGCTCCGGGCCCAGATGGTCTCCGCCGTCCGCTGTGGTTCGACCGCCCGCTTCGTCCCGCGCGAGACGCCTACACGCTCTAAGGCGCTGCACATGACACGACGTCACACCTTGATCCCGCGGGTCCGCGGTAAGAGCCTCTCAGCAAACACGCGTTGCTGCCTGTGTTTGCACACAGGCTCTCGCCGCACCTGGCAGCCACGCGGCCGGCGCACGCCAGCGCCCTCGTCTTACAGGTGCGTGTTGAACACGAGCGCGGCCACCGCGCTCGCCAGCAACTCGACGAGCACGATGCCGGTCAGCACCACGAACTTCCAGTCGCGTTCCCTCGCGTACTGAGCGGTCGACACGATGACGCGCGCGACGGGCGTGGCGACCAGCACGATGATGCCCGCCTGCAGCAGGGCCGCCGAGGCGACCGCAGCCGGCCCACCCAGAATCTCCAGCACCAGCCCGACCGCGAGGCACACGGAGCTGATCGTGACGCCCACGCGGAGGACGGCGCCAATGCTTCGCTCGAGTCGCGTCCCGGCGGTCGTCAGCCCGTCCTGCGCGGCGCTCACCGGCCACCGCGCACGAACATGAGGACCGACACGACAGCGAGGACGCACGCCATCAACACCTTCAACCAGGCCACCGGCGCGCGCGCTCCAAAACGCAGGCCGCACCACGATCCCAGCTGCACACCGAGCACGGCCGCGGCCGCCAGCGGCGGCATGATCTGACCGTGGCCGTAGTAGATCACGGCGCCGGCCGTGGCCGTCACACCGATCATGAACGCGCTCGTCGCCGCAGCGGCGCGCAGCGGAACCCCGCACCACGCGTTCAGGACCGGCACCTTGATGACGCCCCCGCCAATCCCGAGGAGCGACGACACATTGCCCGCCAGGAAGGACGCGGCCACGGCCAGCGGCAGCCGCTTCACTCGGTAGGTGACGGTCCCGCCGGTCATCTCGTCGTAATACCGTCCGCCCAGGGGACCCGGCTCAGCGGCGGGGTCCAGAATGACGTTGCTCGAACCGAGGCGGCGCATCATGATGACCGCCACGATCGCGGTCACGATGCCGAACAACCGCTGCACCGTCGCCGGCGCCAGCAATTGCGCCGTCACGCCGCCGAGCAGGCCTCCGCCAGCCGTGACCGTTTCGAGCAGCATCCCGAGGCGCACGTTGATCAACCGCTGCCCGGCGCGGCCTGCGGACACCGAGCTCGACGTGGCGATCACGGTCGTCAAGGCGATGCCCGCCGCATGTGCGATCGGAAAATCCAGACCGAGGTGCAGGAACGGGACCAGGAAGATGCCGCCGCCGATGCCGAGCAGCGCACCCGAGGCGCCGGCAAGGGTGCCGGCCGCGAAGATGATCACGACAATCGCTGGCGTGACGATTGGCATCCGGTTACGCAGTCCCTCGTGCGTGCGGTTCGAGGACGGCATACAGCGCCGCCATCAGCGGCGTCGGCACGCCAGCGCGTGCACCCCGCCGGACGACGGTGCCGACGAGGGCTTCGACCTCGATGGGTTTGCCGTGCTGCAGGTCAATCAACAGCGAGGATCGCGTAGCCCCGGGGATGGAATCGATATAGGCAATGATGCGCTGCACCACGCCAGGCGCCAGGGCCACGCCCTCGGCGCGGGCGACGGCCTCCACTTCCCCGAATGCCGCCTCCATCACCTCGCGAGTGGAGGCAGCGCTCCACAGCGGGCCGATCGGCAGGCGGGCCGCACCCGTAAAGGCGGCAAACGGCGCGAGGTAGCAGAACTTCTCCCACAGCGGCACGCGCGCGTCCGCGACGGGTTCGGAAACGATGTCGGCGCCGGCGAACGCGTCGTGAATCCGCGCCACGCGCTCGGTGATGGCCGTCCGGGCGCCAAACGCTTCGCCGAAGACGATGCGTCGATGGGTACCCGTCTGGGTGATGACGCCCGGTTCGCTGAGCGCCGTCGCGATGTACGTCGCGCCCGCGAGCACTCGCTCCGAACCGACGGCGGCCGACACTTCATCCGCGCTGTCGACGCCGTTCTGCAGCGTCAGCGCAACAGCGGATCCGCGAGTCACGCCCTTCAGAAGCGGCAGTGCCACGTGATTGCTGTACGCCTTGACCGCGAAGATCGCCAGGTCCACCGGCGGCACGTGCGCGGGATCTTCTTCCGCCCTCGCCCGCACGGTGAAGTCTCCGAGCGGGCTCCTGATGGTCAGGCCTCGCTCGCGAATCGCCGCCAGGTGCGCGCCGCGAGCGATGAACGTGACCTCGTGCCCGGTCCTCGCGAGCCTGGCGCCGTAGTAGCCGCCAACGGCGCCTGAGCCGACGATTGCGAACCTCACGGGTCAGGCTCCGACGCGTCTCGCGAAGGCGTCGAAGGCGCCGGGCGCCAGTTCCTCCCACCACTGGATGAAGCTCAGGGAGGCGGTCTCGAGATTCCGGAGGTCCACCGGGTTCCCGTACGCCTCCCGCAGCGCCGGCAGGAAGTCGCGGACGCGCACCCAGACGAGCAGCATCTCCCGACCGCTCTGGAAGAACAGTTCCTGGTTGACGACTTCGCTCGTCAGGAAGGAGGCCACCATCTCCCAATGGGTCGCGACCATGCGGTAGAACTCGTTTTGCTCACTCCCTCGCGGGCAGAGCGCCTGGAAGTCGGCGAGCGTCTTCACCTTGAACGATTCGGTGAACCAGCGTCGCGCCGCGCGCAGCCGTTCGTCGCGGCGTAACTCGTACAACCGCAGAATCAGGTTCACATCGTCGTAGGTGGCCCGGGCCACACCGCTCTTCATCGTCATCTTGGTCTCCTGCGTCCTTTGATCCTCAACAGCGGCGCTCCCGGGACATGAAGCGCGTCGTGCCAGGAGCCCCACGAGAAGTCGTCGAAGCGAGCCCGTTCAGGCTGCCGGCAGCGCCCTCCGCACGAGGCTCGCGGCACCAAATCAGACCCTCGGCAGGGGTTCTGCGTACGTCAGCGGGCGCTGGGCGCAACTTTACCTTGGTTTCGGCGTCTGAATATAGTTAGGGCTTGCTCGCAGAGACGGACAACGGTGCTGGCCCGCTTCCGGGCTCCCGAGACCGGTCCGAATACCCACGGTAGCCGGTATTCACTGACAGGCCCTGACCGTTCGCGTCGAGAGACAGCGCCCTCTGCGCACTCGTTGGTATTCACTAGCGGGATCGCGGCTCAGAGGTTTCGGGGTAACGACCCATTTTTTTGCCAAGGAGAGCAGCATGACGTACTACGGCAGCAAGGAACTCGCAGCGGCCTTTCGCACCGTCCGCACGAACACGATCCAGGCGGCACAGGACATTCCCGAGGACAAATACGGCGTCAAGGCGGCTTCCGACTCGCGTTCGATCGGGCAGACATTGGCCCACATTGCCGTCGGTTCCGGTTTTCAGTACCACGTGCACGCCAATAAGGTCACTGACCTCAAGAACGTGAACTTCCCGGAACTCATCCAGAAGCTCGGGGCCGAAGAGAACAAGCCGCGCACCAAGGCCGAGCTCATCGCCTTCCTCAAAGCGGAAGGCGACAAGTTCGCTGCATTCCTCGAGGGCCTGTCAGAGTCGTTTCTGGCGGAACCCGTGGCCATGCCTCCCGGCGCCAATCCGCCCACGAAGAGCCGCTTCGAGATGCTCTTGTCGGCCAAGGAGCACGAGATGCACCACCGCGGGCAGGTGATGACCCTGGAGCGGATGGTCGGGGTCACACCTCATCTGACGCGCCAGATGCAGGAACGCATGGCGCAGACGGCGGCGCAGGCAAAGAAGTAGCAAGGCGGAGCGCGTCATGGCTCGACCAGCACCACGATTCACGGTCGACACGCTGGCGTTCCTGCGCGCGCTCAAGCGCAACAACCGGCGCGAATGGTTCAACGCGCGCCGGGAGCGGTACGAGGCGGTCGTCCGCCAGCCGATGACGAACGTCATCGAACAACTGGCGGCCGACTTCGCCGACATGGCGCCGGAGCTTGTCGCGAACCCGAAATCGTCGATGTACCGGATCTATCGCGATACGCGGTTCTCCGAGAACAAGACTCCGTACAAGGTCCACGCCGCGGCGGTGTTTCCGCCTCGCGGTCTGCCCAAGCACGAGGGTGCCGGGTTGTACTTCCATATTTCACCCGATGAGCTGTGGATCGGCGGCGGGATGTACTCGCCGCAGACTCCTCAGCTCTACGCGGTGCGCGAGCACATCGCCGCCAACCACGCTCCTTTCCGCGCTATCGTCGAGTCGCGGGGGTTCCGGAAGCACATCGGCGCGCTGGAGGGTGAACGCCTGCAGCGCGTACCGCGCCCGTTTCCGAAGGATCACCCGGCGGCGGAGTATCTGAAATTCCGCCAGTTTCTCGCCGGCGCGGGTTTTCCGCCACTGTTGGCAACGAGCCCGAAGTTTTACGGCACGCTCCTGACCGTGTTTCGCCAGGTCGTTCCCCTGATCCGCTTTCTCAATGAACCGCTGTTGAAGGGGTGATGCGCCAAGGCACCTGGCACGACGCCGCCTGAGGCCCTCCCTGCGGGGGTAGACTTGGGTGTTATGTCCTCATCCCACTCAGCCTTCAGCGGCCACCGACGCATTCCCCCTCCGGTCAACGAACCCATCCGCGGGTATGCCCTGGGCTCCACGGAGCGCGCGTCGATCAAGGCGCGGCTGGCCGAGATGGCCGGCGAGACCGTCGACATCCCGATGGTCATCGGCGGACAGGCCGTGCGCACCGGCGCCACCGCCGCGTCCGTCATGCCTCACGATCACCAGCACGTCGTCGCCACCTACCACAAAGCCGCCGAAGCGGATGTGCTGCGGGCGATCGAGGCGGCGCGCGCCGCGCGCTCGGAGTGGGCGGGCTGGTCCTTCGATGATCGCGCGGCGGTCCTGCTCCGGGCGGCTGAACTGCTCACCACGACCTGGCGCGACACGATCAACGCAGCGACCATGCTCGGCCAATCCAAGACGGTGTTCCAGACGGAAATCGACGCGGCCTGCGAGACCGTCGATTTCTGGCGCTTCAACGCCCACTTCGGCCAGCAGTTGCTCGACGAGCAGCCGTCGAGCGATCACACGATGTGGAACCAGCTCGAGTACCGTGCCCTCGAGGGGCTGGTCTACGCGGTCACGCCGTTCAACTTCACGTCGATTGCCGCGAACCTCCCCACCGCCCCCGCGCTCATGGGCAACACCGTGGTGTGGAAACCGGCGTCGAGTGCGATGCTGTCGGCCCACTACCTGATG
>Ga0194060_10004108_pt1 | contig 10137 bp, 10 predicted proteins | sample SepL225m_MetaG_FD_163427 | JGI IMG/M metagenome (GOLD analysis project Ga0194060, IMG submission 163427) | Anoxic zone freshwater microbial communities from boreal shield lake in IISD Experimental Lakes Area, Ontario, Canada - Sep2016-L222-5m | ecosystem: Environmental > Aquatic > Freshwater >... | reverse complement strand
TGAGTTGGCAAATTTATTATTTCGTTTGCTCGGGCTCCATCCGTTTACCACAATTTCGCCAGGTGCAGTGGCAGCAGGAGCAATGATTCCACCAGGGCACATGCAAAATGAAAACACACCACGTCCTATAGATTGATTAACCATGGAATAACTTGCAGGAGGTAAAAATTCTCCACGCGAATCGCATTTATATTGAATAGAATCAATCACATTTTGCGGATGTTCAATTCGCACACCAAGAGCAAATGGTTTTGCTTCGATAAAAATATTTCGCTTTTGTAACAACTCAAAAATATCGCGAGCCGAATGACCGGTTGCGAGAATTATGTTTGAAGTTTTTAGTTTGAAGTTTGAATTTATTTCAACTGATTTTATTTTGTTGTTTTCGATTTCAATATCGGTGAGTTTTGAATTGAAATGAACTTCGCCACCATAATGCAAAATGGTTTCGCGAATGGAAGTAATTATTGCCGGAAGCTTATTGGTACCGATATGCGGATGTGCTTCAAATAAAATATTTTCATCAGCACCATGCTTAACTAGCATGCGTAAAATCCGATTTACATCACCACGTTTTGTTGAGCGTGTATATAATTTTCCATCACTGTATGTTCCGGCACCACCTTCTCCAAAACAATAATTCGATTCGGGATTTACAGTATTTTGTTTTGTAATTAATGCCAAATCTCTTCTTCGTTCGCGAACATCTTTTCCTCTTTCAAAAATGATGGGTTTCAATCCTTTTTCGAGAAGTTTAAGTGCTGCAAATAATCCGGCTGGTCCGCTTCCGATAATTACAACTTCTTCTGCATTTCTTACATCTTTAAAATCAAAGTCGGTATTTTCTTTTGGAGGAGCTTCGTTGAAATAAACATCAACATTCAAATTATATTTAATAGGTTTTTGACGAGCATCAAGCGATTTTTTGAGAATTTTTATAGCCGATACGTCAGCAAATCCTGTTTTTTTTGAAATGGATAGGAGTGTAGAATCGTAGTCGAAACAATGTTCGGGTAAAAGTGATATTTCAATCGTCTTTTTCATGTCAAGTTTTTATCCTGATAATGTGGGAAACAAAAGTCTTGAAAATTTCCCGCATTTTTTACATTTGAGCCGTTTACTTTATAATTTCCTATCATGGCTGATATCAATAAGCTTAAAGATCTTTCAACACAAACTCGCAGAGATATTTTACGAATGGTTCACGGTTGTAAGTCTGGTCATCCTGGCGGTTCGCTCGGTTGTGCCGATTTTTTAACTGCACTATATTTTGAAGTGATGCATCACAATCCGAAGTTCGAAATGAACGGAGTTGGAGAAGATGTTTTCTTTTTATCGAACGGACATATTTCTCCATTATTCTATAGTACACTTGCACGATCAGGTTATTTTCCTATTGACGAGTTGAAATCATTTCGCAAACTCAACACGCGTTTGCAAGGTCATCCAACAACTGCCGAACACCTTCCGGGAGTTAGAATTGCATCGGGTTCGCTCGGACAAGGAATATCAGTTGCAGTTGGAACAGCACTTGCAAAACGACTAAACAAAGATGATCATTTGGTTTATGCTTTGATGGGCGATGGAGAAATTGAAGAGGGACAAAATTGGGAAGCATTTATGTTTGCGGCACATCATAAAGTTGATAATTTAATTGTTACAATTGATAGCAATGGGCAACAAATAGATGGGTCTACCAAAGATGTGGCAGGTATTGGCAGTGCTGATATTGAAGCAAAGCTAAAAGCATTTGGTTGGGAAACATTGCAGATGAATGGACACGATTTTCAAGATATCATTGATACGATGGCAAAAGCAAAATCGATGACAGGAAAAGGCAAACCAATTTTTATTATCATGAAAACAGAAATGGGTTATCCAGTAGATTTTATGGTTGGCTCGCACAAATGGCATGGTGTTTCGCCAAATGATGCAGAGCTCGAAAAAGCACTTGCACAACTTCCATCAACTATTGGCGATTATTGATATCTAGATTCAAAAATTGAAACACACTTTTAAATATCTCTTCAACAATTCGATAAAAATTCTTCTGGTTTTTTGTGTGGTATTTTTGTGCTCACAAAAAGTTTTTGCGCAAGAAAAAGTTAAAACACGCATTTTATTTTTACTCGATGCATCGGGAAGCATGTATGCGCAAATGGATAAAGAAACGCGTATTGTTGTTGCAAAACGAATGCTCACCAAACTGATGGATAGTTTGCAAAAAGCAAAAGGAATTGAAGTGGCATTACGTGTTTACGGACATACCAGTCCGCCATCTCGAAGAGATTGTCAGGATACACGTTTGGAAGTTCCATTCAAACAAAATAATTACGATGAAATAAAAAAACGCGTTGCAGCAATCAATCCCAAAGGCACCACATTAATTGCATATTCATTGCAACAATCTGCAGGTGATTTTCCGAGAGAAGCCGGTGTGCGAAATGTGATTGTATTAATAACCGATGGAATTGAAGAATGCAATGGTGACCCTTGTGCCGTGTCGGAAGCATTGCAAAGCAGCGGAGTTATTTTACGTCCTTTTATTATCGGACTAGGAGGGAATGAAGATTTCCATAAAGCATTCGAATGTGTAGGGAGATATTATGATGCCAATACCGAAGAAAGTTTTAACACTGTTTTAAATGTGGTTATCAGTCAGGCAATAAATAATACCACAGCTCAAGTAAATTTATTGGATGAGTTTGGAAAACCAACAGAGTCGAATGTAAATATGAGTTTTTATGATATGCATTCGGGACAATTAATTTACAATTACATTCATACCATCAACGAAAAAGGAAATCCGGATACACTTACTCTCGATCCCATTTTTAAATACCGTATGGTGGTTCATACATTGCCAAAAGTTGTAAAAGAAAATATTGAGATAACACCCGGTAAGCATACCATCATTGGTGTTGATGCACCACAGGGAATGTTGCAATTAAAAGTTGTTGGGCAAACAAATTATGATAAGTTGCAATTCATCGTTCGCAAACAAAATACAACCGAAACGCTCGATGTGCAAGATGCAAACGAATCCGAAAAATACATCATCGGAAAATATGATCTAGAGATTTTAACGCTACCACGAATTTATCAAAAAGCCGTTTCGGTAAAACAGAATTATACCACAACAATTGAAATTCCTCAACCCGGAAAGTTGATTGTTACTGCAGTTTCACAACCTTACTTTGCCGATATATATCAAATGAACCGGAACGAATTAGTTTGGGTTTGCAAATTACCTATGGACAGAAGAACACATAGTTTAATTATTCAGCCGGGCGATTATAAAATTATTTATCGTGCAAAAGGTGCATACAAATCGATCAATACTTTTGAACGCGATTTTCATATCAGTTCGGGTTCGGCAACGAATATGACTTTAAATTGAGAATGGAAAGTTGAGAATTGAAAATGTGTAGATAGAAAACTTACAATGAGTAATGGTGTGATTGTTTATTTAGAATTAAAAAAATAGAAAATATATAAAATGAAAACATACGAAGTACAAAACGTAAAAGATACACGATCTGGATTTGGTGCAGGTTTGCACGAGCTCGGAAAAATGAACGACAAAGTTGTGGCACTTTGTGCCGATTTAATTGGGTCGTTAAAAATGGATGCTTTTCAGAAAGATTTTCCTGAGCGTTTTTTTCAGGTTGGAATAGCCGAAGCAAACATGATTGGCGTTGCTGCAGGTTTAACCATCGGAGGAAAAATTCCTTTTACCGGAACATTCGCAAATTTTTCTACCGGACGAGTGTATGATCAAATTCGTCAGAGCGTTGCTTACTCAAATAAAAATGTAAAGATCTGTGCATCACATGCAGGTTTAACTTTGGGCGAAGATGGTGCAACGCATCAGATATTAGAAGATATTGGTTTGATGAAAATGTTACCCAATATGGTTGTTATTAATCCATGCGATTACAATCAAACCAAAGCAGCAACCATTGCCATTGCAAATTATGTTGGTCCGGTGTATTTACGTTTTGGTCGACCGGCTGTTGCTAACTTTACAGATGCAAATGCACCATTCGAAATTGGTAAAGCATTACTATTAAGCGAAGGAACAGATGTGAGCATTTTTGCAACCGGACATTTAGTTTGGAAAGCCATTGAAGCAGGACATATACTTGCCGAAAAAGGAATCTCTGCCGAGATTATAAATATTCATACCATCAAACCACTTGACGAAAAAGCAGTGATGGATTCGGTTCGTAAAACACGTTGTGTAGTAACTGCCGAAGAACATCAGATGAATGGTGGATTAGGCGACAGCATTTGCCAATTGCTTGCACGAAATTTACCAACTCCAGTTGAAATGGTTGCGGTAAACGATTCGTTTGGAGAAAGTGGAACACCTGATGAACTCATGAAAAAATATCACCTCGATACACCTGATGTGGTTGATGCAGTGTTGAAGGTTTTGAAGAGGAAATGATATGAATTGAAAATTGAAAAGGGAGAATTGAAAAGGTATTAGCTGTTTATATTCATACATATATTTTCAAAATAAATTATTTCAAATTCTAATGCTCTCAATAAATTTTTGTTTCTTTGGGCTGTAACTTTTTCAAGTATGAATAAATTGATGAATGAAATTACTGATTGTGTTAATTGTCAATCATTGGCACTTTCGGTGTTTGGTTCACTTAAACGAGAAGACCTTCACGAACTAAACAACTATAAGCAGAGCAATCTTGTAAAAAAAGGACAAATTATTTTTTCTCAAAATAATCCAACATACGGATTGTATTGTATTCATAAGGGCAAAGCCAAAGTGGTGATGATTGGGCGTGATGGAAAAGAACAAATCGTCAGGCTTGCAAAAGATGCTGATATTATTGGTTACCGCTCACTTATTTGTGGCGAAGATTATTCGGCTTCGGCAGTTACACTCGAAGATTCGGTTGTGTGTTTTATTCCCAAAGAACGCTTGTGGAATTTGATTGAAAAAAATGCACAGCTATCAAAAAATTTGATGACGCATTTAGCCCTCGATTTAAAATTTGCCGAAAAGCGCAGTATCGATATGCAACAAAAACCAGCATCAGAAAGGCTTGCTGAAGCATTGTTGATATTAAAAGTTACTTTTGAACTTGATGCTGACAAATCCATTAACGTTGAGCTTTCTCGTGAAGAAATAGCTAACCTTACTGGCATGGCAGTTGAAACCGTAGTAAGAATTTTAAAAGATTTTCAGGAAATGAAAATCATTGATCTTGTGAAAAAGAAAATTCTAATTCTCGATTTGCTTCGTCTTCAAAAAGTAGCAAACATAGAGGATTAGGCAGCTGCAAACTGTCGTTCCATTTCAATTGCTTTAGGGAAAAGAATATTATTCTCGAGATGAATATGCGTGTGCAAATCGTTTTCAAACTCATTTAATTTTGCCATTAACACCCTGAAAGTATTACAAGCATCAACAGGTGGAGTATAGCCATTTGTAAGTTCACTCATTTTCTTAAGTAAACCTCCAACAAATTCATGCTCGTGTATCATCATGCTTATCGGGTTTTCAACAGATCCGCAATGTGATTCGCCAAGTTGAGTTTTTTCGTTTAATGAATTTTCAATTTGTTTGATTAACGGAAATAAAATCATTTCTTCTTTGCGCATATGCGAAACAAGTTCTTGAGCTACATTGTAAAATATCTCTGAAACTTCAATCATTTCAGGATGATTATGCCCGTGAACTGTTGCAACTTTTTTTGCATATTCATAAATGAGCATTGTTTCTTTCTCAACATATTTATGATGTGTGTTGATGATATAATCAGCAAGAAACGAAGGTTTCCAAGAAGCAAAATCGTGAACACGTACGCTTGATGATGAAAGGATTTTTATTTCATTTTCAATGACTTCAACATCGAGATGATGCTCTTCACAAACTTTTTTGAGAGATTTTTTTCCACCGCAGCAAAAATCAATTCCGTTTGATTTAAAAATATCTGATGTGCGATAATCTGCAGCTACAATTTCGCCAACGCTTTTTTCTTTTAAGTTTTCCATGGTTATAAATTAATTGGAACGAAAATAGAGTGAAGCGCATTTTCAATTTTTGACCTGTGTCAATTGCAAATATGATTTTTGTTGGAAGGAAGTTTAATTATTGTAATCAAATTCCGAATTTATTCCATCGGTTAAGTTACAAACCTGCTGAAAAGCAGTTTTCGCTTGTTCTAAATCATTTCCAGCAATGGCTATGTTTTGAGCAGTTATTTTTTCAACTATTATTTTAAGATGATCGTTACCTTCTCCTGTAATATTTGTATTTGCTGATAAATAACCGAGTTCACGTTTTAATATTTCAGAAAACTCGTTGTAAATATCAACAGCTGGTTTACGTTTTTTTGCTATCAGTTTAAAATTAGTAACGGTGTTTTCAAGTCTATGAAGATACTCTGCAGTAACATGGTCAACTATATATTTTCCGTTTTCACCTTTAACTGAATTCAACATTTCGTCCTTTTCAGAATGTGTATTTTGAGATGATGAAGCTTGTTTACTATTGTCGGTATTGCACGATAGAAAAATGCTAAAGCATAAGATGTAAAAAAATGTTTTCATAATGTTTGATATTTTTTAAGTTGTTCGTCATTAAGGTTAAAACCCAATCTAACCTGAAAAGTCATTGCTACATTTTTTGCTAAAAATTTAGCCTGCTCAGTAATTTTTCCTTCAAAATGTTCGTCCAGGTTTTCGATAAAAATGGATATCCATCTTTCAAAATGTTTCGGGTCGATTGGTAAGTGTTTATGTTTTTCGAAGGGGTTGCCTTTGTAAGTTTGCGAAGCAAGTAACATACTGCTCCAAAACTGATACATAACCGGCAGGTGCTTGTTCCAGTCGTTAATATGTTCTTTAAAAACGGGCCCTAAATATTCATCCAATTCAGTTTTTTTGTAAAATGAATTTACCATGAATTCAATATCAGAAATAGAAGATATATCGTGTTTGATTTTCTCTGTCATAAATTTTTTCGATTAAAAATTCGTACGGCAAAAAGCATCGGAACAACAATCCAAATACTCATCATGATCATCGAAAACAATAATCCGGTATATGTGCCAAAAAAATCTTTATACAATGCTCCGGTAAATCCCATCAATGCCGAAATATCCATTTTTAATAAGATCAATATTCTGCCCAAATCAATTGGGTTTAAACAGGTAATAGCCAGTATTGGTTTTTCGAGTGGATAATCGTTAAACGAAAATAAGAAGAACAAAATAATACCATCGTAAATGAGTGAAAAGTAAAACCATATCATCATCGAAAGTCCGATACCTTTAGCCTTATCGCGTGTTATAACTGATGCCCAAAATGCCAACGAAACAAATATTTGAGTGAGCATAAAACCAGAAAGTAACAGCATCAATCCGGTTGAGCTGGCATCATATAGTAATACTGGAATTCCTATTCCTATAAAAAATGCTGCAAATAGTGAAAAACTTACGCCTAAATATTCGCTAAGTAAAATTGTTTTTCGATTGATGGGCTGAGCTACCAACAGTTCAATAAATTCATAAGAATTATAAAAATGTATGGTAGAAAAAATAATGCTTACCAACGGAACGATAATCAGAATGATATTTGTTAAGCTCAATGTGCCTTTCATGCTATCATCCTCAAGGTTGAATAGACTTAATGAAATAATAAGCAGTAATATAGTATAACCAATTAAAATGCGGTTTCGCAAAATATCGTACACAACATACTTAGTAATTTTAAACATTGGTTGTTTGGTTCATTAATTGTGCAATTGCTCTGCCGAGCTTTTCTTCATTTGTGATGGTTTTGATGGAAGAAACTGTTTCATAAAAACGAATTTTCCCTTCAAAAATATACAACACTTTATCGGCAATTTCATCTACCTCACTCATAATATGAGATGTGATAAGAATGAGTTTTCCGTTATTTTTTTCTTTCAATATTTTTTCTTTCAATATTTCAGCAGCAATGGGATCAAGCCCTGCTGTAGGTTCATCAAGTACTAATACTTTTGGCTGAAAAAGAAACGCTAAGGCTGCACTAACTTTTTGTCGAGTACCTCCCGAGAGTGTTCTCATCGGTTTGTCAAACATGCTTTTTAAGTTATAGGCATCAATAAGTTCTTCATCCAACCCTTCATTTTTTTCGCGAATGTCTTTCATCATTTCGAAAATCTGACCAATTTTCATGTTATCAGGATACCTTCCAATTTGAGGCATGTAGCCAATATCATTTCTGTAATTCCAATCGCCTAAAATATTATTTCCGTTGAAATATAATTTTCCCGAATCAGGAATAACCATTCCTAACAAACATTTTATCATGGTGGTTTTTCCTGAACCATTTGGGCCAATTACACTCACTACTTCGCCACTAACAAAATCAACCGAAATATTTTTCAGTACATGAAGTTTGTTGAATGATTTGTTGAGTTCGCTTATCTGTATCATATATTATTTTTTTGCATGGCAGGCGATTCGTCTTTTAATTGATCAGGAATGAGTGACGGAATCATTTTTTCTGTTTTATCTAATATATTAACTGCAAAACTTCTGAGTAACATCAAGGCTTGTGGCATTTGTTCGATGATGATAGAATATAAACTAACAGGCAGGTATGGTACATCGCCTACTTTATCTTTGTTTAAATCATATCCTTCGTATTTATCCCAATAATTATTTTTAAAAATACTAGAATACATTGTTCCATTTGTACTCACATCAAATGTATTCAGGATAAAATTATTATTCGCAAAAGTATCGTTCACACAATTGGCATAAATTTTCATCGCCCATCCATTGTTTTGAAAAAGATTGGAAGAAATTTTTAAATAGTTAGATCCATCCAATAAAATACCAGATGTGTTTTTGATAAAACGATTTCCTCTTACTATTCCTGTTGAAATATCTTTAAGTAAAAGCGCGTATGAAGCATCTCCCCAATTGTTTTCGAAAGTATTGTATAACATGCTAATGTAATGACTGTACATCACGGCTGCGCCTGTACCGTTGTTCCGAAATATGTTTCGTGAATAACTATCGTGATTCGAATTCATGAAATGCAAACCATACCTAAAATTTTCTTCACTTGTATTATTGTTAATGTGGCAGTAGTTAGCAAATTCAAAATAAATTCCATCGCGGTGTTTTTTAATCAAATTATTTTTGATAGATATGTTTGAACATTGCCATAGCTGAATTCCATTACCAGTTTGTGATTGAATTATATTTTCGCCAATAATTTTATTGTTGGCGATTAATCCATTTTTTGAAGCTGCATATCGAATTCCGAAAAATGTATTCTGCAAAAAATTATTGGTAACTTCAACAAATGACGCGTTCGAAACAAGGATACCAGCATAATCATTCATGTTGCTTACCATCGAATTTTTGATGATAAAACCTTTCAGTGTAACATGGTCGGCAGTGATGATAAATCCTTCTCCTTTTTTCTGAAGATCAACAACTGTATTAACTTCAGCCGATATTGTTATACTTTTATTGATAGTGATTGTATGTTCGTTATAGGTTCCTTTTTTTACTAATACTGCATCACCCATTTTAGCCAAATTAATTCCACTTTGAATTGACGTGCAATTGCAAGATGGGCAAACAATAATTTCTGATGCGAAACTTTTTGTGGTAAAAAAAAGCAAACAAATCCATAAAATAGTTGAAGTAAAAAACACAGAAAACGAAAATTTATTCATGGATAAAGGGGTAGATAAAAAGAGAATTTTAATTATTTTTTGTTACGTAATTGTTGAATGGCTTCCCATCCAACTATTACTCCTGCATTTCCATTTTCAGCATTTATTTTTTCAGCATCTTCTTTTATTAGATAAGATGAAATATTAGCACCCATAGGACTTGGCACTTTTTCACTTTGAAGATAAAATGCTTTTTCGGCATCAATTAAATTTCCTGGATGGGCATAATCAGTTACGATAAATTGTCCCTTTTGTTCTGGTTTTAAAGTTCCTGTATTTAGATATGCTATCAAACATTCATCGGAATCGAATTTGTAAATTTTGCCTTTGTAGGTTACTACTTCAGCACCAAATTTATTATCCATTATTTTCATTCTGCACATCGAACATATGTCGGTACCGTAGTTTATAGGCTTTGGTCC
>Ga0194060_10004107_pt1 | contig 10143 bp, 3 predicted proteins | sample SepL225m_MetaG_FD_163427 | JGI IMG/M metagenome (GOLD analysis project Ga0194060, IMG submission 163427) | Anoxic zone freshwater microbial communities from boreal shield lake in IISD Experimental Lakes Area, Ontario, Canada - Sep2016-L222-5m | ecosystem: Environmental > Aquatic > Freshwater >... | reverse complement strand
TTGCAATACTATAACATTGTTGCCGGGTAATATCGCACTATCATCTGCTGGAGTAAGATTAATTATGGTATTGTAATTGATAGTTGCAATAGTAACTACATATATTTGATTTCGCACCGTTGGATCAATGTCATTGGCAAATATTATACGCATACCATCTTTTAATGTCGTATTATCAGGAAGTGTATAAGATGAGCTTAATTCAATATTTGAGCGGGCATCTGTTGTAGTAAAATCAATTACATCAATTGGGGTCTTTGCTTTTACTCCAAAATTAAATAATTTCAAATCTGATTCAAATTCAATAATAGCTCTTTTAGCCCGTAGATTTTGATCAAGTAACGGTATAGTATTATTATAAGCAGCCGTAGCAGTTATAACATCAATGTGGAACCATCTATTACTTCTTGACCAAGGATTTAAATCTTGACTGGCACGATTGATTGTTAGATAATCAGGGGTAATAAGACCATCAGCCGCATAAGCCTCTGGTGTTTGAAAATTAGTTATTGGTAATAATTTTATTGCTGACCCAACACCTTCAACATAATATTTTTTATTGATAAAAGATGATGGGATAGCACTGGAATCAAAAGTAACCGTTAAGCCATTAGTAAAGGTTACTCCGTTTGGGCTTTCATAGTTAGCACGTCCAAGTATATCATCAGTAACATTAACTCCGGTGTAGGTAACATCTACTAGATGTATCGCACCATTGAATCCCTCTTCTTTACCATCTTGATAAAATATAACTGAAAGCGGAGCTGTAATGTCAGGAACTTGTTTGTAAGTATAAAAGCTAGAATCAAGATAATAAAAATATTCTGCATGTGTTGATCCACCTTTAACAAAGACTCTTTGATTTGGTAATACCGTTGTAATTGATTGTAAATTGATAATAGGATCAGCAGCCAATGGATCAACATATCTTACAATATAAGCATTACGTCTTTGTTCTATTGGTATTGTAGTATCACTAAGACTATCATACCAAAATAAATCATCAATATCTGAATTTAGAAATACTAAAGTTTTACCTAAAGGATTATCTATGTTTCCATCTAACCCACCAGCAGCAATGATTGAGCTTAATGTTTGTCCTTGAACTTGTGTATAACGTAAAGTAACTCCAGTATCAACAGAAGTAGCTATACTCATGTTTAAGTAAACATCTTGACTTGACGGTTGTGGTACCGTGAAGGTGATAATACCTTGGTCAATTCCGTTATTTTCTACCCCGTATACATTTCTACTAGAGAAGTTAGCTTGGTTAGCTTTTAATCCAGATACACCGGCCTCACTTTGTAGCCAAAATGGAAATCCAGGTTGATTAATTATAAATCGATATGTACCACCATGCGCTAAACGTAATGCAGGATTCTCTACATATTCTAACCCACTAAATTGATAGCTATTAGATGCTGGATCTCGAATAACCGTAAATGTATTTGTTGCAGGTATTTGCCCACCGGTTATTGTTACAGCATCTAATCCATTGGCTAGCCAATAATATTGGTTAAAGTTAACAAGTTTGTCAAAATCAAAGAATCCATCAAAACTATAACTTTCGTTAGTAAATAACCGATCATGATTATCTACTATTCCACCATAGTGTTTAATTTGATTCAATAGATCAATATAACTGCTAAAGAAACTTAGGTTATTTGATTTATCTTTAACCACAACACTAGGTTCAAGTTGATAATTTTGACGTAAAGTTGAAGGTTCAGGCTGATAATTATCTGTGCTTTTAAATGTAGGGGCAAACTTACGTCCTACATAGGCATTAACCTTACGAAGATCAGGCGGAGTTACTAATTGATCTAACGTAGCATTTAAGAACTTTTGGTTAGTATCAGTCCTAAATATACTAGGCAAAAAATTTATAGTTTTAACAGAGGCCATTTATATTTCCATTGTTACGAAGCATATAGACCAGCTAAGGTCTGATTAATCTGTGCTGCGGTGATTGCGGTAATAACTTGTACATCATTTACGGTTGCTGCGCTTATAAGAATCTCGTCAGGATCAGCATTAATCTGCATTAAATTACCAAACGCCATAGCAGTATTGTTTGGTACTATAATTATACCTGCTATATTTGGTACCAGCGTTGCATGTAGATATGCGCTAAGTTCACTAAAGTAAAATGTTTCACCAAAACTCCAATTAGATGTATCAAAGAACTTATTGATAGCAGCAATGACACTAGATTTAATGTCATTGTCACTGATGATTATATTAGGATTTTTAACAACCTTAAACGTTGCTTGAAACTCAGCTTTTGCCTTACTACCAAATAATGGTTTATATTTTCCTGGATTATATATAATCGTATCACTTAGTGCTTTGAAGTTTTCTAAACTATTAGGCCCAGTTCCATATATTGTCTTTAATTCATCATTAGTAGGTAATACCGGCTGTATTATTGTATTAGTTGTATCCTGTATATACGCTAGATAATCATTTGCATAGTTTTTAGTAAGCAGGTATAAATCCATTATATTGTTTGGACTTGGATCTATACGACGATCATTTGGACTAGCATGACGATATTGGAAGTATAGATCTTGCCTCCCAACTTCTGCAAGATACCCAGTATCTAAAATTAAGGTTCTAATACCAGCAGTATCTATAGTTAACGTATAAAAGTTTTTTTCATCGGTAGCATAAAATACCTGACCACTAAGATATAAATCTTGATTTGTAATAATATCTGCTTGCGTAGAATACATAGTAACTACTGTGGTATTATCAATTGGTGTCGCATTAATAAAACGATCACTTTGTGGGTTTGTTTCAAAAAATACATATTTCTTTGGTAAATTTTCTGTTGGCTTAACAATGGTATCAAACAAATCAGGATCATCAGGTATTCCGTCATCATTTGAATCAGGAAATGTCACCAATACTACCGTGTTATCTATATATCCGTCAGACATGATTGCGGCATTATATATACGCCACGTTTGATCTTGTATCAAAGATGTTGTACCATCAGGTGCTGTATTAGTTTTTAATACCTTAATGTGGTCTGATAGTGTTAATCCTGTTCTACTGTCATAAACTTTTACTTTTGGATCAAAATAGAAACGTGTTTGTGCTACGCTTTCAAAAGCGTATTGTAAGTTACGTGATACTATATTATAAGTTGTACCATTGAAACTAAATGCCGCTATCCACGAACTGTCATTTGGTTGCCCGGCGTTTAATAAGCTAAACGAGTCTAGGCTTAAATCTTCTGATTGAATAATTCGCCAAGTTTGGCTTGCTTCGTCATATCGTAACCCAAAGTTCTTATAGCTTTGTATTAGATTAGTAATAGTCTTAATAAGAATTACATCGGTTAATGTATTTTTAAATACTGGGGTAATTGATGATACAATGGCCCCTTCTGGTACCTTTTGACTTAATGTTATAATATTACCGCCGTTAGACCTCATAACAGCAGCATAAATGTATGCACGTTCTCCAGGATATGTTGCTGTACCAACTGTAATCTGATTCTGCGTATTAAAGAAGTACCCTGGTGGTGCTGTAAACTTTATTAATGTTCCCGGAACTACATATTTAAATTCACTAGAAGTAAGTAATCCAATATCTTGTCGTGTTGAACCAGCATCGTTTGTAAAATATCCAGTAACTGAATCGGTAGTGCTACTAGTTGGATACCACGTCATATTAGTTACATAATATTTATTATAGTTAGCATAGTAAAAATGCTTTACTTCAACGCTAGATAATATTGGTATTAATTTATTATAGATCGCAGCATTAATATCATTGGCATTAGCAAAGCTAAACCCAATACTGTTATTAGCAGTTTGACGATATAACATTCCATCATCGCAAAATATGTTGGTGCTAGAATATTTTCCAGTAACATCTAAGACATCTAAAAATCTGCTTATACCAGAACTTGATCTATTTACTGCCTTAACTTTAAGAATACTACTAAAGTTTGTGTATGGAAAAAGATTATAATCCTCTCCGGTAATCATACGATTTTGTGTATAATATTGCTGTGGTGCTTTAGCTCTGATATCGTCAATTAATTCTCTGCTATCGGCATTGTTAATTGTATAATGTAAACTGGCGCGTATAGTTAATGTTTCTACGCGATTATTACGACTAACATAGACTAACGGAATTGTCACTCCTTGTATTTCATCAGGCGTGATCTTGTAATTTAATCCATTGCTAGTTCTATAATAAGCTCTAAATACCCCTTGAGGTATATTGCTGAAAGATCCGTCACCAAACACTATATCAACTTGATCGTTTGCACGAGTTGTTACTTGATATAAGTTTCTATTTGAGCTTTGATTATAGATGATGTTAATACCGGCAATCGCTGGCACCGGAACCCATTTTGTTGAAGGAGCTCCAGAACTATTTAATTCGTATAGCCAAACGTCATTGTTATTAATGTCGTCGGTGTTTATACTTACTACACGATTTGGTAAGCTTTGTTGTAAGTTAAAATCTGTATTAGTTAATGCACCTTGTTTAAAGTAAACAAAGAATCCAGTATTAATACTACCATTACCTTGGTTATCATTACGATATAAAAGATTAAAAATTCCGTTTGGTGCTGGATCACGCTCATATACGTAGTTTTGGCCTAATGTAGTTGCACTAACTACTTCAAATGCTGTTTTGCTACCCTCAATTTGTGCAGTAAATCCATATGTTGATAAAATCCCTTGTACTAGGTTAACAGAATATTCATCAGTTTTTATATTGTTGATTGAATTAGTTGCTCCGGGTGCGCCAATTGCTTGATTACTAATTAGCGAAGCATTTAGTATAGCAGTCATCTGCTCAAGCCAATTTGGATTCCCAACATCGTTCCAATTGATAATTAAATTGGATAAGTTTAATCCGTTACTATCGGTTACTGCTTCACTGGTGCTAATACTATCAATTTTTAGCAAGCCTGATGCTGGAGTATTTCGTTTTGCATTATAGCTTACTAGATTAGCTAACTTTAAGATACTATCGCGACGTTCTGCAGTATCAAAGAAATTCTCACGAGCATTTAAATCAGTCCTAAATGCTAGACTTTGCCCAAGAAACGCTATTAAATCTATAAGAGCAATGTATTCACTAGATTCAGTAAAATCATTGAAATCTTCGGGATAATATGTACGTAGGTAATCAATCATTGCCTTACGTAAAGTTTCAAAGTCATAGCTTTCAAAGTCAGCTTCTTTGAAACTTTGATAAACAGTTTCCCAGTTTTGGTTTACAAGTAAATTCGTTTGACGAGCGGTAGTAGCCATTGAGGCAATCCTTAAAATAACACTATTTTGTATTTATGATGCTTAATTAACGTAGTGTTTAATAGCTGCTATTTGTTGACAATGTGTTAGAATTACTATCAAATTGTAATGACAAATTAGTAGATTGGTTAGTTGGAATATATAGCAGATCTAACGAAACCATTAACCCGTGATCTTGCTCATCAATGTTTATAGCTTGCAGATTAATCCGAGGATCATAACCAACAATTCTCTCTACATCACTAACGATAGCTTGGTGTGTAGCATCATTCATTGGCTCAAATAACATACTCCAAATAATACTACCAAAATTTGGTTGCATTAACTTTTCGCCTTTACGAATATTGAAGTGGTTAATTAAGTCTTGCTTAACTAGTTCAACATCGGTTACGCGAAATTTCTTTGCGCGGCCTACTGTACAAAAACCTCGGTATTGGTTAGCCATAATATATATTTATATCAACATGGCTTAGTATCAGCGGGCTTTGCTGGTGCAGCTTCTGGGGTAACTGTTGGTGTAGTTGCTGCTGGTATACTTGGAGATGTAGGGGGCGGAGTTACTGGTGCTTTAGTTTCTACCACAGTAGTTACTGTTAGTGGCGGTATTTCTACTGGGGCTAGACCTCTTGTAGCACGAGCAGCATTAGTTTGTTTTATTAAGTTAGGATTACCTAATGCAGCACCACCGTTAGTATCAACACCACCGGTTTGCGCCCATTGTGATGCTACATCTGCTGGTCTGCCAGCACCTTTTGCCCATGCTTTTAGTTGTATATGTACTGGATCTCCAAACTCGCCTCCCCAACGTAACCCATATTTCGTTAAATCAATAGTAGATTTCATATCAGACGCAGTAGTTGAATCAATAGCTACGCCCGAACCATGTGAATCTAATTGTCCTGGGACCGGTTTCGTTGGCTGATTTAATCCAGCAGCTGGGTTTTTACCTGGTGGGCTTGGCATTTTACCACCAGCAGATACCCAACGATCATATAATCCTTGTTGATATGCGGAATCTCGATATGCACTAGTAATTATAACCTTTTTACCAGTCAATTTCTTATATTCTTGTGCTGCCGGCAATATAGCATTTTGGAACATCATACTGGTTTGTTTAAATGCTTCTAATGTTCCGCTACCTGACGCTGAAAACACTATTACATCTAAGGGGTTTATACCAGTTGTGCTATTGCTAACTGACGGGGTTGGTGCTGGTGTAGTTGTAGCTCCAGTTGATGGAGTATTGTTATTGGTAGCTGATAATACATCAATAGCATATCTACCATGGTTAAAATATGTTTCACCCGAGATTCCGTTTATATCTATTAGATTACCCAAATCTCGCCAGTCTTTAGCCTTAGCAGCACTTCTAAATTGATGTGTTACAAATAACATACCTGCTACCGTACAAATATCATCGCTTGATACTAAGCCAGCATTTGAGAATAAATCACTATAACTCTTATTAAACTCAGCATATTGTATAGAGTCTTGTATACCTTCGTTAGCTAAGAAATCATCTTGTTTAGAGATTTGATCTTTACCAGTCCATGATTCAGACTTAGATAATGTCTTGATTTTATATTGAGTAAGCGCATCAGCTTTAATATATCCTCTAGATTTATCAGCGAGATACGCAGCATCAACTTGATATTTGCCAATTCTAGTACCATCGTTGTTTATTTTTGCTGACGATAGTTTACTTTCAAAATAACCAAGCTCTGCCATTAAACATTTTACTTGAAATTGTGTTAGTTTAATTTGATTACCTAACCCGCTTGGAGGATTATAAGTGGTAGGTTTGTTTAATATATCAACAGAACAAGTATTAGAAACAGCTTGACCCGCAGCCTTTGTTATACCAACATCTACGGCCACGCCCATCGTTATTGGTGCTCCGCTACCATCGGTTATTGCGCTACCAGTACTTGTCGTTACCGCATTTGCGGGTACGGCTGCTAACGCTTTTTTAACCAGATCTAGCTGCGCGGCTGCTGCTGCACCAACACTTGCAGGAGTAACCGGACCGGTTGGTGTTGTTCTCCATAACGGATTTCTTTTCCACATAGCTTTAACTGCTGGGTTGGTAGATGTTGACTCTGCAAGTATTGTATTATCAGGTTTTCCAACACCAACAGGCCACGCAATAGTAAGATATAAGTCTTGTAATTTTGGTGCTGGTGCCTTTTGATTGAGTTGATTAAATTGGAAATATTTTAATACCCAATCACATTGATCTATACGATTTAACTTACATATTTCTGCGGTAGTTGTTTTAAGAGATGTGCAAGCCGCTGGCCCAAATTGTATAAGACCAAAATACCCAATACCGTTACCAATTGCAGGATCAAACGTCCCTCCGGTCTCAATCCACATACAAGCTAACATATCAATATAATTTACGTTAAGTGTTTGGCAAATTGATTTAACTTTATCTAAAAATACTGTATCAGTTGTCCAAGGGCACGGATTTCCTTGATATTTACCCAAATCAAGTTTATTTGTAGTTGGTGCAGGTGGTTTATAAGCTGGTGGAGCAGCAGGTGCCTTAGGTGAACATATCGAGGATTGTACCGTATTAGTTGGTGCTGGCCCTGCAACTGGAGTTACGTTTGGTGCTTTATCATTTGCAGATGCTCTAGTCCAAGGTTCATGTGCTGGTGCAATTGATACTATAGTAGTCAAAGATTTAGGAATCTCAGACCACAATCTATTTTTACTATCATAGCTAGTATCTGCTAAACTATTGGTTGATATTTTACCGCCGGTTACTACAGGTATAGATCCTCCGCTATTAAGATCAATCGTAGCACCTTGTAGTTTAATAGCACCACCAGAACCTATTAATACTTTTGCACCGGTTTGAGTAAGTGTAGCTCCAGCGCCAATACTTGTCTTATTACCATACAATAATAAACTATCGCTAGCACTGGTATTAATCTTAGCCGATATAGCGTTAATCTCAGCTCCAGCATTTAAGTTAATCTTATTGCCAGCGTTAATATTAACATCGGTATCACTATGTAGATTTATCGCACCTTTACTACGTAGATTAAATCCACCCGATGAATAAATGTGAAGATGCCCAGATTGTGCTAACTCAATCCACACCGAGCCCTCACTATTAGCAATATACATCATCTTGTTAGTGTCATTCATTAATATTTGATGACCACCTGCGGTACGTAATCTTACTAGCTGATCTACCCCAATATCACTACCGTCATCCATAACAAACTGATGACCACCTTTACGAGCACCTACTGCGAATTGTTTTGGATCAACTAGCCCTTTTGCTAACTTTTCCGCAAACTTTGGATCATCAGCTGGATCTGTAGTTAAAGCTCTACCGGGAGTACTAATACCAAATACATGACTTGGCGATTCTCGTTGACTGCTTGAGCTTATTGCTCCACGTACTGAATCTCTATCCAAACCTTGAACAAATAATATATTAGCTTGAAACTCATGTATAGGTTTTAAGTTATTATAAAAGTTTGAACTAACTGCTCCTGGTTTAGATTCATTAAACTCTACTACCGGTAAACTTTGTGGAGTAGAGCTTTTCTGTGGCAATATACTATCTTTAATATCATTACTAATAGTGCTTCGCTCATAACCGTCATTTGTAGTTGCGGCCAAACCTGGGGTCATATAATGACTCACAGTTGGGCTAATACAAGCAAACCAATATCCGCGCGATAAGTCACCATTAATAAAAGTACATAAAACTTGATTACCAAGATCAGGCGGAACAAACCACATTCCATACGTGTGATTTACCGTTGGGAATGAATTAACTTGTGTAGATTGAGGTTGATATGTAGATCCGCAATAAGGACTTGCATAGCTAACGGTACGCCAATTTGATATAAGATCTTGATTGCCACCTAAATCTGGAATCCATACTTGCAATCTGCCACTACGAGCAGAATCTTTGTTGTTTTTAACCACACCAATATAAGTAGCGGTATCATAATGAACACCAGTAGAAGAATCTCTATTGAAATTGTCTGGAACTTTTCTGCCAATTGGGGTATTTGTGGCCATATTTTATTTACGCTTTAACTTTTAACTTTGCTGTCTTTAAGGCTAGTGCTGCTTTTGCTACACTTGCTTCGTTTAATGCTATATCTGCGGTATCGTTGTTGCTGCTACAGGGTCACCAATCACCGGACTACCATCAATTGGTGTTTTAGTAACCGATACTGTTTCACCGTTAGTCGCTACTGCTTTAAGTTTATCAATATTTGGTACTACAACTGCAAGAGGATTTTGTGTAATACTTGGTGCTGTATTTATAGGTGCAGCTTTTGATGTGTCATCTGGCGATTTCTTAGGAACAGGTTCAGTTTTTGGAATTGGTATTTGTGGTAATGCTACACCTGGTGGTGATATTTCCTTTGATCCACCCTTGGCACCTTGGGTTCTTGTTGAATCATTTCTATCTTGATTCATATGTCTTACCATGTTTAGCGTTTGTAAAAATTTCCCTTGATTAAATTCGTTAGTTACGGTTATAATTTGATAAAGTCCACTAAATTTACTTACACTATACTTAGAATCTTTACGTAGTAACCCGGTAGTTTCATTTATATCAACTGGGGTATTGAATGTTAATTTACAAAATATCTGCCCAGAATCCATATTTAAACTACCACCATCAATATAACGATCTTCATTGGTAGCTATATTGTTAGTTGGTGTATATAGAATATCATCTTGTTTAATAAAATCTGGATCACCCACTATCTTAAGCATAACATTTAACATATCACCACGTGATTTAGAGGCTAGATTTTTTGCTAAACTTGACGCAAGTTGGTTATCAGAACTAGTTGAGGTATTCATACCCGAC
>Ga0194060_10004106_pt1 | contig 10144 bp, 3 predicted proteins | sample SepL225m_MetaG_FD_163427 | JGI IMG/M metagenome (GOLD analysis project Ga0194060, IMG submission 163427) | Anoxic zone freshwater microbial communities from boreal shield lake in IISD Experimental Lakes Area, Ontario, Canada - Sep2016-L222-5m | ecosystem: Environmental > Aquatic > Freshwater >... | reverse complement strand
GGTGTAAGTACCCGCGGCGGCGCCGGCGACGACCGCCGTGTTGCCGAGCAGATTGATGCTGACCGGCTGACCGACGGTCTGCCCGCTCGCATCGTTACCGAAGTCGGATGTGTTCCAGCCCAGTTTGACGGTCAGCGTGCTGTTGGCACCGGCCGTGAAGGCCTTGTCGGTCTTGATATCGTACGGCTTGTCCCCGTTGGTGGGGTCGGTGACCGAGAAGGTGACCACCGGCTTGCCGCCCGCCGTTGTGGGCGTGACGCCGATGAGGTTGTACTTGAACTTCGCCGCGGCCGCCTTGAGCCGGGTCGGAAAGTTGTGCGCGACGACGATATCCTTCTTGTCCGTATATCTCCCTGCCGCGTGGCATACCACGCACGCGCTGCTGTCGGTCATGACTCCGCCCGAATGCGCCTTTTTCTGATACGGCTTGGCCGGATCGGCCGTCAGGCCGAAATAGACGTTGTCATGGCAGGAGCCGCAGGCGCCGGCGTTCGGCTGCATTTTCCAGTTGTCGCCCTGCGCCGTGGCCACCGTGGTACTGGCAGCGCCGGGCGTGCCGTCATGGCACTTGGTGCAATTACGAACGTCCTGAGGAAATGCGGCCTTCGAAAAATCGACGCCGTTGACGACGTACGGGGTGCCGGCGACAACGCTCGGCAGCGCGGCGCCGTTGTGAATCTTGTGGATCATCACCTTGAAATCCACCGGGGTCCTGGGCGTACCGGCAACCCATGAACCCGGGTTGTGACAAGTGACGCACAACCGGGTGTCGACGCGCGTGCCGTGCGCCGTGAGTTCGTTGTGGCAGGCGTTGCACGTGGCGCTGGCCACGACGTCGCGCCGTGTGCTGGCGGAACCGCCGGCCGGCACGAAATCGTACACACCGCTCGCCTTCGGATAGGCGCTGTTGGCCTGCTGAATCGTCACCCGGTGCGTCAGGCCGGGTTGATAGCTGATATCCAGCGGCTTGCTGTCCGCATCCGTGCACGGCGCCGGGCAGGGATTGGCTGCGGCGTCCCTGATGTCGGTGGCAAACGTGTAGGTGTAGGTGCCGTTTCCCTGATTGACCAGTTTGCCGAACGCGAAGCCGGCGGCGGACCGCTCCTGCGTGCCCTGCACCGCTCCGCTCACGGCCCTGTTGATGTAGTTCTGCCAGGTGCTCGGCGTGCCGTCCGATCCGGGCGTCAATTTGGCAATGTTGAAGCGCAGGTCGGCCGCAGCGAGACTGGCCATGGGGGCGCCGGCCTGATCAGCGACCGCGAAGGTCACCACCGGCGGGCTGTTGATGGTCACCCCGGTGATATTGATGGCGAGGGCCGTTGTACCAACGCCAGGCACTGCAGCCGGTGGCGCCACAGCGGAACCGCCGCCGGAACCACCGCCACCACACCCGACCAAAAACAACGCCAGCAAACCCGCCGCCACAAGGTCGATCCAACGGCACAACGATCGATTCTTGCTCATGACCACCCCTCTTTTTGAATGCATGCAGCTTACCTCATCCGGGCTGTCTTGGAAATTGCCCCGCCCCGCAGATCCGCATCAGGCACGGGCCGGATCGGCGCGGATTCCCGCGCGGACCACAGCGTTTCAGACCCGGCGCGGCGTTCGCCCTATTTCTTGGCCGCCTGGGTTTTCTGGAGAGCGACGATTTGTCTCTTGATCTGCTCGTAGATCCCGCGCGGTATGACGGTGTGGGTCACCAGATGAGCTTTGCTCAGATAGGGACGCCCGGCGATGATGCGATCGGCTTCAGCGTCGCCGATACCCTCAAGTTTCATCAGTTCCGCCTTGCCGGCGCTGTTGATGTCCACGTGCTTGACCTTGGCCGGAGCGCTCTTTGCCTTGACGCTCTTCTCCGGTGCTGCCGCTTTTCCGATCGCCTTGGCTTCGTCCGGCGCGGCAGCCTTGCTTTCGGCCGCATTGGAAAGAATCGGGGACAGCAACAATGCTGACGCGATCAGCGTGGTCTTGATCAAACTGTATTTCACGGCATATCTCCTAGGTTCATGTTCCTGACGTTTTTAACGGACACGGCAGGGGCTGTCAACGTCCTCACCCCTTGCGGTCCCCTACAATCCCGCGATCCTACGAAAAACAACCCGGAAACGCTGCCGCTTCCGGGTTGTGGTGCTGCTGGCGGAGCCCAGCGACCCGGGCTCCAGATCAGACGTCGATTGGCTTACTTGCTCACCGCGTGCATGACTTTGATATCTGCCACTTTGCCCGCAGTGTGGCAAAGCGTGCACTGCTCGGTCTTCGCAAGCGCCGTGCTGCGCGGCCTGTAGAACGAGCCGCCGTTGGACTCCATGTGCTGCAGGGCCAGCGAGCTGTCGTGGCAAGCCGAACAGGCGCCGGCAATCGGCGAGTTGACCAGCGTGGTGGCCGCCGCCTGCACCGTCACACCCGTCGCCGCGTTGAAGCTGAAGCCCGCGCCGTAGTCGGTCACGTTGTCCTTGCTGACGTAGGGCGAAATCGCCGCTGTCGCTTTCGGATCGGCGCCGGCCGTGCCGTTGTACTTGCCTGCTCCCACCGTCCGGTACAGGCGGTTGGGCAGCGATGCGGCTACGTCGGCGTTGCTGAAGTCATAGCCGCCGGGCACGTGACACTGCGTGCATTGCTTCAGGACGCCCGGATAGGTGACTTTCGAGAAGGGCTCCGGCAGCGTATTGGAGTGCCACGTGAAGTCCGTCCCGCGCTTCTTGGCAGCGTGAATGGCGTGCACGAAGTACACCGAGTCCGCCGACCAGCCGCTGCTGGTGCGGTTCGGGTTGTGGCACCACGAGCAGGTCGGCCCGTCGTTCCGTTGCCCGGCGTGGAAGGCTTCCGAGGTGAATGCTCCCAGTTCCTGATGGCACTTGTTGCAGCGCGCGTCTTCCACGATCACCGCACGGCCCGTAAAGCCGGTCGCAACCTTGGTGACGTTGGGCGCGATGACGATCAGCCCGCCGATCTTGTTGGTCTGGCCTGTTGCGGTCGCCGCCGCCACCGGGTAGTCACCGAGATTGGTCTGGGTCAGCGGCTGGGTGCTGGTCACGTTGTAGGAGTAGCCCAGGCCGCCCGTCAGCATCGTGGCGCCTGCTGGCACCGTCGAGCCGGTGATGGTGGCGGTGTAGTAGCCGTTCGCATCCGGGCCGGTCAGCGTGCCCTTGCCACCGCCGCTCGAAGTCCCGTTCCACAGCGTCCTCAGATAGCTGGAGATGGAGGCGTTGAAGTCGGCCGGGGCGGTAATGCCGTCCTGGGCCACGCCGAACACGAAGTACACGCTCGGAGCGCCCATGAAGTTGTCCCAGATCTCGGTCTTGCTCGCCGAGGCAACGTTGAAGGGCTTCGCGACGCCGTCCTGCAGCATCTTGAATACCATCACCGGATTCCTCGCGGCGTTCAACGACACGCTGCTGATGTCGTAGGTGACCTTGATCGCGCCGGGCGGCAGGCGTGCCGGGTTGGATGCAATCCATGCCGCGTTGGTGTTGGTGTCGCCGCCGGTCACGTGCAGCGCGCTGCCAGGATTCGGCGGCGTTACCGGGAGGTGGTACACCTTGTCGATTGAGGTCGCGTCATGGCACAGCGCGCATTTGCTGTCGTCGGCCTGCGCGCCGCCGATGTGGCCGGGGAAGTCGCTGCCGCGCGCCTTGCCCTTGCCGGTGATGAAGTTGATGCCGTCGTGGCAGGCACCGCAGGCGAGCCGGTTGGGCGTTTTCTGCCAGCTGTTGCCGTCCTTGGTCTTGGCGGTCGATGTGTCGTTGCCGTCGTGGCACTTGGTGCAGTTCCTGTGATCCTGCGGATAGGCCACTTCGTTGAACAGCACGCCGCCGTAGTTGTAGTTCTTCTTGTACAGTTCCTTGCCGAAATGGATCTTGTGGATCTGGCGCGGGAAGTTCCCGACGGCGATGTCGTCGGTCCGGTAGGTGCTGGCGCTGGTGTAGGTGATGCCGTCCGCAGCGACCGTGGCTTCGGTCTGGCCGAACTTGCGCTGTTCCGTGTGGCAAACCACGCAGTAGCGGGCATCATTGCGGCTGCCGCCGTGGAACTGCGCGGCCGCCTCGGAATTGTCGCCAGGCGAACCGCCGAGCTTGTCGTGGCATTCGTTGCACTTGGCGGTGGCGACGATGTCGCGGCTGAAGTCGGTCGCCGTCACGGCTTTGCCTGTGGCGGGGATGAAGTCGTAGATGACGTCCACCGGTTTCAGCATTGGCACACCAGGGGTCACCTGGACGGCGTTCGGCGTATTGGTGCCGGTGCCGGGGGCGTTGCCCGCAACCTGAATGGTCAGGCGATGCACCAGGTTCGGCTCGTAGGTCAGGTCACCCAGATCGGCCGCCACATTGGGCGCTGTCAGGGTCATGGCGGCGACTTCGGCCTTGGCCTTGGTGATGTCGCGATAGAACGTGTAGGTGTAGGTGCCGTTCTTGTTGTCCACCAGCGTGCCGGTATTGTCGGTGCTGGGCCTGGTCGCGGTAGAGGCGACAATCGCGCCCGTGGTCGCGTTCTTGGTCGGCACGGTGGTCACGATGTAGCTGACCCACTTGCTCGGCGAGCCGTTGGCGCCGGGAACCAGTTTGGCCAGCGCGAAAGACAGATTGGCATAGCCGGCGACGGTGGCTGTCGCCGCTTGCGACTTGGCCCCGAAACCGGTAATCGGATTATTGTTGGCGTCCGCGATCGAGAAGGTGACGGTCGGCGGGCTGGAGATGGAAACACCGCCGACGGTGACAACAGGCGCCAGCGCCGCAAACGTGGCAGCCGGAGTCGATGCTGTGAGTGCAATCGGCGCGGTGCCGGTCGGAGCGGCCACAGAGGGCGTGCCGCCGCCGGAGGCAGGGGGCACAGCGGTATCGCCACCGCCGCTGCTACTGCTGCTGCCGCAACCACCCAAAGCGACTGCGAGCAAGCCCGCCGCTGCCAAGGTCATCCACTTATATGACGATCGACTCTTGTTCATGGCCACCTCTTTTTCACCTTCGTTTGAAGACGTACCGCAGCGCGCACTGAAACCCAAAAAACGCCCTGGTTTCGACAAAATAAAATGCTGACGGAGTCTATGGACGCGGTCGATCCACCGGCTTGATCTAGATCAACCGGCTCCAGAGGTTGCAGAGGCGTTGGACCCAGGGAATGCGCTTAGTAAGCCAATCGTAAGCTTGAGGATCTCGCGCTACCGCCGGCGCCTTGGGACAGGGGCATCCTTGGCGTTCGAGCAAACACTTCCTCCTGCCGGACCAGCAGGTCGCCTTGCCTAGCAAAAAAAACAACCCGGAAGCGTCGCCGCCTTCGGGTTGTTTTTTGAACCTTCGCCGGGGCGGCTCGCCCCGGCTCGGTTACTGTGGCCGGACGTCGGTCACACTATTTCGCGTGCACCGCCTTGATACCCAGCCCGTAGCTGCTGGTCGAAGCGTGGCAGTCCATGCACACTTCCTTCTTGGCGAAGGTCATGGTGGAAGCCGCGCCTATCGCCGGACGCGTTGCAGCCGAAGCGACGCTCGAGAACAGACTGACGAGCGTGCCGCCGTTGGACGTCATGTGCGTGACGGCCTTGGCGCTGTCGTGGCAACCGAAGCAGGAGGACGCGATCGGCGAACTCACCAGATTGTCGGCCGTGTAGTTGATCTGACCTTTACCCAATGTCGTCACCCAGGGCGACAGCCCGAGGGAAGCCGCTTTGGTGGGATTGCTCATGTCTCCCTTTGCATCAGTGATCCAGAGCAGGTTGGGCAGAGCAGCTGCATTTGCCGCGCCACTGAAGTCGTAGCTGCCGGCAACGTGACACTGTTCGCAGTTCTTCAGCACGCCCGGATAGGTGACATCCTGGAAGCCAGTCGGATTCGCCGCAGTCGCTTCGTACGTGAAGGCTTGTTCACGCTTCGTCGATCCATGGATGCCATGAATCAGATTCTTGCCGGCAACCGACCAGCCGCCACCGAAGTTATTCGCAGATCCGACATGGCCGGTCGCCGTGTTGGGCTGATGGCACATCACACAGCCTTCGCCGTTGTTGCGCGCACCGCCGTGGAAGCTCGGCAGGATGCCCAGCTGGCCGTGGCAGTTGTTGCACTTGTCGGCGCTGACCACTTGCCGGCGAGCCGTGTAACCGTCAGCCGTCTTGATGGCGAACTTGGGCTCGCGCAGCAGTATGCCCTTGGTGTAGCCCGCCGCATCCAGCTGAATCAAGCCGGCATAGTTGATGCCGATCGCAGCGGTGACCATCGCCGCCGCATCCGGTATGACGCAGCCCAGCGTGGCGGTGTAATAGCCGCTCGCGTCCGGTCCGGTCTGTGAGGGCACGCCCTTGACGCTGGAGGGAGCGGCGCACTCACTTGCCGTGCCCGCTGTCTTGTCGCGGATGTGCTTCACCGTGTCGTTCACACTGGCGTTCCAGTCCGCCGGAGCGGCAATCCCATCCTGCGGCACCGCATAGGCGACGTAGATGCTGGGCGAGCCGTCGATCTGGTTGAACAGGAAGCCTGTGGCGTTCATGGTCGCCGGGCTGCCGTCCATCAAGATACGATATTTAACCACCGCCTGCTTCGCGCCGGCGGCGCCCGCAACCGTGACCTGGGCGATTTCGAAATTCACCTTGTGAACGTCAGCCGGCAGAGTGCCGAGCTGAGAGGCAGCCGCTGAAGCCACGGCCGTCGTAGAGCCCGCCGGCGTGTACCAAGCGCGGGAGTTTGCATCGGAGAGCTGGGGATCGACCGTCACGTGGTAGACGGGGATGGTCGTCGCGTCATGGCACAGGGCGCACTGGGTGTCGTCGGCTTTCGCACCGCCTATGTGGCCAATGCTCGTCGCCGCTTTGCCTGCTGCTGCGTCGGCCAGCGTCGTTCCTCTGCCGGTCGCGAAATTGATGCCGTCGTGGCAACCGCCGCAAGCCAGGCGGCTCGGAACGCTCTTCCAGTTGTCGCCATTCGCGGTCTTGTTGACTGCGTTGGCCGAACCGTCGTGGCACTTCACGCAGTTCGTGCGCGGCTGCGGATACTTCACTTCGTTGAACTTGCCTTCCGCGGCAGCGTTGAAGAAATACCCCTGCTTCACCAGCTCATCGCCCATGTGGATGTGATGGATCATGTTGGGATAGTTGCCCAGCGCCCTGCCGTCGACAACCGCGGCCGTCGGACGCGTCGTTCCGGTCAATGTCAGGCCGCCATTGGTGCTGCTCGCTTCCTGGCTGAAGGAGTACCGGATCTGGTCAGTGTGGCAGGTCATGCAATACTGGGGATCCTTGCGGCTGCCGTGGGCCAGAACTTTTCCGGCGTGGCATTCGCTGCAGGAATCGATCTTGACAATATTGCGCGTGCTGGTGACAGCACCGCCGTCGGGCCTGAAGTCATACACGACGTTTGCAGTATTCACCATCGCTACGGCCGGGACAACAGTCACGCCAGTGGGCGTATTGGAACCGGTGCCAGGCGCATTGCCGCCGATCTGGATGCCCAGACGGTGGGTCAGGGTCGGATCGAAATTCACATCGCCGAGGTCGGCTTTCTTGGAGAGGCCGTCGGCGGAGTCCGTCAGACTGGCAACCAGCGAAGCCGCCTGTTTCGGATCCCGGTAGAAGGTGTACTGATAGCTGCCGTCGCCGAGATCGACCAGCGTGCCCTGCGTGTCGGCGGCCGGGAAGGTGCCGCACCAGGTTGCATTGGTCGGTGCATTGCACGACGACGCGGCAGGTGTAGCGGTCTTTTCAGCCACTGTCGGCGGCCTGACCACGTTGTAGCTGACCCATTTGCTGGGCGCGCCGTTGACGCCGGGGACCAGTTTGGCCAGGGTGAAGGCGATGTTGGTCAGGCCGGCAATGGTGGCCGTCGCGCTCTTGGATTTATTGCCCAGGCCCAGGACCGGCTTGCCGGCCGCATCCTTCACCGTGAACTTGATGACCGGGGGGCTGCTGATGGTGACGCTGCTGACCGTGGCCTGCGGCGCCAGCGCGGCCCAAGCCGCGGCGGAAGCCGTCGTGGCGGCAACGGCGTTGGTGCCGTCCTGCGCTACACCGGCCGGGGGAGTAACCGTGCCGCCGCCAGCGGGCGGGACCACCGCCGTGTCGCCACCTCCGCCTCCACCTCCACTACAGCCAAACAGGGCGGCAGCGAGCAATCCCGCGGCCGCCAAGCCCATCCACTTGTGCGACGATCGATTCTTATCCATGACCACCCCTTTGTTCCCTTTGATTGAGGACATCCCGTAGAGCAAACCAAAAGCAAAAGCCGTTTTTTTGCGAAAATGTTGACGCAGTCTAAGAACATGCCCCCTCCGGCAGGTTGATCTAGATCAAACCGGAAAGGCAGTCCCCGCACCGAGCCGCCCCAAGCCAGCCAGTTTCGAGCGCGAGAGGTGCATGAAAGAAAACCGGCCCGGGTGCATTCGCGCACCCGGGCCGGTTTTCTTGTTTCAGCTTTCGATTAACGGGGCACGGCTCACCGTGCCCCGCGAGACATCTACCTCTTGTGCACCACGGCCGGATCCAGTTCCTTGCCGGCGCCGTGGCAGGCCATGCACGCCTCGCCTTTGCCTGGCGTGGCGGCGTTGCTCTGGAACACGCTGCGGTTCTGCTGAATCACGCCGTTGTTGGTACCGACGTGACCCTGTGCCGAGGCCGAGTCGTGGCAGCTGATGCAGGCCGCGGCAAACGGCGACACCACATGGTCGGTGCTGTTGGCGGTGTTGAGCGCCGTCTTTGCCAGGGCCGCTGTCGCCGCGCCCGCGGTGATTGCCGTGTCGTACGCGGCGTCGATGGACTCATGGGTGGAGGCGAGCGCACCGGAGGGAACACTGCTATAGGTGCCGGCAACGTGGCAGGTGTCGCAGTTCTTCAGCACGCCCGGGAAGTCCATTCTCCTGAGATCGAGCAGCGTGATCGCGGAGGGCGTGCGGTCGCGCGCATCGGCGAACGGCGTGACCCGTTCCCGGCCCGCATGGATCCCGTGGATCATGTCCTTGAAGTTGTTGGTCGTCACCGGCAATTTCAGCGCCGCGTTGGCCAACGTCTTGTTGAAGTTCCAGCCCGACAGGATCTTGGTGTCGGCTGCGGTAAAGGCGTACGCAGCAATCGCAGCGTCCGGCATTCCACGGCCGCTGGTGGCCAGACCCGGCGTATGGCACATCACGCAGACCTGGGTTTGATAGACCCGGTTGCCGCCGTGCCCTTCGAACCACTCGTGGCAGTTGGAGCACTTGTTCGGGTCGACGACCGTACGGCGCACCGCGTCACCTGTGACTTCCTTGACCACCGCTATCGCATGGCGAGGCGCCGCCGGGGAGACCTGCGTGAAATAGCCCTGCAGGCCCACCGCGCGCATGGTCGCACCGACCGGGAATTTCTTGGTGCCCGTGCCCTTGAGCGTGGCGGTGTAATACCCGCTTGCGTCGGGACCGGCTAGGCTGCCGTCGGCGGTCTTGGTGGTGTCGAGCAAGTTCGCGATCGAGACACTGACCGCCTGGGCTTGTTTTACGCCGGCGTTGTTGTAGTCGGCCGGTGCGGCGATGCCATCCTGCGGCTGCGCATAGGCGAGCAGGAAACCCGGGCTGCCGGTGAAACCGGCCAGCGGATCCGCCATGGCGGCTTTGGGCGCGAGGTAGGTCACGGCGCTGCCGTCGGCGGTGACCTTGAATACGACGGTCACGTCATTGGCGGCGCTTACCGCAGCCGACTTGATTTCATAGGCGAAGTTCTTCAGTCCGGCCGTCACCGTCGGATTGTGCTTGGTGACGTTTTCGGTCTGGTGATAGACCTTGATCGAATCCCCGCTATGGCACAGCGCACACACGGCATCGCTGGATTGCGCGCTGCCTACGTGGCCGGATGTCGCAACCACTGCGCCAACGGCGGTCGCGGCTGCCTTGTCGGCGAGTGTGGAACCCTTGCCGGTTGCCCAGTTGATGCCGTCGTGGCAGGCGCCACAGGCCAGGCGGGTCGGCTTGGCGTTCCAGTTGTCGGCCTGCACCGCTTTGGTGTTGTCGTGGCACTTGGTGCACATCTTCTGGCCGCCGCCGATCATCGAATAGCCCTTGTTGTTGAACACGACGTTGGCGAAGTTGTACGTCGACTTGACCAGTTCCACACCTTGATGAATCTTGTGCACCATGACCGGGAAATCGCCCAGGGACTCACCATCGGCGAGGAACATGCTGGGCGAATAGGTATAGG
>Ga0194060_10004105_pt1 | contig 10145 bp, 9 predicted proteins | sample SepL225m_MetaG_FD_163427 | JGI IMG/M metagenome (GOLD analysis project Ga0194060, IMG submission 163427) | Anoxic zone freshwater microbial communities from boreal shield lake in IISD Experimental Lakes Area, Ontario, Canada - Sep2016-L222-5m | ecosystem: Environmental > Aquatic > Freshwater >... | reverse complement strand
AAAAATTCTGGTTTGAAATAATCCTTTAAAGCTTCGCGAACACGTTCTTTCACTTGTACATATTCTTTTCCTTCTTCATGATTACCAAAACCAATTTGTTCCATCTTTTGAATGTATTGACTACCAACATTTGATGTCATGATAATAATAGTATTTTTGAAATTTACTACTCTGCCTTTATTGTCAGTCAATCTCCCCTCATCTAATAATTGCAAAAGAACATTGAAAACTTCAGGATGAGCTTTTTCAATTTCATCAAATAAAATTACAGCATATGGTCTATGACGTACACTTTCAGTTAATTGACCAGCTTCTTCATAGCCAACATATCCTGGTGGTGAACCAATTAATTTAGAAGTTGAATGTCTTTCCATGTATTCACTCATATCAACTTTAATCAAAGCTTTTTCATCATTAAACATAAACTCAGCGAGTGCTTTTGTGAGTTCTGTTTTTCCAACTCCTGTTGGACCCAAGAACATAAATGAGCCAATCGGTTTTTCTGGATCATTTATTCCCGCACGACTTCTCCTTACTGCGTCTGATACCTTTGAAATGGCCTCACGTTGACCGATGACACGATTACCGAGTACTTCCTCCATCTTTGCAAGTTTCTCCTCTTCTTCCTCAAGCATTCTTACAACTGGAATACCCGTCCAACGAGCGACAACCCCTGCTATATCTTCTTCGGTAATTTCCTCTTTCAAAATTCTACGACTCTTTTGTGTCTTCTTTAATTTTTCAATTCTTTCATTTAATTGACGAGTGAGTTCTGGAATTTGACCATAACGAATTTCTGCAACACGAGTTAAATCTGCACGAAGTTCAGAATTGTCAGATTCTGTTCGAAGCGCTTCAAGAGATTTTTTAATTTCACCAATTTCACCTAAAATCTTTTTTTCATTTTGCCACTTTAGTTCAAGTTCGCGAGTCTTTTCTTTTACATTTGCAATTTCTTCTTCAATTATTCTTATTCTCTTCTCGGCTTTTTTATCTTCTTCATCATCACGTGCTACTAACTCTTTTGTAAGAGCTTCTTTCTCAATTTCTAAACGCATAATTCTGCGATGTGCTTCATCTAATACTGGTGGCTTATTTTCAAGTGCAATACGAAGTGAAGAAGCAGCTTCATCAATCAAATCAATTGCCTTATCAGGCAAGAATCGATTTGTAATATATCTGGTTGAAAGATTTACAGCAGCAACAAGAGCATCGTCTATGATACGTACACCGTGAAAGAGTTCATACTTTTCTTTTAAGCCGCGCAAAATAGCAAGAGCATCTTCTTCAGATGGTTCTTCTATAAATACTGGTTGAAAACGTCTTGCAAGTGCTGGGTCTTTTTCAATATGCTTTTGATATTCTTTTAAAGTTGTGGCACCTATAGCACGAAGCTCACCGCGTGAGAGTGCTGGCTTTAATAAGTTAGCTGCATCTGCTGATCCTTCTGCTTGTCCTGCTCCAACAATTGTATGTATTTCATCGATGAAAAGAATTATGCCGCCTTCTGAGCGTTCAATTTCTTTCATTATGGCTTTTAATCTTTCTTCGAATTCTCCGCGGAATTTTGTCCCGGCAATGAGCATTCCTAAATCAAGAGACACTAGTTCTTTATTTTTCAAACTCTCTGGCACATCGCCCTTTGCCATACGAATAGCAAGACCTTCTACTACTGCAGTTTTTCCTGTTCCTGCTTCACCAATTAAAATTGGATTATTTTTTGTACGACGAGAAAGAATTTGCATTAAGCGCATGATTTCTGTATCGCGTCCAATAACTGGATCTAACTTATCCGCTCGTGCTAAGTCTGTAAAATTACGAGTGTATTTAACAAGAGCTTTATTTTTCTTTGGACTATGAGCCTCTGTTATGTTTTGAGCACGAAGGTCTTCTAATATATGATAAGCAGCTTCTTTATCTATTCTAAAACGTGCGAGTATTTCACGGACTTGTCCGGTTGTGTCTAGTAGTGCCAAGAAAAGATGTTCTGTTGAAACAAATTCGTCCCCAAGAGACTGTGCAACTTTAAGTGATGACTCAAGAGCCATAGCAAGCTCTGGAGTTAAATACATTTGATATGATGGACTCATTGTTGAAGATCCACCTGGAACTTCTATCGCATCAACTATCGTGTCAGTTAAATGAATTACATCTATCTCTAATTTTTCAAGAATTGCATGTACTAGGGATTCTTCTTGTACCAAAATAGCACCAAGTAAGTGAAGCGGGCTAACCTGATTTTGTCCACGTTCAATAGCGAGTTCATGGGCTCGACGTATGACTTCCTTGGCTTTAGTTGTGAAATTATTAAACTGTGGGGGCATGGGATAGGTTTTAGGTTACGGGTTTTAGGTTGTAGAAAACACAAACCTAAAAATTAAAATACAAACAAATAAATTACCAATTAAATACATATACATTGTAGCAGAATTAGGAGTTACGGGTGTGGTGGATAGTCGGACTTGGCTGTATATCTCTTTTGTACAGGAAAACATTTTAAATGTCAACATACGCTTGCGCGAATTTTTAATTTATAATTTTTAATTAAATACAGATATATATTTACTTTGTGGTGAAAGTGTTTTATGCTTGACTAGTTGAATTTCAAGGAGAACAACATGGGGATATTAAAAGAAGGACCAACTGGGGCAAAAGGCTGTGTAGTCGGACAAATATGTGTATGCGAAGACCACATCAAACCTGGTCAGGTAATCTCAATGGCAGAAAATGGAAGATACAACCATACTGGTTGTCATTTCAGAGAGCTGACCGAACAAGCCAAAAAATCTGAAGGTGGTAAATCAGATACAGAACAACGAGAGCTGTAACACAACCTTCAGCTTAGGGGCCGTCGTAAGCGACGGCCCTTTTTTTAATTTAATTCATTGACATAAAAATAAAAATAAATTATTATTACACTTTGTTGTTTAGAAAGGTTGAAAATGAGCTATGAAATAAATTCCACATCTTCTGATGTTCCGAAAGTTGTTAAATATGTAAGACGCTTCAAGTGTCAGACATGTCCAGCACCGATATTAGAATCTGACCTTGTAATTACAATCGGTGAGAAATCCTATCACACGGAATGTTGGCCTGGCGCCAACAAATCTAGTGAACAAATTTTCTCTTGTGTTACAAACGAATTATTCCAAGAGAATGGATAACAATCAAATCTTGCAGTGGCTCACCGAGTACGGCGGGCCACTTTTTTATATAAAACCGATTTTATTATAAGACAAGAAATTGTTTTAGATACGAAGCGTGATGGTTTTTAACTCCTAACCCCTAACTTCTAACACTATGTATTTGTATTTCTTATACTCTTTCTTCTACAGCGTGCCAATCAATAGAGGTTATAAATGCATTAAGATAATCTGCTCTCTTGATACCATAATCAGTCATATATGCATGCTCAAAAACATCCATAACAAGAAGTGGTGTAGCACCTGCTAAATGACCCATATCGTGCTCACTAACCCAGACATTAAATAATTTAGATTCTAATTTATCATGAGCAAGTATCACCCAGCCAATGCCACGCATAGAGCCGAGTGCGATAAAATCTTTTTGCCAATTTTCAACAGATCCCCAAGTGGTTTCAATTTTTTGTTTTAATGATCTTTCAGATAAGGCAAGTCCACCATTTATAATGTTTCCAAAATAAAGTTCATGTAGACGCATACCATTCCACTCCCAACCTAATCTGCGATGTGTTTCTGCATATTCAGGAGTTCCAACCTCTAAAGTCTTAAACTTTTCCATCAAAGTATTTGTATTTTTTACATAACCCTGATAAAGAATAAAATGGTTTGTTAACATTACATCAGAAAAACCAGTAAGCCCGAGTAATTGTGAAAAATCTTTTGGAGTGTACATAGTATTAATTTTTAATTTTAAATTTATAATTTTTAATGAAATAAACAAGTAACGATATAGGAGTCTGGTAGTAACAAAACAGTCTGATGCTTCAGTATTTAATCAGTATACAATTACTTTACGTATTTACTAACAATTTCTTTGATTGCTTTTATTAAGTTATCAAGGTCTTGTTTTGAAGTTGAACGACCGAGAGTTATGCGAATATTTTGTAACGCTTCCTCGCGTGAGGCGCCAAGCGCTTCCAAAACATAACTACCGTCTGACTCAGATGAAGCACAGGCAGACTTGTGTGAGACTGCAAAACCTTTTGCATCAAGTCGAATAATCATTTCATCAGATAAAATTCCCGGCACTCTAATATTAATATTATTTAGTAATCTGTCTTTTTTATCTCCATAAATCGTCACATCAGGAATTTCTTTTAAAATATTTTCAAAAAAGAAATCACGAAGTTTTTCTAATCTTTCTCCTTCTTTTTCTTTTAATTCTGTGCTTTCGGTCAATGCTTCAGCAAAGCTGCTGGCGAGTGCAACTGATTCTGTTCCACTTCGCATACCACGTTCTTGTCCACCACCTAATGTTGTTGGTTCAACTTTTATCCCCTCACGTTTATATAAAAGTGCAATTCCTTTTGGACCATAACATTTACTACTATTTACTGTCATTAAATGCGCACGGAGGCGTACAACGTCGAGATTGCAATAATTCACAGCCTGGCATGCATCAATATGAAAATATGGATAATCAGTATGAGTACGATTATTTTCTTTCTTCCATTCTTCAATTGCACGACCAATTTCTTTTACTGGTTGTATGGTTCCTATTTCATTATTTGCATACATTACAGAAACTAAAATTGTCTCGGGTGTTAGAGCTTCACGAATATCATTTAATTTTACAATTCCATTTTCATAAACCGGTAAATAAGTTACACGAATTTTTCCTTCTTTTTCCAAATAACGAATGGGCTCAAGAACTGCTGGGTGCTCTATAGCAGAAACAATTACATGAGGAAGAATTGTTTCTGAATTTTCAATTATCAATTTCCAATTTTCAATGGAACCCAAATACGTACCTAATACAGCGAGGTTACAAGATTCAGTTCCAGAGCCGACGAAATATATTTCATAAGCGTGAGCATTTAAAATTTTTGCACAAATGTTTCGTGCTTTATCTAAAAGTCTAGAAGCTATATCGCCTTCTTTGTGAATTGCAGATGGATTACCGTATAAGGAAAGTGCTTCAGTGAGAGAGCGCTTCGCGCGCTCACTAATTTCTGTCGCTCCAGCATTGTCTAAATAAACTCTATTTCTTTCAGAAAGCGCAGACCTACGCAGAACGAACGCAGAAGGTCGCAGAAAAAAATTCCTAAATATATTATTAAAAAATGAAAACATAATTATGACTTTACTCTATCATATAAATAAAAAATTAACACAAAAAAAAGACAGTAAGTTCCTTGTGGGGAAAATACTGTCGATTCGAACGCTGCGGCCTGATAGCCGCGTTGTTCAATATGGCTGATCAAGCCTGAGCAAATTGACAAGCCCTTGGTGTCCTGCCAGGCAAACTCATCCAACGGGTGTCGGCTGTACCACAGTAGAAAGCAAACTGCTTCACTGTGTCCTGGGTTTTGGCCGCTGGAGGCTTCGGTGGCTTGGCGCGCTGAGCGTTTTGATATTGAGCGCTTGTCATGGCCGCGACTGGCAACTTTTGACCACCACCAAACTGGCGGGAGCTGTTGCTATTTTTTGGGGCTTGTCTCTTTACCCCTACAGAAGGAACAATGGGCATCGTTTTTCTCCTTGGTTGATGCACTAACTGCCTCGTGATGGCAAATCCACCACCTAACAATACTACAATGAGATTCTTCTTTATGTCAACATGTGTTTAAGTTTATAAAGTTCATAAAGTCCATCAAGTTGAAAGTTAATGCAGATACTACAAATTATCTTTTCCACAGAAAAAAATAATCTTATGTTACACTAATTTATATATGAATTTTGCCTATGTTTTAAAACTTGTAGAAACTTTTCCAAGTATCCCCTTAGCTTTCGCAATACTTATACTTTTATTTTATGTTATTTATCTTCATTCAAAAATAAGCCGATTCACTCGTGGAGAAAATGGAGCCTCTCTTGAAACCTTAATAAAAAAATGTGTAGACTCTGTAGCTGAAATTGAAAAAAGAAATGAAGTAATAGCTGAACACGCATTATCTCTTGACAATAGAGTGTCTCAATCAGTAAGAAATGCCCAAACAATTCGTTATAAAGCATTTGAAGCTAATGGTTCAAATCAAAGTTTTTCTATCGCATTACTAAATGAAAAAGGAAATGGAGTTGTATTGTCCACTCTTCATGCTCGTGATCGTATAAGCACTTTTGCAAAACCAATTGAAAAATATCTTTCAACTCATGATTTAACTGAGGAAGAACAAAGTGTGATAGAAGAAAGTAAGAAGGCACACAAGAGGTAAGTAATAGTTTTTAGGTTATAGGTTGTAGAGATACGAGTAATCACTTCGTGATTGTCTTTTGAATTTCTATAACCTACAAACTAAAACCTGAAACCATTTTCGTGACTAATTCACGAAAACGTGGTATAATTGTCGTTATATTTATGTCAAAAACTTCTGAACCAGAGTTTGTTTCTCGCCAACCCGTTATTGCGGTTCTTGGTCACGTCGACCACGGAAAGTCATCATTACTCGACTTCATTCGTAAATCAAACATTGTTGATGGCGAAGCCGGAGGTATAACTCAACGTATTTCAGCTTATGAAGTCAAACAAAAGTTAAGTGAAGGAGATTTAAAATCAATAACATTTCTGGATACTCCAGGTCACGCGGCTTTTCAATCAATGCGTGAACGTGGTGCAGAAATAGCCGATATCGCGATTTTAATTGTCTCAGCAGAAGACGGTGTAAAAGCACAAACTCTTGAGGCTTGGAAAACAATTGATGCCCGCAAGTTACCTTACGTTGTTGCTATTAATAAAATAGACAAGCCAGGTGCTGACATTCAAAAAACAAAAAACTCTCTTGTTGAAAATGCTATTTATATAGAAGGCTACGGAGGAGATGTACCATGTGTAGAAATTTCTGCAAAAACTGGACAAGGGGTGGACTTCTTACTTGAAACACTTTTACTCTTAGTGGAAATGAATGAACTTAAAGCTGATCTTTCAACTGAAGCTACTGGTTATGTACTTGAAAGTTTCGTAGATCAAAAACGTGGTATATCTGCAACATTAATCATAAAAGATGGAACATTAGCAGGAAGCGGGGCCATTGTCGCTGGAACTGCACTTTCCCCTATTCGTATTATTGAAGACTTTGCAGGACGAACAATTAAAAATCCTCATGCTGGTCAACCTATAAAAGTTACAGGTTTTGATGAGGTTCCAAAAGCTGGTGCAATATTTGTTTCTTCTTCTGATAAGAAAGCTATGGAAGCTTTACAATCAGAGACAAAATCAAATGCTGTTCAAATAGTTATGGATCCAAGAATTTACCGTAATGCAAAAGTTGTTATTCCTGTAGTTATTAAATCTGATTCACTTGGAACATTAGATGCTGTAAAGATGGAATTGAAAAAGCGTGAGACTGATGATATAAAAATAAAAATTATCGCTGAAGGTGTCGGTACAATTTCTGAAGGAGATATTATGCTTGCGTCATCTGATGAAAAAACTGTGATTATTGGATTCGCTGTTAAATTAGAATCAAAAGCTCGTGATCAAGCTGACCGTTTCAAAATTAAACCAGAACTTTTTGATATTATTTATAAACTTTCTGAATGGTTTGATACTCTAGTTGAGAGTCGCCTTCCATATGAAGAGAAAGAAGTTATACTTGGAACTCTAAAAATTCTTCGTAACTTTTCTTCACAAAAAGAAAAACATGTTATTGGAGGACGCGTTGAAACTGGTAAAATACAAAACAATGCTGTTGTAAAAGTTATACGCCGTGGAGTAGAACTGGGCCGTGGAAGAATTATTGAACTTCAATCACAAAAAATAAAGACAGATACTGTAAACGAAGGAAATGAATGTGGGCTCATGGTTGAAAGTAAAGTCGAAATGATACCAACAGATATATTAGAAGCGATATTGGTGGAGAAGTTGAGAATTTAATAAAATTGCCTTAATCTAGTGAAATTGTTAGATTACACTAGATACGAGGCACGGAGAAACTTTTGAGTAAAATGTAGTAGACCTACATTGCACGAAAAAGTGAGGCTCCGTAACAAAGTAGATGGTGTGATATAACAATTTAACATTATGGATATAAGTAGAGAACCCACCAAACGACAAATACAAATTGGCCTTGAAGTACTAGCCATTGCTCAGGACTTTTTTCAACGTGAATCATCCGGTGCTTCATTAATCACAATCACAAGATGTGACGTTACAGCAGATATGAAGAATGGAACTATTTTTATGACTGTATTACCGGAATCTAAGGAAGCGGCGGCGTTAGACTTTGCAAAACGTATGAGAAGTGAGCTTCGTCATTATGTAATGAAGAGACTTCCTGTAAAAGTAATACCATTTTTTGAAGTTGAAATTGATTATGGAGAAAAAAATCGTTTACATGTAGATGAACTTTTAAGAAAAGATAAACTAGCAAACGAAGCTTATCAGGCAATGTTGAAGGAGAGAGCTGGAGAAGTGGAGGATAATTAGAAATTAAAAGCAGTATCGAGAGATACTGCTTTTAATTTAATGTGCCCAGGGCGAGACTCGGTCACAAAATCAGCTCCTACGTCGCAGATGATTTCGCGACCCCTATTCTCGTCCCGACGCAAGTGAAGCAGTTCACTTGCTCCCTGGTCACAAATTAAAAAACTGACTTTCGTCAGATTTTTAAATTTGTGCCCAGGGCGAGACTCGAACTCGCACGCGCGTTGCGCCAGACATTTTAAGTGTCTTATGTCTACCATTTCATCACCCGGGCAGGTGAGGCATAGTATATAAGAAAATCCACTTTTTTAAAAGCTCTATTTTTTCAGAGTAAAAATACCAATAATTGATACAAATATTGCACCTAATGTATCCATCAACATATCTTTCTGAGCATCCCAAATATCTCCCTGTGAGCCAAGAAAAGCAAGGCCTGCGTCTCCTCCTTGTTTTACTGCATATTGCCACTCAATTAATTCATAAGTCATAGCAAGAGTTCCAATAAAACATATGCCCAAGAAAAATGCCCAAAACTTTGTAGAAACTTTTTTATAAGTAAGAACATACTCAGCTAATCCATAAGCAAAGAATCCAGCGGTAAAATGCCCGACTCTATCAAACATATTCCTTTGGAAACCAAATAGATTGTCAAACCAATCAAATGGAACTCTTTCAAATGTATAATATCCCCCAATTGTATGAAGAAATGGAAGAATGCTCATCAAGAAATATGCTGTATTAGAGAACTTTATTCCTCTGATATATAAGATAACTAAAAATAATACAATCCCCAGTATTGGAATATTTTCTGCATACCAAACATCTCGTGAGTATGGGTGAATGCCTAATGAAACAAATTCAATAATATAAATTGCTAATAAAAAATGTGGAAAATACTTTTTAATTTTTTGCATTATTAAAAGTATAGCAAACATAGTTACTAGTTTGTAGTTGGTGGTTTTTAGAAAATACAAAAAATAATACCTGTATATTTACTATATATACTTTACCAGTAGGGATCGGTCACAAAGTCTATTTTTGATTACAAAAATATAAGACTTCGCGACCCCTATTCGATCCCTAACGAAAATGAAGCAGTTCATTTTCTCTGGGGGCACAGAAATATAAAATACACAGGCAAGACCTGTGTATTTTATATTTCTGTGCCCCCAGTAGGGATCGAACCTACGACCTGCGGATTAAGAGTCCGATGCTCTACCAGCTGAGCTATAGGGGCATTTCTGTGGTGAATACTATACCACACACCGGAATATTTTTCTAGAGTCTAATCATTTTTTATGCTAGAATGATAAAACTTTTAGAAATGATTTTTAAAAGAAAACAAAAGACACGGTGGCGAAGTGGCTTAACGCTGCGGTTTGCAAAACCGTCATTCGCGGGTTCGAATCCCGCCCGTGTCTCACGAAGTGAGTAGGGAGAAAGCAAACTTCTTTGCTTTCGTCGGGATTCGAATAGGCGATTAGTAAATCGCACCGGGAGGTGATGTCGAGGAGTCTCCTGTTTTGTGTAATCATAAAACGAGACGAGGTGACCGAACATCCCGCCCGTGTCTCACGAAG
>Ga0194060_10004104_pt1 | contig 10145 bp, 10 predicted proteins | sample SepL225m_MetaG_FD_163427 | JGI IMG/M metagenome (GOLD analysis project Ga0194060, IMG submission 163427) | Anoxic zone freshwater microbial communities from boreal shield lake in IISD Experimental Lakes Area, Ontario, Canada - Sep2016-L222-5m | ecosystem: Environmental > Aquatic > Freshwater >... | reverse complement strand
TGCCTACACCTTCTGCCAGTTTGGAAATAAAAAATTCTTCAGCACTGGCATAACTGCGGGTCAAGACTTGTAATTGCTCACGTTCACCTGCGTCTTTAACACGTTCAGGATGTATCAATGCCATTGGATGCGCTTTGATATATTCGGTAATAATAAATTCCATACGCGCCAAACCCACGCCATCATTGGGTAAAAAGCTGGTTTTAAAGGCAATTTCTGGATTGCCAATATTGAGCATGATATGAGTTTTGGGGCGTTTTAATGCGGATAAATCAGTGCGACTTACGGTAAAATCCAGTAAGCCCGCATAGACTTTGCCTACATCTCCTTCTGCACAAGACACGGTAACAGGGGTATTATTCTGAATGGCAGTCGTCGCATTATCGCAACCGACCACCGCAGGAACGCCTAACTCGCGGGATATAATCGCGGCGTGGCAAGTGCGCCCTCCCCTATTGGTGACAATCGCCGAGGCAATTTTCATAATAGGTTCCCAATCAGGCGTGGTCATATCAGCAATCAATACTTCACCCGCTTTAAATTCCCCTAACTGCTCCGCTTTAAGAATTACCCGCGCCGTCCCTACCGCTATTTTACTACCCACCGAATGCCCAGTGACTAAGGCTTTAGCACCTTGTTTCAGTGTGTACTGCTCTAACACCATACCGCTTAATTGTGAAACCACGGTTTCAGGTCTCGCCTGCACAATGTACAATACACCATCTAAGCCATCTTTTGCCCATTCCATATCCATCGGCTTGGCTTGCCCTGCTTTTTTGCTGTAGTGTTTTTCGATTTTAATCGCATAATCGGCAAGCGTTAGCACATCGGCATCGGTCAAACAAAAGCGATTACGCTCTTCGCTGGAGGTGACAATATTTTGGGTGGATTCGCGGGTACTACCATCGCTGTACACCATTTTGATTTTCTTCGCGCCCAAAGTACGCCGTAATACTGCACGGTGTCCTTGGTTAAAAGTCGGTTTGTGAACATAAAATTCATCGGGATCAACCGCGCCTTGCACTACGTTTTCACCTAATCCGTAAGCCCCCGTAATAAACACTACATCGGAAAAACCCGATTCGGTATCTAACGAAAACATCACCCCGCTGGATTCTAAATCCGAGCGTACCATTTTCATAATGCCAATAGATAACGCTAATTTGAAATGATCGAAACCTTGATCGACACGGTAATGAATGGCGCGGTCTGTGAATAAACTGGCAAAGCAACGCTTACAAGATTCTAATAACGCCACTTCACCGCGTATATTCAAATAAGTATCTTGTTGCCCTGCAAAACTGGCAGTCGGTAAATCTTCGGCAGTGGCAGAGCTGCGTACTGCCACGCTTAATTCATCACCGTATTGTTCTTGCAATTGGGTGTAGGCGGCAATAATTTGTTGTTCGAGGTCTTTAGGTAGGGGGGCGGAATAAATAATATCGCGGGCTTTACGGGCGCGTTTGGCTAAATCACTGACATCTTCGGCATTTAAGTCATCCAATGCCTGATGCAATGCTTCCCAGCCATTTGATTCCTCTAGCACATATCGGTAAGCCTCCGCCGTCACCGCAAAACCATTGGGAATTTGAATACCTTGCGGCGTAAGCTCTTGGTACATTTCACCCAAAGACGCATTTTTGCCGCCAACTAACGGCACATCTTCAATACTTAATTCATTAAACCAACGAATATAATTTGTTTGTTCAGACATAATGTTCTCCTTGGGTGAGCTGTTAGTAGCTTAGAGTTAACTACTTAACAAATTAACAAAAATCGAATCATATACATAACCAAGACACTACGCAAAGTTGTTTATCAAATTGCCAAAGCACGGATCAAATCTACTTGTGAGTCACACACCTCAGTCCGTTTTCCTAAGCAGTTTGTTAATGGAACAAGTTCAACCTCACCTTTGTTAAACGCGGTAACGTGGGCGTTGTGTCCTTGTTGAAGTGCATGAACAGCGGCATAACCCATTTTTGAGGCAATCGTGCGATCTAAGGCGGTAGGGCTGCCACCGCGTTGAATATGTCCCAAAATACAGACGCGTAGTTCAAGTTGGTATTGCTTCATTAGCATATCTCTGATTTGGTAACACACGCCCTCTTTTTCACCTTCTGCAACAATGATAATAGAAGAGGTTTTGCCACGCGCCACGCCTTTGTGGATGGTATCAGCAATGTCCTGATAGTTAATACCTTGATTGGGTAAAACCACTTGTTCCGCGCCTGTGCATAACGCTACTTGCAAAGCGATGCTGGAGGAGGTGCGTCCCATGACTTCAATCAAAAAAGTGTGTTGGTGGGCAGATGCGGTGTCTCTGATATTGTCCACGGCATTAATCGCAGTCTGTACAGCAGTATTAAAACCGATAGTATATTCAGTACCCGCAATATCATTATCTATCGTGCCAGGAATACCGATAACAGGAATATTATGTTCTTTGTGCAAATTCATCGCGCCCGTAAAAGAACCATTACCACCGATGACGATTAAGCCATCAATGTGTTTTCTGGCTAATAAATGGGCGGCTTCTTGGCGCACTTGTGGTGTGTGAAATTCGGGGCAGCGTGAGGTATCGAGTATTGTGCCGCCGCGTTGAATGATATTACTCACCGATGACAGGCTGAGCTTGTGCATATCACCTTCTAATAAACCCGTGTAACCGCGATAAATACCGTAAATATTTATCCCTAGACCAATTGCAGTTCTCACTACTGAACGAATGGCTGGATTCATGCCAGGGCTATCGCCGCCACTACACAGCACGGCTAGGGATTTAATGCTTTTTGTCTTGGTTTCCATGATGATACCTGTTGGGTTTGATTTATTTGGAATACAAACCTAGGTTTGTACTCCTGAGTTATCCTGCAAATACTACATCAAAGCCTTGCATAAACATCCCTATCTCTTTGCGCGGCAAGGCTTGTACAGGCAAACACAAGGCATTTACGCTTAAACCACGTTCTTGCAATGATTCGGTTTCAATGTATAAATCAGTCACGTCATAAAGAGCTAACGAATGAAACATGGCGGCAGTATCTTTCATACCCAGCACCTCAGGCTGTTGCTGGTTTTTTAATTGAAACACTGCATCATCCAGCCACAAAATACTAACCGATTGATCGAATGCCGCCGTGGTTAAAATAATATCCAGCATTTCCTGAACATAAATGCCGTTGTGGGCAGGTTTTCGTAACACAAATAAATAACTTTTCATCAGCTTAAGCAAAGACAATAAAACGATCAGCAAGTAAGGTGGCTTCAACCAACTGCCCCAATCCTGAAATCCGAAAACCTGCGGCAACATCATTATCATGTTTACCTTGCTGTTGTGCCTCATCAGAATGCAATAAACCACGGCGTTGCGCTGCTGAAATACACACCACCAAATCAATTTGATAATCGCGGGCGAGTTCACTCCATCGCGTGACTTGTGATATTTCATCATCGGGTGGCGTGGCATATTGAAAGGCATGATAAACGCCCTCATGATAGAAAAACACCCGCACGATTTCGTGCTGTTCGTCCAATGCCGCACGAATAAACTGATAAGCAGTTAGCCCTGCATTGGAATGGTAGGGGCTAGTATTAACTTGAATGGCAAATTTCATTGATAATCTTAAGTTTGCTAACACAAGAGCCGACAGGTTTTTAAAACCTGTTAGCTCTAACTATTGTTATAATCGATACTTGTTATTCTAACATTCATTCTGACCTGATTTTAGTTGAGCCGTTATGTTTAAACCTTCTGCTATTGCACTCGCTTTAAGCCTCGCCCTGTTTCCTGCATTGCCGCAGGCGGTTGAAGTGAATAAACTTGAATTGCCAGAAATGGGCGATTCCTCTGGTTCTTTACTGACTATTGCCGAAGAAAAAGAATTAGGCATAGAGTTTTTTAGATATTTACACAGTGAATTAACGATTGGTCAGGATGCTGAAATTCAAGAATATATTCAAACCATTGGTAACAAACTCGCCACTAATAGTGACACGCCTGGTTATCCGTTCCATTTTTTTGTGGTGATGGAAAATGACATCAATGCCTTCGCAGGGCCTGGCGGATATATTGGTGTGAATTCTGGGTTAATTTTAATGACCGAAGCAGAAAGTGAATTAGCGTCTGTTATGGCACACGAAATTGCCCACGTCACCCAACGGCATTTATACCGTGGTGTTGAAGCCCAACAACGGCTATCAATTCCAACAATGGCTGCAACCCTTGCTGCCATTGCCTTAAGTACAAAATCACCGCAAATGGGGCAAGCAGCGTTAATGGCGATTCAAGCGGGCAATGTACAATTTCAAATCGATTTTACTCGCGCCCACGAAGAAGAAGCGGATCGCGTTGGCATGGAAACACTGGAAAAATCGCAGTACGATCCGCGCAGTATGCCCACCTTTTTTGAACGCTTACAGCAATCTAGCCGCTATTCTGGTCAAAATACTCCCGAATTTTTACGCACTCACCCTGTCACTGCTTCGCGTATTTCTGATACACGCGGTCGCGCAGAAAATTACCCCTATAAACAATACCCAGATTCCTTAGCCTACCAACTCACCAAAGCAAAAATTAAAGTCTTGACTGACACTAACTCCGCTGATGTACTGAAATATTTTCAACTGAAATTGAAACAAGGAACTAGCGAACAACGCATTGTTGCTCAATATGGTTTGGGCTTAGTTGCGCTCAACACTCTGAAATATCAAGACGCAGAAAGTATTTTTCAAGCCTTAGTACAAGCCTATCCCAATCAAGAACAATACGGCACAGCGTTAGCGCGTACCGCATTGGAATCGAGAAATTTCCCACTCGCCCTAGATAGGTACAAAAAATTGATGGGCAAATATCCTAATAACGACGCGATTAAACTGGAATATACCAGTCTGTTATTAAAAACAGACAACCCAGAACAAGCACGAAAAATGTTATTCACCTTGAATACTAATACCCAACAGCTACCTGTTTATACTCAGCTTTTAGCGCAAGTTTATGGTAACTTACATCAAGTTTCCGAATCACATCGTTATTTGGCTGAATACTACTACCAGATAGGCAGAACTCAAGAAGCAATTTTACAAGTACGACTAGCTAAAAATTCCAAAGATGTAACGCCTCAATTAGATGCCATACTCAACGAGCGATTTAGATTTTTCATGAGTAGAGCAAGAGATGCTGATAAGCAATAAAGCCCTGTTTTAACACCTATTAAGAACCTATTATGTTTACCATTACCAAAGAAGTTTATTTTTGTTACGGACATCGTTTGATGAATCATGCGGGTAAATGCCGCCATTTGCATGGGCATAGTGTCAAAGCCGCTATTTCCATACAACAAGCACAGCTTAACGAGCAGGGCATGGTGTGTGATTTTGCTGATATTAGAGAGTGCGTAGAAGCTTATATTGACGAACAACTGGATCACAATTTCTTACTGCACAAAGATGATCCAATTATTCCCATGCTGATTGCCAATAATGAGCGATTTTTAGCACTGGATGAACATCCAACCGCCGAAGTATTAAGCAAAATGCTGTATCAACATATCAAGAAAGCAGGTTTTAACGTAGTCGAAGTCGCATTATGGGAAACAGCAAGTGCGTATGCGCGTTATCGAGAAGACAGCGTTTGAATACATTGTTCAAGGTTTTTCTTTAATAGTTAATACACTGTTCACAGTCCCCGTGTAGAACACCATGATTTTTACAGGAACTGACCCAGTATTGCGACCATTGTGTGCGGTATCAACAACTTCAACTAAGGGATCGCCTGCTTTTAGGTGATTAACTGAACCATCTTTTAACGCAACATCCAATGTGCCTTCGACAATCATTGCAAAGGAAGGCACAGGATGTCGATGCCAGCCTGTTTCACCATTGACAGGAATTTCTATCATCAGCGCGGTTACTTGGGCTTTTTCACCAGTGGGATAAGTAATGGCTTTGCCGTCCCAAGTAGTTGTGGTTTTGAGTAATTGGGTACTGGTAATTGGCGCGATTTTATCGCTGTGTGTCGTTGCACACGAACTTAATGCAAAACATAAAACGCTGGTAAGTAATTGTTTATTCATCATGAGTAGCTTTTTTAAATAATAAAGATTAGCGGCGGCAGCGGTTAAAAATATCCAGTTCTGCATCATATTCGCCTGTTTGTATGTCCAACATTCCAAGCACTGAATGGAATAAATTGTCATGCGAATAGGCTTCGTTGCTGTGTTGTTTCAAGCAAGCAGTATCTATATTAAAACTACTGGCAAATTCAGGCGATAGCCACATTATAAACGGGATATGGATTTGTTCATCGGGGGCAATTTTATAGGGAAGACCGTGTAAATAAATGCCATTTTCGCCCAAAGATTCACCATGATCTGACATATACAACAGCATAGTATTGTACTGGCTGGAATTTTTTTGCAGAAAATGAATCACTTGGCTTAGAAAGTAATCGGTGTACAGAATACTGTTGTCGTAGGCATTAATAATTTGCTCACGCGGACAGTCTTGCACTTGATTGGTTGCGCATTCAGGCACGAATTTTTTAAAGTTTTCTGGGTAACGTTGATAATACGCAGGACCATGACTGCCTTTTTGGTGTAATACGATAACGCCATCATTATTGAATCGGGCAATTTTCTCTTGCAAACCCTGCAATAAAATCTCATCAAAACATTCTTGCTCATTGCAAAACGCAGGCAGGGTTAGTTTTTCCATACTTTCGTTTGCTACACGGTCACACACACCTTTACACCCTGAATTATTATCGCGCCACAATACATTGATACCTGCGTGAGTTAACACATCCAATAAATTTTGATAGTGCTTGGCTTTACTATCGCTGTAATCGCTACGCCCAAAATCAGAAAACATACAGGGTACGGATTCAGCCGTTGCTGTGCCGCATGAATGGGTGTCTGGAAAATTAATAATGTTTTCTTGGCTTAACTGTGGATTGGTATTTTTCGCATAACCGTTGAGCGAAAAATTTTGGGCGCGAGCAGTTTCGCCTACTACTATCACAACAATGGATTTTTTACCGCGTGATTTCCAAGAGTTGAGTTGTTGTGCGTCTTTGCCAATCTCAGTAACAATCGTGGTTTCGGGATTTAAAGTGCGATTGATATATTTACTCAGCGCGTAAATTGGGTAGTTAGGATTAATAAAATAACGTAATGAGCGATTGTTTCTATCGATGAGGGAAAAATCTTTGTAATAAGTGAAAATAATTCCCCCTAGTACCGTGCTGATTAACAGCATAACGATTAAGCGTGTACCGAGTTCCTTAAAAAAAGACTGATACTGAATATCTATGCGAGACAAACACAAGGCGGGCAATAAGCCTACCAGCATAATATGCCGAACTAAATTTGAACTCAGTAATTCCAAGGCTTCTTTGCTGTCAGTTTCAACAATGTTTTGTATCATCGACACATCGACAATGACACCATAATTATCCATAAAAAAGCTGATTACCGATGCGACTATTAGTATCACTATAACAATCGGTTTAAAGATATATTTGCTGGCAAAAAATGACAATAGCAAGCTAAATAGTGAAAATAGAGCGATAAAAACTACGATTTTAAAGTCACTACTGGCTAATCCAGACTCATCGACGATTTTAAAAACAGCTGTTAAAAATGCCTGATTATCAACGGAGGCAAGAAATAATGCGCTTAAGAAAATGACGACAGTAATACTGAGTTTAGGCGATAGCCATTTTGCAAGAGCGGACATGATGAGGAATTTAGAAAAGGCGAGCAGAAACTAAAGAACCGACGTTAGTGCAGTAACGTCGGCATGAACGAGTTAATTACTTTTCTTTTTGAATAATATTGCCTTTACGATCCAAAGAAATACGCCAAATCTCACCCGAAGCATTAACCACTAAATCAAATTCTTCGCCCGCACCATTAGGATTAACCACTAAAATGGCTTCTTTAATCTCGTAATTAGTAAAAGCAGCCTTCAAGTTTTCATAACTTGCAGGTGGCATTTCAATCGAGTTTTTAGAGGTGTCAATTTCATCACCGTTGACATAAAAATGCCCATTAACTCGATAATAAACAATGGCACGCTCGTCTGCTTCTTTGGCTTCTTTAAAAGCAATCAAGTACAACTCTTGACCAAAATGTGTTTTTTGTTCAGCACTCACGCTAATAGCATTCGGGTGTTTTTTGTTAAACTCAGCCAGTATTTTTTCAGGAATTGATTCTTTGGGTATAACTGCTTCCGCGAATGCTGAAACTGAAAATAGTGTTAAAACAACACAACTGAACGTTGAAAAATAATTACGCATGAACTTAAGTTACCTGTAAATAGAGTTAAGAAAAGCGGGCGGTAATAAATACACACCCTAAATAACCGCGAGGTGCGGCTTGTTTTAGTTTACTTTTTTAATGAATTATCATTGAAAAACAAAAATACCCATAAGGCAGTATAACCAGCCAGTGGTTATTGGCAAGTCACCACTTACATATCCATGAACATCATCGGAATTCCGTAAGTTAAAATAAAATAGCTAAACGCTAATATAACGCTATGACTCATTTTAGTTTCAAGTGTTTGGCGCAGAATATAACTGACAATCGCTAAATACCAACTGACTAACATCGTGGCTAAGGATATATCCACATATTCTCGGTAATGGAAGTGGTTTATGGTCATCAAAAAATTCAAGGCTTCCGCGACAATTGCCAGCGTCATAATGAAGTTTTCACAGATAAAAATAGCAATGAACAACTGTCTAAAATACTGCCATTTTTTAGTGATGAGCAAAAAACTTATGATGGTAGAAAATGCCATAAAGGTTCGGAATAAAACTTCTATTATGCCCTCAACATCAGCAATTAAAAATTCAACAATCATCCCTGAAACCAGATAAAACGCCACTGTTTTCCACATAAACGAAGTGGACGGATGCAAATTAGCAGGATTATTGCGAAACCAACAAAGCGCGAGATAATTTATTAATAAGGACATAGCAAAACGATAGATCAGTAAAGTTGAATAAGTTAGGAGTGATTATTATAGAGTCGTGGCTTTTACAAAGACAGAGTATCTTACCTGTCCACAGTTAACTTTCCAACTTTTACCACACAGTTTGCTGTTTCATAAAATTGTCATAGATAGTTAAAGGTTAAAACCGTAGCTTCTGTGTTATTCTCATAGTTTACCGTTGTAGTTGAGAAAGGCAGTGTTTTTTATGCCAAACTCAGATTAAATAATCTATTTAATGACCTGTCCACACCTCCCATCTTACGGGTTTCGTTTTTTATTCACGCAACGCAATTTTCAATCTGACATCAACAATCGCAGTATCGCCATCATCCGCCTGTTGAAAGCCTGACATCCTGTCATTGCTAAACTGGATACTTGCCACTTCCGCTACCAGCAATTTACCCGCATCCATCAAACGCGCTAATACGGGATTATGGAATTTGGGAACATAACCCAATTTTTGCTTGCTTAGCGTGAATACCTCAATCGCCAGTTCATCGTGGCTGTTGGTTGGTTCGCGGCATAGTTGTAGTACATCAGTGATTTTTAACGGTTCGTGCAGATTTTTAATGTCGTAATAATGCAGTCCAGCAAGATGAGTTTCCAACAAAAAAATATCCTGCGCAAACGGTAAGGCGATAGCTGTTTTTTGCAAAGTACGCTGCATAAGTTGCTGCGTCAATGTTGTCATCGGTAGCAAATCAGTCATATCAATCCTCTGGTTGGATACGGGTAACAAGTTCAGCATGACGACTAATCAAGATTGCCCAGCGTTCCTGTTCTTTGACAATCGCCATTTCTAAAGCGGCTTGCTGGAGCTTTAACCAGTCTTCATCATGCAACTGCTCCGCCCAGCAAAAAGGAGCTTCATTTCTCAATTTCACCAACCGCTCAGCTTGTTTGGCAATCATCATTTTAAGCCGTGCAATCATTTCTGCTGCATCTTCAACGCTGTTTGACTGTTGCGCGGCGGCAGTTTCCACCGTATGCAGCAAGGCTTCCAATAAATCCGCATCAAAACTACGATACGCATTCTGCACGCTAGACCAATAATGCTCAAATAAAGTTTGATGCTCAGGACTGACATCAGGATGCAGTAAGCGCGACAAACGGCGATAAGCCTGTTTAACGCGCTGTACGATATT
>Ga0194060_10004103_pt1 | contig 10146 bp, 6 predicted proteins | sample SepL225m_MetaG_FD_163427 | JGI IMG/M metagenome (GOLD analysis project Ga0194060, IMG submission 163427) | Anoxic zone freshwater microbial communities from boreal shield lake in IISD Experimental Lakes Area, Ontario, Canada - Sep2016-L222-5m | ecosystem: Environmental > Aquatic > Freshwater >... | reverse complement strand
GCCTATGTCCAACGCCGCCCAACCGTCGTGCTTCGCGCACACCGTCGCCGGTCCGTAGGTCTCGGTGAGGCCGTAGACGTGGGTCAGATCGAAGCCGATAGTCTCCATGCCCTCTATCATCGCCGCCGGCGGCGCGGCGCCTGCGACCATCGCCGACACCTTCTGCGATATGCCTGCGCGCAAGGCCGGATCCGCATTGATCAATCCGCTGTGCACGATCGGCGCGCCGCAATAGTGGGTGACGCCCTGTTCCTTGATCAGACGGAAGATCTGCACCGGATCGACTCTGCGCAGACAGACGTTGACGCCGGCGTTGGCTGCCATGGTCCAGGGAAAGCACCAGCCGTTGCAGTGGAACATGGGCAGCGTCCACAGGTAGGTCGCATGCTGCGGCATGCCCCAGGTGACAATATTGCACACCGCATTTAGATAGGCGCCGCGATGGTGATACACGACGCCCTTGGGATTGCCGGTGGTGCCCGAAGTGTAATTGAGGGAGATTGCCATCCATTCATCCCCGGGCGGTGTCCAGGCATACTGCGGGTCGCCCTCGGCGAGCAATGCCTCGTAGTCTTTTTCTCCGAGCATCTGTCCGGGGCCGTCGTATTCCCGGTCGTCGATATCGATCACGAGCGGAGGGCGCACCACCTGTTCCAGCGCGCGCGCGATAGTCCCTGAAAATTCCCGGTCGGTGATCAGCACCTTCGCTTCACCGTGGTTCAGCATGAAGGCGATCGCATCCGCGTCGAGCCGGGTGTTGAGCGTATTCAGTACGGCCCCGAGCATGGGCACGCCGAAGTGGCATTCATACATCTCCGGCGTATTGGCTGCCATGACCGCCACCGTGTCGCCTATGCCGATTCCGCGCCGCGCGAGCGCCGAAGCCAGGCGGCGGCAGCGCCCGTAGGTTTCTTTCCAGGCATAGCGGCGCGCGCCGTGTACTACTGCGGTCCGCTCCGGATAAACGCAGGCCGCGCGTTCGACAAAGCCAAGGGGCGTCAGCGGCGCGTAGTTGGCCGCATTGCGGTCCAGGTCGGTTTCAAAGGCATTGACGCGGTTCATGGGTATCCCGGCTAGGTACGAAGAGTACGGATCAATCTACCACAAGTGGGGGCCGGGCAAAATTAGTCCGCACCGCCGCCTGTGCACCGACTCCAAGGCTCAGCGACCGACGTCGGTCGGCGTCACTCCGGTTTTCGCCCAGGAGCGCATCGCGGCGACCGTTTCGCTTTCCGCTCCGACGTAGCCGTGGGCGCTGTAGGCTTCGCAGGGGTCGCCGCGACCGGGTGCGCCGCCCCGGATCGTAAGCAGCGGACTGCGGCTTTTTTCCGCGTAGCGCTGCGCATCGCGGTAGGGTGTGAACTTGCAGGGATCGCCTTCGTGATGCACCCAGAGCAACGGTGCCGGCAGGAGGTCCCAACTGACGCCGGAGAGGCCCGGGCCGTTTCGCGACGACTGAAACAGCGAAGAGGTAAGGATCACGCGCCGCGCGAGTCCTGGATTCATGCGGGCGGCATGAAATGCACTAATCGAGCCTTCGCTGGTTCCTACAAATGTCCAGTCTTCCACGGCGTAGCGGCGCGCGATTTCGGCCAGCAGCAGCGCCACGTCCGAGCCGTAGCGCGGGCTTTCGCGAAACCATTGCATGAACGTGGCCCATTGGTCCGACGGCGCGTCCACGACGACCACCAGCGTTTCCTCGTCCAGCCAGTGGCGGCGCGAGCGCACGAGGAAATTGCCTCCAAGCTGGAATCGTGGCTGACCATTCTCTTCCCGCAAGCGCATGATTCCCGGATAGCCGGGAAACAGCACTATCCCGTGCCTGAATGCCTTTGCATCGCGAAGGTGTGTCACGAGACCGGAAATGCTATGGTCCTGGGCGGCGACCGTGACGACCAGGTTTGGATGTGCCAAGTTCGGGTCGCCGCCCGGTGGGTCGGCCGACTGGCCGTATGCGAGTTGCAGTGCCGACAACACCGTGACAAACGCCGCATACAGACTCCTGACAAGACGTTCGTTCATACCTTTCGCTAACGGCCCTCGCGCAGCCTGGCGAGCTTCGCCTTAATCTCCGGCAATACAGCCGCAACCGCCTTCTCTCCCTCGAGCACGGCCAAGTGCCTGTCCTGAAAGCCGGTCGACGTGATCCCCGAGGTCTGCGGGCGTATCACCACGTCCGCACCCCTGAGTTCGTAGCGCCCGATACTCTGGCCCATGATGGCGAAGGTCTGCAACAGCACGTCGATCGTGCTTTTCGTGCTGCCGTAGCGCGGCTGATCGGAGATATCCACGGCGATGACGAAATCAGCACCCATGTCCCGCGCCGCCTTCACCGGCACCGGGCTCACCAGTCCGCCGTCGACATATTCGCGGCCGTTGATCTTCACCGGCTGAAACACGCCGGGCACGCTGCTTGATGCGCGCACCGCCATGCCGGTATTGCCGATGCGGAACACCATCGCTTCGCCGCTTTGCAGATCGGTGGCGACCACACCGAACAGGCGCGGCAGCTTCTCCAGCGGACGCTGTCCGATTGCGCTATTGATGAAGTTCTGCAACGCTTCGCCGCGAATGACGCCGCGATCCGGTAGCGACCAGTCGCTTACCTGGCCTTCTTCCATCTGTATCGCCAGCTTCTGCAACTCGAAACCGCCGTTGCCTGCGGCATACAACGCCCCGACCACGGCGCCGGCGCTGGTGCCGACGACGAGATCGGGGACTATGCCCTGCGCCTCCAGCGCCTTGATCGCGCCTATGTGTGCGAATCCGCGCGCCGCGCCGCCGCCTAGAACCAGCGCGACTTTGGGTGCGGGCTTGGGCACCACGGGATGCGCAGTTGCCGCTTGCGCTGCGGGCTGCGACGGCGGCACGGGCGGCGACGGCTTGACCAACGCAGCGCAGGCAGACAGCAGCGATGTCGCCAAGATGGCAGCATACAGGCTACTTTGCGACGATTTCATGATGATTGATTCTATCCTGCTTCGCCGTTGGTACGGCGCCTTTGCCTCCCGGCGCGCGTTCCGGCGATTGGCGTCCCGTGCCATCCCTGCGCATCAACCTGCGCCGGGGGCCCCGCCTTCGAGTTTGAGCCAAAGGCACTTGCCTTTGCTCTCGGCCTGGATCCCCCGCAGGACTTCGACGTGCTCGGCGATTTCCTCTTCCGTGGCCGCGAGCACCGGCAGCTTGGCACGCTCAACCGGCACATCCCCGATCAATGCCGCCGCCGGCATCTGCTCCAGTTCCATCGCCAGGCTTTCCTGTCCGCGGGTCATCGCGAGGTAGACCTCGGCCAGAAGTTCGGCGTCGAGCAGCGCGCCGTGCAGGGTGCGGTGCGCATTGTCCACGCCATAGCGCTCGCACAAGGCATCGAGCGAGTTCTTCTTGCCCGGATGCAGCTCTTTCGCCAGCTTCAGCGTGTCCTTGATGCCGGCGCAGTGCTGAGACAGCGGCGGCAGCTTCGCCAGCGCGAGTTCCTGTTCGAGAAACTCGACGTCAAACGGCGCATTGTGGATGATCAGTTCGGCGCCGCATATGTACTCGATGAATTCGGACGCGATCTCGCGGAACCTCGGTTTATCCAGCAGGAACTCGTCGCTTATGCCGTGCACCCGCACCGCCCCCTCGTCGCTGGCGCGCTCCGGATTGAGATAATGATGGAAGTGATTGTCGGTGGGACGCCGGTTGAGCAGCTCCAGGCAGCCGATTTCAATTACCCGGTCACCCAGCTTGGCGTTCAGGCCGGTGGTCTCGGTGTCGAGGATGATCTGGCGCGTCATTTTCGGCTGTCGTCCCGCAGCGCCGCGCTCGAAACCGGCAGCTGATCCATGGCCCAGCCTCCGCCCAGCGACTTCATCAGATCCACGCTGGCTGCGAGGCGGGATAGCCGGTTGCGCAGGAACGCCAGCTCGGCGTCGTTGGCCGTGCGCTGCGCATCGAGCACCTCGAGGTAAGCGGAATAGCCCGCTTCGTAGCGCAGTTTCGCCAGACGCAGCGCGTTGCGAGCCGCTGTCGCGCGCAGTTGCAGGTCCTGCTCCGACGCCTCGGTCTGTTGCAGCGTCGTCAGCGCATCGGCGACTTCGCGGAACGCGGTTTCGACCGCCTTCTGGTAGGTCGCGACGGACTGGCGCTGCCTCGCCTCTGCCGCCTGCACGCGGGCGGCATAGCGCCCCGCATCGAATATCGGCAGCGCCAGACCAAAGCCGAGCGACCAGATGCTCGCCCCCGAGGAAAGCACCGTAGCCAGCGCGGTGCTCTGGCCGCCGGCATAGGCAGTCAGGGAAATCGTCGGAAACATCGCCGCCCTGGCGATGCCGATCTGCGCATTCGCCGCGATCAGTTGCTGCTCCGCCTGCAGGACATCGGGCCGGCGCTGCAACAGCGTGGAGGGCAATCCGGCCGGCGGCGGTGGGGGTACGGGCAAGGTCAGCAGCTCGCCGCCGGGAAGCGCCAGGTCCAGCCGTCCGGTCAGCGAACCAAGCTGGTGCTCGATCAGCGCGCGCTGCCGCTGCAGCTCTTTCAGCAGGATGGAAGCGTCGGCGCGCGCGACCTCGGCCTGGTTCACTTCCAGATCCGACGCAATACCGCCGCGCGCGCGGTTGCGCACCAAGGCCAGCGCTTCGTCCCGGCTCTCCAGGGTCGTGCGCGTGACCGCAATCTGCGCGTCGAGCGAACGCAGCGAGAAATACGCCTGCGCGGTGAGTCCGGCGAGCGACAGCGTCACCACCTCCCTCGCATAGCGCGAGCCCAGGGCAAGCGCCCGGGTGGCCTCAATCGCGCGGCGCAGCTTGCCCCAGAAATCGATTTCGAAGGACGTCCCAAGGCTGAGGCGAATGTCGTTCCTGACCAGAGGAATACTGGACGGAATAGGCGTGGCGGTGGCGCCGCTGATGCGCTGGCGCTGCGGCGTTCCGCCCAGATCGATCTCAGGCAGGAACGCGGCGCCCGCCTCGCGCAGATTGGCGTCGGCCTCCTCGATACGCGCGACGGCGAAGCGCATATCGGCGTTGCGCACAAGGGCGCTGGCGACCAGTTCATCGAGCCGTGGGTCGCCGTAGAGTTTCCACCATTCGGCCGGAACCGTCGTGGCAGCAGCGATATCGGCCGGCGCGCCCGGGTAGGCGCCAGGGAGGCTGATCGCAGGGCGCTGGTAGTCCGGCCCGACGGCGGCGCAGCCCGCGAGCAGCGCCAAGCTCATTCGGAGCACAGCGCGGACTATCATGTCGGCGCCTCCGTTCCATCGTCCTGGTTCGAGAATAGGCACTGTCGGCGCCCGGCGGCAATCGCGGCCGGGCGCATCCCCGCTGCGCGGGGCCCCTGCTTCCTGCTCATGCCGCCCCCTCCGCTGATGTCTCCGTCTCGTCGCGCTTCGCCTTGCGCCGGCCGAGCAGCGTGAAGAACAGAGGGACGAACAAGGTGGCGACGAAAGTCGCGACCAGCATGCCGCCGAACACGCCCGTGCCCATGGAGCGTCGCGCTGCAGCGCCGGCGCCGGTGGCGAGCGCAAGCGGCAGAACTCCGAACATGAACGCAAGCGAGGTCATGACGATAGGCCGGAAGCGCTGGCGCGCCGCCTCTATCGCGGCCGTCGCAACGTCCATGCCTTTGTCGACGTTCTGCACCGCGAACTCCACGATCAAAATCGCGTTTTTCGCCGCCAGGCCGATCAGCGTCACCAGGCCGATCTGGAAGTAGATGTCGTTGCTCATGCCGAGGGCGAACACCGCGAGCAGCGCGCCGAGCACCGCAAACGGCACCGCCAGCAGCACCGAGACCGGCAACGACCAGCGTTCGTACTGGGCAGCCAGGATGAGGAATACCATGAACAGCGCGATGACGAAGGCGAACGTCGAGGCCTGGCCGGTGCGCTTTTCCTGGAACGCCTGGCCGGTCCATGCAAGGTAGTAGCCCTGCGGCAGGATCTTGGCGGCGACCTCCTCCACCACCGCGATAGCCTGGCCGGAACTCACCCCAGGAGCGGAGCCGCCCAACACCTTCGCCGCGATGAATCCGTTGAAACGATCGAGCTGGTCCGGACCGACGATACCCTGGGTGCGGATCAGCGCCTTGACCGGCACCATGTCGCCGGCCGCGGAACGCACGTAGACGCTGCCCAGGTCTTCGGGCCTGGAGCGGTACACCGCTTCGGCCTGGATCTGCACCCGGTAGGTGCGGCCGAACTTGTTGAAATCGTTGACGTAGAGAGAGCCCATGGTGCTTTGCAAAGCATCGAACACGTCGCTCACCGGGACCCCGAGAGCAAGCGCCTTCTCGCGGTCGACTTCGACGAACAACTGCGGCACGCTCGGGCGGTAGAAGGTGTTGATGCCCGCCAATTCCTGGCGTTTGCGCAGCTCACCGACGAACTGCTGCACTACCTTGTCCAGATTCTTCGGATCCCCGTCGGCGCGATTCTGGATGAAAGCCTCGAAGCCGCCGGCGGTTCCGAGACCGCGGATCGGCGGCGCGTTGAAAGCGAACACCAGGCCTTCGCGGTACGCTGCCCCTTTCATCGACATGTACTTCACCAGGTCGCCGGCCGACTCCGGTCGGGCGTCCCACGGCTTGAGGGTCACGAACATGGTCGCGGCGCTGGTTTTGTTGCCCCCCCCTATGAGGTCGAACCCGTTCACCACAAAAACGTGTTCGACCGACGGGTGTTCCACCATGGTCTTCTGTATTGCCGCGCCGACCGCGCCGGTGCGTCCGAGCGAAGCACCGTCCGGCAGTACCACCGCACCGTAAAAATAACCCACATCCTCTATCGGCACCAGGCTGCCCGGGATGATCCGGAGCAGTCCCGCGGATGCCGCGATGACCAGAAAAAACGCGATCAACGACAGCCAGACATGATTGATCGCGAGGCGCACGCCCTTGATATACACGGAGGTCAGCCAGGCAAACGCCACGTTGAACGGATGGAATAGGTGCGGTTCCTTGTGCGCGGGCTTGAGCAGAATCGCGCACAGTGCGGGCGTCAGCGTCAACGCGATCAGGCCGGAGATGGTCACGGCGGTGGCGACGGTGACCGCGAACTGCTTGTACAACTGGCCGGCCAGCCCGCCCAGAAACGCCACGGGCACGAATACCGCGAGCAGCACCAGCTCGATCGCGATGATCGCCGTGGTCACCTCGGTCATCGACTCGAACGCAGCCTGGCGCGGCGTGAGGCCGCGCTCGGCCATCAGGCGTTCGACGTTCTCCAGCACCACGATGGCGTCGTCCACCACGATGCCGGTGGCGAGCACGATGGCGAACAGGGTCAGGGTATTGATGGAAAAGCCGAACACGAACAGGCCGGCAAACGCACCGATCAGCGATACCGGGACTGCGATGAACGGGATCAGCGCGGCGCGCCAGCTCTGCAAGAACACGAACACCACGATCAGCACCAGTGCTGCGGCAATGAATAGCGTGTCGATCACCTCATTGATCGACGCGTCGACCACGCGCGTCGTATCGTACGGAAACAGGTGGCTGACGCCCTGGGGAAAGGTTTTCGAAAGCTCGTCCATGGTATCGCGCACCAGATTGCCTACCTTGAGCGCATTGGCGCCCGATTGCAGGAAGATCGCGATGCCTATGGTCGGTTTGCCGTCCACGGTGGTGAACTGGTCGTAGGCCTGGGCGCCGAGTTCGAGGCGTGCCACGTCCTTGACCCGCAGCACGCCGTTGGGGCCGTTGGCGCGCAGGATTATGTTGCCGAATTCCCCCGGGTCCACCAGGCGGCCTCGGGCCGTGACCGTGTACACCAGGGGCTGACCTTCGGTCGCAGGTTCCTGGCCGATCTTGCCAGCGGCATACTGGTTGTTCTGCACGCGAATGGCGTTGGCGACGTCGGTGGTGGTGACGCCCAGCTGCGCCATGCGGTCTGGCCGCAGCCACACCCGCATCGAATAATCGCGAGCGCCGAAGATCGTAGCGTCCGCCACGCCGGGCAAGCGCTTGAGCAGGTCGAGCACGTTGACCGTGAGGTAGTTGCTCAGAAACAGCGTGTCGTAACGCGCATCGTTGGAACTCACGGCGACGGTCAGCAGAATGTCGCGCGTGCGCTTTTGCACCACCACGCCACCCCGGCGCACGTCCTCCGGCAACCGCGGCAAGGCGATCTGGACGCGATTGTTGACCTGGATCGTGGCATTGTTTATGTCGGTGCCGACCTCGAACGTGGCGGTGATGTTGAGCGTGCCGTTCGACGAAGCGGTCGAGTCGAAATAGATCAGGTTTTCGACGCCGGAGAGTTGCTCCTCGATCGGCGCCGCCACCGTCTTCGCCAGCGTCTCGGCGCTCGCGCCGGGGAACGCCGCGGTGATGGCGACGGTGGGCGGGGCGATTTCCGGATACTGCGCCACCGGCAACACTCGCGACGCCATCAAACCGGCGATGGTGATGATGATCGCGATGACCCCGGCGAAGATCGGCCGGCGTATGAAAAAATGCGACAGCATGCGCTTCGGCCTTACTTCGCCGCCGCGCCTGGCACGGCAGGCTTGCCCTCGCCCGGCTCGGCGGACTTGGCCTGTCCGGGCGCCAGCGGACTCACCCGCGTGCCCGGGCGCAATTTCAGCAGGTTGTCGACGACCACCCGGTCACCGGCCGCCAGTCCGTCGAGGACCGTCCAGTCCGAGCCGATCCAGTCGCCCAATTTGACCGGCCTGAGCACCGCCTTGTCCTCCTTGTCCAGCACGAACAACATGTAGCCCGCCTCCGCCTCCATCACCGCGATCTGGGGCACGAGGAACACATGTTCGCGCTGCCCCGCTACCAATTGAGCGCGCACGAACTGCCCGGGCAGCAGCTGCCCTTTGGCGTTGTCGAACTCGGCGCGCAGCTGCTGCGTACCCAGCCGGATATCGATCTGGGTCGCCGCAAAATTGAGCCGTCCCTTGCCCGGATAGCGCGTGCCATCGGGCAGGATCAGGCCGACCTCCACCTGCGTGCCACGGACCAGCCGCCGCTGCGGCAGTTTGGCCAGATCGGATTCTGACAGGCTGAAGCGGACCCAGATCGGATCGACCTGGCTGACGGTAGTGAGCAGGCTGTCGGTGCCGGCGGTGATCAGGCTGCCTTCGGAGCGGACCGCGCGCCCGCTGACGCCCGCTACCGGCGCAGCGACATCGGTATAGCTGAGATTGAGTTCGGCCTGGCGCACATTGGCCTGCGCCGCCTGCAGCGTCGCACTCGACAGTTTCAGGTTCGAGGTCGCGTCGTCATATTCCTTCTGGCTGATCGCCTTTTCCACCGCCAATTGTTTCAGCCGCGCCGATTCGCGCGCCGTCTGTTCGTTGCGCGCCTGCTCCTGCGCCAGCTGCGCCTGCGCCTGCGCCAGGGCGATCTCGAACGGCGCCGGATCGATCTTGAACATGGGCGCGCCGGCGCGCACCAGTTCGCCCTCGCTGTACAGGCGCTTATGCAGAATGCCGGAAACGCGCGCCCTGACCTCGACCTCCTTCGAACCCTCGATCTGGCCGACGGCCTCGACCGCAATCGGCACGCGCTGCGGCGCAACCTGCAGCACCACCGCAGGCAGCGCGGGCGCCGCAGGCGCGACAGCATGGGCGGGATCCGTCCGCTGCTGGCCGCAGCCTGAAATCAGGATGCCGAGGGACATGCAGGACAGGGTCAATCGTAGGTGGCGGCTCCCGGCCCATAGGCCGGAAATCATTTGGACTGAGGCAATCGCGAGCGTCGGCATCGGTCGGGAATTCCAGTGGAAGATGGGGGCAGGCAAAATGGGGGGCACGTAAAGGGGCGGGAACAAGCAAGGGCGTGCGATTATAACCAATCGCGGCAGGGAGGAACACAGGATCCGCGTTTTGCCCCGCTGTGGTCAACCGTCTCGATGCAGGTGCTCGATGCCCTTGTTGGCCAACTTGTCGACCCGCTCGTTCTCGGTATGTCCGGCATGCCCTCTCACCCAGTGCCAGCGGATGGTGTGAGTAGCGGCAATCTGGTCCAGTTCCAGCCACAGATCGACGTTCTTGACCGGCTTTTTGTCTGCGGTCTTCCAGCCGCGGCGCTTCCACGACGCGATCCATTCGCTGATGCCTTTCTGCACGTACTGCGAATCGGTGTACAGGTCGATGTCACAAGGCCGTTTCAGCGCCTCCAGCGCGCGAATCACGGCTGTGAGTTCCATCCGATTGTTGG
>Ga0194060_10004102_pt1 | contig 10147 bp, 7 predicted proteins | sample SepL225m_MetaG_FD_163427 | JGI IMG/M metagenome (GOLD analysis project Ga0194060, IMG submission 163427) | Anoxic zone freshwater microbial communities from boreal shield lake in IISD Experimental Lakes Area, Ontario, Canada - Sep2016-L222-5m | ecosystem: Environmental > Aquatic > Freshwater >... | reverse complement strand
CAAATGGCCTAATTCAGGAATGTATTTTTTAATATACAGTCCCTCTTCATCAAAACGTTTGCCCTGTTCGATGGGATTAAAAATCCTGTAATACGGTGATGCATCGGTGCCGCATCCAGCCGTCCATTGCCAGCCATGGGAGTTTGAAGCTACATCGTTGTCGATAAGGTATTTCATAAAGTAATTGGCTCCATGTTGCCATTCGATATGCAGATCTTTAACCAAGAAGGAGGCAACCACCATACGAGTGCGATTATGCATCCATCCCTCTTGTACCAATTGACGCATCGCAGCATCTACAAATGGGAACCCAGTTCTGCCTTCACACCAGGCTTTGAACTTTTCACCCGGTTTGTCATAGCGCATATTCGCAAAGCGGGGCGCATAATAATCGCGAGATGTATGAGGATTGTGGTGCAGTACATCTGCATAGAATTCGCGCCAAGCGATTTCTTTCCTGAATGTTTGCTCTCCGGTGCTATTGCCTAACCCCGCTAATAGAGTGCGTGGATGAATTTCGCCCCAGCGTAAATGCGCACTCATTTTGCTGGTTCCATCAATGCCTGCAAGATTTCTTTGCTGGTCGTAATCTTCAAGCTCATTTGATTGAAATAATTTCCAACGTTTCAGCGCTGCTTCTTCACCGGCAGGTTGTAAGACCACGCCATCTGGAACTTTCCAATCTGGAAATTGTCGATCTGCTTTCTCTGGTGTCACTGAATTAATCTTCTTAGGTGGCGCAACTGGCGGACGCCACCCATGTGCAGCCCACATTTTGAAAAACGGCGTATAGACACGGTAAGGGGTTTCATCACTTTTCCTGACGCGGCCAGGTGCAACTGCATAAGGGCTTCCAGTTTTGGTTAAAACAATTCCATGAGTTTCTATTTCTTTCTCGCGAGAGACACCGTATGGCGCATATTCAGCGGCGCAATGAACGCTCTCAACTTGATAGCGAGCGATTAACTCAGTAAGAACTTCGACAGGATTGCCACTAATCACATGAAGAGTTCCGTTAAGAGATTTATCTAAAGCTCGCAAAGAATCAGCAAGATATGCACGGCGATGATCGCCAGCTCTGTGAGCAACGGCGTCATCCATGATGAAGAGCGGGATTATTTCATCGGACTCTGCAATTGCTGCAAGCAAGGCTGGGTTATCAGCAAGACGTAAGTCACGCCGAAACCAGAAAATCGCTCTCCGTTTCATGGCATGATTAAAGCACTATGAATGAGATCAAGCGCTTTCAAATTAGGGGCGTTCCGGGGTTAGTTCAACGCGTAAATTTCAATGGGCGAATCGTTGATTACTGGAGCCCATATCAACCCACAGGTCATTTACTCATCGCTCACGATGGGCAAAATGTTTTTGACCGCAGAACCGCTACCCATCTAAAGACTTGGGAAATGGCACAATCTGCGCTTCGCGTGAGCGAAAAACTTGGAATTGCTCCCCCAGCAATTATCGGCGTATTTCATAGCTCTACCCCAGAAAATCCTTGGGGTCGCGCTAAAGATTTATCCCCACAAGATCCTTTCCAGACCACAGTGCAAGTGCTTGCGAAAATCTCGGGAGATATGAAAAAGGAGGATCTAGCTGGAAACGCATATCTCTCGCAAATTACTGACGAGATTGCGCCAACAATTACTCAATCGTTGGGTTTGGATTTACCATCTTTAGATACTGCAATCATCGGTTCGAGTATGGGTGGCCTGGCATCACTTTATGCATTAGGTAAGCGCCCTGATTTCTTTACAACAGCACTTGCCCTATCAACTCATTGGCCAATTGGGGGCAATCCACTTGTTGATGCGCTCCTTGATCCGCTGCCAAAACCAGGGCGACATAAAGTTTGGATGAGCCACGGTGACAAAGGATTAGATGCTGATTACGCGCCATTCCAAAAATATGCAGATGAGAAGATGTCACAACTCGGATGGCGCTTAGGGCGCGAATTTCACACTCACGTGTATAAAAAATCTGGACATAACGAACGTTCGTGGGCTAAGTATCTAGACCAACCAATGACATTCTGGCTCAGCGGTCTTTAATTATCTAACTTCGTATTTAAGAATTTTCGAAGCAACTCGAATACCGGCCGCGTTCTTGGCGATAGCAACAACTTCAATCTTGGTGCCAATTTTGTAATCAGCTGGGTGCAAAAAGACCCGGTATAAACCGCCCTTTGTCTGAGCGGCTGCAACAGTTCGGCGATCGCTCGTGCCAATAATTTTCCAAGCGCCCCCTACTTTTCGAGCGGCAAAGGTAACTTCTGTGTAGTCGTTTCCTGCAACAGTTGCCGATAGACCGACCCAACGTTGCATGAGGTAATCAACGGCAGGGGGCTTGAGAGTGATAGATAATTTACTTTGAGGGACAAATTTCTTGCCTGCTTTAAATACAACATATGAACGAGGGGCCAGGGTTAAGGTAACGCTTGTTCCTGTGGTTTTCTGCACTCCCGCACCTGCAATAACACTCCACTCTGCAGATGGCGTTCCCACTGTAAAAATCGATTGCTCAGTTACATCCCCGGAGTTAAATGCGATGATGTATTCCTGGTTACCAGCAAATCTAGTTGCCACATAAGTACTTTTCTTGGCATAGCGACTCTGTTGAGTCCCAGAGCGCAAAGCTGGGTTGGCAGCAATCACCGATTGAAGTTGAGTAATTTCATCCCTAAGTGGGTTGGGGGTATCAAATCCACTTGCTGTACCGATTGGCAATCCGCCGATACGTGTTTCACTCTGCCATTCAGGAACCTCTGTAGCAAACATATCTTGGCGCGCCGATTTATCTCCGCCAGAACCAGCCATGCCAATCTCATCACCGTAATACAGAATTGGACCACCGCGCAGCAAGAAGAGAAGTGCATTGGCCAACTTTGATTTTTCTAGAATTTCAGCATCGCTTCCGTACTGGGAAAGGATCATTCCCGTACGACCCATGTCGTGGTTACCTAAAAAGGTAGCCAAACCATAAGCGCTAGTTGTGCTAGTCGTATATGCATCATCATCATTGAAAAGTGCCAACAAGCTTGAACTATCACCACCATTAGCAAACATCGCAACGTTCTGCTGGAAAGCAAAATCTAAAACGCTAGGGGTTTGATGCTCAGAGACATATGTTGCAAGGGTTGCTACATCAACATCTGATGCTTCGCCAAATATAGGAAAATCAACCTTGCCAGCTTTTGCGGCCACTGCTAATACTTTAGGGAGTACTGCTTTCCAAAATGCAGGATCTACGTGTTTGAAAGTGTCGATACGCAGTCCATCGATACCAAACTTTGTAATCCAATCGGACCAGACTTGAGTCCAGCCCTGTACCACTGCGGGTTTTTCGGTAAAGAGGTCATCGAGGCCATAAAAATCACCATTCAGGACGCTATCTCCGGAAAAAGTTGAATCCCCGAGATTGTGGTAATTATTAATGTCATTAAGCCAGGCAGGCTTCTTAATCGTTGCTAACTCTTCGGGGATATACGGAAATGCTTTACCAACTTTATATTTGATGACATCGGCGGTGTGGTTGGCAACAACATCGAGAATTACTTTGAGTCCAAGGGTGTGGGCATGATCTACAAAGTTCTTAAACTCAGCTTCAGTTCCTAAATGAGGATCAACAGTGGTGAAATCAACCCCCCAATAGCCGTGGTACGCCCCAGAACTTCCTTGCACATACTGTTGTTTCACGGGTGGAGTTATCCAAATAGCCGTGAAACCCATCGCCTTGATGTAATCAAGATGTGCGGTTAGACCAGTGAAATCTCCACCGTGCCACCATCCAATATCGGTGGGATCAAAACCGGTGGAATATCTATCGCCAGTTAAGCCAGCTTGATCATTACTTGTATCCCCGTTTGCAAAGCGATCGGTCATAACAAAATAAACTGATTCATCGCTTTGGGGGCCTCGTGCCACCGGTTTTGCCAACGCAGTGAGACCATCGGCGTGTGTACTTGCAAGAGTTCCTACCAAAATCGATAGCGATAAGGCTGAAATTATGATCGGCCGAAAGATTCTCACTTTACGCGCCAGATACCGGTTGTCGCTCCCTTGGAAGAAAATGAAATAACAGCGCCCTTTTTCAAAGCAAATGTACGTGGTGATGCTTGTTTCATCCTTTGATAGCACCGGCAGTCAAGCCGCCAATAATGTAACGCTGCATCGATAGGAAGATAATGACAAGTGGGATAGAGGCGATGATTGAACCCGCAGCAAATGGCCCCCATACCTGCTCATATTGACCACCGACGAATTGTTGAAGTCCAACAGCAACGGTGCGCTTATCGACATCTTGTAAGAACAAACTTGCGAGAACAAACTCATTAAAAGTTCCAATAAAGGAAAGTACGGCAGTAACTGCCAATACTGGCGATGCCAATGGGAAGAAAATTAACCAATAAATTTGTGGCACTGATGCGCCATCAATACGGGCTGATTCATCTAGCTCCATCGGGATGGTGTCAAGAAATCCCTTAAGTAACCAGGCATTTATTCCCATTGCTCCACCTATATAAATCAGGTAAAGACCCCAGATGCTTCCAAGCCCCAGCGCAGGCACTACTAGATAGATGCGTTCCATGATCACATAAATAGCTGAGAGGGAAAGGAATGAAGGAAAAACTTGCACAAGTAAAAGTGCCTGCAGACCAATCTTGCGCCCTTTAAATCGCATGCGACTAAAAGCGAAGGCTGAGGCAGCACCAATCATCACTGAAGTCACAGCAGTAGCTGAAGCGATAATCAATGAATTTCGCATCCATGAAAGGTAAGGAATTCTCGGGTCGGTGAAGAGTTTGGTGTAATTGCTGAAACTGAACTTAACAGGAAGCCAGCTATCGGAGGCGATGCCGCCAGTTGGGTCTAATGAAGTCATAATGACTACATATATGGGAAATGCAGTGAAGAATACGAGAATCAGCGCAAGGACATGGCGCCAAAGATTTCTAACTCCAACGGTGTTGCTCATAACGTCTCCAAAACTCTTGACTTCTTGAGCGTGTACATGGAGAGAGTTCCGACGATGAAGAACATCATCATCGATATGGCGCTAGATAGCCCTAGGTTCTGGAAAGTTGATCCGAAAGCAGTCTTGTAAGCATAAGAAATCAAAATGTCCGTTGCTCCGGCAATTGCACCAGTGCTTTCATCGGTGGGACCACCACCAGTAAGCAGATAGATAATATTAAAGTTATTGAAGTTATAGGCGAAACTTGAAATCAGAAGTGGCCCAAGGATCTGAACTAGCAACGGCAATTTCACAGCAATAAATGCTTGCTTACCAGTTGCGCCATCAATTGAGGCTGCCTCCTCCAATTCGGAAGGAATTGATTGCAAAGCGCCACTACTGATGAGATACATATAAGGAAATCCGAGCCACAAGTTAACCAAGATCACTGCAGCTCGGGCAGTCCATGGACCATCAAACCATCCAATATGGGTATGCAATAGGTGGTTGATGGCACCGTAATCCTTGTTAAATAATCCGCGCCAAATCAAGATCGACATAAAGCTTGGAATCGCATATGGCAAAATCAAGAATCCGCGATAAAAGCGTCTGAAGCGCAACTGATTTTGCAGAGCAAGCGCCAAGAGCATCCCGACTGCAAAGGTTGTTCCCACTGAAAGAAAAGCAAAAGCTATCGTCCAAACGAACACCCCTATGAAAGGGTCTCTGACTTTTTTATCCATTATTAACTGCTTGTAATTATCGAATGCAGAAAAAGATCTCCAGCCCGGGTCAAGGACTTGGGTGAGGTCAGCTTTGTTAGCAAAATTTCCTTTGCCATTGTCTACGAAGACTTCACCGGTCTGGCTATTTGTGAAGGTGTCGGAGGTCTTGTCGTAGCTCATCACCTGAGTCATACGCAGCGCAACCTCTGCACCTTGTGGACTAGCAAAATAATTATCTCCCAGAGGGAACCGCAGGGCAGTGATTTCTGAGTCAGCAGTAGCTTGTTCGTCTTGAGAGAGCTGCTTAATCCCATTCGCCGCAGTGATAATCCCATCACTGTTACGAGTGATTTCTGATTCGCCTATCGGTTGTACACCGTCAGTTGTTGCGAAAACCACAGAGTGGTTAACCTGATCTTCAAGAATTGCTGCCCATTGACCACTCGGAGTCTTTCCTAAGAACATGTCATAGGCGGTACCCGATTCATCTGTGCTCAAGCCATTTGCGAGGACTCCTGCAATAGCACTTGGTTTGTCAATCTCATTACCGGTCTTGTAATTGAAGCCAGACATGATGATTGTGTAACCAGTTGGCGTAACAACAAAAATAGAAAAGAAGAGAATTCCGACGATGAGAAATTTAAGCGGGACCGCGCCTTTAACTAAATATGTGATGTTGAGCGCGGCAGTTGCGGCAATTAAAACCACTGCCAAAATGATTGAATTCTTGCCTAGGGCAACGGAAATAATCCAAATTAAAAGGGCATCTGTGGCCCCAAGGATTGCAAACTTAAGGAGTAAGGCAATCGATCCTCTAAGTCCGACTAAAGCATAAATCATCTATTCCTCTTCATCGCATTTGTTAACTGATGAACCAATAACCTTCAAATAATGGGGAGGTGTGCCGATTGCTCGGCACACCTCCCTACTTCATTATTACTATGCAGCGATATTAGTTATTTGCTGCGTAGTGGCTAAAGTTCTTAGCCAAGGTTTCTGCCGCTGGATCTAGTGAGGCATCAACACCCTTACCTGCAAACAACTTAGATAGCGCGTCATCTGAAACGCCATACCAGTTGTTTCCGCCTGTGTTGTCATCAAGAGCACCTAATTGAGAAACGGCATTAGCTGAAGAAGCACCGATTCCGGCTGCATCTTTATCAGTCAATTTCCCTGCTGCAGTTAAGTGAGCCAATGGACGTGGAGCAGCTTGTGCATTATCAAGTGCAAGCTGTCCAGCCTCTGATGCGAACCAGTTTGTAAGGAGTTGCATTGCACCTGTGTAGGTACCGTGGCTCATGACATATGAAGAAAGGTATGCAACGCCAAGACCCATCCACTGGTTACCAAATGTTCCAGCAGTTGTGCCAGGCATTGAACCCCACTTGTAATTGATGCCTGCAGCTTTAATGCTGTCCATGTTCCAAGCACCTACGAGTGCGTAAGGAACTTTGCCAGCCTTGAATGCTGTGTCGCAACCGCCGTTATATGAGAAGAAGTTATTGGTCTTGCCATCGGCACCCAATAGGTACTTCTTAGCATTGGCTTTGAAGGTTGGTGAGTTGAAAACAACCTTGCTGAAATCAGCTGCGCCCTTCTTGGTGTAACCCCAAGCTCCGCCACCAAGTGCAGTCAGAACTGGCTGTGCGCCCCATGTGCCGTTAAATGAACAGACACCATTGGTGAGTGTTGACTTGTGAGCGATGAAGTAGTCGTACATATCTTGAACTGTTTTTGGTGCAGAGGTAACAAGGTCAGTGTTGTAGATCATGGCCGTTGTGTCAGCATCAATTGGGATACCCATAATGCGTCCCTTGTAGCTCACTGCGCCCCAAGTTGAAGCCGAGAATGCAGCCTTAACCGTTGAACTAATAGCAAGTGGCTTAATCTTTCCGGACTTTCCGCCGACAGTAGCAAGTGCCTTGTCGCGAAGGTAGATATCTGGACCAGTTGCAGCAGTTGCCTTATCCCATGCAGATGCTTCTGCATCGTAGGAAGCAAATGACTTGACGACTACGTTGTAGCCAGGAACTGCTGCATTCATGCTTGCAACAAGTTTGGCAAGTGCTGGACCGCGAGTGTCATCAGCCCAAATAAGAATAGTTTTGGCAGCAGACGCAGATGGAACTAGCGCTACCGAAATTGCTAGAGCAGCAGTGGTGACAACACCAAGCAGACCCAGACGCTTACGATTCATTAAATCCTCCAGGATAGTTTTGCTGCACGAGGGTGTCAGCAGGGCTATTCCAACCGCTTTGGAGGCAAAGGTCAAGCCACGACGAAGTGGCAGGCACCCCTTTACGGGATTGTTATAAAGGCTCTAAATTACTGAAATTACTTGTGCAACTGCTCCACGGTATCGTCCCAACCCACCACGGTTTCAGCCTTTCTAGGGCCTTTTCCGATGTATCGAGCTGAGGGGCGAATTAAGCGCCCTGTGCGCTTTTGTTCCAAGATATGGGCGCTCCAACCAGCGGTGCGAGCAGCTGTAAACATTGAAGTAAATAGATGCCCCGGTACTTGAGCAAAGTCCAGAACGATCGCAGCCCAGAATTCAACGTTGGTTTCTAGGACGCGCTCTGGGTGGCGTTCGTGTAACTCTGCGAGTGCAGCCTTTTCAAGCGCGAGTGCAACTTCATAACGTGGCGCTCCAAGTTCTTTTGCAGTACGGCGCAGAGTGCGAGCGCGAGGATCTTCTGCGCGATAAACGCGGTGTCCAAATCCCATTAAACGTTCGCCGCGATCCATGATGCCCTTTACATATGCGCGAGCATCTCCAGTCTTTTCAACCTCTTCAATCATGTGCAGAACGCGTGAAGGTGCTCCACCATGAAGTGGACCCGACATCGCACCAATTGCACCTGATAGCGCAGCTGCAACATCAGCACCTGTTGATGCAATGACGCGAGCAGTGAATGTCGATGCATTCATGCCGTGCTCTGCTGCTGAAACAAAGTACGCATCAATCGCGCGAACGTGCAGTGGATCTGGTTCTCCGCGCCAGCGAATCATCATTCGCTCTACAACAGTGTGCGCTTTATCAACTTCGGATTGAGGAATCATCGGTTGCCATGTACCGCGAGCAGATTGTGCAACGTAAGACAAGACCATGACTGATGCGCGAGCCAAATTGTTGCGAGCTTCTTCATCAGAAATATCTAGCAGCGGGCGAAATCCCCATGCTGGTGCCAACATTGCAATTGCAGATTGCACATCTACACGTACATCTCCTGAGTGCACTGGCAAAGGAAATGGCTCTGCAGGTGGAAGTCCTGGATTAAATTCATCGTCAACTAACAATCCCCATACGTTTCCAAAGGAGACTCGACCAACGAGGTCTTCGATATCAACGCCGCGGTAACGCAGTGCGCTACCTTCTTTATCCGGCTCCGCAATTTCCGACTCAAAAGCAATTACACCTTCAAGACCTGGTTTGAAATCGTCACTCACGGCCGTCTCCTTAGTCCTGCATCATCTGATGCCTTATAGCGATACAGTAATTCTGCTCCACCTTTGGCGAACTTTCGACCAATCATGCGCCTACTAGCGCTCATTTACGCGGAAGATGCCTTTTAAGAGAAAGTGACGTTAGATACAGGTATGGCAAGAGAACTCACCCGCGAAGAGATTGCCGCGATGCGCCGCTCCTACGGGCAAGCCGGCCTTGAAGCTTTGCCCGATGATCCCTTTGTCGCCTTCGCTCAATGGTTGGCGCAGGCTCACGATAACCCCATGATTGTCGAACCTAACGCCATGGTTCTTTCCACGGTGAATCATGATGGAGCAATGTCCGCTCGCACCGTCCTCTTGAAAGATATCTCTCGGAACGGATTTACCTTCTTTACTAATTACCAATCGCGCAAGGGGCTGGCGATACATTCCCAACCCAAGGTTTCACTTCTCTTTCCTTGGTATGCAATGGAAAGACAATTAATAATTGTTGGAGAAGCCGAACAAATCTCGCGAGAAGAGACAGAGGAGTATTTCGCAACTAGGCCATGGGGGAGCAAAATCGGTGCTTGGGCAAGCCGACAATCTGCACCACTGGCATCTCGTGAAGAGTTGCAAGAGCGTTGGGATGGAGCTGCCGCTAAATGGCCCGAAGGTTGCGAAGTTCCCACTCCGCCACATTGGGGTGGATATCGGGTATTCCCACACGAGATTGAATTCTGGCAAGGCCGACATTCGCGATTACACGATCGCCTGCGCTATGAGCGCATCATCACAGATGGCTCTGCGGAAATTAAATGGCAGATAGGTCGCTTCTACCCGTAGGCTCTGCCCCGTGAGCAACGATATTAAAATCCCAGAGAACTTAAAGCCATCCGACGGACGCTTCGGAAGTGGTCCATCCAAGATTCGCCCAGCAGCGCTATCTGCACTTTCAGCATCGGGTGCTTCGATACTCGGAACTTCGCATCGACAAAAACCGGTTAAGCATGTTGTCAATCGCGTTCGCACAGGCCTTG
>Ga0194060_10004101_pt1 | contig 10148 bp, 8 predicted proteins | sample SepL225m_MetaG_FD_163427 | JGI IMG/M metagenome (GOLD analysis project Ga0194060, IMG submission 163427) | Anoxic zone freshwater microbial communities from boreal shield lake in IISD Experimental Lakes Area, Ontario, Canada - Sep2016-L222-5m | ecosystem: Environmental > Aquatic > Freshwater >... | reverse complement strand
CAGCTGGTTAGCTATCTAGAGGATAGGTACCACTCCTTGAGCGAGGTACCGTCAGGCGCCCTTGTCCTTGGGCGGCATTGCCTGGACAGGCGATTTATTGCGGAGTGCCTCGAGACCTCAGTTACCCGCCTGAACGGAATCCACCTTCGGCGTGTGCTTGTGCACAATCCAGAGACGCAACTACTAGAGTGCACGCGCGAGGAATTCGAAAGGCGGCTTACAGATGCCTTCGACGTCCTTGAGCAATCTGTTCGACGCGGCAAGATCGGCGGATATGGCGTGGCGACATGGATGGCTCTTCTCGTGGAGCCAGATCATGACTACCATGTCTCCCTCGAATCGATGGTCGATTTAGCTCGACGGGTAGGAGGCTCGCGTCATGGCTTCAGAACGGTTATGTTCCCTCTAAATCCAAGCCTTCCTGATGCGGTGCTCCACAATTCGCAAATCGTTGGGGGAAGTAACCTCTCTGCTCTTGAAGCCGCAAAGAGGCTAGGGTTAGAGGTACATGTCGCAAGCCCTTTCGGCCAAAGGCCCAGAAGCCAAGAGGCGAAACGCGCGTGTGCCGAACTTCTCCCACTGATGTGCTCCGAGCCTTCAATCGACCGAGTATTTGCGACGATGTGGGCTTCGAGGCACCTCGCCGAAAATATACGCATCAGCAGCGCCACTCCTTCTACAAACCTACGGGAGTGGTTGTCTCTTCATATGTCTGATTGTCCTGAATCATAATCTAAAGGACTTACTTTTTACTTCTAGCATCTTATATAGAATCAAATTTCCACTGTTCCGAGCGTAATCATATGCAGCCTTTCCATCAGAATCGATTAGCTTGGCATCTGCTCCTAATAACAAAAATGCATCCGCAACCTTTACTTTGCCTTGGTAATAAACCTTTAACAATTCATTGATTAAAGATACTCTTTCGTCATCTAGTGCGCCCCCAGCAAAAAAAGCGGCGTTAATTAAGTCAACGTAATCGCTGGTTGATATCCCATCAAAATCGACTTGTAAGCAATACGAACAATATTCAATAATCCCATTGCGAGCAACTTGATGCAAGATTGATTGCCGCCTATTGTCAACCGCATTGATGTCTGCATTCTTAGTAACGAAGTACGTAGCAGCTCCAATTCTGTAATTAAAGATGCTGCTCAATTCGAACCATACATCAGGAGCAGCTTCTTTGCGCGAAGACATTAGCCTCATGAATTGAACTTCTTTATAACCTTCATCACAAATCAGAATTAAAGGTGTGTATTTATGATCTGCTCTGTCATGCAATGATGCACCATGCTTAATGAGTACCTGCAAGATCTCAAGAGAAGCACCAACGTCGCATGCGACATGTAATGGGGTGTAAAAGAATTCGTCCCTTTGGTCAATATCGATACATCCCTTTAATAGCGAGTGAATTGTTGCTAAATCGCATTCAATAACGGCTTTGTGAAGAGGGTAAAGTTTCATAAGTCAATACAACAATTACCTATTGCACATCTGGGATGCGCGGAACCAAATCAAACCGGCCTCCCACATTACTATGCCAAGCTTTGTGAAGGTAATAGTCCATTAAAGCGCGACCTTTTATGGTGGTGAAATACTCATTTCCAATGTTGGTTACAGCATCTTTCGATTGAAGATAGCTAAAGAATCCACTTGTAAGTGTTGATGCGCCAAATGAGTCTCGAGTGACGCTCTTATTGAAAATCAAATCAATAAACGTCGCACCGAGCGAGAACTCATCATTATCGAATAGCTTGAATTCATAAGAGTTTTCTACGTTACTCTTTATATAGGTCTGTAAATCACAACTATAAAAGCCTACTCCTCCTCCATAGAACGTTTTTGCCCCCCAACCTAAACCTAGAATATTTCCTCTCGGTGATGCTGTAATCCCAGGACCATTAGACCCCAAGTATTTTGAAACACAAATTGTTGGTTTTGAATATCTTGAAAATGATAGTTCAATAAATCCGTTTCTTAGAAGCAGATCATGTGCGAGCATATATGACTCGACCAGCACATTCTCGGATCGCCTATCCAAGGTGTAGTTTTTGTCATAAACGTTATACCAATACAGACTAAAAGAGGTTGCACCCGAATCAATGCCGATCTCAATGTCATCTCGAAGCTGATTGATGTTGTCCGGATCATAGCCCCACATCAATTCACACATTACATCCACAAAACGCCCATTGCTCGCTTTTATGAAACAGTTTGTAGAGTCCTTAGCTGTATATTTTCTTTTCAATCTTTTCAAAATGTCATCGTTAAATGTCTGTGCGGCAATAGACAACCTATTAATCGATGTATCTGCTAGATCCTTGAAGTATTGCGAAGAGAACGCGTCCGGCATTAACTCTAGCGATATGATGTTTTTTCCAGGAACAACCCCGAAGTTCATTTCTGCAGCTGCTATTAACTCGATAAAATGTCTTGGCTCCAATAGGCTAGGAGTTCCGCCCCCAAAATAGACATCCGCGTCTCCCGATGGAAGACTAAGGCTTGATGTGCTCAGGCTTGAGATATTGTCAAATGCGGATTTCTTATTCTCCATTTCATATTTAAGCGCCTTACAATAATCATCAATTGCCGAGTTGGAATTCGGATTGATAACTTTAGTTGCGGCATTGCAAAAATGGCACTTGCTCTTGCAAAAAGGGATGTGCAGGTATAGCGAAGAAAAATAGTCAGTGCCTGTCATAGTTATTTAAAGTGGACCCCATAGTCAAGACAGAATCCTGCCGGGTTTAAGCTGGGCATTCAACTGCACGTGCAGCTGGACGGCGCTGCCCCGGTTTTGCCTTTGCTTTGGTTTCTGCTGTTGCCCTTTCTTTTGATCTTGCCGTTGCGGGGGAAGAACCGGCTGTGGAGCGCAGCGGAACAGGGGGTTCTTTCCCCGCAACGGCAAACTTATCCACGATCATTGCGCCACCACCACTCCCGGTTCGATACACGACATCAGGCGTTTACCCAGCGACTGATGTGGACGCTCGCCGTTGCAGAACGCGAAATACCTGGACAACCCGACCATCAGTTCGCCCATCGTGGCATAGCCTTTCAGATACACGTCTTCATACTTGACGTTGCGCCAGGTAGGCATTCAATGTCAGAATTCTATGAAATTTATCTTCGTAGCGTAGAAGTAGCCAGGCCTCTTTAAAATCGACTTTTCACTAAAAAAACGGCGCGACATCACCAATTTGCTCAGCCTGACACAAGATCATAATAAGACGGTCCAAGCCAATAGCACAGCCGTAGGATGAGGGAATTCCTTCGTCGAGCGCTCGCAGAAGCCCTTCGTCACAGTTCACCTCACTCTTCGTAAAACCAGCTGCGAGCGCCGTGTTGAGACACTGGTCGCGCACTAGTGAAGGCACAGTTTGGTTTGCATAGGCGTTTCCAAGTTCCAGGCCGAAAACGTATAGTTCGAAGCGGTCCGACAATCTGGGATCTGTTTGTTGAGGAAGAGCAAGTGGACAAATTTCTCGCGGATAGCCGAAAATGAACGTAGGTTCTACGAGTCTAGGCTGTACCAGCAATTCAAAAAGACTCACTACACAAAGCCCCCACGACAGCTTGTATGCATTTAATACACCGTGACGGGCTGCAACACCTTGGACAGTAACGCAGTCCATCCTAGAAACATCCAGACCAGCCAAATTGTTCAACGCATCAAGAAGGCAGATGCGCCGCCATGGAGGCATGAACTCGACAGAAACATTGTTCCGATAAACCTTACTCGAACCAACGCACTGTTGCGCAACGGATGCCACCAAGTTCTCAACCATTTTCATTTGTGCTTCTGAACTTGACTTGACTTCTTCCCACTCCACGATTTTGAACTCAGGTAGGTGCTGAGAATCCTCCTTCTCATTTCTAAATGCAGAGCCGATAGTGAAAACCTTTTTAAAGCCGCCTACCAGGTATCGTTTGAGGTAGGTTTCTGGTGAAGTACGAAGATAAAATACCCTTGAACCCGCTCTACTAGTAACTTCAAAGCACCCTGAAGAATGCATGACATTGGGTACCTGATCCAATCTTGGGTAATCTGAAGCCTCCAGTTTTTCCGATACCTGTCCTGGACTTGTCAGAATCGAAGGTGTATCAACCTCCAAAAAACCTTTTCTAATAAGGTGGTTTCGAACTGATTGGATGATCAGTGAGCGCTTAACGATTAACTTGCAGGACTCTGGTCGATACAACCAATCACGGATGATTGCTATGTTTCGTGATTCTTCTTCTAGACTGCCCATAAACATGCTATCAGTCATTTCAGTCTCAGTCGCTAATCACTGTGGCCTTCTGTTGCTGCATACCTGTGAGCGGAAGTGTGGGACGCTCTTCCATTTGAGCCCACCTGCAAACCACTTCTCCAATATCTACATGGATCGTGTTACACATTGCAATATCCTCGCCACCAGCATGGTGACCACAACCGCCCCCACAGAAGTAAGCGTAGGCGCAGTCCTTGCAGGGGTTGAGACTTTGGACATCGCGCTTGTAATAATTTTCCATCTTCTGGTAGTCGATATCGTGTGTTGCACATCTGTTTGAGAACTCTTGTCCGAACATCCCAAACGATGAGGACTTGAGTCCGACTTCCTCATTGCAAAGATAGAAATTGCCATCTGCGCTAAAGACAAAGAAGTGCTTTGAATACGAAGGACAACCATGTATGCGAGGCACGGCGGCCTGCATGGGAATATTCTCCTTTGGGAACTGATGGAAACCAAAACCATCGAGCAGGCCATACTTGTTGTCGGCCATTGGTAGAATATCGAACCGTTCGAACTCGGGATGGTGCGTCTTCATTTCGAAAAACTCGAACGCCATCTCCAGGTCAAAGTTGGTGTCCCGCTCCATGGCAATTTGCCGATACTGAATAGGGGTCAGTTCGTACCGGGTCAAGGGATTATTCCACCACCCCTTCTGCTTATACATGTCAACCAGCCTTGGTAGATCTCCAATATTTGAGCGGTTTACATTAGTTTTAATCAAAACCGGAATGCCTATTTCGAGAAGTTCGTCGATAGTGGCGATAGCCCTCTGGTAGGACTTGCCAATCTTGCGTAATAACTGGTGACTGGCCTCGGTTCCGTCGATAGTCACGCCGATCGTTTGGATACTGCCTTTGTACTTCGTTAGTAAGTCCTTAAAGTCTTTTGTGTGTAGCCCCGAAGTGAACCCTGCGATGCGTAGACCCATCTCGCGCGAGCGATCAAAGATTTGCTCCAGGGCTCCCCGGGTGAATTCCTGGAAAGGCTCACCACCATATAGGCACATTGTGCTCAATCGGCCAGGAAACCGCTTGAGTATTTCAGCCATGCTCCGGAACGTAGAGTCGATCATCTCGGAAGACATCACCTCTCGCTTAGCCTCAAGTGCGCGCTCTTCGGCATAGCAGTAGCTGCATCCAACTGGGCAAAAGTCGGTGGGGCATATCATGAAGACAATCTCTCTTTTGCGGGACTCTTCTTCAATGCAATTCAGTAGTTTGTGTTCAAGCCTAGATTCTCCCTCAGCATCGCTGAATAAATAGCCGCGGTGTGCCAACTCTTCAGCCAACGCCGGATTTTGTATTGCAAAACCACCCGCATCCGAAGTCAGGTGGGCATGCTGCTCGGCAGAGAGTTCGTCGATTGCCCCGGTCAACCCGTTGATAAGGATAACGCGGCGGCCAAGATGATAGGTCAGCATACGCCTCGTCAAGTATCTGGTCGAGGCAGGGTAGAAGGCAGTGCCTTGTACCCAAAGGTCTCGATTGATGGCTGTCATGGGTGATCTCTTTCTGGCATAAAGATTGAAGGTTAGCGTTGAAGAATGTGTGCCGAAACTGAACCGAAAAACTGCTGAAAGTCCGCTTGAAGCGTGCCGCAGATTCCTTTGCCGAGACTGGAATACGGATTATGGTGCCCTGTGGTACCTAGTTCCCGCATAGACCTTAGAGAGCAACCACCACCGCAAAAATAGCGATGGTTGCACTCCCGGCACATATTTATCATATCGGGAGTTCGCTGAGCCCAGGGTTGAATCTTGCTTCTTTCCAACTCGAAACTGGGCCAATACCGTCCAACAGGTGCGTCTTCGGAGCCGACTTGCTCGTTACACATCCGAATGGAACCGTCTGCGTCGAGTGTGAAGCTAAACACGCCCGTCGATGAACAGCCATACATCCTGGGAACGCGCGCGTGGAGACCCAACTCTGACTTGTCGAAGCGGATCAAACCCAATCGCTCAGCCCCATAGTAGAGATAGGAATAGATCCCTAGGAAACGGAATTTTGTATAGTCAGGATCGTCCCTCACAAGGTCCAGAAAGTAGCTCCCTAATTCGGCGTGTGTCGGACAGGCAGCATCTTGCCCAGGTAAATTGCCGTGGTTAGTGAGAATGTTGATCTCGAACGAGCATAGATCGTTATCCCACCAGCCGCGCTTCTTGTAAAACGTCCGGAGCCAGGAAATCTCCGTAAAGCTATCGCGGGTTACGTTCGTTCGCACCATGGTCGGCACGCGGTGGGCGAGCAAAAGGTTGATCCCTGTCGAGGCGAGTTCGAAGCCCCGAAGTAACGATCGATTGCCGTTATGCAATTCCGGGCGGCCGTCGAGAGTTACGCATACCCCTAGAAGAACGTCGAGATACGAACCTAGCATCGGGGCGAACCGCTGTAGGCTGAGTCCTGACGTGAAACAGAATATCTTCAGGCCCGTTTGCCTGCATTGATCCAGAATGTCGCGCACCGTGTCAAACGAATACGGTTGCATTGGCTCGCCGCCGAAAAGCAGTATGAAGCCATTGTCGCGGCTGTATTCCTTCATTAGTTTGGTCATGGCGTCAAAGGCAAGAGCCACTTGCTCTGTGTCCAGAGAGATGCGCTTCGCCGTCTTGGGACTTTTCGCCTCAATGCAGTACGTGCAGCCCACGGGGCAGAAGTTGGTTGGAGCGAGAAAAAAACACATCGCCTCCTTCGCCGCCTCAGCGGCAATTTGGCCGTTCAGTCGCTCAACAAGCAAGGACTCCTCGTCCGTCGTAAGGAAATACCCCCGCTCAATAAGCGCTCGATCGCTGGGGAGCAACCGCGTCGGACCGCCCACCATCCTTGGTGTCCCACCGCTGATCTGCCGGCCGCCTGACGCGCAGAAAAGACGGAGGTAATCTTCCTTGCTGATGACGTCAATCGCGCCGGTCAGCCCCTGGAACAGCAAGTAGTGCGTCTTGCCGAGTGGAACCGGGATCACGTACATCGACGGAACCATGGATCCTTCGGACTTCCATGTCAGATCACTCAAGCTCACCCATAAGGTCTGATTGACCGTAGCGGATGTGCGTGTGTAGTGCGGCATCATGAACACCTGTTTCCGAATGAACCGCTGAGGCCAATCTTGGTCAGGGAGGGGCTTCTGCTCTTGTAATTTCGATGTAGGCCCTCAGCGACCGCACAGTTGTTCGGCGAAATACCGAAGAGTTCGCCGGTTTCCTCATACCCCGCCCCCAGGCAACGCGGGCAGAACTCTCGGAACTGGCAGGCGCTGCAAGTTGGGAGCTTCTCGTTCGTTATGCCTCGCACGGTGTTCAAGATAGGTGATGTGGTCCAGACCTCTCTGAAGGGTAAGGTTAAAACACTGAGGGTTTTCTCTTTGTACCAGTAGCCGACGCACGGATAGACGTTTCCACTTGGTGCAATTGAGCAGTTGCTCCGCGCCGCGCTGCACACTGGAGACCCGGGTGGATGAAGGGTCTGGAAATCGAGAGCAAGGGTGCCTCCCAACCCATCGCAGAAATCCTGTACCTGCTCATGCGTGATCCTAATGGCTTTCGCGTCTATCCGAGAGGAGGCAGACGGTGACAACATGGGATCAATGTTGAGCCCAACCCCCATCTCGTTGGCTAGGTCGACGATTTGCTTGTAGTGAGAAAATGTTCTCTCCGTCAGGGATGAGGAGATCCGCACCTTCAGGCCCACCTCGGCGCAGAGCCGGATCGCGTTGACGATGCGGTCAAAACTGCCTACCCTTTGTGTGACGTAGTCGTTCGAGTCGGGGTCGGAGCCGTACAGGCTGATATGCACCTCATGGCAGTGGTTTTCTGCCAGAAACCGCGCCAAATATTTGTCAACAAGGTGTCCGTTTGTTTTGACGACGAATGCCATACGAATGCTTCTAAGAAATGTAATAAATTCCTTGATGTGGCTCCATGCTGTCACCTCCCCACCTGTCAGGACAACGCCGAGCGTCCCCTCTGCCTTCAGTTCAGTGACGAGCCCTTTCCACCGATCAAGGTCCATTTCTTCGGCGCTCTCCTGCGGCCGATAACAGTGAATACAATCGTAGTTGCAGAGATACGTAAGCTCGAGGGCGGGAAAGAGCGGAACATGTCGATTCATCGCGAGCAAACGTAGGAACCGAAAGGCGTAGTAGTTATCGTCGGTGTTCGCCTTGGGCGCCTCATCGAACACGCCTATGCTCGAGCGGACGACGCCCCGCAGGGACTCGTCGAGGAATGCCTGGGCGGCGGGGTCAAGCGCGCGACCGGCCAAGCGGTCGAACACGATTGTCGTCGCCGTCGGGTTCAGTTTGAAGATAGTTTCTTCAGAATGATCCCATATCCACATCTCGTCGTCGATGACGCAATACGAGATTGACTCGGAGAAAATGTCGCAGGCTTTCCCGAGCGCGGTTCCCTGCTCAAGCCACCAAGCGTTGTCGAAGGGAGCTTTCGGCGGATGTCCGCCGTGGATGTTATCGATTGAGCACGTGGTCACGATAGTCCTCGTTGGATAAGAGTTCGAAGACGATGTCCTTAATCGACGAGAAATCAGTATGGCAGGACCCCCTTCTGCCGTTCAGTGTTCCATCATGGAAGTAACTGCTCGCCATACAATTTCCGCAGAAGGCGAACATCGGGCAACCCCGGCAATCCCTAAGGTTATCGGGCTGTACTTGGTCGTGCAGGCTCTTCATGTAAGCACTAAACTCGATGTCGCGCGGTTCGACATCCCGTGTATTCCCAAGCCGGAATTGCTCCTCGCCAACTAGATAGTCACAAGGGAAGACGTTGCCCGCTGTATCGAAGGCGAGTTGCTCTCGACCAGCCCCACAGCTCTGCTTCCGGCACATGTACGGCCGGCCGAGATCGGTAGCGTTGTCCTCGAATGCCTGAAAATTTTCGATGTCGATCTTCTTGTAAAGTTTGTTGTCCACCCAGTACCTAAACAACTCACGCATCGACGCGATAGAGCTCTCATTACTAATTCCGTGCGTACTGTTCTTGCCTTGCCCTAGTAACAATGGGTTCACGAGCAAGTGGCGGATGCCTCGATCTAAACACCAGTCGATAAGTAAGGGCAAGCGACCCTGGTTGGACCGGTTCAGTACGGCAAGGATGCCGAACTTATATCCGCGTGTAGTCAACTCGCATACGACGCGCTCCAGTTTGTCTTGCAACAACGGGAGTCTTCGCTCGAACCTTGCCTCAGACATGGTTCCGGGCCCATCGTAGCTGATTCCAAAACGTATCTTGCGCTTGTCCAGAAACTCCAGAACGCCTTTGTCGAGAAGGCACAGGCCGTTAGTTTGCAGGCCGTAGGTGGTCTCCAACCCCTGTCGTTTCCTCTCTAGCAACCCGATCAGGCGGGAAATCTGATCACGGTATAAGAGCGGCTCACCACCCATAAACTGCACAAACACATTATGGGGGAGTGTTGCGATGAAGTCCGTAACGCTCTCCATGGTTTCAGGCGCCATCGCCTTCTTGGTCTTTGGCGCGTAGCAGTAGGTGCAGTCGATGTTGCAGACGTGCCCGACGTGAACAACCGCTAGGTGGGGCCGAAACGTAGGCTGATCCACCTCGGCGGTCAGTATCTCGCTGCGTTGAATCTCCGCCTGAGCATTGCTTGAGAGAGCATCTAGGCGCGGAGTACCAGTCCGCAAGTGATCGAAGACCTTCCGTATCTCCTTTTTGCCGCCCCCGAGCCAAGCGCCGGATAGATTATTGATAACTGCCCCGAGCTGTCCGCCATCTTCGAGATAGTGTAATCGGGCCACCCAAGGCACCACTGAACGGCCACATGGAAGGGGAGCAGCACTTTCGATCATCGAACGACCCCGGTCTTAGGAACTGACGCCGCCGGCTCACCACAGGCTAAGGCC
>Ga0194060_10004100_pt1 | contig 10149 bp, 9 predicted proteins | sample SepL225m_MetaG_FD_163427 | JGI IMG/M metagenome (GOLD analysis project Ga0194060, IMG submission 163427) | Anoxic zone freshwater microbial communities from boreal shield lake in IISD Experimental Lakes Area, Ontario, Canada - Sep2016-L222-5m | ecosystem: Environmental > Aquatic > Freshwater >... | reverse complement strand
CAGCAGTGCTTGGTCAGGGCGTGAAGGGAATGCGCATCGGCAGACTTGCCGACATGCCCGACGGCTGCGAACCAGAAGTGCTCGCTCGACTTGATGCAGCGTTTGCTGCTCTCAAGGCTGCAGGCGCAACCATCGTCGACATTGCATTGCCATCGCTTTCGTATTGCCTTACCGCCTATTACTTGGTTGCTCCTGCAGAGGCGTCAAGCAATCTTGCTCGTTACGACGGCGTGCGCTACGGATTGCGCGTCGAATCAGCAGATCTCATCAGCATGTATGGCGCCACTCGCGCGGCAGGTTTTGGCTCAGAAGTAAAACGCCGCATCATGTTGGGTACTTATGCATTGTCGGCTGGCTATTACGACGCGTACTACGGCAAGGCGCTCAAAGTTCGCAGGCTCATCGCCAATGACTTTGCTGCTGCATACCAATCGTGTGATGTGATCTTGACGCCAACATCTCCAACAGTCGCGTTTCCGATTGGCGAAAAAACGAGCGACCCACTGACCATGTATCTGTGCGACATTTTTACAATTCCCACAAACCTTGCTGGCCACGCAGCAATGAGCGTGCCTTTCGGAACAGGTGCGCATTCGATGCCAGTTGGCGTGCAGATTCTTGCGCCAGCACTTGGCGAACCAACCATGTTTAGGGTTGCAGCCGAATTGGAGCGCGCATCATGAGCAACGCATCGTCGGCTCCATCACACGCAACAGTGCTTCCCAACGGTTGGGAGATGGTGATTGGTCTCGAGGTTCACGTCGAGTTAGACACCAAAACCAAATTGTTCTCTGCAAGTCCAAACCATTTCGGTGATGAACCAAATACCAACATCGATCCCGTCACACTCGGTTTGCCTGGTGCGCTGCCTGTCATCAACCGACGTGCAGTTGAGCTTGCAATACGCCTCGGCCTTGCGCTCAATTGCACCGTGCAGGCAAGCACCTTCCACCGCAAAAACTACTTTTACCAAGACCTCGCGAAGGCGTATCAAATCACGCAGTACGACCAACCAATCAACATCGATGGGTTCATGATGTTGCCGGGCGACGTGCGCATTGGTATCGAGCGCGCGCATCTCGAAGAAGACACCGGCAAGTCAACGCACTTCGGTGGCACGAGCGGCCGTATTCATGGCAGCGACTATTCGCTTGTCGACTTCAACCGTGCTGGTGTTCCGCTTGTCGAAATTGTTTCTCGTCCCGACATTCGCAACGCCGATCAAGCGCGCCAATATGTTTCTGAGTTGCGCAGCATCTTGCTCGCGGTTGGTGCAAGCGATGCAAAGATGGAAGAGGGTTCGATGCGCTGCGACGTCAACGTCTCGGTGCGCAAAGCAGGCGAGCCATTTGGTACTCGTTTTGAAATCAAAAATGTCAACTCCATTCGCGCAGTCGGTAAAGCAATTGATTACGAAGCTCGTCGCCAAGTAGATGTGCTCGAATCTGGCGGCACTATCCGTCAAGAGACCCGTCACTGGGACGACTCTGAAGGGCGCACGCACACACTGCGCGTCAAAGAAGACGCCGACGATTACAGATATTTTCTCGAGCCCGATCTTGTGCTGCTCGATCCAGGCACCGAATGGGTCGAATCAATTCGCGCGTCACTACCGATGTTGCCTGCTGCGCGTCGCGCACGATTGTCGCAACTGACTGGTGCCGACAAAGAAAGCGAAGCCGTGTACGTCATTGTCGAGCGCGGTCAAGACGACTATGTGCAACTCGTTGCCGATGCAGGCGGTGAACCAGCGCGCGCACTTGTGTATGTGCAACAAGCATTCGCCGAAGCGGGTGCAAACCCTTCAGTGCCAGCCAAAGATTTGGCTGGTCTCACGCTGCTCGAACGCGATGCAAAGGTCACTGCAACGCAAGCAAAAACAATTCTTTCCGAGATCGTTGCAAATGGCGGCGGCGATGCAGTTGCGATTGCGGCGGCAAAAGGTTTTGAAGCGCTCGACACATCTGCAGTCGAAGCGATGGTTGATGCTGCAATTGCGGCCCAGCCAGATGCGTGGGCCAAGTATTGCGCTGGCGAAGAAAAGGCGATGGGCGCTTTGGTTGGCGCGATCATGAAGTCGTCGCAAGGCAAGGCCGATGGCAAGGTAGTGACTGCGTTGTTGCAGAAAAAGCGCGGATAATCGAATGAAATACGAGCTCTTGACGGGGGTAGTTAGGCTCGCCTAACATCGAACTCATGGGCTCCAGTTTCCTCATTACATTGCGCGAAGGTCTAGAAGCATCATTGATTGTTGCGATCTTGCTGACGTATCTCACAAAGACCGACCGCAAGGCCGACGCGCGATATGTCTGGTGGGGCACTGCTGTCGCAATTCTTTCCTGTCTTGTCGCGGGCACCATTGTCTATCTTGCGTTAGACGGACTGAACGGCAAAGTTGAAATGGCAACAGAGGGCACGATTGCTTTGATCGCTGCCGCAGTACTGACTCAGATGATTTTTTGGATGCGCTCGAATTCGCAATCTTTGAGTACGGAGTTGCGAGCCAAAGTTGATGCTTCGGCAAAAACCGCGTTATTTACGATCGCCTTTGTCGCGGTTGTGCGTGAAGGTTTAGAAACAGTGTTGTTCTTGCTGAGTGCCGAAACCACTTCTACATCCGGAAGTTCGGTTGTCGTCGGTGGCTTGATTGGTCTTGTCGCATCAGTCGTTTTGGGACTTGCAATTTTTGCAGGTGGTCGAAAGGTTGACATTAAGAAGTTCTTCACCGTGACTGCCGTGTTGTTGATCCTGTTTGCAGCAGGTCTTGCTGGCAAGTCAATACACGAATATCGCGAATTGATCGGCTGGGAAAGTGGCTGGTTAGTGCAACCAGCTTGGACCATTAATTCAGGCATGTGGTCATCGGGAACCTTCTACGACTTCATGAAGGGATTCTTCGGTTGGCACAACGCGGCCGAGAATATTCGTGTCATCACCTACTTCGCTTTCCTTGCCCCAACGCTCTATTTCTACCTTCGTAAGCCGGTGAAGTCAGCCGCATAGCTTGCGCAAGTAGCCTTGATCGATATGACAAGGCCTTCAGAAACCCCCGTTGATATCAAGCCACGCAGTCGTGATGTCACCGACGGCAATCAAAAGGCTGCAGCCCGCGCAATGTTGCGCGCCGTTGGATTAACCGACGACGACTGGGTAAAACCACAGATCGGTATTGCCTCGTCGTGGAATGAAGTAACACCCTGCAACGCATCGCTACGTCGTCTTGCCGACTCGGCAAAAGTTGGCGTTCGCTCAAATGGTGGCGTCGCTCTCGAGTTCGGCACTATCACGGTGAGTGACGGAATCTCGATGGGTCATGAAGGCATGCGCGCGTCGCTTGTGAGTCGCGAAGTTATTTGTGACTCGGTTGAAACAGTTGTGCACGCAGAGCGCTTTGACGGTTTCGTTGGTCTTGCTGGTTGCGACAAGAGCATTCCCGGCATGTTGATGGCCGCTGCTCGACTCAATTTGCCAAGCGTGTTTGTGTACAACGGCAGCACATTGCCAGGTGTTCACAACGGCAAAAACATCGACATCACCACAGTTTTCGAAGCCATCGGTGCTTGCGCAGCAGGCAACATGAGCCAAGAAGAACTTGGCGAGATTGAGCGCGCTGCGTGCCCAGGTGAAGGTGCATGCGGCGGCATGTTTACTGCCAACACCATGAGTTCAATTGCAGAAGCTCTCGGAATGAGCTTGCCCGGCACTGCGTCGCCACCGGCAATCGACAAGCGTCGTGAGTCTGATGCCGAGCGAGCCGGCGCGGCTGTGATGAATCTTGTTCGCCTGGGCATTTACCCGCGCGACATCATGACCAAAAAGGCTTTCGAAAACGCGATCGCAATGGTCAACGCACTTGGCGGATCAACCAACGCGGTGTTGCACTTGTTGGCTATCGCCAACGAAGCAGGCGTTGCACTTGATCTAGAAGACTTCAATCGCATCGCAGCAAAAGTGCCACACATTGCCGACACCAAACCGGGCGGCAAGTATCACATGACCGATATCGACCGCATTGGTGGCGTGCCTGTTGTGATGAAGCACTTGCTCGATGCAGGTTTAATGCACGGCGACGTTATGACATGCACAGGCAAAACGCTTGCCGAAAACATGCGCGATATGAATCCTGCATCACCTGATGGCGATGTTGTGCATCCATTGAGCAAACCAATTCATGCTGAGGGCGGCATCAATGTGCTCACAGGTTCGCTTGCACCTCGTGGCGCAGTTGTCAAAGTTGCTGGTCTCACAAAGGACCAAATGACATTTGAAGGTCCTGCTCGAGTGTTCGACGGCGAAGACGGCGCGATGGCTGCTGTGATGGCGGGCGACATCAAGCCCGGCACAGTGATCATCATTCGATACGAAGGTCCAAAGGGTGGCCCGGGTATGCGCGAGATGCTCGCAATTACTGGTGCACTCAAAGGCGTTGGTCGTGGATCAGACTGCGCACTCATCACCGACGGTCGCTTTAGCGGTGGCACGTGGGGTTTCTGTATTGGACACGTTGCTCCGGAAGCTACCGATGGCGGACCAATTGCATTTGCACACGACGGCGACATTGTGCGCATCGATGTGCCAACAAAAACTCTTGACTTGATGGTGGATGAAAAAGTGTTGGCCGAACGCCGCAAGGGTTGGAAGCCAAACCCTGCTCGTTACACGAGTGGCGTGTTGGCTAAATACGCCAAATTGGTGCAGGGTGCCGAGACCGGCGCAATCACCAACATCATCGAATAATTTCTCTCATTTCGCGCCAGTTTGAGCAAGGGTTGAGTACACATCCAACCGATGAAGACCACTCGGCAACCCGAATCAAGCATGCTGATAGCATGCTACGATTTTCCTATGTCTGCTATCCAAATCAAAGATGTCTCTGAGGAAATTCACGAGCAATTACGAGAACGCGCTAAAGAATCCAACTGCACTCTCGGCGAATATGTTCTGAGACTCATTCGCGCCGATCTACTCAGGCCATCAGTCGCCAAATGGAAGTCAGACATGCTCGGCAAGCCGGGCGCTGCAATTGATACACAATTTGTGATTGAAGAGATCAGACGAATGCGGAACACGACAAAGTGATTGTTGATGCAAGTGTTGGGGTGGAAATCGTAAGAAGGACTCCATTGGGTCAGCGAGCGATTCAGATGCTTGATGACAATCTGCATGCCCCAGACATTTTTTTGGCAGAGGTATTCCATGTACTCAAACGCATGACAGTGCTCAAGCAAATCACTTCACGTGATGCAAAAATTTCGGCAGCACTTGTCGGACAAATGCCACTCACATTCCTCACAGTTTCCAATTATCAGTCTCAATTGTGGGATGAAGCAACCAAGATCAGTAGCTACGACGCGCACTATGTAGTTTTGGCAAAGAGCCTTGGGCAGCCAATTATCACACTTGATGAAAAACTGATGCGACGCAAAGATCTCGGCGTCGAGTTTGTGGTTGTTCGTTAGCGCTTAAGTCGCAAGTTGAGAACGAAGCGGCCGCCAACAATAAACGCACCGAGCACGAGGGTTGCCACGATCACAAATGGTGTGGCAGTGCCACGATCAAACACAAAGTGACGCAACTCGAGTCCACCAAAAACCGTTACCAGCCACACGATCACACTCGTGCGCATTGAGCCAGGCGCACGCCAGGCTCGAGACGAAAGCCATGCAATAGCAAGGGCAATCAGAAACGGAGCAGCAACAGTGGCAATGCCATCAATGGCCGTGCCCTCGTCATGGTTACGTCTTCCAATGGCAACGAACAACACCACCGAAATGATGTCGACACACGCTGTAAAAACAGCGTGACGGTTGTTAGGCCTCGTCGTAATACTCGCGGCCCAGGTGTGTGATCTGGTCTTCGCCCATCATCCAGCGAAGCGTGTTCTTGAGCTTTGCAAGTTGCACAAACAAGTCGTGCTCTGGCTTGAGACCAGGTGCAACTTGTGGGCTCTTGTAATAGAACGACAACCACTCCTGAATGCCGCCGATACCTGCGCGTTGTGCGAGGTCGGTAAACAACACCAAGTCGAGTGCGAGTGGGGCGGCAAGAATGCTGTCGCGGCACAAGAAGTTGACTTTGATCTGCATTGGGTAACCCAACCATCCGAAGATGTCGATGTTGTCCCAACCTTCTTTGTTGTCGCCGCGTGGTGGGTAGTAGTTGATCTTGACCGAGTGATACACATCGCCATACAAGTCTGGAAACAAACTTGGTTGCAAGATGTCTTCGAGTACGCCCAACTTTGATTCTTCTTTGGTCTTGAAGTTGTCTGGATCGTCGAGTACTTCGCCGTCACGGTTGCCAAGAATGTTGGTGGAGTACCAACCAGCAAGTCCGAGCATGCGAGCCTTCAACATTGGTGCAAGCACGGTCTTCATCAGGGTCTGACCCGTCTTGAAGTCTTTGCCTGAAATAGCAACTTTGCGCTCGGTGGCGAGTTTGCGCAACACAGGTGTATCAACTGCGAGGTTTGGTGCGCCGTTGGCAAACGGAACGCCTTCCAAAATTGCTGCGTATGCATACAACATGCTTGGTGCGATCATCGGATCGTTTGCATCAATTGCTTTTTCGAATGACTCGATGTCTTCGTGTTGTGGTCCTGGCTCAATAAAGATTTCAGTAGACGCACACCAGATCATCACGAGACGATCAACTTTCTTTTCGTCCTTAAACTTGTTGATGTCGGCACGAATACCGTTGAGCATCTCGCGCTTCGAGATCTTGCCCATGGTGTTGTCGGCATCAATGTTCTTGACATAGTTGCGCTCGAAAGCAGCTTTCATTGGGCGCACGTCGCGCAATGCATCCGAGATCGCCTCGAGGTGCTTGCCGCTTTCCAAAACGCCAGCACGTTGTGCTGCTACGTAGGCATCATCCGGAAACGGATCCCACGAACCCCACACGATGTCTTCGATGCGGGCGAGTGGAACGAAATCTTTGATCATCGGGTTGCGACCATCGGTGCGCTTGCCGAGACGGATGGTGTCCATCTGGGTGAGTGAGCCGATTGGTGCGCCAAGACCGCGCTTGGCGAGTTCGACGCCGGCGATCAGGGTTGAAGCAACAGCGCCGAGGCCGACGGTGAGTACACCGAGCTTGCCTTCTGCTGGGGCAATAGTTGGTTTCTTTGTAGACATGTGGTCTCCGGTAAATCCAGTAGATGTAGGACGGGATAAGGCTACGCCGAATGTCGTGCCTTCAGAGCACTCGACAAATAGTGGCTTTGGCTAGCCAGTTGGCTGAAGTTCGCGCAACACCATGACGGTCATATGCAAACGAACGGCGGTGCGCGAAGCACCCTGCACCTGGATGAAGTGGTCCCACATCTCGAATGACGTGATTGCTTCAATGCGCGGCAGTACATCGTATGGGTCGGTGTTGAGATGAAGTTCTTTTACGAATCCTTGCTGAATTTGTTGGGTCATCACGCGGCGCAACTCTTCAAGTGCATTTTCAAATGTTTTTGATTTCGACGCCGCTTCAATGCGCACTAAGCCGCGGCGAAGTGGCGCAGCCAGTGCATACATGTTGTCGCGCATCTCGACAAGCGTGCGCACTTTGTCAGCGGTTGATCTGTGTGGATCAAGTGGTATGAGAAATGGTGCAATCCGTTCGGACTGTCGTCGCAAAATTTCGCCGTACAAACCTTCCATGTCATCAAAGTGCTGAAACACAGTGCGCACTGCAACATCTGCACGCTTTGCTATTTCTTGCGCGCGCGGACGCAGAACTCCTTCTTCGAGCAGCTCGAAAAGCGCGTCGGCAATGGCTTCGCGGGTGCGCTCAGAGCGAGCAACCCGACCATCTACTTGCATCTCAAGCGGTTGCTCGTCGACGGTTATTTCTTTAGGCATAAAAACGGGTATTTGCTCGCTTACGACGAAACGGTAAATGGACGAGTCGGAATGAGTGCAGTGCGCTCAAGTCCGTCTTCGCGATCTCCGTGAATCTCGTTGTATTTCGGATTAGAGGTCATTTCAATCATCACTTCCCGGCTTGGGTATTCGATGATCACGATGTAGTCCCATTTGTCGGCTTCGTTATCGCCAATCAATACACCCATTGGCTTTCCGTGCCAGACGAGTTTTCCACCACGCTCGGTCACCATCTTGATCACGTTTTCGCCGTACTTGTTGTACGAGGCTTCACCCGATTTGTCGTCGGTTGTCTTTGCTTTGAACTTAAGCAAATTGACCATGTGGATCGGGCCACTGGACGGTGCTGCAAGAAATGCGGTCAGTTGTTCTTTTGTTGGTTTAATTCCCATATTCGCAGTGTAGGTGCAATTACCTGTGAGCGCTACCCCTAACACACATTTTCCCGACTGGGCTGATCAAGCCACTTATAAATACAAATAAATAACAATATTTGTTGTTGCTCAATGCCATCGATATTTTTATCGACACTTACTTTCTGATGCATGCGCAAACAACATGTTGCAGTGCTTACAACAATTGCTTTAGTTATGTTTTGCAGTGTGCACAATGCGCGTGATGCACGTGCCGACACAGCGGGTGGTGCGCTCACCGATGCAAGTGCAGCGTCAACACAATCGCAAGCTCGCATGCGCTACATCACTGCAGGCGACAATCACACATGCATCATTCTCAATGACAACTCGGTCAAATGTTTTGGTATGGGGTCGGAAGGTCAGTTGGGCAGCGGCAACACCAACAACATTGGTGATGGCACTGCACTAAGCGTTGCAACTTCGAGTGCGGTTTCGCTTGGCACGGGTCGCACTGCGCGTTCAATTTCCGCTGGCGCATCACACACATGTGCGTTGCTCGACAACGCAACGATCAAGTGTTGGGGTTATGGGGCCGTGGGTGCACTTGGATACGGGAGTATGACCAATCGTGGCGATTCGACTGGGCAAATGGGCGACTCGCTTCCTGCAGTGTCACTTGGTACCGGACGCACCGCACTGCAAATCTCTGTTGGCTCACAACATTCGTGCGCGTTACTCGACAATTTTAAAGTCAAGTGTTGGGGTCGCGGCAACTATGGCCAGTTGGGCATTGGCTCTACAGCCACCATTGGTGATGGCGCGAGCGAGATGGGCGATTCGCTTGTTGCGGTTGTGTTTGCATCTGGTCGTAGTGCACGTTCCATTGCTGCCGGATCAAATCACACCTGTGCGTTGCTCGACAACGCATCAGTTGTCTGTTGGGGGCGTGGCACCTACGGCCAACTTGGTCAGGGCGCTACTGCCAACATCGGTTACTCCGGATCAACCACTGTTGCAACAACACTTGCGATCGATTTGGGTTATGGGCGCACTGCGCTCGCGATCAGTGCTGGCGATGCACACACGTGCGCAATTCTCGACAACGCCACTCTCAAGTGTTGGGGCTTTGGCGGCAATGGTCGGTTGGGTTCTGGTGCCACAAATAATTTGGGCGATGGTACGGGTGAGATGGGCGACTCGCTTACGGCTATCGACGTAGGTGCTGGGCGCACTGTTCGTGTAATCAGTGCTGGCATTGCGCACACATGTGCGGTGTTGGATAACGCATCGGTCAAGTGTTGGGGTGACGGAACTAACGGTCGATTGGGTTATGGCAATCAAAATAGTTTGGGCGATGGCGCAAATGAGATGGGCGCAAATCTCGCAGCAGTTTCACTCGGCACTGGTCGTACCGCACTTGCCATCAGCGCCGGTGGCACACACACGTGTGCGTTGCTCGACAATGCAACGCTCAAGTGTTGGGGTGACGGTTCGAGTGGCCAAATTGGTTCAAACAATGTGTTGGCGGTTGGTGATGAAGCGAGTGAGATGGGCGACTCGCTTGCCGTTGTCGCACTCGGCGGTGGCTCCATCAACACCGTCACCGAGCCAACTGCGCCACAAAGTGTTGTTGCGGTTGCGGGCGACACGCAAGCAACGGTGTCGTGGAGCGCACCGGCCAACAACGGCGGCTCGGCTGTCACCGATTACATCGTTGAATATTCGGTGCAGAGCTCTGGTGTGTGGACTGTGTTTAACGATGGCGTGTCTACTTCGCTGAGTGCGACAGTGACCGGGCTCATCAACGACACGTCATATTCATTTCGAGTCAGCGCACTCAATGCGATTAACACGGGTGCAACTGCGCTGGCATCAAACTCGATCACGCCGGTAACTACTACGACATCAACGACAACAAC
>Ga0194060_10004099_pt1 | contig 10150 bp, 12 predicted proteins | sample SepL225m_MetaG_FD_163427 | JGI IMG/M metagenome (GOLD analysis project Ga0194060, IMG submission 163427) | Anoxic zone freshwater microbial communities from boreal shield lake in IISD Experimental Lakes Area, Ontario, Canada - Sep2016-L222-5m | ecosystem: Environmental > Aquatic > Freshwater >... | reverse complement strand
GGTACAGGCTGATGCGGACGGGGACAAGGGACGGGAGGTCCGGGGACACCGCAGGCATCTGCGGGCCAGGTACAGGAACGGAGTCCATAACACTAAAGGACGAAACGGAACGGAGCACTACGCACACGAAATCTTTTCGCAAGCAAAAGCCCTTTTTTTATGGAGGCTGCCAGCCAAGTTCCGCGGCCAGCACCTGCTGACACGCGCAAATTAGAAGTAAACCCCGGGGGTAGTCAAACAAATCTTTTGGGGGGCGGGTGATGGGTACATAAGCAGGGCTGCTAATTTCCTTATAGTGTGTTTAGCGGGTTTAGCGGGCATCCCCAGGGTGAAATCGGAAAGTGAAACGTGAAACGTGAAGGAAAGGCGAATGACCGGGCACGCTCCCTAGCTCACCCTTTAACGCAGAGGCGCAGAGATTCGCAGAGATTCGCAGAGAGTTCTTTTTCTCTGCGTTAAGCCCGGTTCCCCAATCCAAAAGCCGAGGGCAGAATTGCTATTGGCAGCCGGTTGCTGCGGATTTCGGCTCACGGATTTCGGATTTCCTTCGGTTTTCGGTTTTCGGATCTCCGCCCCGGCCTGCCTTCGGTTTTTCCTTGGCCCGTGAAGTCTTCCGGCAACTTCACTGGGCGGGCTTCCGGTTTCGGATCTCGGCGCTGCGCGGCTGGCGGCCCAGATCCAGGGCCAGAGCGAGCCGGTGCGAACTGATGCTCTTTGAATACGTCAAGCGGCGCGGAGCGCAAACCAAGCTCGTTTCCGGCGCGGACGTTTCCAAGGCGCTGGCACAAGCAAACCCGACGAACAGCGCGCTCTCAAACGACGCTGAAAGCATGAGAACCAGCTCGCCTACCGAACTGCAAAAGCTCCGGGCGGCCGGAGAAGCGGCGGCGTGAGCAGCTTAGATTTTCCGGAGCGCGGACATTCTTGTCCGCCGGTGGGCTTGCGGGTTGCCCATCACGCAAAGGCGGACAAGAATGTCCGCGCTCCAGTCGCCCGTGCCAACAACGTTGGAAAAATCTAAGATGCGCACAGCGGCGGCGCGAGCAAATCAAACTGATTGAAGCCAGATGCAGGTTGAGGCACACTCGCGCCGCTTATGCTGGGCGTAACAAGCAATTCAGGGATCAGAGACAATCACCGCCGGGGCCTGGTGGCCGATTTTCTGAAGGCAAAAATCAGGGGCGGTTCACGCCTGTCCGTCGTCTCCGCTTATTTCACGATCTACGCTTACGACCTGCTTCGCGAACACCTTGACCAGATTGACCATCTGGATTTCCTTTTTGGGGAGCCGCGTTTCATCGCATCGCTCGACCCGGCAAAGACCGACAAGAAGAGCTTCAAAATTGAAGACGAAGGGCTGGAACTGGCCAACCGGCTTGAGCAAAAGCGCGTTGCCCGTGATTGCGCGGAATGGATTCGCCAGAAAGTCAATATTCGGTCCATCCGGCAGGCGCAACTGCTCCACGGCAAGATGTATCACATGAAGCGCTACAGCAAGCTGCTCGCCGCCACCGTGGACTCCATCGCCAGGACCTTCCAGAAGCGTGTGGCCGCCGGCCTGCAATCCGGTCGCGGCTTCGTCATCCCCGACCAACAGGAGCAGGCGCGCCAGACCACCGAATTCGATCTCATCACCTGGCTCGTGATCAAAGCGCCATGATGTGCCTCAGCCCCTTCATTCGATGAGTAAAAATAGAAAACTCACCATCGCGGTTCAGGGAGCCTCGGTTACGGTGCTGTCGCAGAACCAGCAGGACATCATTTGCCTGACCGACATCGCCAAATACAAAAACCCCGACCACCCAGACGACGTCATCCGCAACTGGCTGCGCAACCGCAACACCGTGGAATTCCTCGGCGTCTGGGAACGGCTCAACAACCCCGCTTTTAATCCCGTCGAATTCGACGGGATTAGAATGCAGACCGGGCTGAACAGTTTTGTCCTCACCCCCAAACAGTGGATAGAAAAAACCGGCGCGGTGGGCCTCACCTCCAGCGCCGGCCGCTACGGCGGCACCTACGCTCACAAGGACATCGCCTTTGAATTCGCAGCCTGGGTGTCGGTGGAATTTAAGCTCTATCTCATCCGCGAATTCCAGCGCCTTAAAGACGACGAAAACGACCGCCTCCAACTGAATTGGAACCTCCAGCGCACCCTCGCCAAGATCAACTACCGCATTCATACCGACGCCACCAAGGAAACTCTCATCCCGCCATCCGTCACCAAGGCGCAGGCCGCCGCCGTCTATGCCAGCGAAGCCGACCTGCTCAACGTCGCCCTCTTCGGCCAGACCGCGAAACAATGGCGTGATGCCCACTCTGACGCCGAGGGCAACATCCGCGACCACGCTCCGCTGGAGCAACTGGTTGTCCTCACCAATCTCGAAAGCCTCAATTCCGTGCTCGTCCGTCAAGGCCTGCCGCAGCCCGAGCGCCTCGCCATGCTCAATGGCATCGCCATCACCCAGATGCGCACCCTGCTCACGGCCAGCAGCGTGAGACGCCTCAAATAACCTTCATGAAATCCATCGCCCGGACCTTCCAGAAGCGCGTCGCCGCCGGCCTCCAATCCGGTCGCGGCTTCGTCATCCCCGACCAACAGGAGCAGGCCCGCCAGACCACCGAATTCGATCTCATCACCTGGCTCGTGATCAAAGCGCCATGACCAGGCCAACATCTTCCAATGATACCCCAAACCGCTATTGTTCCCGTTGAAGGCATCGCCACCTTGATCCGCCCCGTTCGCGGTCAGCGCGTCATTCTCGACACTGACCTGGCCAGCCTCTACGGCGTGCCGACCTTCCGCTTCAACGAAGCCGTCAAGCGCAACCTGGACCGCTTCCCATCGGATTTCATGTTTCGCCTCACCCAGTCTGAATGGAAATCCCTGACATCGCAATTTGCGATGTTAAACAACCTCGAAACTCCCGCCCATAACCCTTCTTTAACATCGCAAATTGCGATCTTAAAGCCTGGTCGCGGCCAGCACCGAAAATACCCTCCCTACGCCTTTACGGAACACGGCGCGCTGATGGCAGCCAACATCCTTAACAGCCCACGGGCCGTCGCCATGGGCATTTATGTCATTCGTGCCTTTGTTCAGTTTCGCCAGGTCCTCGCCTCTCATGCCGACCTCGCCCGCAAATTGGCGACGCTGGAAAAGAAATACGACACCCAGTTCAAAGTGGTATTTGACGCCATCCGCGAACTCATGACCCCGCCCAGGAAACCCAAACGCGAAATCGGCTTTCACACCGTGAAAAAGTAACCTCTGTGTTCTTTGCGCTTTTTTGTGCCCAAACTATCCCCAGCATGAACCCAGCCGAAACGAAACGGGCGATCCAAGCCGCCCTGGCCGCCTTCGCTACCCAGCCCCTGGCCGCCGCGGCCATCCTCGTGGCGAAGCAGCGGGATCTCGCACCGGCCATGCCGCCCCTACGGGGCTTGGGGAAAAGATCGGGGGCGTGGTGGTCTTTATGAAAAACGCAATCCTCATAGGAGTCATGTCAGCTACTATTGTAATGGCCGGTTGCAGCAAAGAACCGTCGAGTAGTTCCGCCACGCTACCGCCTGGCAGCAAGCCGGTAGCGGTTTCCGATGGTAGTAACACGTATTATTTAGGAGCCACCACTATCAACGGCACCAATGTTTCAGCCACAAACGTTACAATTGGGATCAGAACACGCGAGGTGTCAAAATGATGCTGCCTGCGATAAACAAGATTGATTGGAAGGGGCACACGATAGAGTTTATTCCTGTGCTCTCGCATAAGAGGTTCTGGGCGGCCACGCTCAATGAGCTACGGTTTGATGGCAAGCCGGTGGCTACATCCGGCGGTTTCTGCTTTTCAGATGAGGCACGGGCTACCGTCGAGCATGACGGGCGGCCGGTTCTATTACAGATGCGCAGCAGCACCCGTTTGCAATCACTAGTGAATTTGAACTACACGTTGCTGGTAGATGGTCAGCTCGTCAGCAGCGGGGTCGTAAAGACGAGGGTTCAGTGGTGAGCACGACGATTCCGCCTACTTTTCGGTGGAGCGAATGGCGGCGGGCGAACGCTTCTCCCAATATGGAGCCTGCTGGGCCGCCCGCATCGCTCAGTTCTGCCGTTCGGCCACTTCCAACGCTTGAGGTTTTTTATGCCCACTACCAAGATTGAAATTACAAAACATTGGTCAGACCCAACCGAAGCAGTCGGCTACGCCGAAGGCGAGTTAGATGGGCGAGAGTTCACCGCCTCGTGGGCATCCTTTTGCCCGCTTGGCGCGATATTCTACGAGACTTGGCTTGATTCGACGGTTGTTCAGACCAAGGCAATTGCTCGCGCGTTGGCCAAGGTAAAAGCCGTGCCTGCGCCGCGCCTGTCGTGAGTTATGACGATGACGCGGCCCAACAAAATCACTGGAGCGAACGCGGGCGGGCCACGTCCGTTGCCAATTCGTACGCGCTGGGCCGCCCGCGTCGCTCAGTTCTGGCGTTGGCGGCTGGACCACGCCATGAAAGCGATTCTCCCACGGGCCTCAGCACTGGTTTTGGCATTGGCCGTAAGTGTGGCGAGCTGCGGATGCGCGAGCGTAAGTGCCGGGCACCGCATCGGGGCGGATACGATTTCGTTCATTACTCCTGGGATTACCACCAAACAGGAGGTGCTGGAAAACCTGGGTTCCCCGTTGCTCGATTTGGAAGGTGGCCGCCTGATCGCCTACTATTGGGAAACAACGGGAAAGCTAAAGGCCTCCTGGTTTTGGTTTGGCCGAGAAGGGGGCGAGATTGGTCCGAAGCAGAAGCAGTGGGCCTTTTGCGTGGCGTTCGACGTGAGTGGACGGGTGACCCGCCGGGCAACGATCTCAACTGAGAATGACGAAACTGTTCGTGACGCGGTGTTGAAGTGGCACGCGCAAACGAAGTGACAGAAGCACGATGACTCAGCACCATCCGCCGCCTAACCACCCAAGGCCAGAGAACTGGCGGCCTAACGTTGGCCGCTGTAAGCGCACCACCACTAATTGCAAGGTAACTATGAATGTTCAGTCCAGACAATTATGAAGACACGATGCTCTAAAACGGTTCGATTCCTCTCCGTGCTGTGGCCGATCGTTATGGCACTAGCGCCACCGACCTCGGCTCAACCCCGACCGAGTCTTGGGCTGCAATTCTCCTCGGGCCAGCCGACGCTGAGCCTGACCGGAGAGGCGGGGACGGTTTACTCAATTCAATAGGCCACTGACCTGCTTCCCCGGAATCTTTGGGTGGACCGCACGCTGCTGCAAGCCCGGGGTGCCAGCACTGTTTGGACTGATCCCTCGACCCCCACGCCAGGTCAGCGGTTTTATCGTGCCGTATCCGTTCCCGCACCGGCCGACACCAATCTGGTGTTCATCCAGCCAGGGACGTTCACGATGGGCAGCCCGACGAACGACGTGGACCGATTTAGCGATGAGGGTCCGCAGACGGAGGTGACGATCAGTCGGGGATTTTGGATGGGAAAGTATGAAGTGACCCAAAGAGAATATCAGGCGCTGATGGGCAGCAATCCGAGCCAATTCATTGGCGATGCCAACCGGCCCGTGGAGACGGTGAGTTGGTACGACGCCACGAATTACTGTGCGACGCTCACGCAGCAGGAACGGGCGGCGGGGCGGATTGCGACCAACAGCGTGTATCGGCTGCCGACGCAGGCGGAGTGGGAGTATGCGTGCCGCGCGGGGACGACGACACGGTTCAGCTACGGGGATGACCCGGGTTACACAAGCCTTCCCATCTACGGGTGGTATGCGGATAACTGCGGCGGATCGACGCACCCGGTGGGGCAGAAGTTGGCCAACCCGTGGGGGTTGTATGACATGCATGGAAATGTCTGGGAGTGGTGTCAAGACTGGTATGGCGACTATCTCGGCGGGATGGCCGTTGACCCGCAGGGGCCCGCTTCGGGACCGACCCGCGTGATCCACGGCGGCAGTTGGAACGACAGTGCTAGAGGCTGCCGCTCAGCGGATCGCAACTACTACGACTACCCAGGCTGCTGCGACTCCGTCATCGGCTTCCGGGTGGTGCTGGCCCAAGGTCAGCCCTGAGCCGGAACGATCAAACGGAGGGGCCGCAGGGGTCCGTTAATGAGAATGTCATATTGAGCATTGCAATTGAACGGGCTGCAATTGATCGGGCTGTCGGGGCGGGATTTAGTGTCGCGGTGCGGGATTTAGTTGCTATGGCCCGCTTTGGGATGGTAGTTTCTGCTGATGCCAACGATCCTGCGAACCGGATCATTTAGGTTTCACTTTTACTGGGATGAGCGACAGGAACCAGCGCACATTCACGTTCGGACTTCCGATGGTGAGTGCAAGTTTTGGCTGGTGCCGGCCATTGGCTTGGCCGGCAACCGGGGAGTGCGACCTCACGACCTGCGACGGATTGAGCAACTGGTTTTTGAACATCATGACGTTTTGAGAAGGGCATTCGATGAGTACTATAACCGATGAGCCACAGCTCGCCGTGGAATCCGCCGCCGTGCGGGCATGGGCGGAAGGGCGAACGATTTACGTTGAGCTTCATGACGGACGGACGGTGGGCTTTCCTGCCGACCGGTTCCGTATTCTGGCGGCGGCCACGGAACAACAACTGGCACGGGTGCAGGTTGAAGTCAGTGGCTACGCCTTGCGCTGGGAGGAGTTGGACGAGGACCTTACGGTTGCTGGGATCGTAGCGGGCCGGTTCCAATTGCCACCGCCATAATAAGGCTGAAGGCTAAAGGCTGAAGGCTGAAACATCCAACATCCAACATCCAACATCCAACATCCAACATCCAACATCCAACATCCAACATCCAACATCCAACATCCAACATCCAACATCCAACATCCAACATCCAACATCCAACATCGAACAGAGGAAGGCGGACACGAAGCGGCTTTGGGAACGGCATGTGAGGACGTGGGTCAGCGCCGACTGCCGTCGGCGGCTACGGTGGAGGGGAACCGCCTATGACGACTACACTAAGGGTGAATGCAGAAGGAAGAAGGAAGAATGCAGAAAGGGGAATAGCTCCCGTTCAGCCTGCTGTTTTCATTCTGCATTCTACATTCTACATTCTGCATTCACCCTCACCCCTGCTTTATGAAATGGCTATTACGCCGACGACACCCGTATCTCATCGCCGCACTGGGAAGCCTGTTGATGACCGGCTTCGCCTGGTCGGCGGCCCCACCCGCGTCGCCGGTCCTGATCCCTCTGCCCGGCAGGTTCACCAGGCTCGAAGGCAGTTTTGTCCTGGGGCCGAAGACGGTGATCCGGGTCACGAAGCCGGAGGTGAATACCGGCGAGATGCTTGCGGCTGACATAGCGCGCTCGACGGGGCTCAAGACACGCGTTCGCGCGGAAGCGAAGCCGGCCATGCGCAAGGGCGCTGTTACCCTCTGCCTGGATAGCGCTCGCGTCAGCCTCGGCGACGAAGGCTACACGTTGGAGGTCACCCCGAAAGGTGTACGCATCAGCGCGGCGAAGAGCGCCGGGCTGTTCTACGGGATGCAGACGTTTCGCCAACTGCTGCCGCTTGGTCCGGTTCAGGGCCAGACGGAGTATCAGTTGGCCTGCGTGAGCATCGAGGACACACCGCGCTTCGGCTGGCGCGGATACCTGTTGGACAGCTCCCGCCACTTCATCACCAAGAGCACCATCCTGGACCTGCTTGATGCTCTGGCAATGGTGAAGATCAACGTCTTCCAATGGCACCTGGTGGACGACCAGGCCTGGCGCCTCGCCATCTCGAAATATCCGCGCCTGGTCGAGCCGTTGGGCCTCAAGGGCGGCGGCTCGACACAGGCAATGGGCTATTACTCCGCGAGCGACGTGCGCGAGATCGTGGAGCGGGCCAAGCGCCTCCATATCACGATTGTGCCGGAGATAGAAATGCCGAGCCACGCGACGCAGGCGGCGTCGGTGTTGCCAGAGGCCAGTTGCCTGGGAGCCAACGGCAAACCGTTGCCGCCGGGAGCGACCCGGGAGATTTGCCTGGGCTCCGACAAGGCGATCGCGGCGTTGCAGGAGGTTCTGGTCGAGACCATGGCGCTGTTCCCCAACAGCCCGTATATCCATCTTGGGGGCGACGAAGCGGAGGACACGCGCTGGAAGGTCTGCTCACGCTGCCAGGCCCGGATGGCGCAACTGGGCATCACCGACCCGCGCCTGATGCAGAAGTGGTTTATGCACAAAATGAACCGGTTCGTGCGTGATCACGGCCACACGAGCGTGGCTTGGGCCGACCGGCTGTCGCTCGGCATTCCGGAAGCGCAGATTGTACACGGCTGGCACGCGGGCGAGCTGGAAGAGGCGGTCGCCAAGGGCTTCCGGACCATTCAATCTCAGCACGACTACACTTACTTCGACTATGGGCAAGGGCCGGGAGACTCGTCTTTCGGCGGCGGTTCACTCACCCTGGCCCGGGTCTATGCGCTCGACCCGGTCCGGGGGCTCAGCCCGGAACAGGGCAAACTTGTTCTCGGCCCCCAGGCCCAGCTATGGACGGAGATGGTTACAGACGATCGCGTGTTCGTGAAGACCTTCCCCCGCATCTTGGCGCTGGCCGAAGTGGGTTGGACGCCCCAGGACAAGCGCGACGGCGCGGAGTTCGCCCGCCGCTTGCAGGCGTTCCTTCCGCGGCTCGACGCGCTGGGTATCCCCTATTTCAAACCCGCCCTACGGCTGGGCACCTGGGCCCCGGAGGCGATGTCGGCGTCGTGGAAGGATTTGGAGTGGAATATCACGGCCGAGGTCAAGCAGCCGGGGCCGCTCGACGTGGCGCTGGTGTACCAGCACGGCCAGCATGCCCTCCAGATCCAGTCGGTGTCGTTGCTCGAGGACGGGCGGGAGATTGGCCGTGACGAGCACCTCGGGCTTACCGGCGCGGTCCACGAAAAGAACACCTACCGTCTGCGGGTCGCCGCCATGAAGGCGGGCGCAACCTATACTCTGCGCGCGCGCATCCGAACCAATGGCGGCACCGATTCGTACGGGGACGTCCTGGTCGTCACAGCGACGCCGGCGTTCGGCGCGAGCCCCGCGGCGCCGAAGCCTTGAACGTGAAACGTCAAACGTGAAACGCCACACGTGAAACGTGAAACGTGAAACGTGAATTCTGAAGGCGGGTGGGTTCCAGTTCCTTGTGTTCCAGTTCCTTGCTGACACCCTGCCCGCCTTGCGGTAGAAGTCCTCATGCCAGGCACCGAATTTCAGAACCTCGGAGCGACCGCAGGTAGCCGGTTTAGCCCCAGTGAAGTGGAGGAGAGACTTCGCGGGACTAGCCCAGTGAAGTTAGAGCCGACTGACGTCGGCTGCTACGAAGTGGAGGAGAGACTTCGCGGGGCTGGCCCAGTGAAGTTAGAGCCGACTGACGTCGGCTGCTACGAGGTGGAGGAAAGACTTCACGGGGCTGGCCCGTTCGGACAGTTTAGGCCGGCAAGACACCACCGCTCCGGTTCGAGTCTATGCAGGGGCGACTGAACACTTTTCAGTTAAGCATGCTGCAGTGGAACGAGTTGCATCCCTACAACGCGGTCCATGTGGTTCGGATACCCGAAGCCCTCGATCTGGAGCGGCTCAAGAACGCCATTACCGCCACGCTGGAGGGAAAGGGGCTTACCGGGCTGACACTGGACCGGAACGCCGGAAAGTATGAATATTGCGGCGGGCCATCGTCCGCCGAGATTAAGGTCCACAGCACGGGCGCGTCTTCATCGCCGGACCTCGCGGAGGAAATAGAGCGTCAACTGAACACGCCCTTTGCGCAGCAGGAACGTTTCACCCCGTTCAGGTTCATTGTGGTTGCGGAGAAGGATTCTTTCTCACTGGGCCTGGTGTATTTTCATCCCGTCGCCGACGCGGAAAGCATCGTGTTTCTGCTGAAGGAAATGGTGGATGCCTACCGCGGCACAGGCAATCCGGACGGCATGAACCCGGTCGAGCGCTATCCCGCGCGCCGCGACAATCTGCTGCGCCATTATCCAGGCGTGCTCGCCAGGAAATTGGCATCCCTTCCCGCCTCCAGCCGAAATATGAGGAGCACCTGCCGGCCCCGTTACCGCGACTCCGAGAACTTGAGCAACAAGTTCACGTTCTTCTCCCTCAGTTCGCCGACGTTGAGCGGCATGATTCAG
>Ga0194060_10004097_pt1 | contig 10152 bp, 6 predicted proteins | sample SepL225m_MetaG_FD_163427 | JGI IMG/M metagenome (GOLD analysis project Ga0194060, IMG submission 163427) | Anoxic zone freshwater microbial communities from boreal shield lake in IISD Experimental Lakes Area, Ontario, Canada - Sep2016-L222-5m | ecosystem: Environmental > Aquatic > Freshwater >... | reverse complement strand
GAGTATGCCGTTTTGTAATTTCAATTCGCCTCTGTCCCTCATATTATTCCATAATCATTTTATTAGCGGCTAGCTCTATGCCTAAATCTATATCTAGTGCCTACCCCGCAAAATCGGGAAGAGCCAAAAAGAACCCTCCCAATTGAGTATAAAACGAAAACGTTTTAAAGCCGCTTTGAGTGATACCTTTAGAGACGATATTATTTTCTCTGTCTAATATTTATATGCGCTTGCTCTGACTCATGGCGGACTCCTCAAAAATTTAAATAGCTTTTATGATATGCAAAAAATGATAGGTGGCAAGGGGTTACGACTTAGAAATTTTCACGATTTATCACTCAGATGGAAGTAGTTACAACACGGATTAATTCATCGACACTTTCCACCACCGTGGCATATTTAAAACCCGCGCAATTTCTCATCGTTTCCAAATCAATTCAGCCCGACTTTATTATTGTTTTTGTTTCTAAAAACGAACAATTCCTATTTTTAAATATACAAATTCCATAAATAAATTAATATATATTTTTTTACTTATATTTCAATGGGTTGAAAATATATTTCCCATCGAAAAAACTACGATAATACATGATCGTGCCATTGTTGCCTCACTGTATTATTGCTAGACTATAAAGCAATTGTTGACTGATGCACTCCAGTTTTCAGAAGAAACGATAGTCGTAAGACATTGATTTTTAATTATATATGAGTGGAATCAACGAAACAGGGTCGGCACACTAAAATTCCGTGCCAAAAGCGTTGGATTTAGAGCATTTAACCACTAAAAAGAGAGATTCCGCCATGAAACTCAAACACCTTATTATCGCCATTGGTTTGATAAACACGTTGATGACTGTCACAACTGTATTCGCAGCACAAGGCAATCAAACTATTATCAAGCCCGCTATTTTTCCCGTTAGCCCTATTACCCCACCTCCTGTTGTACCAACTCAGTTTGATGTCGTGGGCTATATACAAAAAGCCGTTGTCGATCCTAAAGTTTGCGGCAATAGTAATATTGATAAACGTCTTTGGGGTGGCAGAGTCACCGTTAATGGCGTTGAAATCATCATTCCCTGCAATACCATTTTGCAAATGCCTGCGACTTCATTGACATGGGCAGAGCTTTTTGATCCATCGTTAACACCCGCAGGTACAGCATCAGGCACATCAGGGCTGGCACTGGACGATAAAGTCATGCCAGCAGGCTCTACTGTACCTTCTCAGCCCAACTCATTACCTACACCCGCGTATGAAATTCATATTCAGGGCAATATTGTTAAAGATGCTACGGGTACTGCTAAGCATATTGCTGGGTTGGTTTTCATCTCGCAACAGTCACTTAATGTTGGACAAGGTTATATCAAGTCTATTGATTACACGACGGGTGAACTTTGTGTTTCTTCGGGTTTACCCGCTAATGGACTTCAAGGGCAAACATCAAAAAACCCAGCGTGTGTTGCACCCGATGCGCGTGTGCGGATTAACGATTCAGTGGGTCGCTTTGGTTTAAAACATGGTGGTTCTAGTTGTCTTTTATTGCCCGCAGCAGAGCGTTGTGATGTGGAAGAAAGCCACTTTGATCCACGTTTTACCGCAGATACTGATAATCCTACCATTCATGCGTCTACGGGTTTTCCGATGTGTATTCCAAGGGCTTTTCCTTTTGGCTCAGACGGTGATACAGACGCGCTTTGCCCACAACAAAATCGTCCTAAACAACTGGGTAGTGTTAAATGTAGCAATCTACCTGTGGCTAATGGCATTACCTTTCCTGCTTTTCCTGCACAAACCGATGGCTATTGTCACAGCTTTGTGATGGATGCGTTACCCACTGCGACAGTCCCACCAGCAGGTCCTTGCGGCGTGATTACCGATGCCACGGGTGCGACGACGACTATTCCTTGTACAACACGTCCAGATAGACAAGCCCCTTTTGAAGTGGGCGATTATATTGATTATTCAGGTACGTTGACGGTTGATGCTAATGCCGCTTCACCTTATTACATTTCTGCACATACTATTAATGACCACGTTGGTATTTACACCTATCCAAATAGTAAGCCCGTCTATGTGATGATTGAAGGTTTACTGGCGGGTACTAACGCACTACCGTTGCAAAATCTTTCTCAAGAAGTCACATCAAGAATCAAAATGGAAGGTTTCAGCACTGATCCTAGCACCATGATTGATATTTTTGCAATGGATGTTGATAAGCTAAATGGCAAGGTTACTGAACGGCTATTAGGTAGTGTGAATCCATCGGGACCTCCTGTTATTGGACGCGGGCGTTTTTTACCCGCTGCGGGCAGTTTTACGCCAGCAACACGCAATATGCGTATCGTTAGCCGCACTCTGTGTAACAGTAAAACTCAAGCGTGTTACATACCCAGTGCCTATCTTGATCCACAAAATCCTGCGGGCAAATATGCTAACGGCTTAGTTGCTGGTCAGTATAACGCGCCTAATTTTGAGTATATTTTCCCTGAAAATTTGTTCTTAGGTGATCCCGTACTGCCCAATAATTTTCAAGACCTCGCCTTTTTAGCCTGTGGTTCTGGTCCACTAACGACAGCGACCGCAGGGAGTAATCCACCTATTGTTGATGTACTTGATCCCGCACCTTGGGCAGCACCTATGCCTGCTCCTAGCCAATGTGCAGGCAAGTTGGCGAATCAATTGACCATCCCTAGCACACAAATACCTGATGCAGTTGGCATTATTAAAGCAACGTGGGATAACCAAAAAAATAAAGGTGTTCTTACCGTCACAGCAAGTTCTTCATTGCCCGCGACGACCCCCAACCTACAATTGTATGTACAGGCTGTTGATGCGTTTGGTTTTCCAATGGCGGGTGATCCGCAACCCATGCAGCTAGTCACCAATCCTGCTGTTGCTCCTGTGGGTGGTCTGCCCTGTCCAGTAGGTAATAATCCATGCTGGCAGTATTCAGCCTCTGGAACGATTGTAGATCCTGTGCATCCTCGTGGAAATCCAGCACTGCCCCAGAATATTTACTCAATACCAACCACTGTCACCATTTATTCAAGCCGAGGTGGGCAAGCGGCTATTGCACCTACATTGATATGCGGTGTAATCACTACCAGTAGCGGCGTTGTCAACACTTGCCAGTTTTAATTGAGATTATCGTATAGACCTTTTAGGCTTTAGAAACCTGAAAGGTCTGAGAGCAACTGTCCAATTACTAATCCTCAGAAAGGAATTATTTATGAAAACTTTATCCATACTGGACAGAAAAGCTGCTTTTTTGGTAGCGACTGTTTTACTACCCAGTTTCATGCACACTGTGATGGCAGCGAAAGCACCTGTAGTGACGACACCTGTGGTAGCCGCGCAACCAACACTGCCAGCGGCTTGTTCAGTTAATGCGATGAATGCGCGTGCATTTCCAGAAATGCCTGCTTCACTGAAATGTACGCCCGCACCAGAGCCATACATTATTGATGCAAACGGCAACCAAACATCCATAGCACCCACTATCATCAAAAACAAAGCCGCCGCCATCGCATTGGGCAAGCTATTATTTTGGGATGCTCAAGTAGGCAGTGACGGTCTTGCGTGTGCCAGTTGTCACTTTCAAGCGGGTGCAGATAATCGGGTTAAAAATCAAATCAACCCTGGTTCAAGAAATGCCAGTGGTGAATTTGCCAGTAACGGTACAACCCCTATTAACAACGTGTTTAATTTTATGGCGACCTCTCCCGTGACTATTTTAGACGCGTTGATAGCTACGTCAGGAAAAGGACCTAATTACACGCTGAAAAAAGCAGATTTTCCATTACGGCAATATCAAGAGTCAGCAACGCCTGTCGATGTTCAACCTCTGCAAGCTGATCGGAATGCGAAAGTTCTCTACGAGAGTGATGATATTGTCTCATCACAAGGCGTTTATCATTCCACATTTAATAACTTGAACCCATCGGGTAAAAAAGAAAAATGCACCAAACGCTTTCCTACTTCTGGAGCTAATATGCCGCTCTTTAATGTCTCAGGCTATTCGGTGCGTCAAGTTGAACCACGCAACACACCTACGGTAATTAATGCGGTTTACAATTTTCGTAATTTCTGGGATGGTCGGGCAAATAACGTCTTTAATGGGCTAGATCCATTTGGTATGAGACGGTTTGCTGATCCAGCAACCATGCCAGCGACTGACATCTATGTTAAAGGTGCGAAAGGTACATTTGTTAAAAAACAGCTGTCTATCTTCAACGCCAGTTTAGCATCACAAGCGGTTGGCCCTGCGTTAAGTGATTTTGAAATGTCTTGTGGTGGTAAAGACTTTGCTGAGCTAGGCAAAAAAATGCTGTCACTCAAACCCTTGAAAAACCAAACAGTCGCTCCAACCGATAGCGTATTAGGGTCATACACCCAACCCAATGGCAATATTAAACCTGCTCATACTTATAAAACATTGATACAAGCGGCGTTTAACAATGACTATTGGGATGTACCCGATACGCAAACGCTAGAGGGTTATAAACTGATGGAAAACAACTTTTCCTTGTTTTGGGGATTAGCGGTTGAAGCCTATGAAGCTACATTGGTCTCCGATGATTCGCGTTTTGACCAAGCCCAAGAAGACTTGAGCTATGGACGCGACAAACTTACTGAGCAAGAACAACATGGTCTTAACGTGTTTTTCAACCAAGGTAAATGTGTTGCCTGTCATTTAGGGTCAGAATTTACCGCTGCCTCAGTTAACCATGTGACCAATCCTGATGGTTTATCCATCGGAAAATATACCGAACGTATGTTATTGGGTGATGGTGGTATCGCTTTGTATGATTCTGGGTTTTACAATATCGGTGTGCGTCCTTCAAAAGAAGACTTGGGTGTCGGTGCAACTGACGCTTATGGTAATCCGTTGTCATTTACTCGCAATGCAAAAAAGAACGCGCCTCCTGTTTGTGATTATTATGATCCTTATGCTGCTTGTAACCTTCCTTGTGATCCTTATGATCTTACTGTTACTTGTGCGCCCCCTGCCAATATGGCTAGCTTATCGCCAGACCCCTTTCAAGCTAATTCTTTCCTGTTTGCCGCAGGTACTGAACCCGTCATCGGTGACGAGCGTGATGCAATTGATGGCGCGTTTAAAGTACCCTCTTTGCGTAATGTGGAGTTGACAGGACCTTATTTTCACAACGGGGGTCAAGCAACCCTAGAACAGGTCGTGCAGTTCTATAACCGAGGCGGAGATCGTAAAGATATGTTCCAAAAAGACACTGCCTGTGGCGGCGCACTCTTAAATGATTTTGGTCTGGTTGCCGCTGATCTTGCTACAGGCTTAATTGATAGCTCTGGTTTTAATCCAGCTCCCAACGGTACTGGTCAAGCCAGTAATCTTGCTGCGGATATGGCAGGTGCTAAGGAACTAATCAATACTACCTGTACTCCAGGTCAATCACCGCCGCAAACATTGCGATTGACCAGTGCCGATGTGGAGGATTTAGCAGCCTTTTTGAAAACATTGACTGATGAACGTGTTCGCTGGGAAAAAGCCCCTTTCGATCACCCTTCATTATCCATTCCTAATGGACACACTGGCGATGAGAGCAAAGTGACATTCAACAAAGCAACCAATCAAGCAAAACAGGACATGATAGAGTTACCCGCAGTAGGTGCGGCTGGACGACAAGCGAAAGGTCTGCTTCCACTGCAAACTTTCGATTCAGGTTTAAAGTAGTCACGCAAGTATCGACACCTTATTGAACCTTGTTTATTAACAAGCCAATAAGGTGTCACTTTTAAACATTACCACCCATTTTCCTTGGTATAAATACGATTACCGCATGAGCAAATGAGGTCATGCTGATAATCGTGTAGCAATTCTCAAATTTGAACGATTACCTACTATTTCAAAAATGAATGGTTCACTGTATTCTATGAACTAATCAAAAAGTTGGAATTTATCGAATAATGACAAACCTGCCTATCCGTCCACCTTCGTGGAAGTGTTATTTAAACTTATGTAAATCAAATGTGGTGATAGAAATGATTTTCACCGCTGTGGTGGGTATGTTATTGGCTGTTCCCGCCTTGCCACCCATAGCAACCATGATCTATGCGAATATAGGCATTGCACTGGCTGCTGCCTCTGCCGCCGCAATTAATCATTTTGTCGATAGAGATATTGATAAAAAATTAAATCCACACCGCCCCATACCAATGGGTTTTTTAACCCCCAAACAAGTGATTATTTTTGCCGCTGTATTGGGCGTTATTGCAATGCTGGTGTTGATTGTCAAAGTTAATAACTTAACTGCGTGGCTTACATTTCTATCTTTATTTGGTTATGCGGTGGTTTATACCAAGTATCTTAAAAGAATGTCACCACAAAATATCGTTATTGGTGGTGCATTTGGTGCAACACCTCCGTTATTGGGTTGGTGTGCAATTACCAATGAAGTTCATCCTTACGCTTTATTATTGATGCTGATTATTTTCGTCTGGACACCGCCGCATTTTTGGCCGCTTGCCATTGCCAGAGAAGAAAAATATCAAAAAATCTACGAAGATTTTAGAATCCCCATGTTGCCCGTCACCAATGGTCTGGAACATACCCGTTTACAGATATTGCTGTATAGCGTGTTATTGCTGATAGTCACACTGCTGCCTTATTTAACAGGCATGAGTGGTTTGATTTATCTGGCAACCGTCATTCCTTTAGGCTTAGGTTTTATTTATTACGCCTTATTAATGATGCGTCATAAAGATAAAAAAACCGCAATGGCAACTTTTTGGTTTTCTATCGTTTATATCACGCTATTATTTGCCGCGTTGTTAATTGACCATTATTTTAGGTTTACCCTATGACATTCAGCCATCACGAACAAACGCCTCTCCCCGAACATCCGTTTGCTGAAATCATCCGTATTTTAGGCAAAGGTAAAAAAGGCTCAAGACCGCTGACACAAGAAGAAGCTTATCGTGCCATGCGCATGATTTTAGCCGATGAAGTATTGCCCGTTCAGTTAGGCGCATTTTTAATGCTGATGCGCGTTAAAGAAGAAACGCCCGAAGAATTGGCTGGATTTGTGACGGCGGCGCGAGAAACTTTTGCCCCACATATCGGACAAACTCAAGTTGATTTAGACTGGTCATCTTATGCGGGTAAACGTCGGCATTTACCGTGGTTTTTATTGTCGGCGTTATTATTGGCAGAAAATGGCATTCGGATATTAATGCACGGATCAGAAGGTCATACCGCAGGTAGACTGTATACCGCAAATGTACTGCCCTACTTAGGCTTACAGCCTGCAAATTCATTGCAAGAAGCCCAGCAACAGCTAGAACAACGGCGATTTGCTTACCTGTCACTCGAACATTTTTGCCCAAAACTGAATGAAATTATCGAACTGCGTCCGATTTTAGGCTTACGTTCCCCAGTTCATACCTTGGTGCGGTTGTTGAATCCCTTTAATGCGGCTTACAGTATTCAAGGTATTTTTCATCCCAGTTATCGCCCAGTGCATCAACAAGCCTCTGCTTTATTACAACAAGACAGCGCGGTATTAAAAGGTGAAGGCGGTGAAACTGAACGCAATCCAGATGTAGATTGCTTAGTACAAAGCGTCCATAACGGTGAACTGTCCGATGAGAACTGGTCAGCGTTATTTACTCATCGCCACGTCAAAGCCGAACAACTAGACCCTGAACAACTCGCCTTACTCTGGCAAGGTAAAATCGAAGATGATTTTGCAGTAGCGACTATTATCGGTACCGCCGCTGTTGCACTCAAACTATTAGGTAAAGCCGATAGTCAATCACAAGCCCAGCAATTAGCCAGTGATTATTGGTTAAATCGGGATGTTGCGGCGTTTTCTATCGGCTAGTTAAGTTTTATACTTCCGCTGCAATCACTGGGGTCAGACTCGATTGATTTCTGTTGGTTTTACTATTTAAGTTCGGTAGATACAAGGTCGAGTTGGCGGTAGCGTAACCCGACCCACATAGCTACATATAGCCAAAGCACAATAAAATGATGCCGTTCGTGGTGAGCTTGTCGAACCACTATAGCCCTTCGACAAGCTCAGGGCGAACGGCTTTATAATCACAAATACTGCGTTAGCTATAGCTAAGTTGATGGTGAAAAAATAGTTTCCGCTATCAAGGCGATAGCGTCGATAATTAGTCATTTTTAGGTGGTATGTAATGTTGTGTTTGATGGGCTTCGCTATCGCTCTATCCCTCCTACAAAACTAACGGTAACAAGCGTAATAATCGCGCCATTCACGCCATTTAAATCAACTCAGACGTTTATTTTCTATGACTAAAAACATTCATCACCACCTGTATTTTCAAGTGCTAACCGCTATTGCGTTTGGTATATTTCTGGGGCATTTTGATCCAGACACCGCTGTGGCGATGAAACCCTTAGGCGATGGGTTTATTAAATTGATTAAGATGATTATCGCGCCGATTATTTTCTGTACCGTGGTGACAGGAATTGCGGGAATGCAGGACATAGAAAAGGTTGGGCGCGTCGGTATTAAAGCCCTGTTATATTTTGAAGTGGTCAGTACCTTAGCGTTAATCATCGGTTTGTTAGTCGTGCATATTATTCAGCCAGGTGTGGGTATGAATGTTGATGCCAGTAGCTTGGATATTAAAGGCTTAGTTACCTATACCGAGGCGGCTAAAAATCATAACGTGGTGGATTTTTTTCTTAACATCATTCCAACTAGCGTGGTCGATGCGTTTGCCAAAGGTGATATGTTACAAGTGTTGCTGTTTTCTTTATTGTTTGGCTGTTCGTTGGCGGCGATGAAAGAAACAGGCGCGGAAGTGTTGCAGTTTATTCACAAAGTATCACAGGTTTTATTCGGTATCGTAGAAACCATTATGAAACTCGCCCCTATCGGTGCATTTGGTGCAATGGCGTTTACCATTGGTAAATATGGCGTTGCGTCCTTGCTACCACTAGCAAAATTAATGGGCAGTTTTTATTTAACCTGCTTGCTATTTATCTTCATCGTATTAGGTTCAATTGCCCGATTAGCTGGATTTAGCATCATCAAATTCATTGCTTATATTAAAGATGAATTATTAATTGTATTAGGCACATCGTCTTCTGAGTCGGTGTTGCCGCGTATTATGATTAAATTAGAACAACTGGGCTGTTCTAAATCAGTGGTTAGTTTAGTGATTCCGACTGGCTATTCATTTAATCTCGATGGCACGTCGATTTATTTAGCAATGGCGGCTATTTTTGTCGCTCAAGCCACCAATACGCCATTGACGTGGACACAAGAACTCACCTTGTTGGGTGTGTTGCTCATCACATCAAAAGGCGCGGCAGGTGTGACGGGTAGCGGATTTATTACCCTCGCTGCCACGTTGTCAGTGATACCGACTATTCCTGTCGCTGGTTTAGCATTAATTTTAGGGATAGATCGTTTTATGTCCGAAGCGCGTGCGTTGACTAACTTAATCGGCAATGGGGTTGCTACGGTGGTAGCGGCTAAGTGGGAGAATGAGTTGGATGTTGAGCAATTGCAAAAATCGTTGTCTTAGCAGAAAGGTACGCACAGCGTTACTGCCCTTAAGTTAGTCGGCGTGTTATCGGGATTGCCCCTATGGTACTTAATGGCAGTGATGCACAGCATACACTACACGGCTATTTGCTAGATGGAAAAGATAAAATTCTCGAACTAATACTTGATTTCATCTTACTCAATTTTTTCCCTATATATGTCACTCTTGTTTCAGCAAAGAAAATTTTATCAGTTGCCCTATTATCTAATGACTCTAAAAAGACTTCGTTCCCTTCACACAAACGTGTATAGCCACAAATGCCAAAGTTATTGTACATGCGAGCGGAATGTAAAATTCTTACTTTTATAGTGAACCCTATTGTCCAGATAATCTTTTGCCTAGTTTAAGATAAAACCCTGTCCAATCGCAGCTGGTTGGCACTGCCACAATTCCCCAGCGGGTAATGTTGCTTCCCGCCCACTATTGAACCTATCGACAATCTTCGCACCGCCACCTGTTGCCGTGAGGTACACTGCGTTGGGTGTCGCATAGCCCAGCGATTGATGCCGTCTTTCCCCGTTATAAAACAAGAAGTAGTCCGTCAACCCAGCAGTAACGTCGGCAGGGTTTCATACCCCTTCAGGTACACGT
>Ga0194060_10004096_pt1 | contig 10152 bp, 8 predicted proteins | sample SepL225m_MetaG_FD_163427 | JGI IMG/M metagenome (GOLD analysis project Ga0194060, IMG submission 163427) | Anoxic zone freshwater microbial communities from boreal shield lake in IISD Experimental Lakes Area, Ontario, Canada - Sep2016-L222-5m | ecosystem: Environmental > Aquatic > Freshwater >... | reverse complement strand
TTTCTCGCCAGTTCAACCCTGGTGCTCAACGCCTGCGGTGTCCTGCCCTACGGCATGCAATCGCCGGCACCGGTGGTTTCGTCAAGAATCGGCGCTGGCGGTACGGCGCCAGAGGCCGGCCCGGCGAACAGTTACGACAAAGCCAACGACGTGGTGCTGTTTGCGCTGGGGCTGATTGAAACCGGCTACCGCTTTGGTGGCAAGAACCCGGAGGCGGGACTGGATTGCAGCGGGATGGTCAGCTATGTTTACCAGAAGTCGGCCGATATGCGACTCGCAGGATCGGCGGCGGATCTGGCGAGGCAGGGCAAGTCGGTGCCGGCAACGCAACTGCGACCCGGCGATCTGGTCTTCTTCAACACCCGCAACAAGTCCTATTCACATGTGGGCATCTACATCGGCGACGACCGCTTTGTGCATGCACCCAACAGCCGCGGCAAGGTGCGCACCGAAAGCCTGAAGAACGGCTGGTTTGCGACGCGCTTCGAGGAAGGCCGGACCTACTTCGACTGATCGCTTGTCAGCGCATCGGGCATATGCCGATGCGCCAGCTGCAGCGAAGATTTATCGCTAACTCTCGTTGGGGTTGCGGTATTCCTTGGGCAACTTGTGGGCGATGCCTTTGTGGCAATCGATGCAACTTGCACCTTCGGCCTTGGCTTTCATGTGCTTCTTGTATGGCGTCTGCTTTTGCAGTTCGTCGCTCATGGCATCCCAGCTATGGCAATTGCGGCACTCGCGCGAGTCGCGTGCCTTCATCCGCTCCCATTCATGGGTAGCAAGCTCCATGCGCTTGGCTTCGAACTTTTCCTTGGTGTCAATGGTGCCGGTAAGCTTGCCCCAGACTTCAAGGCTCGCCTGGGCCTTGCGAACCAGTTTGTGGGCCAAATCCTTGGGTACGTGGCAGTCAGAACAAGCAACGCGGACGCCCGAACGATTGCTGTAGTGAATGGTCTCCTTGTACTCCTCGTAAACCGTATCTCTCATCTCGTGGCATGAGATGCAGAATTCCATCGTGTTGGTGGCGTCCATGCCCGAGCTGAAACCACCCGAGAAGATGATGCCGGCGAAGAATCCGGTTACAAGTAAAGCCAGCAGCGAGTACTTGGCGCTCGGTTGCTTGAGGGACGTCCAGCAGCGCTTGATAGCACCGGGCTTGTTGTTTTCCATGAGGCGCTGCTCCGAAAGTACTATCAGAAAAGAAACGGGGCCAACATCGCCAGTCCCGAAATCATCATGCAAGACTCACTGTAGAACTTACTTGAAGCTGTATATCCAAGCTTACCGCGACCGACTGCATCTTATGGATTGCGAACCGCTAGCCGGCTTGTGGGTCCATTTATTTTCGCAACGACTCGCCGCCTTTACTCAGGCAAAGGCAACGGTCGTGAAGAACAAAGGGTCGGCAGGTGAAGAGCAGTTTGGGCGCTTTCGCGCCCATTATTGGTTCTCGCAATTAACAGATGCGATATTCCAAATACCTACTGGGCGAGTATCCACTGCAATAGATTCTTGATCTGTGCCATGTCTTTGGACGGCTTGGTCCTGATGATCTTGTGCTCTTCCTCATGACCGTCCGGGAACTTGGCCTTCTCGCCGGTGGTGATGTGTACGGTGAGCTTTTGCAGGATTTCTGCTTCAGGCTTGCCCTTGTACTTTGCGGCAACTTTCTTGTAGCCTGGACCATCACCGTCCTTGTCGACGGCATGGCAGTCGAAGCATTTGTTATTCCTGGCCAGTTCCTTGGCGGCTTCGGCATCGACGGCTGACGCTGACGTGGAAACACCTGCGGCGAGCAGAGCCCCAGCAACTATTGACATCACCTTCACGTTATTGAAACGCATCTTTTCCCCCTCGTTATTTGTCTGCGGCTACTGCCGCAAAATCGCTCATGCCATGCTGCTTGATTCTAATGCAGATAGCTGAGAAGACACATTGAAAATTTATTCTAACAGCCAGAATTCATGGCCGTCAACAGCCCGCGACACAGCCCACCATAATTGGGTGGCCATAAACTTTTTTCAGGCGGATCGCGACCCTGGGACGCCAATTAAAAGAAGGGGAATTTTCTATTCGAGGAGAGACTGGAAATACAGCCTGCTCGCAAGCTGCCGGGGCTATGAAGGCAGCTTGCGTACGGGCCGTATGCAAACAATTGATTTATGCTGAACACGTGTTGCCAACCGCTGACTATTTTGGTTTAGGCAGCGAATCGGTATAAGCGCGGATGGCCCATATCGCTTCCTGCGACATGGTTTCATGGAACGGAGGCATATACACCTTGCCATTACGAGCCCGGCCCTTCAATGTGACAGCCAGATAATACTTGTCGCTTTCCTTGTCGATTTCCATTTCGCGCAAATCTGGCGACATGCCACCGCTCATGCCTTGCAGGCCATGGCAGCGCGCGCAGTTTTGCCCATAAGCGGAACTGCCGACGCGAATAGCTTCAGGATCGCCGCGATAGGGATTTTCCTCGAGCAACGTTTCCCCCAAGGGTTTCAGCGTGCTGACGTCCACCGGTTGCGGCTGGACATCACCATGAGCCAGAACGATAGGCGATACTAACGAACCCATCAGCAGAACCGCCCGAGTCAATGTACGAAGTACTAGGTGCATCGAAGTCTCCTCCAGAATCCAATTGTCGTTAATTGCACAGCGAACCCGCTGGCGCGTCGATTATAAGCGAATGCCCTCGGGCAGCGCAGCACAGAAATCTGGCTACGAAACCTTATTGACCCAAGTCATGCTGAAACGCAAGGAAGGCTCAAACCGTCATGCGTCCACACATGAAAAAACCGGTGCAACTCGCGTTGCACCGGTCTTCGGTAACAGTGATCCATCGGACCACTGTGAAGGAAAAATCTTCCTTATAGCTTACTTGCTCTTGTGCAGCTTGAAGACGGTAACCGAGCCGCCTTGGGTGATGCCGGCAGTCAGCTTGGCAACTTCGCCACCCCACAGAGGAACTGCACCGCCCCAACCGCTGACGATAGAAATGTACTGCTCGCCGCCCTCTTCCCATGAAATCGGAGGAGCGATGATGCCGGAACCCGTCTGGTAGGCCCAGACTTCCTTGCCTGTCTTGGCATCAGCTGCCTTGAGTTGGCCATATGGAGTACCCCAGAACACTAGGTTGCCCTTGGTTACCAGTGCGCCACCCCAGAGAGGAGCCGGATCGCGAATTTCCCAGACAATCTTGTTGGTAATCGGATCGAACGCACGCAAGGCACCCATGTAGTCGCCCGAAAGATTCTTCGGAGAAACTACGCCATTGATATCCTTCGCTGCCAACGGCCTGATGGTGAAACCGGCGCCCAGATAGGCTGCGCCCTTCTTGTAGGAAACGGGCTCATTCCAGATGTCCATGCCCCACTCGACCGTCGGAATATAGAAGAGGCCGGTGTCGCCACTGTAAGCGAACTGCTGCTGGTTGTTGCAACCGAGGAAGGACGGCGCCGTAAACACGGACGATCCCTTCTTGCCATCGGCGCTCTTCACCGGATCGCCAGGACGATTATTGTTCTCGATGGGACGGCCCGTAACGGGGTCAAGACCCTTGGCCCAAGTAATGGAATTACAGATCGGCGTGCCGCTTACGAACTTGCCGGTCTTGGCATCGAGCTGATACATGAAGCCGTTCTTGTCGGCCTTGGCGACAAGCTTCTGGCCCTTCTTGTTGGTGAAGGCCATGACGGTGTTCATCGAGTCGAAGTCCCATGCATCATTGGGCGTGTGCTGGAAAGCCCAAGAGAACTTGCCGGTATCGACATCAATAGCCACGGTCGAGGTGGAGTACAGATTGTCGCCAGGACGCAGGTGCGAGTTCCACGGTCCCGGGTTACCGGTTCCGCAGTAAGCCAGGTTGGTTTCGGGATCGTAGGCGCAGCCCATCCAAGGAGTCGAGCTACCCTGCTTCCAGAGTTCGCCCGGCCAGGATGCGTTGAGCGTACCGGTAATGCCGTTGGGCTGACCTTTCAGGGTACCCATGTGACCTTCAACCGTAGGGCGAATCCAGACGTTCTTGCCTGTCTTGGCATCCCACGCGGAAACGTTACCAACCACGCCAAACTCGCCACCGGCCATGCCGGTGATGACCATGCCCTTGGCGATCAAGGGGGCGCTGGAAATGGAAACACCTTCTGCATACTCACCGACTGTTGCCTTCCAAACGACCTTGCCGGTGTCCTGATCGAGGGCGACCAGCAGACCATCCAGCGTGCCGTAAATGAACAGGTTGTCGTACAGGACGCCGCCACGGTTAATCACGTCGCAGCAAGGCAGAATGCCTTCAGGCAACTTGTGCTGATAGGCCCAAAGCTTTTTGCCGGTCTTGCTATCCAGCGCAAACACGCGGGAATAAGAACCGGTCACGAACATCTTGCCGTTATGAACTACCGGCTGCGACTGCTGGCCACGCTGCTTCTCGTCACCCATCTGGAAGGTCCAAGCCGGCACCAGATCCTTGATGTTAGCGGGAGTGATCTTGGTCGACGGGCTGTAGCGCTGATTCTTGGTACCTAATCCGTTAGTAACAACATCGCCCGGGGTCGCTGCATCATTCAGAATGTCCTGGTCGGTGACTCGTGCGGCAACCGGACCGGCACCCATGCCGATAAGTGCGCCAGCCACGATCATGTAGCTTAACTTTCGTTTTATCATTACCGCCTCCTGAGAAGTTAAAGTATTGTTGCTCGGCCAGTGTAGCACCAAGATATTAAGCAAACAAGATACCACTTGCAGTTAACTCATGAAAAGCCATAGATGATGAATTACTGACTCAGGCAATGATCAACCCGTTGCGGATGGCGATCAAGGTCAGCTCCGCCGCATTGCCAGCGCCGAGTTTCTGCTTGATGTTATATAGATGGGTACCGACTGTTCGCGGACTGAGAAACAACACCTCGGCAATTTCGGCGACCGACTTGCCTTTTGCCAGCATCACGAAAACCTCGAATTCACGCGCCGTGAGGGTTTCCAACGGGCTTTCCGGCTTGCTGACCCGCTCGATGCCTATCTCCCGTGCCAGCGCCGGTTCCAGAAACAACCGGCGCACCGCAACCTTGCGGATTGCATCAATCAGGGCGTCCGCAGCGCTACGTTTCGTTAGGTAGCCCAGCGCTCCAGCCGCCAAGGCACGTCGCGGATATGAAGTATCTTCGTGGGCGGAGAGCACCAAAACACGAGCTGCCGGCCACTTCGCCATGAGGCGAGAAAGCGTTTCCAGCCCGCCGATGCCTTCCATCGACAGATCAAGGACGACTACGTCAGGATCGATCTCGGCAAAACATTTCAATGCCTCCTCACCGCTGCCGCATTCGGACACCACACGCAGGTCGCTTGTGGTATCGAGCAGAAGGCGAAACCCCATGCGAACCACGGCATGGTCGTCGACGAGCATGATGCGCAGCGGTGAGCTCACACAGAACTTTCTGGAAGAGGGAGCACAATCCTAACGCAGAAGCCACCCACTGTACGCTCCCCGGCCTCAAGGCTGCCACCGAGCGCCGCCATCCTTTCGCGCATGCCGACCAGCCCGCGCCCTGAGCCAGTCGAAAGCTCACGCGTAGCGCTGCCATCATCCTCGACAATGACCTCCAGACGTCTGTCTTGGCGTAACACCGCCAGCTTGACATGGCTGGCACCGGCATGTTTGAGCACATTGGTCAGAGCCTCTTGCGCGCTCCGAAACACAGCAAGGGTCAAGGCTTCGCCGAGGTCGTCAAGCTCCTGTTCAAGCTGAAGCTCAAGCTCGATATCTGGATGCCGGACCCGCCATTCGCGCGCAAGGTCAGATAGCGCTGCGGCAAGATCGGGTTGCTCGAGCACGGCGGGGCGGAGTTCGCGCACGATTCGATGCACGCTGTCGTAGAGTCCGGCAGCAATCTCGTTGATTTTCCCCGCACTCTGTGCGTCGCCGTCATCTGCACTGCGGCGTGCGATCGAGGTCGCGATAAGCCGAATCGCCGTCACCGACTGGCCGAGTTCGTCGTGAAGTTCCCGCGACAGGCGCTTGCGTTCTTCCTCGATGCCGGCCTGTATCAAGAGCATGACTTCACGGTTTTCCGCCAGTTGCTGCGTAGTTGCCACTAGTCGCTGCGCGTCAGCCTCGGTTGGGCGCAGCAACCGCCGCAGGAACAGCAACAGTGCGGTGTGCAGCGCGACAGCAAAACCGAGTCCGAGCAGGAAGATCGCCGTCATGTCGTCCCAGGCATCCAGAATCGCTCGTGAAGGGTCTGGAATTATTTCGATGCGCGCTGCTCCAACCACGCCGATCACGGTCGCTTCTTGCGACGGGCGCATCAAGGTTTCGAACCACTCCGGCGCACTGCGCCCGGCCTTGTATGGCGATGGTGGCGAACTGTAGAGCAACACGCTAGCGGAGTAGAACCGGATTTCGTTAGCTCGAATCCGTCCCAGGCTTTCCAGAAAGCCGGCCATCGCCGGTTGTGCCAAACCGAAGATCCGGCTGGTCTGTACTGCCGTGCTAAGCATTTGCACCGTCACTCGGTGCGCGGCCACGATCTCTTCCTGAATTGACCGTCGATTGCTGTCGACCTGAAGCCAGAACAAGGCTGCAAGAAATCCGAAATTCAGCACTGCGACGAGAATATTGAGGCGTAGCCGCAGACTCATCGACCACCCCCGAGACTGTCTGGTCGCAATGGCATAGCCACACAGGCATGCCTCATCGTTCGAGTGATCCTATGAAGTAATCCGGAACACGACAGGAACATCAACGGTAAGTGGCCGCCCGGCCAAGGCGGTCGGAAGCTGTGGCGCCGCTTCGCGCACCATGTCCAGCGCCTGCCTGTCGAGAATCTCATAACCGCTGGAGCTTAGCACGCGAACCGCGAAAAGCTTTCCATCCCCCCCGAATTCCAGTTGAAGTAGAACGCTGCCTTGCCATTGGCGCAGCAAGGCAACGCGCGGATAGCGTTGATGTGCGGCGACCGTACCGGCCAACTCCCGCCCGTACGCTGCCAGCACGTCCGCATCGAGCCGTTTGGTTGGCAATGTATTGGAAGGAAGGCTTGGCGGCGGTGTTTCGTCCGCGTTGGTGACACTCCGGCCGGGAGAGCTGACCGAGGGAGCGTCTTCCCTTCCTTGCGCAGCCGGATTAGTCATGATCGGTCGAATCTCACGCGTTGGCAGATCGCTTTCGTGCCGTATCGTCTTCGGCGCCGGTGCAGCTATTGGCGCAGGGGGCGCTGGTTCAGGTTCAGATTGCGCCAAGAGCGGCGACAACCGAATGTCAAGCCGCGGCGAAACCTCTGCCAACGGGCTTTTCAGACCGGGCAGCCAGCCAAGGCAAATGCCGTGGATGAACAGCGAGATCGTCACGGCAACCATGATATTCCGGTCGCGACGGCCGACTGTCGGCAGTGCAGTGGAAAAATAACCGGCAGAATAATCGACTGAAGCGCAGTTCATGCCATTAAACTAGCGCAATGACGAGGCGACTCAAAGCCCTTTGTGGCAAATCATGAAAATCATGAGTTTTGTCTTGTTACACTCTCGTTATTCGCAAAAACCCATGGCAAATTGATGCTGGCTCCCTTGCCAATATCCATTCAATCCACGATGAAAGCATTCTGACAATGAATTTCGCAACGAGAACGCTCCTGATGCTGATCGGATTGATGGCTTGCCTTTCTGCACTAGCGGGCCAACTGACCAAAGAGGATATTGAGGGACGATTCAAGGATCGCGCGGTGCAGATTGGCGCTGCGCGAGCAAGCGGCAGCGCTGTGCGTATTGGCGACAAGCTACGCGAGATTCCGGCCTGGCCCATCATCAGCGAACTCAAGCCTGATGCCGGACCAGTCGGCTATGTCTTCGAGTCTATCGACCTGGCGCCACTTCCCGGTTTTGAGGGAACGCCGATGAATCTGCTGGTGGAGATCGATTCAAACGGCAAATTCATCGATGTCGAGGTGCTGAGCCAGCACGAACCCGTGTTTGTCGGCGGTCTTGGCCCCGCCCCTTTTGACGAGTTCGTCAAGCAGTACCGTGGCAGGAACATCAGACAGCAATTCCAGGTCACGACCGGCCAAAGCACTCGCAGCGCCGGCTCGACGGCCGGGGCCAACACCGTCGTGCTGGACGGAGTCACAAAAGCCACCGCCTCGATACGCATTGCGAACCAGGCGATCCTGAACTCCGCGCTGGCGGTGGCCCGCGCCCGGCTCGGGTTTTCCGGCCCCGGCGAAAGCGGCCCGCCAGCCGTGGTGAAGAAGGTTCCTTTCGAGAAACTCGACTTCGACACCCTCATCAAGCGCGGCTATGTTCAGCGAGTGGCGTTCACCAACGGGGAAATCGAGAAGCTGTTCGCCGGCACTGAGGGCGCCGGCATAGACGAAGAGGCATTGCAGCGACCGAACGATCTGTTTCTCGAACTCTATATCGCCAACCTCAACGCGCCGAATATCGGCCGCAACCTGCTCGGCGATGAGGCATGGACCAAGCTGCAATCTCACTTGCAGGACGACCGCAGCGCCTTCTGGGTCGCTACGCGCGGCCGCTATCCGCTGATAGACGAAGAGTCGTTTGTGCCAGGAAGTTCGCCGCCACGCATCGATCTCGTGCAAGGGGAATTGCCCATCCAGCTGCGCGACACCAACCGCAATTACGCCCGCACGCCGCTATTTACCGACGTGAATGCGGCCCTGATTCTGGCTGTGGCGCCGCTTGCCGGACTGGATCCCGGAAAGCCGATGGACTTCCGGATCTCAATCAGCCGCGCCCGCGGAGCCATCCTGTCTGTCATAACCCAAAAACAGGTGGCTTTACACTACACCCCGCCGAAGGAATTCTTCGAGTTCCCACCCAAGCCCCTGCCCGAGTGGATGCAGGCATGGAAGGGGCGCATGCTCGAATTCATTCTCATCGGCGTTTCATTGCTTCTGCTAACAGGGGTATTGCTCTGGCCCCGGGCGCTCTCCGTAAGACCGCGCGCCCTGTTTGCTTTCCGCATGGCCTTCCTGAGCTTCACGTTGATCTTCATCGGCTGGTACGCGCAGGGGCAGCTTTCCATTGTCCAGATCACCGGCGCAATTAAATCGGTAATGGCTGGCGGTGGACTCAATAGCTTTCTTTACGATCCGGTTGGCTTGCTAATGATCGCTTTTACCTTCATTACGCTGGTAGTCTGGGGACGCGCCACCTTCTGCGGCTGGCTCTGCCCCTTCGGTGCCTTGCAGGAGTTTGTTGGGCTTCTGGCCCGAGCAATCCGCTTGCCGCAACGCAAACTGCCCGTGCGCCTGTCCTCGCTTCTCGCACGCAGCCGCTATGTAATTCTCGCCATACTCGTGACAACTGCTGCCGTAGCTCCAAATGCGGCAGTGAAAATGGTGGAAATTGAACCGTTCAAGACCGCAATCACGGTCAGCTTCAACAGAGAACTGCCTTACCTGATATGGGCAATCGGATTGCTGCTGGCTGGCGCGTTCGTCTACAAATTTTTCTGCCGCTTCGTCTGTCCGCTGGGAGCAGCACTGACCCTCGGGGGGAAGCTGCGGCGCTGGAAGTGGCTGCCGCGCATTGAAGCCTGCGGCCAGCCATGTCAGCGCTGTCGCGCTGTCTGTCTGTACGATGCGATCGAACCTGCGGGTGCAATCGACTATGACGAATGCTTCCAATGCCTCGATTGCGTCGGCATTTACCACGATCAGGCACGCTGCGTGCCGAAACTTCTGGCCCGCAAGGGAAAAACAATCACGATCCGCCCAAGCAAGGTACCGCGTTAGAACTTTTGCTGGAGTGTATGGGAGACCAAAGGATAGTTGGTTTTAAGAAGTGCTCTACAAAATGAAAGTGACTTACAAGCCGAAGCTTGTAAGTCACTATTGTTACTGGTGGCCAGGGACAGAATCGAACTGTCGACACACGGATTTTCAGAACAGGACAAAGTCATATTGCCCTCTGGCTACCTCCAAGAAACGTAACAAATTTCCCCCTTTTTCCGGTCGTACTGCCCTGCTCACCGAACCTGCTACCGAACCAAAGCGGGCTATGCGGGGTCGGGCAGGTGAAATAGCGAACAAGCTCAACCCAGTGCGTATGCTGCCCGCCGAACCTTACCGACCTCGGTATGACAGTGGCCGAACCTTGGCCGAACTCAGTTACGTGTGCAACGCTGCATACTCTCTT
>Ga0194060_10004095_pt1 | contig 10153 bp, 9 predicted proteins | sample SepL225m_MetaG_FD_163427 | JGI IMG/M metagenome (GOLD analysis project Ga0194060, IMG submission 163427) | Anoxic zone freshwater microbial communities from boreal shield lake in IISD Experimental Lakes Area, Ontario, Canada - Sep2016-L222-5m | ecosystem: Environmental > Aquatic > Freshwater >... | reverse complement strand
TGGATATAGCTTGTTGCGGTGAGTTCTTGCCCGGCAGCCATTCTGTCTAACCCGATTAGTCCGTATCCCCAAAAGCCTGCTATGCCTTGTCGCCGGCAAATAAGCCCACGCTGAAAATCAAGATTGAAATGACAAACGATCCTATCAGCCCGACTATGACGACTTCTTGATAGAGCGTCAGCACGAGCCAAAGCAAAAAAATTGCCAGGAAAAGCTTCGCCGCTTCAGCCTTGAAAGCGACGAGGAGGACCTCCCCCGCGGATCTAACTTTGTTTCTTGCGGTCAGCAGCACAAACACCAGTCCGGCGACAATGCTGATCAGACCGCCCAAGACCGCCGAAATCGCGCCATGTACGCCCGCAATCCAGACGGCAATCAACGCGGCGATTGTAGTGGCCAGTACTTGCAACCCGATTACCGGGCGGAACTTTCGCCACACTCGCCGCTATCCTCGCTGCAAAACTGGGAAATTATAGCGACTTTAGCTGGGCACGGTCAATTCTGAATTCCGCGATTGAGCACGCAAAGCTTTGATCCACATCAATATGAGCATCCGAGATAAACGGTATTCAGCTAGGTCTGAATAGCGGACGATGCCGCGTCAGTCGGTTCGCCGGCGAAGCCCTTGCGAATAGAAATTGGGGCTGCGCCCGGATTTGCTTGATGGCTTGAAGAAAAGCCGCGATACTGTGGCATTTTTTCTTTGCCGAATTTCCAATCATTGAGGTAGTACCATGAATGCGTGGATAATGAGTGGGGTTTTTGCCCTGTTCTTTCTGCTGGCCTCAACCGGCCTGTTCTTCTTTGTGGTGACCAGAGGCGCGCTGGTCCTGCGCGGACTTGCGCCCGGCGCACTAAGTGAGAAGTCGCACGTGTATCCGATCTATTCGAACATGCGTCTGATCAAGCTGGTCGATTTTCAACCCGTCATCTCGGCCATACTGTTGTTTCAGTATCACCGCCTCGTCTCGAAGATTGTCGCAGGGCTCGAACAATCGAATCTAGCCAGCAAGAGGGTGCTGATTACCTCCTGCGCCTTCGGCAACGTCATCCCAAGAGTGGTGAAAGCCGCCGTGGAAGCTGGTGCCGAGCGGGTACTCATCGCCGATATCATCCACAATGAACTCGTCCACGCGAAGAGCAAACTCGGTCATTTTTCCGGGAAGGTAGACTTCATCGAAGACAACGCCACCTCGATGAACCAGAAAGAAGGCAGTGTGGCCGCAAACATCATATTTTTCCTGCTACATGAGTTGCCGCACCAACTGAAGGGGCGGGCACTCTCCGAGGCGGGACGTATGCTCGCCCCTGGTGGCAAGCTCTATCTTGCCGAATTCCATCGGCCTGAACTATGGGTGCTGCGCGCTCTGAGCTGGACCTATTTTAAAGTGTTTGAGCCGCTTGGACTTGCGCTCTGGGATACGCATGATCCGCTCGCCTGCCTGGAAAACATGGGTGGCTGGAAGTGTGAGCGCACCACGTATTTCTTCGGCAACTTTCAAGTCATCGTCGCAACTAAGCAATAATTTCCGCATGTCTTGCAGGAACGCGTCGTTCCAGATTGGGGATGAGGTGATCTTCCTTGAGCGGCTGCCGGCATAAGCAGTCGCTAGTGCGACGTTGGCTTCATCAGTCAAGTCTTTGTTTCAGCTCTTGAATTTCGACAGCAGATCGTCGAGGTGTTCGTTGCTTACGTAACTGATCATCAGCTTGCCCGCACCCTTCTTGCCGGGTTTTATTTCCACTTTGGTACCGAATTTTTCTGACAGCTCTTCTTCGAAGCGCAGAATATCGCGGCTAGTCTTTGGCTTGCCCGGCCCTTTCGGCTTCGGGTTGAGTATGTCCTGAACCGCTTTCTCGGTTTCGCGGACCGACAAGCCGCGCTCGGCGACCCGCTTCGCCACATCCTCTTGGCGCCGGCCGTCCAACCCGAGCAGTGCGCGCGCATGGCCCATGTCGATTTTGCCGTCGTAGAGCAGCGCCTGCACCGACTTTGACAGGTTCAGCAAGCGAAGCAAGTTGGTGGTCGCGGCGCGCGAGCGGCCCACGGCCTCGGCCGCCTCCAGGTGCGTCATCTTGAATTCGTTGATAAGGCGATGGATGCCGGTAGCCTCTTCCAACGGGTTCAGGTTCTCCCGTTGAATATTCTCGATCAAGGCCATCGCCAGCGCCGCCGAATCCGGAACCTCGCGAATCACCACCGGCACTTCGCGCAGGCCCGCCAATTTCGCCGCGCGCCAGCGCCTCTCGCCAGCGATGATCTCGTAGCGGCCCTTCCCCACGGTGCGCGCCAAGATCGGCTGCATCACGCCTTGGGATTTGAGCGAGCGTGCCAGCTCTTCCAAAGACCCCTGGTCCATGCGCGTGCGCGGCTGGTATTTCCCCGTCTGGAGCTCTTCGAGCTTCACCGTCTTCAGAATTTCGCTGCCTGCCCCTTCGTCCTTGGCCAATAGTGCGTCCAGACCGCGTCCCAATCCTTTCATCTATTTATCCTCGTCTAGGAGCCTGTCGGACTTAGCCATATTGCGCTCGCCACAAGGCGTTAGATTGCATTTCAAATTGTCCAGGAGGCGGTTTGCAGCCCCTAAATGCGCGCTACGGGATACCACTCTGCGATAAATACCTAAGTCCGACAGGCTGCTAGACCAGGGCGATTGCCGTGCGCGACAGCAATTCGTGCACCAATGCCAAATAGGCCTGGGAACCTTTGCACTCCTTGTCCAGGCTCACCGCGGGTGCGCCGAAACTCGGCGCTTCGGCCAGGCGCACGTTGCGCGGAATAATGGTGATGTATAGCTTCTCGCCGAAATGCTGCTGCAACTGGGCTGAGACCTGCTGTGCGAGCGAGTTACGCGGGTCGTACATGGTGCGCAGCAAACCTTCGATCTCGAGCCGCGGATTGAGGTGCTTGCGCACCTTGCGTATGGTCTCTACCAGGTCGCTCAAGCCTTCCAGTGCATAATACTCGCATTGCATCGGGATCATCACCGCATCGGCCGCGACCAAGCCATTGAGGGTGAGCAGGTTGAGCGCGGGCGGGCAGTCAAGCAGGATGAAATCGTATTCTGCCACGATCGTCGCCAACGCCGACTTGAGCCGCGTTTCGCGGTTCTCCAGATTCACCATTTCGACCTCGGCGCCGGCGAGTTCACGATTCGCCGGCACCAGGTCGTAGCCGCCGCTTTCCGATGCTTGCCGCACCGACTGCACGGTCGTCAGTCCGAGCAGCACCTGATATACGGAATTCTGGAGATTGCGCTTGTCGATGCCGCTGCCCATGGTGGCGTTGCCCTGCGGGTCCAAGTCGATCAGGAGTACGCGCTTGCCGGCACCAGCAAGTCCGGCGGCAAGATTGACGGTAGTAGTGGTCTTGCCCACTCCGCCCTTCTGATTCGCTACGGCGAGGATACGCGGCGTCATCGAATATGCGCCGAACGCGAAATACCGCTCAGGCAGTCACTGAAGCGCGAGCCCGAGGCAAAACGCGATGCGCGTGCACACAGCGCAGCGTAGCTCGCCGTATGGTGGCTTTGCATCAGTCCGCCCTTTCGTCTAGCCCGATCAGTACCAGATGCCTCGCGCCCTCGAGACCGGGGACCGCAAGCGGCAGCACCTGCCTCAGTTTGCAGTCTGGCGGCAGCTTTTCTATTTCCTCATAGGGATGTATGCCTTTCATAGCGGCGAAGGTCCCGCCCCGCGCCAGCAGGTGCCGGGTGATGCGTACGAACTCACCCATATCGGAAAAGGCGCGTGAAATGATCACGTCGAACCGATTCTGCGTGTGCCAGGACTCGACGCGCTCGCCGCATACCTCGGCATTGTTAAGCTTCAATTCCATCACCGCCTGATTCAAAAATGCGAGCTTCTTGTGATTGCTGTCGAGCAGAGTCACATGCATATCCGGGTAGGCAAGCGCGAGCGGAATGCCTGGCAGGCCGGCGCCGCTGCCCACATCCAGCAGATGCTTGGCGTGCAGGTGCGGCGCCACGGCAAGGCTGTCGAGCAAGTGATGGCTCACCATCTTTTCGGGCTCGCGTATCGCGGTGAGGCTGTACACCCGGTTCCATTTTTCGATGAGTGCAACGTAATCGAGCAGCCGCTGCAGCGTCTCAGGGTCCGATTTCAATCCCAGCGCGATAAAACCGCGCTTCAGCTGATCGACCGTACTCATGCTGCGGGTCGTTCCTTGCAGGAATCGTCCGAGAGACCATCGGCGTTATTCTCGTGGCAACCGTTCGACCGGGACGCGCGCGGGGACCTGCCGGTAGTTGCGAAACCCCGCTTCAAATGCACCAAGAGCAAGGAAATGGCGGCAGGTGTCACACCCGAAATGCGCGATGCCTGGCCTATGGTTTCGGGTTTGTGCTGATTCAGCTTTTGTTGCCCTTCCTTGGACAAGCCGCGCACTGCGCGGTAATCGAGATCACCGGGCAATGCGGTAGTTTCGTATTGCTCACGGCGCAGCACTTCGTCGTGCTGGCGGGCGATATAGCCGTCATACTTGATCTGTATCTCGACTTGCTCGGCCACCACCGGATCGACTCTGGCGTCGCCGGCGCCCGGCAGGGACATGAGGCTTGCGTAGCTTACATCGGGGCGGCGGAGTAAATCGGTAAGCGCATACTCCCTCTCTATGCACTTGCCTAAAACCCTTTCAGCGTCGTACTGGGGTAAGAGCCTGGGATTGATCCATGTCGATTTGAGGCGCTCGAGCTCCCTCGCAACGGCATCGCGCTTGCGTTCGAAAGCGTCCCAACGCTGGTTATCGACCAGGCCCAGGCGGCGCCCAATTTCAGTCAAGCGCATGTCCGCATTGTCCTCGCGCAGCATCAGGCGATACTCGGCGCGGCTGGTAAACATGCGATAGGGCTCGGACACGCCGCGGGTGATGAGATCATCCACCAGCACGCCGATATAAGCCTGGTCGCGACGCGGGCACCACGGATCGCGTCCCTGCGTCTGTAGGGCTGCATTGACGCCCGCGAGCAAGCCCTGGGCAGCAGCCTCTTCATAACCTGTGGTACCGTTTATCTGGCCCGCGAAAAAAAGTCCAGCAATCGATTTCGTTTCCAGCGTGTCCCTGAGACCGCGCGGATCGAAGTAGTCGTATTCGATGGCATAGCCTGGGCGCAGAATATGCGCCCGCTCGAGGCCCCTGATCGAGCGCACCAGTTCGATTTGAACATCGAAGGGCAAGCTGGTCGAGATGCCGTTGGGATAAAACTCGTGGGTTGCAAGGCCCTCGGGTTCGAGAAATACTTGATGACTAGCCCTGTCCGCAAAGCGGTGGATCTTGTCTTCGATAGAAGGACAATAGCGCGGGCCCACGCCTTCGATCATGCCGGTGTACATCGGCGATCGGTCCAGCCCACCGCGGATGATCTCGTGAGTGCGGGCATTGGTATGGGTAATCCAGCATGGCAGCTGGCGGGGATGCAGCTCACGCCGACCCATGTAGGAGAACACCGGTGCCGGGTCGTCGCCAGGCTGCTCCCGCATCGACGAAAAATCGATCGAGCGGCCGTCGATGCGCGGTGGAGTGCCGGTTTTCAATCGGCCGACCGGAAGCTTCAATTCGCGCAGCCGCGCAGCCAGGCTGATCGAAGGCGGGTCGCCCGCCCTGCCCGCCTCATAATTGAACATGCCAACATGTATCAGTCCGGATAGAAAAGTGCCGGTGGTCAGGACCACGGCGCGTCCGCCGAAACGGATGCCCAACTGCGTCACCACGCCGCAGACACGGTCGCCTTTCAGTATCAGGTCATCAACAGCCTGCTGGAATAATGTGAGATTCGGCTGATTTTCTAGGCGTGAACGAATCGCCTGCTTGTACAACAGCCGGTCGGCCTGGGCGCGGGTAGCACGCACCGCCGCGCCTTTGCTCGAATTGAGAATGCGGAATTGGATGCCGGCCTCGTCCGTGGCGATTGCCATAGCCCCGCCCAGCGCATCGACTTCCTTGACCAAGTGGCCTTTGCCGATACCGCCGATCGAAGGGTTGCAGGACATTTGTCCCAATGTTTCGATATTGTGCGTGAGCAGCAGCGTCTTGCTACCTGCCCGGGCAGCGGCGAGTGCGGCCTCGGTCCCGGCGTGCCCACCGCCAACCACGATGACGTCGAATTCTGAGGGAAAATGCATGCGTATGCGGCCGAGTCAAAGAGGCGCGATTTTACGCTCATTTCCCTCAAACCGTAACTTGTTGTTCCACGTGGAACAATCAGCCGACTTTACCCGAGGTGAAGCCGAGATAGCTTTCGATGACGCGCGGATTGGAAGAAAGTTGGGCGCTTGGCCCTTCTAGGACAATGTCGCCAGTTTCCAGCACATAGCCGTAATCGGACACCTGAAGTGCGGCGCGGGCGTTTTGTTCGACGAGCAGGATGGACACGCCAGCTTCGCGCAAACCGGCGATGACGTGGAAAATATCGCGCACAATCAACGGTGCCAGGCCCAGGCTCGGTTCATCCAACATTAGCAGCCGCGGGCGACTCATCAGGGCCCGGCCCAGCGCCAGCATTTGGCGCTCACCGCCGGAAAGCGTCCCAGCCAGCTGCCGTCGACGTTCGCTCAAGCGCGGAAACAAGCGGTATACCTTTTCGAAATCAGCTTCGATAGACTTGTCACGCTTGCGATAACGGCAAAAGGCGCCGAGCACCAAATTGTCCTCCACTGTCATCGCGGCAAACAATTCGCGTCGCTCGGGGACCAAGCACAGTCCGCGACTCACGCGCTGCTCCGGCTCGATGCGAGTGATCTCTTGTCCCAGATAACTGACGCTGCCGCGCGCTGTCAACATACCCATGAGCGCCGCCAACAGAGTGGTCTTGCCCGCGCCATTGGGTCCGATCACCGTGACTATCCTGCCCTCTTCCACGCGCAACCCGACCTGGTGAACTGCTTCTACCTTGCCGTAGGCCACACTCAGGCCGTGCACCTCCAAGAGGGCATTCATTTGATGCTGCCAAGATACGCTTCGAGCACAGCCGGGTTCCCCTGGATCTCCTGCGGCAGGCCTTCGGCCAATTTTTCACCGAAGTCCATCACCACCAGCCGGTCGACCAGCTTCATCACGAAATCCATGTCGTGTTCGACCAAAAGGATACTCATGCCTTCGGATTTGAGTTTTTGCAAAAGATCGGAAAGAGCGCGCTTTTCCTGGTAACGCAGCCCGGCCGCGGGCTCATCGAGCAGAAGCAACACCGGGTCCGCGCAAAGCGCCCGCGCAATCTCCAGTATGCGCTGCTGGCCCAGCGCCAGGTTACCGGCTTGCTCATGAAGGCTGGCCCCAAGTCCCACGCGCTCCAGCTGGTACGCGGCTTCGGCGAGCAGCGTCGCCTCCTCCGCTCGCTCCAGGTGTAATGCGGCGCTGACCACGCCTTTATTCCCGCGCTGATGCGCACCGATGGCGACATTCTCCAACACGCTCATGGTCGGCAACAGATGCACCTGCTGAAAAGTTCGCGCCACGCCGCGCATGACGATGACGCGCGAAGTCAGGGTATCTATGCGCTCGCCACGGAAATGCACCTCGCCACCAGTGGCTGGCAGCACCCCGGTAACCAGATTGAACACAGTGCTCTTGCCGGCGCCGTTCGGGCCAATCAGCCCCAGAATCTCTCCGCTGCTCATGCAAAAGGACAGGTCGCTTACCGCCACCAAACCGCCAAACGCCTTGCGGGTGGCCTTCAGTTCCAGCAAGTCTTCGCCAGCAGCCGGTCGCGCACGCGTTGGCAATGTCTGCGTTGCTGGCGACAGCGCCTTGTTCGGTCCAGGGAAATAGCGAACCGCAAGTGGCATGATCCCTTCGCGCGCGCGCTGTAGCAGCAACACCAGCAGTACGCCAAAGACTATCATTTCGAAGTTGCCGCTCTGGCCCAGCAATTTTGGCAGCAGATCCTGCAGCCATTGCTTAAGTATGGTGAGTATTCCCGCCCCTATTACCGCCCCCCAGACCGAGGCTGCGCCGCCGACCACGGCCATAAACAAATACTCGATACCGGCGTTGATCGAGAAGGGCGTTGGATTCACGAACCGCAGCAGGTGCGCGTAGAGCCAGCCGGACAGACTGGCAAGCAGCGCCGCATACACGAAGATGATGATTTTCATCCGGGCGGTATCCACGCCAAAACTTTCGGCCATCAGCCCACCTCCTTTCAGGGCGCGAATGGCCCGGCCGGAGCGCGAATCAAGCAGATTATGCATGGACAGCAATGCGAGCAGCGCTAGGGTCCAGATGAGGTAATGGAACTTGCGGCCGGAGTCCAATATCACGCCCAAGAAATTGATCGCGGGCAAACTGGAGATGCCGGTATGGCCACCGAGAAATTCCATATTACCGAACAGAAAGTACAAGCTGATGCCCCAAGCGATCGTTCCCAGCGGTAGATAGTGCCCCGAGAGGCGCAAGCTAATGAAGCCTAGGAAGATCGATATAACGAAAGTGAGCGCTAACCCACCCAATAAGGTTAGCCAAGGTGACACACCAAAGGCTGTGGTCAGATAGGCTGTTGTATAGGCACCCAAGCCGACGAAGGCCGCCTGCCCAAAGGAAGTCAAGCCGCCTACACCAGTAAGCAGGACTAGACCCAAGGCCACGATGCTGTAGAGCCCAATGTAATTGAGCAGCGTAACCTGGAACTCTGGCAACACCAGTGGCGCCACCGACATGAATGCGAGAAACGCGCCGAGGACTAGACGCGCTCTGGTCATTCCTCTTCTTCCTCGATGTGGCGCGTGGTAAGCGAGCGCCAGACCAGCACGGGAATGATCAGGGTGAAGACGATTACCTCCTTGTAGGCGCTGGCCCAGAACGATGAATAGGCTTCGAGCATTCCCACAAGCAAAGCGCCAGCCGCCGCGACGGGGTAGCTCACCAAACCACCCATGATGGCGCCGACGAATCCTTTTAATCCGACCAGAAAACCAGAATCGTAGTAAATGGTGGTGATCGGTGCAACCAAGATACCGGAAAGAGCACCGATCAGCGCCACCAGCGTAAAACTCAACTTACCGGCCATCGCCGGGGATACGCCGACCAACCTCGCCCCGGTACGATTAATTGCGGTAGCTCGCAGCGCCTTACCGTAAATCGTACGTTCGAAGAAGAGATACAGCGCCACGATCAGCCCCAGGCTTGCGCCCAGCACCCACAGACTTTGTCCGGAAATGTTGAGTACGCCCAGCCTGAACTGCGCGTCGGAGAATGGCGGAGTGCGCGAACCCTCCGCGCCAAAAAATACCAGTCCCAGCCCGGTCATGGCAAAGTGGACAGCGACTGAAATGATCAGCAAGACCAGCACCGACGCATTGGCAAGCGGTTGGTATGCCAGACGGTAGACCATCGGCCCGAGCGGAACTACTAGGGCAAGAGCCAGCAATACTTGCAATGTGAGTGCTGGCTTCTGCGGTGCGGCCCACCAGGTAAGCCACAGCAGCCCAGCTGGCGCCAACAGGTACTTAAGGACGATGATCGGAATCCGGCGCACCGCACCTAGACGCAGCGCCTGAATCAACTCCACCAGCGCGACAGCCAGCCCTGCCCCCAGCAGCAGCCAGGCGGTCCCCGGCAGGCGACCCAGTTGCAGGCTGGCGAGTGTGAGCGCACCGTAGGTGACAAATTCACCCTGCGGGATGAATATCACCCTGGTTACCGCAAACACCAACACCAGAGCCAACGCTAGAAGGGCATAAATCGCGCCATTCGTTAGGCCATCTTGGATGAGAAAAAGGGCGATTTCGGCGTTCACATATTCCCGCTAATCAGGGTTGCGCAAGCTGTCAGCCCCGACTAAGGGGCCCTGACTTTGCATCGCTTCGCCACAGCATGCATCGCCACCGCTGCACATGCTCTTTTCGATTGATCCCTCAACAGCCCGCAGTCTACCCGCTTGCGGCCCAATCCGCAGTAGAGCCCTTGCGCTGGCGACGTGTCGCGATCACGAGCCCCAGTAGAGGCAATGCCTGGATGCTGTACCCCTCCTTGTCTAGCTTCGAAATGCGGGCTTACATTCCAAGGACATGGTTCTTGATAGCGGCATTCACGCGCCCCTTTTCAGACTGGCTGCCGACAGCGACATCGACAATCTCAAACTTGGACTATTTCCTTTGCGTTATCAGCCCGGCACGGTCAAGGCTCTCTTTCCCCCGGGCC
>Ga0194060_10004093_pt1 | contig 10158 bp, 10 predicted proteins | sample SepL225m_MetaG_FD_163427 | JGI IMG/M metagenome (GOLD analysis project Ga0194060, IMG submission 163427) | Anoxic zone freshwater microbial communities from boreal shield lake in IISD Experimental Lakes Area, Ontario, Canada - Sep2016-L222-5m | ecosystem: Environmental > Aquatic > Freshwater >... | reverse complement strand
AACTCGGCGACCCCATGCACTGGCGTTCTTTTATTGTATCAGTGGCCATCACACTTGGTTTCCTATGGCTGGGTGTATACTATTTCCGGAAGATGGAGAAGAGTTTCGCGGATAATATATAAAGAAAGGTTTAGTCGTTTAGTTGTTTAGGAGTTTAGTTGTTCCTTCAATTCGGAGTTTCTTTTTCGTCCCGACGGCGTCTTCAATTCCTGCCCTTTTTTGCATAAACTTATACCTCGTGGTAGACGTCTCTAAACCAACTTTAAACCTTAGACCTAAAACTTTAAACCCTACCCCCTACCCTTAAACGACTTAAACCCTTAAACGTTTTAAACGTTATCGTTCCTTCACCCTAAACCATCGCCCCGCCCCATGCCCCCCATCATCCAGGTATCCAATCTCTCCAAATCTTACAGCATTACGCATGAAGGCAGGGAGCGGTATACATCCTTACGAGATGTGATAGCAAGGAATACCAAAAAGATCTTTTCATTTCCTAAGTCTATGACCGCAACATCAGCTAACAAAGAAGAATTTTGGGCATTAAAGGATGTAAGTTTTGATATAGAGCAGGGCGATAGGGTAGGCATTATTGGCCGCAATGGAGCCGGTAAAAGCACCCTCTTAAAGATCTTATCACGCATTACCGAACCTACTACGGGTAGCATCAAAATAAAGGGCAGGGTAGCATCCTTACTTGAAGTGGGTACAGGCTTTCATCCCGAACTTACCGGCCGCGAGAATATCTACCTAAATGGTGCCATCTTGGGTATGAGCCGTGCCGAAATAAAAAAACATTTTGATGCCATTGTTGATTTTGCAGAAACCGAAAAATTTCTGGATACTCCGGTAAAAAGGTATAGCAGTGGTATGTATGTGCGGCTGGCTTTTGCTGTGGCAGCCCATTTGGAGCCGGAGATATTGGTTGTTGATGAAGTGCTTGCAGTAGGGGATGCCCAGTTTCAAAAAAAATGCTTGGGGAAAATGGAGGATGTGAGTAAGAATGAGGGGAGGACGGTGTTGTTTGTGAGTCATAATATGGGTGTGGTAACCCAATTATGCCAAAATGCACTATTGCTTAGAAACGGAGAGATTTCCTGTCAGGGCTCCGTTAATATGGTTATAGATCAATATATCAATACACAAAAACTAAATGAGATTGAATATAATGTTAATTCAAAAGTTGCTGATGGTAAGCCTAATCATTTTGTAAATATATTTAGTACTAATTCGAAAGGAGAGAAGTCAACTGATTTTACTTTTACTGAGTCTATAGTATTGCATTTTTCTTTCCAAATTAAGAGTAAGGATAGCAACCTTCAGATTGGAATTGGTTTGAATGATAAATATCAGAACAGGGTTTTTACAATCATCAAACCCATAACATATTTTTATTCTACTGGTGAAGATATTTTCTTTGGAAGCGTTGAGCTGCCTTCTGGCTTGATTGCGCCAAATCATTATTCTTATGCATTTGCGATATGGACCAAAAGTGGTAAAGTGAGTGATAAAATAGAAAATATTTGCCCAATAACTATATATGATAATGGTACAGAACTAGCATTATATGAGGGGGGGGATAATGGGAGTGTCATTATTAACCCAATATGGAATAATAAATAAATTTATTTTAAAGGGATGACTTCATATTTTACAAAGGTGTTGGCTAAAATGTACAGATTGTTCATGAATGCGAATGAAAAAGTTTGCGAAGAGAATAGAGTGTTACAGCTTGATAGGATTTGTCAGAGAGATTTGAGTAGTAATATTGGAAAAGATGCTGACATACAAAATGCAACCGGCAATAAGGGTAATATAACTATAGGATCCAATACCTGGATTAGAGGGCATTTACTTGTTTATAACCATGGAGGAAATATTGAAATTGGAAATGATAGTTTTGTGGGCCCTGGTTGTAAAATATGGTCCGCAAAACAAATAAAGATTGGGAATAGGGTGTTAATTTCTCATAATGTTAACATTCATGACAATATATCGCATCCGCTAAATTCTATGGATAGGCGTAAAGATTTTCTTCACATTCTTAAATCTGGATCGCTACAATCTGAGCTTGATTTGGCAGAAAAAGAAATATGTATTGGAGATGATGTATGGATAGGATTCAATGCAACTATACTGAAAGGAGTTACTATCGGCAAAGGTGCAATCATTGGAGCGTGTGCTTTAATTACTAAAGATGTTCCTCCTTATGCAGTTGTGATTAATGAAAGCAGTCAGAAAATTATAAAATTTGTCAGTTAATAATTAAAAATCTAATTAATGATTAAACGGTTTCTAAATTTTCTCCGCAGAAAAAATAAGCAAATAGAATTTATAGAAAGTGTATGTAAAAGGATTGATAGCGGAATGAAAAGCCCAAAAGTTAATCTTGGTCAAATTCAATCGGTACTGAACAATCAAAAAAAATACATTGAGAATTTGCACGAAGTTGAATTCCAAGTTTTTTCACAATGGGGGGATGATGGAATTATTCAATACCTAATTAATCATATAGAAATACCAAACAAAACTTTCATTGAATTTGGGGTTGAAAATTATATAGAATCAAATACAAGGTTCCTGCTCATCAATAATAACTGGAAGGGTTACGTATTGGATGGTTCTTCAACCAATATTGACTACATAAAAAATGATGCAGATGTATCCTGGGCCTATGAGTTATATGCGGAATGTGCTTTCATTGACCGGGAAAATATAAATACCCTGATCAGAAGAGCACCATTTGATAAAGAGATAGGATTGCTGAGTGTGGATATTGACGGAAATGATTACTGGGTATGGCAGGCGATCGATTGTATATCTCCGGTTATAGTTATTGTAGAATACAACAGTCTTTTAGGAAAAAATACGCAGTGGACTATTCCTTATGATCCTGCCTTTGTGAGAAAGGAAAAACATTCTACAGGTTTGTATTACGGGGCCTCCCTAGGCGCCCTAGTAGAACTAGGTAAGGAGAAAGGGTACAATTTTATCGGGTGCAATAGCAAGGGGAATAACGCTTATTTTATACGTAAAGACAAGAGTGGAATATTTGAGTCAAGGACCACTGAACAAGGGTATGTGCTTTCCACTTTCCGTGAAGCCCATGTAAACGGAAGATGGATCTCCGGGGCAGAAAGGATAAGGCAGATCAGCGAAATGGATATATATGACTTTGTTACAGGGGAAACAAAAAAAATCAGTCCTGATGATATTGAATATTGATTGCCAGTGAAAAAAATTATTATAACCGGATCAGAAGGGTTCATAGGAAAGCATCTTGTAGCTTACTTCAGTTCTTTGGACTTTAAAGTATACGGATGCGATATACTTGAGCCATCCGCCAATGTTGGATATACCTATTTTAAAATATCGATTTCATCACCTCAGTGGGATGAAATATTTTCCGCTGTTCAGTTTGATTATTGCATAAATGCGTCAGGTAGTGGTAATGTTTCATTTTCGGTAACAGACCCACTGGCTGATTTTCAATTAAATACGCTTGATACTTTCCGTATCCTTGATGCCATCAGGAAGTATTCCGGGGAATGCCGGTACCTGCATATCTCAAGCGCGGCTGTTTATGGCAATCCGGAATTTCTGCCGGTTACTGAGACTGTTGAATGCAAACCCTTATCCCCATACGGTTGGCACAAACTGATGGCAGAAGAAGTTTGTAAAGAATTTCATTCGTTGTATGGGTTGCAGTTGGCAATTGTACGTCCTTTTTCTGTATATGGCCCCGGACTTCGAAAACAGTTATTTTGGGACGTATTTCAAAAGCACAAGGCAAACAAAAGTCAGGTTATGATGTGGGGTACCGGGAAAGAAAGCCGAGATTTTATCCATATTGATGACCTTGTACACAGTTTTCACCTTATTCTTGAAAATGGTGATATGAAAGTCGGTATATATAATGTGGCAAGCGGTTTAGAAACCAGCATTGAAGAAGTCCTTCAATTGTTCTTTAAATTACATGATGACAATTGCGAGGTGCAATTTAACCAACAAAACAGGTTGGAAGACCCGTTGAACTGGAAAGCGGATATTTCAAAGATCAGGAATCTTGATTTTGATCCTTCAATATCATTGCATATTGGCATGCAGCAGCTTGTTCAGTGGATGAAATCTTTAAGAGATTAACTAATAACCGAAGATGGAACTCACGTATTTAGTGGAAAATAAGCTAGGTGGGGTTACCTCTTTGAATTATAACCTTGCTTCGCATGCCCCTCCCTCTTTTAAACAATTTGTTATACATATTGGCCTTCAAGAGGAGACTATGGCAGTTTCCAATATTGCTTTCCCGGTTGATGAGGAACGTTTTTTCTATTACAGCAGGAATGATAATTATTACCAGGTTTTGAAGAGTATGTGGAAAATGATACCGGAAAAAAAGGGTGCGCTGGTATTGAACTATGAACCGGAGATGGCCATGCTGGACCATTATCCCGTACAACAAACCACTTACCAGCTGGTTCACGATGATTATAATTTTAAGCTGGCCCTGAAATATCATCATATAACGGATGTGTTTATTGTTCATAACGCAGAAATTTATGAACGACTGGTCAGTTCTTTACCTGAACGTAAGGGGGATATCTATTATTTACCGCATGGAGTGACCATTCCGGCAGTCTACCGGCAGCATGAACCGACCGCCCCGTTGAAACTGCTGTTCCTGGGCCGTATGACTGCTTCCAAAGGCATCTATGACCTGCCGGTGATAAGTGATCTGCTCCTTAAGAATAATGTGTCATTTGAATGGACATGCATCGGTAATGGCCCTGAATTGAATGAATTGAAATCAAAATGGGGAGAAACAACCTACCCTGTTTCATTCTGTTTGCCTGCTACAAATGATGAAGTGATCCGGATCTGCGCAATGCACGATGTATTTGTATTGCCCACTAAATTCGAAGGATCTCCGGTTTCTTTACTGGAAACAATGGCTTCAGGGTTGGTTCCGGTCATTACCCGTTTGCCGGGAAGTATTGCTGATATTGTTTCTGAAGATATTGGTTTTGCCATCCCGATGGATGGCAATGAGCAATTTGCAAATGCGATCACACTATTATTCAACAACAGGGAAAGATTGGCTGAGTTAAGCCATAATTCCCGGGAAAAAATTGTGAGCAATTTTGATATTAAGCAAACAGCCCTGGAATACCATGCTTTGTTTTCTCAATATGAGAAATTGCATAAAGAAAAAACACTTAAAAAAAATAAAGTGGGTTCTTTGCTAGATCAGACATATATTCCGGCTGGTCTTACAAGAATGGTTAGAAAAGCGATTCATTAAGTTGTTTTTATTGTTTAAAATGCAGGCAATGATATCCTGATAATATTTATTTAGAGAACTTAGTAATATGAACAACCCATTGGTTAGTGTTTTAATGACTGCTTATAACAGGGAAAAGTATATAGCAGAAGCTATCGAAAGTGTATTAGCATCTAATTATAATAATTTTGAGCTGATAATAACAGATGATTGCTCACATGACAAGACGGTAGATATAGCAATGTCTTATGCAACAAAAGACTCCAGAGTTAAAGTATATGTGAATGAAACAAATCTAGGTGATTATGCTAATAGAAATAGGGCAGCCTCATACGCAACAGGCAAATATATTAGGTATTTAGATTCCGATGATTTTATTTACTACTATGGACTTGAAGTTATGGTTAAGTGTATGGAAAAGTTCCCTGATGCTGGTTTTGGTCTTCGTAATAATTCTGATAAACGAATTCTTCCAGTTTGCTTGACACCAAGGGAAGCTTATCTTGAGCATTTTTTTGAATATGGTCATTTTGACAGACCTCCTGTTGCTGCAATTATTCGAAGAGATGTATTTAATGCTGTAGGAGGTTTTTCAGGTAAAAGAATGATTGGTGATTATGAGTTTTGGTTTAAAATAGGCCGCTCTTATAAAATGGTAATTTTACCTGATGATCTTTATTGGTATCGCACTCATGATCAACAGGAACTTAGTTCTTCTTATGCAAAAAAAAATTATACAAAATTGCGTTCCAAGGTATTAAATGAAGCTTTAAGTAATCCCGATTGTCCATTAACTACTAAAGAGATTAAAAAGATAAGAGCAACTAACAAACTAAATAAAATCTTGTCTCATATTTTCAAATTTGTTGGAAAAATAAAGAGTATAATATTATGAGAATAAATTCCGGATTGGCTTTTAGCGGATATTTAGATAAATATTATAAGAAAAGGGCAGATTCTTTTTATAATTTTTTGGTATTAGAAATTATCCGATTTTCCAAACCAGGAAATATTCTGGATGTTGGTTCTGGGGGAGGGTTCTTTCTGGAACTTTGCAAAAAGTGGGGATTATCAGCTATGGGTATCGAAGGGTCAGAAGAAATGATTGAAAAAATGAATGCTAGGTACCCAGGTTTAAAAGTCATTCATCATTTATTAAGTGATCGATTTCCGATTGAAGATTGTAGTTTTCAAACAGTCATTTTTAATGAGGTTATTGAACACCTTGAACTAGAATTGCAGGTTCATTGCCTAAATGAAATATTTAGACTTTTGGTACCGGGGGGATGTATAATTGTACATTCACCTTCTAAGTATAATTTACTACAAAAAAAGGAAGACCCAACTCATATAAATTTACTTTCTCCTAAAGAATTGTCTATTCTATTGAAGAATGCGGGATTTGAAGGAATGTTAAATATTAATTCTCCATTGTACATTTTGGGTAAAAATCGAATTTCCAAAAAGATTATTGATTTTATATTTAATAAAACAAAAATCAGCAGACTAAGTTCAACAGCCAGTTTTATAGCATACAAAAAGTGATTATATGAATTCCATTCCTTTCAATATACCATACTTGCCTTCTGATAGTTCTAAGTATATAAATAAGGTTTTTGCTGCAAAAAAATTCTGTGGCGATGGACAACTGACCATGTTATGCAGCAGGCAGTTGGAAAACTTATATCATGCAAAAAAAGTATTGCTTACCACTTCATGCACCCATTCACTTGAAATGGCGGCCATCTTATGTGGGATACAAGAAGGGGATGAAGTGGTTATGTCTTCGTTCACTTTTGTATCTACAGCAAATGCTTTCATACTCCGAGGAGCAAAGATTGTTTTCGTAGATATTGACCCTGCCACTATGAATATCGATGAAAGTCTTATTGAAGCTGCAATTACGCAGAAAACAAAAGCAATTGTAGTTATGCATTATGGCGGTGTAGCATGTAATATGAATGCAATATCCCGGCTTGCAAATCAATTTAACCTGTTTGTGATTGAAGATGCGGCGCAGTGTATTGATGCTTACTATTTTGACAGGCCTTTAGGAAGCATAGGCGTATTTGGCACATTGAGTTTTCATGAAACCAAGAATATACATTGCGGTGAAGGCGGTGCACTGATAATTAATGATGATCAGTTTATTGAACGGGCAGAAATTATCAGGGAAAAGGGTACTGACAGGTCCAGGTTCTTGAGTGGAATGGTAGATAAATACAGCTGGGTAGATATAGGTTCTAGTTACCTACCAAGTGAATTGAATGCTGCTATATTATTACCGCAACTGGAATCATTCCATGAAGTCACTGAAAAGAGAGTTCTTCTCTGGAATTTGTACTTTTCTCTTTTATCTCCTTTATATGAGGAAAAATTAATCGTATTGCCATTTATCCCAGCCGGATGTCAACATAACGGGCACTTATTTTATATAAAATGTAAAGATGTGACAACCCGAACAAAGCTAATGGCTTATCTTAAAAAAAATAATGTACATGCGTATTTTCATTATGTTCCGCTTCATTCCTCATTGGCTGGCAAAAAATACACGGTATTTCATGGTGAAGATATTTATACTACTAGTGAAAGTGAGAGGATTTTGAGGTTACCGCTTTATTTCGGACTGACCGTTGAAGAGGTTCATACAGTTTGTGACCTTGTTTCTAAATTCTTTAACACACCACTCAAGAAGCTATGATCAACAGGGTCATTCGCAAGATAAAAGCCTTGGCTGGAATAAAACAGTCTCATATTGAATACTGGAGATCACGGGCAAGTAACTTAGGCGAACGTTCAGTGGTAAACATGGAGTATAACATCCCTGTGGAGGAGATAACAAATTACCAGGTAGAGCAAATTTTCCCGGTGCTGAAAAAACAGTTAAAAGGAGATGAGAAATTAATTCTTGATTACGGATGCGGCACTGGCAGATTTACACAACTCCTGGCAAAATCTATAAATGGTAAAGCAATAGGAGTGGATGTGGTTAAAATGCTGATCAATATTGCAAAAAGTAAAGACCGGTTAAATGAGTATTTGGTTCTTAAAAATTCGAAACTCCCTTTTAACAATAATAGTATTGATATTGTTTGGGTTTGCCTAGTTTTGGGCGGAATCCCTGAAAAGAGTATAAAAAATGTGATCCAGGAAATCAGCCGGGTTCTTGCTGACGAAGGCCTATTGATTGTCACGGAAAATACATCAAATAAATCCAACAATGATTATTGGGCCTTCAGAACGCCGGAAACTTATATTGATCTTCTCAGATTTGCAAATATGAAAATTGCAGGCAGTTATAAGGAGATAAATGAAGAAATTACCATATTTGCTGGAAGAAAAATGAAATTTATAAAAAGTTGAGGGTACTTCATTTTGTCGAAAGTTATTTGCAACCAACGGAAACCTTTGTTTATAATTTTATACAACAATCTGCCGTTGGGAATGAGACTTGCATAGTTGCTTTTAATATATTGAATTTGGATAGATTTCCCTTACCCGAAAAATGTAGTTTGCAGCAACTTCAGGGAAAGACTGCCGGCAAATTCGATTCCATCCTTGCAGGTGTTTCAAAATATTTCTTAAGGATACACAAGAGGAAATTGTGGATTGAAAAACTTCATTTTGTCATCCGTGATTTCAAGCCTGATGTAATTCATTGTCATTTTGGAACGATGGGCCTTAAGTATGTTGAATATTTAGAGACTTACCCTGGGCAGCCTCCTTTTATTACCAATTTTTACGGTTATGATGCAAGTGAACTACCCAAAAAATACAAATGGTATATGAGGGGGCTTGTAAAATTATGGTCGGAAACAGAGATGGTGCTTGTTGAAGGTCCCGCTATGGGGGAAAGGTTGATCCGGCTTGGGGCACCTGCAGAGAAAATCGAATTATCGCCTATAATAATTAATGTAGAAAAATATCCAGTCAGGGGAACATATAGCCGGTCGGGCAAACAACCTGTTCATTTTCTATTGATCGGAAGATTTATTGAAAAAAAGGGGTTTCACATTTTCCTTAAAGCGGTTGGAAAATTACTACATCTTCTTCCCCCGTTTAGCATAACATTTATTGGGAATGGACCAATGTTGGATGATTACAAGAAGATCATTAATGACCTTGGCTATACCGGTAATGTTACTTTTGCAGGAATGAAGAGTTTGAATGAGTGTATTAATTATATGGTCTCTGCCGACGTTTTGATTCATCCTTCGCTTACAGCTGCAAATGGAGATTCAGAAGGAGGGGCGCCAACAATACTTTTGGAGGCACAAGCTATTGGTATTCCCGTAATAAGCTCAACGCATGCCGATATACCTTATGTGATGGGATATGATCATTTTCTGGCCAAAGAGGGAGATGTCGATAGTTTGGCAAATTGTATTCTGTCATTCATTGAAGATGAACGGCTTGAAGAGAAAATAGAAAAGGGAAAGATGTCTGTTCGATCGAGACATGATATGAAAGTTAGCCAGCTCTACAGGCAACTGTTGGCAAAATTTGCTACTTCAACGACGACGTAAAAGGGAATTTACTTTTGTTAATATCACTATGCCTTCTTTCTCGTAGATAAATTGCTTTGTAAAGACGGATGGATAGTTTTCGATATTTACGACTGGACAATTTCCCATGCTGAAATGAAATGAGTATCTACTGATGGGATCACTCATAGAAACTATCGCAGGCAGAAAAGGATATTCCTAATATAAAGGAGATATCTCAGGTGCTAATAATGCAACATTCTGAGTATTCAAATTTCAAGTTGCATAAGGAAAGAGACTAGGCGGGGGCTCAAAAAAAACGGGCAGATATAAAATTCGTATCATTTATTTAGTATGATTTATATAAGGACATTATTTCAAAAATAATTTATA
>Ga0194060_10004092_pt1 | contig 10159 bp, 12 predicted proteins | sample SepL225m_MetaG_FD_163427 | JGI IMG/M metagenome (GOLD analysis project Ga0194060, IMG submission 163427) | Anoxic zone freshwater microbial communities from boreal shield lake in IISD Experimental Lakes Area, Ontario, Canada - Sep2016-L222-5m | ecosystem: Environmental > Aquatic > Freshwater >... | reverse complement strand
GAGTGTTTTCACGATTTGACAAGCTCGCCAGAAATTACATGAGCTTTATCCGCTTCGTTTCTGCACTTATTTGGCTACGATGAAATGTCAACAGAACCTAGGCACAAATACCTACTTCAATCTTAAACATTAATAAGTTTTCATCAAACCATCCAAGGTCAATTTACAGCTAGGCACAAATACTTGCATAAAAAAGATGACTTCGGGCTGTTGAGATTCAGCAATCTTTAACGCTAACTGCTCAGAGGCAGTTTCAAATTCTCGATTGCCCGCTTTTAATTCCGACTGACATTTTAAATAGGCGGAGATTTTATCGGCGGCTTTAATCAGTTCAAGATGGGCGGCTGGAATTTGGTCATGCTGAATCAGGGCGCGAAAATCCGTTTGTAGCTCTTCGGGCAATAATGCCAGTAACTCAAATTCGGCGCGTTGTTCAATCTGTTTATAGGCGGCGTTAATTTCGGGCGAGTGGTATTTAATCGGCGTGGGTAAATCGCCTGTTATCACTTCGGTAATGTCATGATACAAGGCAGCAGTGGCGACTGCATTGGCATCGATTGTGCCATTGTAATAACGGTTTTTGATTAACGCGAGGGTGTGGGCAATGACGGACACTTCCCAGCTATGCTCCATAACATTTTCTTCGTGGGCGTTGCGCTTCAATCCCCAGCGTTTAATCCAGCGTAATCTTGATAAATAGGCGTAAAAACTACTTGTTAGCGTGATGGGTTTCATGATTTTCTGTTATCTTGTTGGCTTATTGTTCATTTTACGCACTTTACAAATTATTATGCTTATTCAGTGGTATCCCGGTCACATGCACAAGGCGAGCAAAGAAGTTAAACTTCTGATGCCGCAGGTCGATTTAATTATTGAAGTTATCGATGCTCGCATTCCTTTTAGCAGCCAAAATCCAATGATTGCCGCGCTACGCGGCGATAAACCCACCATCAAAATTCTCAGTAAAAGTGATTTAGCTGATCCTGAGATGACACAACTCTGGCAAACTTATTTAGAGCAAGAACACGGTGTAAAAACTTTGGCTGTCACCAGCCAAAACCCCGAAAAAATTCGCCAACTGATTGATTTATGTCACAAGCTGTTTCCTGACAAAGCAGAAGATGGTAAGTTAATTAACGCGTTGATTATGGGTATTCCTAATGTCGGCAAATCGACTTTAATAAATATCCTTGCTAGTCGAACCATTGCAAAAACAGGCAATGAACCCGCCGTGACTAAAATGCAGCAACGCATCGATTTGGGCAATGGCATTATTTTGTTCGATATGCCAGGGTTGCTGTGGGGTAATGTGGAAAATCGTAACAGCGGTTATCGCTTAGCAACGACTGGCGCGATTCGAGACACGGCAATAGATCATGATGATATTGCATCTTTTGCCGCTGAGGTGCTGTTGCGCCAGTATCCCGATTTAATTAAAGCGCGTTTTCAATTAGAAACACTGCCCGAAAAAGAAGAAGAATTATTAAAAATAATCGGCACACAACGCGGTTGTTTGCGTTCAGGTGGACGCGTGGAAATGGATAAAGCGGCGAAAATTTTCTTGGCAGAATATCGTGCAGGAACAATAGGCAGAATTACGCTGGAAACACCCACGATGATGGAACAGGAATTGGTTGAGCTAGAAGTGACTCGTGCTGAAAAAGCCGCTAAAAAATTGGCTAGGAAGAAAAAATAGCGGTAATTTTCTCTACGCAGGTTGAACTTTATCACCGCGCCACGGTGCAACTTTAACTAACAGCAACATTCCTGGTAGAGTTAAAGCAAAACACAAAAAATAAAAATTCGCCCACCCTAAAGCGGGAATATGAAATAACGGCGTATCAAATAAACGAATATCGCCGCCTTCGACAAAATACCCTGCTAACGCATTAGCCAATGAACGGGGAGTGGCGGCAAAACTGGTGAATAATGCAAATTGTGTGGCTGCATAAGCGGGGTTAGTGGTGGTGGCAACATAAGCCACAAATGCCGCTGTGCCTAGCCCCATGCCAAAACTTTCAATAGCAATCACGAAGGCTAGACTGGCTAAGCTATGCGCTACGGTTGCCAGCCACGCGAAACCTAAAATAACCAGTGCTTGTAATACCCCAAACACCCACAAAGCACGATTAATACCGATATATACCATCCAAATACCGCCCAAAATACCACCAGCGATACTTGACCACAGCCCCGCATTTTTAGCCACTATACCAATTTCAGTTTTACTAAAACCTAAGTCTAAATAAAATGGCGTGAGTAAAGCACTCGCCATTGTATCGCCCAGTTTATAAAAAAAGATAAAGGCAAGAATGGTCAAGGCGGTAGCTAGCCCTTGGCGTTGAAAAAAATCACGAAACGGCTCAACAATAGCAGAACGTAAAGTTTTGGGTGCATTGGCAGAATAAATCGGCTCTTTTACCAATACGCTTAGCAAAATACCAGGAATCATGAACAGTGCAGTGATGGGATAAACCACCGACCAAGGCAAAAAATCTGCCAGTATTAACGATAATGAACCTGGAATTAAACTGGCTAATTTGTAGGCATTGACATGAATCACGCTACCCAAACCTTGTTCAGTTTCGTGCAATAACTCACGCCTAAAGGCATCGATAGCAATATCTTGAGTTGCCGATAAAAATGCTACCATTACCGCTAATACCACGATAATGCTTAAATCATCCTTGGGCGAAAAATAACCGAACACGGGTAAGATTGCCAATAAACCTAATTGGGTTAACAACATCCAAGTACGCCGCCGCCCTAAACTCAGCGTGTAACGATCACATAAAGGCGACCACAAAAACTTCCAAGTGTAGGGTAGTTGAATCAGCGTCAATAAGCCGATAGTTTTTAAATCCACCCCTGCTTCTCGAAACCAAGCGGCAAACAGATTAATCAGTATATATAATGGTAATCCTGAAGAAAATCCTGTCAATACACATAACAGTAGACGACGATTGGCAAAGGGTTCAAGAGCGGGGCTTATTTTCATTGATGATTTAGTATGGGTTGGGGTGAGCTATAATCCCCCCAACAGCTAGGCTTAACGGATAGTTTTTTGTTGGGGGGGGTGATTTTCTCACCCACGCTATTTACTTTGCAGCAGGCTTATCCAATAAGGTTTTGGCTGCGGCACTATCGGCTTGAACTTTTTCGCTCAGTGCTTTTAATTTCTCTTGTCGCTCATTGGCAGATTTAGCGATGCTGGCATTATCCTCATTGGCTTCTTTAATCACACAAGCATTATAAGTTCCGACTTTTTCTTGCCATTCGTTGATGGTTTTAACGCTTTTATTGTAGTTATCAACGGTAGTCTGATTAACCTTGGGGGCAGTAGGTTCAGCCCCACAACTACTAGGTGTCCAAACACCTTTACCAATAGTTCCTGCTGAACAAACAGAAGCCATAGTCGATAACATGATTACAGCAAAAAATGTACGTTGTCTCATTTTGTATTCCTTTAAGAATTTAGGTTGGATTTTAACGTGCGGTGTATAGCATTTTACTTAGGCTATCGATACTATGCTAGTGTCATTTTTTGAATTGCTAGAAACAACTCGCAGTACACAGGGTAAAATAGCCATTTTATCGGTTTCAACTATTGGAGTATGGTTCATTGAACAAAAAATTTTTTATAGGCTGTTTGTTGTTATTCATAGTGGTTGATTGTCAGGCAGGTATAGTGGCTCAACGCTGGTCAAAAATTACTCAGCCAACGCTAGGTGCGGCGCAAAGTATTGGTGGTTATAGCGCGGGTTGTTTAAAAGGCGCGGCAACCTTGCCAACTGACGGCACAGGTTATCAAGTCATGCGCTTGTCGCGTAAGCGATTTTATGGGCATCCTGATTTAATGCTGTTTATCGAAAATCTGGCTCAAAGCGTTTATACGCAACAGTTAGGCACGTTACTCATTGGTGATTTAGGACAACCACGCGGAGGTCCAACGGTTAGTGGACACCGTAGTCATCAAACAGGTTTGGATGTCGATATTTGGTTTTTGTTATCACCCGAAGCCAATAGTCGCCCGTTAACGGTTTCTGAACGCGAAAAATGGAGTGCATCTTCGGTATTACTGGGTAAATCCGATGACATAGATTTTAATCAATGGTCTTTAGCGAATGCCCAAGTATTAGAGCTTGCTGCGCGACTGCCAGAAGTTGACCGTATTTTTGTCAATGCCAGTGTCAAACGCCAGTTATGCAACAGTACCGCTAAGCGCGATTGGCTCAGAAAAATTCGTCCGTGGTGGAAACATGACGACCATTTTCATGTACGCTTAAAATGCCCGCCTGACAGTAAAGAATGCCAGAATCAAGACCCACTCCCGCAAGGTGATGGTTGTGACAAACTGGCGTGGTGGTTTACCGCCGAAGCTAAAATCCGACCACCTTTACCAATCACCGAATCTGTTGAACCTATTTTGCCTGTGTCGTGTGATGCGGTATTAAAAGAATAAATCCGTGTTCAATTTGCTAAAGGTTAACGTGATGCTGAAAATTATATTTTTTCTGATATTTTCTGTATTTGGGCAATCATTATTTGCTAAAACGATTTCAAAATCTGCGGTAATTCTTGAAAAAAGAACCCTCACTGCCAATCGTCAAATGGTTTTATGGATGGAAAATCCGACTAAAAATCCGCGTGCAGTGCCAGATGAAACATACACTTGTCCAGAATTTACTCGAGGTCATTATTATTCTGGCATTACTAACGTTTCCCTCATTGATACAAAAACAACGACTATTCTCAACACCTTAGAAATTCAATTAGATACTGACAACAAGATTGATTTGCCGTATTTGATTAAACGCGGGTTTTATTATGCGGTTCCAAAAATCAACAAAAACCAAGAAGGTAAACCGTTATTGCTGAATTTAAAAGATTACAATAATGACGGCAAAGCTCATGAATTTGCTTTGTTTGATGCGTGGGGCTGTATGGGTTTAGGAACGACTTTAATCGGTTACAGTGAAAAGCAAGATAAAATCATTCAGTATCAAATAGAGTTAAAAACGGGTAACGATACCTCCAAAGATTATTGGGTTGATTACCTTTTTCAACACTCGCCAGATAAACAGGGAATTTGGCAATATGAAATTGATTATCGCGGACGCGCTGGAACATTGGATAAATATGAAATCCGTTATGATAAAGAACACGAGTTATTTTACGGCACACTAATCAGTATTCCTGATACTGAATAAATTATCGATTTTACTTCATTCGGGTTTGCTGTTAAGCACTGTATTGTTGGGTTGCCAAAAAGCAGCAACCCAAGCATTACACTTAAGTTTATTTTGGATAGCCTTGTTGTGGGTATCCTTGTTGTTGCTGTGGATAGCCTTGTTGTGGGTATCCTTGTTGCTGTTGTGGATAGCCTTGTTGTGGGTATCCTTGTTGCTGTTGTGGATAGCCTTGTTGTGGGTATCCTTGTTGTTGCTGTTGTGGATAGCCTTGTTGTGGGTATCCTTGTTGTTGCTGTTGTGGATAGCTTTGTTGTGGGTATCCTTGTGGCTGTTGCTGCTGGTAGCCATAAGGTCTGGTTGGTGGCAACTTGCTACCCGTCACTACTTTTTTTGTATAGCCTTTTTGCTGCATACAGCTATCGATTTGATTCGGTGGAATCAAGGCTTTGGTGGCTACATTTTTGAGGATGCTCAAGGCATCATTGCCTGCTGGAGCTTCCTCGCCTGTGTTTGCTTGATCTTCGCAATCAGCTGTCGCGCTAGGATCAGCCAAATAGTTTTCACGATCAATCCATACCGTTCTTTGTTTAGGGGCTGCTTGGGCGGCTGTTAATCCTGCCGATGCCATAACGATTAATAGCACCCCCGCTGTTTTTAAATAGGGTATTACACGATTATTAGTACTTAGATTCATGATAAGTTCTCTCTATTGTTTCTTGGATTCAAGTTTAAAATTAAAACAGCATTTTCCAGTTGGAAACTGAACGATAACTGAATTTTACTATAAATCTACTGGTTGGATAGTTCAATCACGCTATATTAAAACCTGAGTTTTTATTTGTTTTCTAGTCCTTGATAGGCATTTTTACGCAATTTCGCGCCCTCTAATCGATCTTTAATTTGGTGAATTTTTCTCAATAAGGGTGCAGCTCCGCCGATAGCAACCGCATCTACTAGACAATACCAAGCGGCAACACCGCTAGGTGGATTACCTTGTGGTAGATTAAGAACAGGATCAATGGCTGCCCATTTCCAAGTACCAACTTCTGTACCGATGAGTTCTAGCCAAGTGGTGATAAAAAAAGCCGCTAAATACACCATCGGTGAACGACCTTTGAACAGATAAGCCAAAAATACGCAAAATAACAACGCCCCTACTGAATCACCTTGTTCGGCATAGCCACTAATCCCCCAGATTGACCATAAACCACAGACAATAACGACCAGTGTGGCAATAGCTCTAGCATGACGTAAAAATAATCCAGACCGTGCTAATGCGACAGCAGTTAAATAGACCATGCCATGACCAGGTGGCACATAAGCGGGAACGTTATGAAATCGATAGGTATAACCGCCCATAAATGGCGATGCAAAATGTTCACCTACAGTAGCGAACATGATGGCAATCACGACCTGCATACGGACTTCTTTATTTTCGCCATGTAACAAGCAAATTAAAAAAATCCAACCACAAGCACCTAGCGCGTACTGTTTTGCTTGGCTACCATTGGCATCACTGATTAAACAAACCGCTACGCAAAAAAAGGTGAACGCGGCAATAAAATAATCACGTTTTTTATGCGGATAAACGGTATTAGCGTGGGGAAAGTGGCGGAGCATCAATGACCTCTGTTTAAATAAATAGCCATACAATCATGGCGTAGCGAGTAAATTTACCTAATAAAATAATCAAGCAAGCGGACACGAAAGGCAGTCTTAACCAGCCACCTGCAAAGCAAAATACATCACCAATAATGGGTAGCCACGAAAAAAATAATACCCAGACACCACGTTTTTCGATGATGGCAAGTGCGCGTTGTTTTTTATCTGACAGTAATGTCGCCAGCGGAAATTTTTTTGCCGCCAGCATTCCTAAGCCCCATGTGGTTAGCGCACCCAGTGTATTGCCTATGGTAGCAACTATGAGCAGTGTTTGATTTGCATATAAACCGTTGGCTACCATGTAGGCTAATACGGCTTCAGAACCACCTGGAGCAATGGTTGAGGATATAAAGGCACTGGCAAACAAGCCCCATAATCCCATTAATGTATCGTGCATTTATTACTCTCAAAAAAAAACCTGCACCTTTTGAAGGCGCAGGTTTTTTTACGGTGGATTTAACTATTTACTCGGTAACACGTTAGTTTTTTTACTCAACACTAAAGCGATTAATCGAGACAGTAGTTTTGCAATTGTACTGATAAGCTGACCTAATAATTCAAAGCTGTAAGCAACCACTTCTGATACGCTCATGCCTTTAAATTTTCGCGCCAGAAATGGTGCAACAATTAAGCCTATTGCCAAACCGATAATACTCGTACCCGATAAAAAACTGTCATCTTGTGGTACTACTGGTGTAGCAGGTGTTGGCGCGATACCCGCTTTTTTATCTGCCGCTAACTGTTTTGCTACCACAGCTGCTTTAGCCGCAGCCACTTCATCTACTTTAGCTTGCGCTTCGGCTTTAATAGCTAATTCAGGTAGTGTAGCTTTATAGTCATCGGCAACAACAGGGGCGGTGACACCTGGAATACTCGGCAAATCACCATCGCCTTTACCAACTTTTAATTGCGCCTTCATGCCCTTTTCCATGTGCTGGGCAATATCGCAATGTACTAAATAGGTTTTATCACCTGGCGGTAGAATTAAGGTGCCTGATATTTTAGACGGCCCTGAAGCTTCTAAATGAAACATACCTTTAGGGTATAAATATTTAGGCAAACCGTGCATCATCCATTGATGACGAACGTGATCTTCATTGATAAAATGCACCGTCAATTTAGTACACGGTTTAAAATTAAACTCCTGTGTGTCAAACGCGTACATTCTGCCAGGGAATTTTTCAGCGTATTTATGACCTGCACGAACAGTAATTTCTTTGGTTTCGGAGATGCTATCGCAACCACCAGGTAGAGTGCTAGTATTTTGCCCCATTACCATACCACCCGCCATATCCATTAAATGCCCATCGCCATGATCCATGAGCATTCCATCGTGATCCTCATAAGCGACTTCTTCCGCCAGCAGTGGCGCAGAAAAAGCCACCAACAATACGCCTATCGATAATAATTTTACCATTACTTATTTTCCCCCACTTTAACTAACAAACATACGCGCTTTTCAACATTGACTCGCTGTTGTTAACTTTAATCTTTAATTTTAAAGATTATGTCATCAACTTTACGTTTAAAACCCGCACTTGATAAATACGCCGCATAAAGAGCAGCTAAGCCTAAAAATCCGTACAGCAGTAAACTACTTTTCTTGACTGCCTCACCTGTGCCTGCTTTGAAGCCCATGTGTACATCTAAGCGTTGACCTTGAACGCGGTTATCAGTGGCTTTTTCATCAGGAAGCAGGGTAATGTGAATTAAGTATTGACCCGCTTCTGGCACACCATTAGGTAGCTCTAAGTTAATTGTACCTTTTTTATGCTTGGCACTGGGTAGAAAAAATACCCGTGTTCCTTCAGGCTCTTTAGTCACTTCAAACTCAACAGCCATATCTCTGTAGCGCATATCCTGATAGTCAAACACTAATTGTGTTTTAGTATCTGTGCCAGGCAGTTTTCCACAAAATTCTTCAGCGGGATAAGCAGACGGCTGATAAGCGGTGTAATGAATCCAATGTGAAGGCTCTAATTCAAATTTACATTGATCGGTATCCGTACCTGCTGCGCCGCCATGCGCCCAAACTGTTGCCGTAAAAAGTGTGCCAAGTAGACCTAACAGACCTTTTTTTAATAATTGTGTCGTCTTCATAATGCCCTTCCTAATGTTTGATAAATTATTTTTATTATGAAAAAATCGGCAGCTCAGTGTAGCGTGAGCCTGCCGATAATAACTTTCATTTGCTACTTTGTGAAGCTATAGCAGTTGCCAACTCTAGCACATCAAAGTAGTCAAATAAAGCAATTGATAGAATGACTGTTTTATGTGTAAATTGCAATAATCTTATAGGCTATTACTATCCTGCCGTCCTTTTCGTAGCTCACGTTAAATTTCTACCCGTTAATAAAAATAACACACCAGTCATCGCCGTGTTCTATACTGCACCACATCTTCTTGGTTTCAAGTCTTGCAAGGTATGCTGTACATACTACTCCGATTTGATTCAAAAACCGTATAGTTGCCATTTCAGCACGGATAACATCCCTTCAAGGGATGTTATCCGTTACTGCAATAAATAGTGTACGTTTTCTAGCTAAGAAAGGAGTATTAAGCTCAATCAATTCGCTCCCACCTGTTTTTTTAACCAGCAAATTTTAATTACCCACTCAATGAACCCCAAAATCCATAATCAAATCGTCAGTTTTATTTGGAGCGTTGCCGATGATGTACTGCGTGATGTTTTCGTCAGAGGAAAATACCGCGACATTATTCTGCCTTTCACCGTGCTAAGGCGTTTGGATGTTCTATTAGTGCCAACAAAAGAAAAAGTGTTAGCCGCTAATAATTTTTTAATTAGCCAAGCGATGGATGATAAAACAGCATTGCAAAGTCAATCAGGCTATAGCTTTTGGAATAATTCAAGCTACACCTTTGAAAGCTTGCTCAATGATACCGACAACATAGACAGCAATTTAGAAGCCTATCTCGATGGCTACAGCCCCAATGTGCAGGAAATTATCAGCAAATTTAAATTGCGCAATCAATTAGAAACCCTAAAAGAAGCGGGTTTAACCCACTTATTGATTGAAAAATTGTGCGATAAAGACATAAACCTTAGCACCAATGAAGCCACTAACAGCAAGGGCGAAACCTTACCGCCTTTGACCAACTTAGGCATGGGTTATGTATTTGAAGAGCTAATACGGAAATTTAACGAAGACAACAACGAAGAAGCGGGCGAACATTTTACCCCGCGTGAAATCATTAAATTAATGACTCATATCTTATTCACCCCCTGTTAAAGACCACATAAAAAAGGGCGCGTATCTCATCTATGATCCAGCCTGTGGCAGTGG
>Ga0194060_10004091_pt1 | contig 10161 bp, 10 predicted proteins | sample SepL225m_MetaG_FD_163427 | JGI IMG/M metagenome (GOLD analysis project Ga0194060, IMG submission 163427) | Anoxic zone freshwater microbial communities from boreal shield lake in IISD Experimental Lakes Area, Ontario, Canada - Sep2016-L222-5m | ecosystem: Environmental > Aquatic > Freshwater >... | reverse complement strand
TACCTTGGCAAGCAGTTCGCCCATACGGCCGGCGGCTGCTTTTCCGGCTTCCATAACTTCAATGTGACTTAACTTCTCACCGGTAACACCGGCAGCTGCATTTGTAACTAGGGAGATACCAAGAACTTCTGCACCTAAGGCATGTGCAGCGATAGCTTCCGGAACCGTAGACATACCAACTAGATCGGCGCCAACTGTGCGCAACATATTTATTTCGGCAGGAGTCTCATATGCCGGGCCGCGCCAATGGACATACACACCTTCGGCTAGTGAAGAATCTTCCTTCTTTACCAATTCACGAATTCGCTTGCTATATAGATCTGTTAAATCAACGAAATCGGCGCCGATCAGAGGACTAGTTGCTGTCATCGAAATATGGTCGCGAATTAGTACCGGTTGACCAACTTTGTATTCTCGATTGATTCCACCGCAGGCATTGGTTAGAACAACTACCTTGCAACCAGCTTTAACTGCTGTGCGAACCCCATGTACAACTGGTTCTAGACCTTTTCCTTCGTATAAGTGAGTTCGACCAAGAAAAACTAGTGCATGCAGCTTTCCATTTGCGCCATCGATTTCGTAAGATCGAATTAACCCACCATGCCCAACAACTGTTGGAGCCGGGAATCCTGGAACATCAGTGACTGCAAATTCGTGCGTTGGTTTGCCAAGTGCATCTGTAGCAGGAGTCCAACCTGATCCCATCACCAGCGCAACATCGTGCTTTGGTTTACCAGTTAACTCTGCAATTTTTGCAGCAGCGAGAACGGCTGTACCAAGTGGATCAGAATATAAATCACTCATAGCGGAAACCTATCGCTTCTTCTCTTGCTCTTTTGAACTCATATTTGCCATATGGTGTTTGCGACATAGAACCTCATAGAGAACTTCGGCATCTGGCGCGGTATCACCAGGAAGTAGTTGATCGCCTTCGCGAGTCATCTGCCCTCCTACGATTCGTGCATTATGGGTAGCGCGAACTCCACACCAGCAGAGCGCTTCAACCTGAAGCGGATTAACGCGATCAGCTAATTCGACTAACCGCATCGATCCCGGGAAGAGTGATGTTCTAAAGTCGCTGAGGATTCCAAAGGCAAAAACATCTATCCCCAAAATATCCACGATTAGCGCAATCTGATCTATCTGTTCACTCTCATAAAATTGTGCTTCATCAAAGATTAAATAATCTAATGGACCTTTAGCCTTCTGATGGCTTTCAACGAATGCAAAAATATCCATTCCGCTGCCAACTTCGATTGCTGGACTCTGCAACCCTAATCTGGAGGAAATAATTCCGCTTCCTGCCCGATCTTGATTTGTGAAAACCAATCCGTGGCGACCGCGACTTTCATAGTTGTGGGCAGTTTGAAGGGCAAGCGTCGATTTTCCGCTGTCCATAGTTCCGCAGTAATAAATAAGTTGAGCCATGGCGGCAGTTTGTCATATCTGCGTAGAAATTAATTTGTTTTACGTAGGAATTCCATAACCTCTTTAGCGCTCCACCCAGCAGGATGAATTTTTGATAGCTCATTTGCTCCTGCGAGGTCTGAACCAAAAGTTACGAGAGGGAGTTCGGTAGTGCCATCGACACGTAATTGACCAAGCCCGATATCGGCCATAAGAGCATTACATAAACACTTCGATCTTGAATTATGTTGCGTTGCCCCACCCTTAAATTCAAAAGTTCTCGTGGGTTCTCCAGGGCAGCGATAACCGATGCCACCTTGAGGTCGCTCGTAGGGAACGCGAAGATAGCCGAGATCACAATTTCTAGTTCGTGCATCAAATGCGGATTCGTCGGAGAGACTTTCGGATATTTCTACAATTTTAAATGGGAATCCAGTGGGCGAAGCGTAGGCATCGGTCTTCACATTTAGAGAGCCATTAGCAAGATTCGCTAGGAGCTCATCCTTGATAGCTCTAGTGAATCCAGATTCGTTTGTAAGTGCGAAAAGGGAACCAACCTGAATTCCAACTGCGCCCAGTTCTTTAGCCTTTCCCAAATTTTCTGGAGTTCCGTAACCGCCAGCCAACCAGAAGGGCAGACCCGTCTTGGCAACTTTAACTAGATCAGCGTCATCAAGCTCGGTAAATTTACTCTGACCATCGGCTCCGGTCGAATCTTTACTGCGTGGAGGAGCGTTGTGACCTCCTGCTGTTGGGCCTTCAACAATAAAACCATCGGGTCGTGTTTTCTCATCCTTAGCGAGGTATGCCGCTAGTGCATGAGATGAAATAATTGCCAAGAATTTTGGCTTTATCAAATCTAGGTCACTCTGGGAAATAGTTTTTGGATCAAATGTTAAGAAGTGTTTGCTCTTCTCTCCGGATACATCTATCGCAAGCTTGACTTTCATATTGTCTGCTAAATCGCGCAGAAGTTGCGGTATTTCACTCGGAATTCCCGCCCCCATTAATACGAAGTCAACTTCGGCCAACATCGCGCCATAGAGCGTGGCTGGCGTTGCAAGTTGGATCTTCTCAAGCAGATTGATTCCAATAGGTCCAGGGTTATTCTCTTTTGCCAACCAAACTTCAGTGAAAGCACTTATGACCAAGAGATTGTTTGTTAGCTTCGAAGGTTTCAAACTCAATTTTGGAACATCTAAATATGGTGCTCCCGTTGTCCGACCGTTTTCGTTGAAATAGAAGTGCGCAATTTCAGCAGCTATTTCCGGGTTGGGAAAGTTTGAAAAAGCTCGGCGGATTTCGCCGCTTAGATCGCCATCTTGAAGCCTGCGAGCAATTACTGAATCAATTGCGGTTGCGGAGACAACTCCCAGACCACCGTTTTTTGATACCTCTCTTGCAAGTTGCCAAGTTGAAACAGCTATTCCCATCCCGCCCTGAATGACATCGGGCAACGGAAGAATTTGGGCGACAGACATACGGTGATTCTAAATGTGAGCGACAGAGCCCCTACTTAATTGCTAGGTGCTGGCACTCCCGGAATTGCGATTAAGCAAATCCTAATTCTCTTCTCACGCGCCGGTGTAATACTTTGCAATTTCACCGAGAGATTTATCCAAAATTGTTAGACCCAGCTTGGCATCTTCCTTAGAGATATTGCATGGCGGGCAGAGATGAATTCGATTGAAGTTAGTAAATGGCATCATTCCATTTGCTTTACACGCAGCAACAAGTTCATTCATCGCTGGACTAGAGCCACCATATGGCGCAAGTGGGGCATGTGTCTTGCGATCGCTTACCAAATCAATACCCCAGAAAACACCAGCACCTCGAATATCACCGATGACCTTATGTTTCTTGGCTAACTCGGCAAGCCCTGGCGCAAAGATTTCAGTGCCAATAGCAGTGGCATTTTCCAACATCTTTTCTTCCTTCATAACATCAATTGTTGCGACCGCTGTGGCAGCTGCAAGTGGATGTCCCATGTAAGTAAGGCCACCAGGGAATACCTGTTCATCGAATGTTTTTGAGATCTCGCTGCTTATTACAACACCGCCGAGCGGAACATATCCAGATGTAACGCCTTTAGCGAAGGTGATTAAATCTGGAACAACTTTTGTGCTCTGGTATGCAAACCATTTTCCAGTGCGACCGAAGCCAGACATAACTTCGTCGGCAATCCACATGATTTTGTACTTATCACAAAGTGCGCGCACGCCTTCAAGATAACCGGCTGGTGGAATTAAAACTCCAGCAGTTCCCGGAACTGATTCGATCAGTATCGCAGCGATTGTGTGCGGACCTTCAAAAATTATTGTTTGTTCAAGATGCTCCAACGCGCGAGCGCATTCTTCCGCTTCGCTTGTTGCCCAGAAAGCAGTGCGGTAAAGATAAGGTCCCCAAAAATGAACATGCCCAAAGGCGAACTCATTTGGGAGTCTACGTGGATCACCAGTTGCATTTATCGCTGCTCCAGTATTGCCATGATAAGAGCGATAGGTCGATAGCACTTTATGTTTTCTGGTATGGATACGACTCATGCGTATTGCATTTTCAATTGCATCAGCGCCACCATTTGTGAAGAAAACCTTTGCAAATTTCTCGCCAGCCAATTCGACAATTCGTTGGGCTGCTTCATTCCTTACATCACTCGCATGTTGCGGTGCTAAGGCAGTAAGTATTCCGGCCTGCTTCTGTATAGCTGCGACAACTTTTGGATGCTGGTGCCCAATATTTGTAAAGACCAGCTGTGAAGAGAAATCTAAAAATTCTTTTCCGTCATGATCCCAAAATCTCGAACCAGAACTTCGCGCGACAGGGAGAGGGGAGATTGCACCTTGCGCTGACCAAGAGTGAAACACAAATTCGTGGTCGGCGGCGCTCACTTGCGCGTTGGTCTTCATTCCTTCACTCATGTGTGTGCCCCTTGCGATTGGACGGTTTGGACACTTTCGTGTCTCAAGTAATTGGCGTCATCATATTCCCCTGGCGTAGATTGCAACCATGAATCAGATAACACATTGGATAAACGGCGCCCTAGATACGCAAAATCCGGATCGGACAAGCGAGGTTTTTAACCCGGCAACGGGAAAAGTTTCGGGCAATGTGGCGCTAGCTAGTGCGGCGACCGTTGATCGGGCAGTCAATGTTGCTACAGAAGCTTTCGCCGAATGGCGACACAGCTCGCTAACAAAGCGCACCCAAGTGTTATTTGCATTCCGTGAATTGATTTTGCAGAACAGAGAGAAAATTGCGGCCTTAATAACCGCAGAACATGGAAAAGTTTTAAGTGATGCTGCAGGTGAAGTTACTCGCGGACTTGAAGTTGTTGAGTTTGCATGCGGTATCCCGCATCTACTTAAAGGAGGCTTCTCCGAAGAAGTTTCAACGGGAGTCGATGTTTATTCAATTCGCCAACCTCTTGGCCCGGTTGCAATCATTTCGCCATTTAATTTTCCTGCGATGGTTCCAATGTGGTTCTTCCCAATTGCGATAGCTTGCGGAAACACGGTAATCGTAAAGCCATCAGAGAAAGATCCAAGTGCGATCATGTTGATTGCCCAGCTCTGGAAAGATGCTGGATTGCCCGACGGCGTATTCAATGTTGTTCACGGCGATAAAGAAGCCGTTGACGCGTTGCTAACTCACCCAGGAATTAAATCGATTTCCTTTGTAGGCTCCACTCCAATTGCTAAGTATGTTTATGAAACTGGTACGAAGGCTGGAAAAAGAGTTCAAGCGCTAGGTGGTGCCAAGAACCATATGGTTGTTCTTCCTGATTCAGATCTTGAACTCGCCGCCGATGCTGCGATCAACGCAGGTTTCGGTTCTGCCGGTGAACGTTGCATGGCTATTTCAGCGATCGTCGCTGTCGAACCGATTGCAAGCGCGCTAGTTGCGCGTATCAAATCTCGAATGGCAAGCATTAAAACAGGTGATGGAACTCAAGGTTCTGACATGGGTCCACTCGTAACAAAGGTTCACCGTGACAAAGTTGCATCATTTATTGAGGCTGGCGAAAAAGCTGGTGCGACACTTGTAGAAGATGGTCGCAAGGTAAAGGTTGATGGCGAAGGTTTCTTCCTGGGACCAACACTTTTCGACAACGTAACTCCTGATATGAGCATCTATAAGGAGGAAATTTTTGGGCCAGTACTAAGCGTGCTTCGCGTTAATACTTACGATGAGGCGCTAGCCCTGGTTAATAGCCATCCATATGGCAATGGAACTGCAATTTTTACAAACGATGGTGGAGCGGCGCGTAGATTCCAAAATGAAGTAGAAGTTGGAATGGTTGGAATAAACGTACCTATTCCTGTACCAATGGCTTACTTCTCATTCGGTGGTTGGAAAAATTCGTTATTTGGAGATTCACACGCCCATGGAACTGAGGGCGTGCACTTCTTCACTCGAGGAAAAGTTGTTACTAGTCGTTGGCTAGATCCAAGCCATGGTGGGATTAATTTAGGTTTCCCACAGAATAGCTAATTATTTATGGAGTTAATTCGACTAGAAGAGAAGCATCTTCCACAATTCCTTTCTGCAATCGAACTAGTCATGGGTGATGCAGACATGTTGCAAATGGAAGTCGATAAGCTCTACAAAGAAGCTGTCGAAGACCCAGCAAAATTTATTCACGAACAAGATGACCCGTTAGGTCTTGGCGGTGATATCGAAATGCCAGATGGCACTTTTGTTAAAAGACTTCCAAGCATTGTTAGGCATATGTGGGATGGTGAGGTTTGCGGGCGAATTGGTTTCCGATGGAGCCCAGGCACAACCGATCTGCCACCAACTTGTTTAGGTCATATTGGTTATTGGATATTTCCACATAAGCGGCGCCTTGGATACGCGAAAGAAGCCCTCGCAATGATGTTGGATGAGGCTAGAAAAACCGGGCTACCTTTCGTTGATCTCACAACCAATCCAGACAATATTGCTTCTCAAGGCGTCATTAAAACCAATGGTGGAAAATTCTTAGAACAGAAAGCACTTCCACCTCAGCATGGTGAAGGTCAGATTATGTTCTGGCGGATCAACCTTTAGTTGAAGTTGTAGAAAGCAAGAAAGGCTGCAATCGCAAACATAATTGCAGTAATTATTGAGTCGAGAACCTTCCAGAAAATGGGCTTCGACATAAACCGAGATGCTGATTTCGCGCCATAGCCAATCGCCGTAAACCATAAGATGCTGCCGAGAGCAGCGCCGGCTGCGAAAAACCATTTATCGTTGCCGAATTGATTGGAAATACTTCCAAGCAGAATTACGGTGTCTAGGTAGACATGAGGATTCAGGAAAGTTAAAGCCAACGTAGTAGTTATTACGTTCTTACGGCTGGCAGAAGCCTCACCAGCTGCAGCGAGTACTTGCGTAGTAAATACGGATCTAGCACTTTTGATTCCAAACCAAATCAAGTAACAAACTCCGAACCAGCGAATTATTTCCAGAACTGCGGAATTGGATTTTATGAGTGCCCCAAGCCCACTGGCGCCAAGTGCAATCAGAAAGGCATCAGCAGCGGCACAGATCGCCACAGTAAGAAAAACGTACTTCTTTGTTAGCCCCTGTCGGATTACAAATGCATTCTGTGCGCCAATGGCAATTATTAAAGAGAGACCAGCTAGAAGTCCTGGGATAAATGCGAACACTCGAGAATGATACTTGGGGAAACGATGTGCCTCTCCTAGTATCCGTACATGAAATCCATTCGGCCGCTGGTGGCGAGCGATAAATCTTCATGGCAACCGCTCTGGCAGGGATATCTGAAGTTTTATAAAACGGAATTGAGTGATGAACAGAGCGAGTTAACTTGGAATCGGTTATTGGATCCGAACTTTAATCTTTACTGTTTAGTGGTAGAAATCGAAGGGTCGATTCGAGGAATCACGCATTACTCTTTCCAGAATTCCACTTGGGCACCAGAGAACTATTGTTATTTGGAAGATCTCTTTGTTGAACCATCTCTTCGTGGCAGTGGTATTGGGCGTCTTCTAATCGACAGCGTTAAGAAAATAGCGGAAGAGGCGGGCTCATCTCGGCTCTATTGGAACACAGATGCCACTAATGAAACTGCTCGTAAATTATATGATTCATATGAGCTGGAGTCTGGCAAAGTTCAATATCGAATTTCACTAGCGAACGATTATTAATACCTAAAAACTGGATTGGAAATTAAATGACTCTACTTAAATTGACTGATGGAAGAAACCTTGATTACATTTCAAATGAAGTTGATAGCAAGGCAGCGATTCTTTTTCACCATGGGACCCCTGGTGAATGTACGGGATGGCAGAAGTGGTTCACGCAAATCCAAGGCGTTAGAGCAATAGCTGCAAGTCGTCCTGGATATGGATTAAGCGATCGCAGAAAAGGGCGAACAGTTGCTAGCGATATTGATAACGGCTCACAGATCCTTGACCACTTTGGAATAGAAAGTTTTGTATCTATTGGTTGGTCAGGTGGTGGCCCACATGCAATAAATATGACAAGAGATGCTCGTTGCAAAGGGGCGATAACTCTTGCTGGTGTAGGCGAATGGGGGAGCGCTGATTTAGATTTTCTAAAAGGAATGGGCCCAGAGAACCATGAGGAGTTCGGCGCAGCCGTTGCTGGAGAAGGTGCAATTGAAAAGTGGATGCAGGTCAATGTTCCTGCTTTTTCTAAAGTGCAGGGTTCAGATTTGATTGTGTCTTTTGGTGGACTAATTGGAGAAGCAGATAAAAAGGCGTTGACTCCAGAAGTAGCCGAAGTCGATGCAGCATCATTCCGACGAGCTTTATCTGTTAGCTACAACGGTTGGCTTGATGATGATTTAGCTTTCGTTCAACCATTTGGCTTTGATCTTGCGAAGATTACGAAACCAGTTTTAGTTTGGCAGGGCGATGATGATTTCATGGTGCCAAAAGCTCATAGTGAGTGGTTAGCGAAACATATTCCAACGGCAAAACTTAATTTTGTGCCCGGCCACGGTCATATTTCGCTAGGTGAAAGTTATCGGACTGAAATAATTAAACAAGCCCTAGAGTTATTGGCGTCATAATGAAGAAACTTTTCGCATTGCTTACAATTTGTGCGCTTGTCATCGCTTTGCCTAGCGCAACCGCCGCAACGAAGATAAAAGTTTCACCTCAGTTTAAAGTTTCGAAGAAGAATCCAGTTGTTACATTTAAAGTTTCAGGGCTTCCCAAAGATCATGGAATTTATATTTCACAGTGCATGGATCCAGGTAAAAAAGTTGGAGGAGTTACAGTTTGTAACCCCTCAGAAGCCTCAAAGCTATGGGTTTCAAATGTTGCGAAAGATCAAGTTATGGGAGCTAAAGCGGGAACTGGAAAGTTAACACTTAAAGTTGATAAGTATTTCGAGGGTGGGGACTGCATCCATACCACCTGCTTGTTTCTTGTCACCAACGATCACTCAGCCGTTGATGATAGAAGTGAAGATCGGGTCATAAAGTTCAAGTTCGGCGGAATTAACCTCTTCTAGTTTTCTATCGCCGGTTGCCAATAAAGACTAATCTCTATGTGATAATCCGACATGGAATCTGAGAGGAGATGAGTTGGCTTCAGAAAGTTATTTAGAAAGTCTCGATTTTTCTTCATTTAACAAGGATGAAATAAGACGAATCGAGATGACGGTAAGTTGTTTGGATTCATCAGAGATCCCCAAAGTCCGCAATGCTGGCGAATTGGGTATTGACGAATTTGGTCCATTTCAGATTATGCATAATGGCTTGGAAATCACAAAGGATTGCTACCAAGGCCTATGGATGACGAAAGTTATAGAACTATTGAGAGGACACCATGAGCCTCAAGAAGAATTGGCTTTCTTTAAAGTATTGGAAATATTAAAGGACGTTCCTTCGAATTTCCAAGAAAAATCTATCTTAGAATTAGGAAGTTTCTGGGGTTATTACAGCCTGTGGTTTGCTAAAGAGTTTCCAAATTCCCGAGTTGTCTGTGTTGAGCCAGATCCGAATCATTTGGCAGTTGGCCAGAAGAATTTTTTGAGAAATGGGGTTACGGGATATTTCATAAACGCCCAAATTTCGTGGGGGAATAGGCTTGGAAGTAAATTCATTTGCGTTAGCGACGGAATAGAGCGAGAAATCGAATCTTTAAGTTTGAGTGGAGTCTTGGAGCGGGCTAGTTTGAAGGAGATTGATCTCGTACACGTCGATATCCAAGGATCAGAGATTGACCTTTTACTTGATTTACCTAATGTATTGCGGACGAAGAAAATAAGATTTATTTTCATAAGTACCCATGATCTAGTTATATCGGGCTCTCCGACTACGCATCAAGATGCCTTAAGAATTTTGGAAGAAAATGGTGCCGTCATAGTATGCGAACACTCCGTCTCAGAGTCATATAGCGGTGATGGGTTCATTTTGGCCAGTTTTTTTGAAGAAGATAAAGGATTGAGAATCACAATTTCTTATAATCGAAGTAAGAATTCATTATTTGGTGAATGGGAACCGCGCTTTGCAACTTTTATGAATTCACGGTCAGCTTCGACATCTAGCCGATTTCTCGCACCGGCAGCGCGCATTGGAGGGCGAATCTCACGACGCCTCATGCTTGGCGTAAATAGGACTCGAAATAGCCTTAAGAAATGAACTATCTCGAGAGGATGCTGAGGCCTAGAAAGAAACTATATTTCCTACACATTCCCAAGACAGCAGGAATCTCCATATCTGACACTCTGGGTAAAATCGCAAATAAAAGAAGGTTATCAATGCTAGGGCCGATG
>Ga0194060_10004090_pt1 | contig 10161 bp, 10 predicted proteins | sample SepL225m_MetaG_FD_163427 | JGI IMG/M metagenome (GOLD analysis project Ga0194060, IMG submission 163427) | Anoxic zone freshwater microbial communities from boreal shield lake in IISD Experimental Lakes Area, Ontario, Canada - Sep2016-L222-5m | ecosystem: Environmental > Aquatic > Freshwater >... | reverse complement strand
ATGCCCAGCTCCGGCGATGATGCTCCGCGCAACGGAGTCTACCGTCCTGCACTCCGTGGCAGGACGAATAGCCGCAATTGCCGCTTGCTGCGCCTTGAGGACCAGTCCATGGACCTCGCGTTGCCGGTTTGTGGGGCGGCCGACACAGACGGTCCGCGTCATATCGGAAAAATATCCATCCGCTTCAGCGCCAAAATCAAACGTTACAAGATCGCCTTTTTTGATACGCCGGCCCGTTACCGAAGCATGCGGCATGGCCCCGTTCCGGCCCGATGCCACAATCGTATCAAAAGCGGCCTTGCGTGCGCCTTTTCCCCTCATCAGGACTTCAAGCATGAGCGCGAGACTGCTTTCACGCGCCCCCGGACGGATATATTGTTTTAGTTCCCGAAACGCTTCTTCTGCACGGCGAATTGCTTTGTTAATGGCGACAAGCTCGGAGTGGTCTTTCCGCAAACGCAGGTCCCCGACAAGATCACGATACGTTTTGAGGGCCAACCCCTGTTTTCTAAATTTTTTGAGACCCTCGATCGTAACAGACGACTCGTCAACCCAGAAAGTATCGACCTTCATGCGGTCAGCGGCTTCCCGCACTGCCGCAGGAAGATCCTTCTTCTGGATCAGGATCGATACACCCGTTGCCTCGCGAATTGCCTGGGTCTTATACCTGAAATCAGTTATAAGCCGGGGCTTGCCTGAGGCGACCAGAACGACGCCTGCAGAACCGGTGAACCCGGTAAGATAGCGGACGTTTTCTCGCCTGGTGATAAGGAGAGCGTCAATTGAGTGCTCCGTCATGAGCTGTTTCAGCCCTGCAACGCGGTTTTGTTCAGTTCTTAGTTTCCCGCTCATTGCCTGACGAACCCGGCAGCCGCTCTGAGAGCGAGGAGGTAACTGTCAGGCCCGAATCCGGCAACCTGGCCGACGGCTACCGCTGAGATATAAGAATGATGCCTGAACTCTTCACGTTTGTAGATGTTCGAGATATGGGCCTCTACTGTGGGAATGCCCGTTGACGATATGGCATCACGCAATGCGACACTGGTATGCGTATACGCGCCCGGATTGATCACGATTGCCTCGTACACACCCATGGCTTCCTGTATTTTCTGGACGAGTTCTCCCTCGTGGTTGGACTGAAAGAACGCAACCTCGACGCCAAGTTCCGAGGCAAGAGCAGAGACGCGAAGGTTTATGTCTTCGAGGGTCGTGGCACCGTAGATATGCGGTTCACGCTTGCCGAGAAGATTCAGATTCGGCCCGTGTATTACCAGAATCCTCATTTAACCTCCGTAAAAAATGAAAACTGCCTAAGGCAGTTTTCATGCAATGCTGAAGAGTACCAACCGGCATCTCCTCATAAGATCGCTAAAACTCGTTCAGCAACCGCGGTGCCGACATTCTGAGAAGAAAACGCCCCTTGCCGAAATTCCCCTGTGGTTTGATGATCAACACAATGAAATAGTCGTCATTCAGCCTTCGCAACATGATCATGGCCTTTTCTGCCATCACGGTAACTTCCTTTGTGGAGCCGAGGTGTGCCGCCTGAGAACCCTTCTCGATCTCCTTGATCAGCGCAGTGTACTCTACGGTCATGGACTGCATATCCAGGTCGTTGCCGACGGAAAATTCGTCTACCGGGATACCATCCAGGCCGACGACAAGCGCACCAAGCGCACCTTCTGTACCAAGCACCAGATTTTGCAGGATTTCCCGAAAGGACATTTATCTCTCCTTCATAATATTGTTAAGCCAGTTTTCGAGACGGTAAATAGTACGTTCCCGGCCCGGGAGTGCGATTTGCTGAGGGGCAAACGAAACCTGTTCTTCGGCAAATACAGGCGGCTCCCGCTTCAGCGGTTGGCCTGGCATGACAGACTGTTCTGTTAACGGCACATACGCTCTTGGGGTGAAAGTGGGGTCAATGGTGGTGGTTGCTTGGTAATCCTCAACCGGTGGCAGGCTTTCCTGCGGCTCCGGTTCCGATTCGTGTTCCGCTTCGAAGGCCTTCCATTGTTTCGGTTCAACATTCGCCAAAGACGGTTGAGACGAGGCTTCCGGAGACTCCTGCTGTTCTAGGAGCACTGGGTTTTCCATCTCCTCATCGCCAACCTGACTGCCGCCCATAGAGCGCACATTCTCAAGCTTGTCTTTCAATGCCTTGCTGTTAGGCCTGTCCAACAGCATGCGCTGATAGATATCTATGGCTTTTTCGTAAAAGCCCTGCGCAATATAAAGTTCAGCAAGCGTATCCGTGGTAAAATCATCCGATTCTGAAGAACGCTCTTCGGAAGGAACCTCAGTGTCAGCACTCGTAAGAAAAGAAGTGTCCGGATCATTTCCTTCCCTGGCGACAACGGAACGCGGCTCAACAGATTTTGAATCGTCTACAAAGCTTACTTCAGAAGTCTCCTCTTCATCAGTGAAAAACCCGCCGTCTGTTGGAGGTACATCGAAACCGGATCTTACCTGGGCTTCACTTGCGGCCTCTGCCTCTGAGGTCAGGAACGCCGCATCAGTCTCGCCGGAATCAAAAGGCCTATCCAACTTTGCGGCCCCTTCATCAAACAGGACACTGCCCGCGAGGCTGTCATCAGCTGATACAGACTCTCCCTCGGGTTCCGGCGTCATGCCAAAATCGGGAATCAGATTCGCGATAGTCTCCTCATCTTCAGCAGCTGCCTGTTCAGCAGGAACAACTTCGCCCTCAAACAAACTTTTTTCTGTTAATTCAGTGTCGGCACGAACAGACTCACGCTCCGGTTCCAGAGCCGCGCCAAAATCGGGAATGAGGTCAGCAACTGCCCCGCCAATGTCCTCGGTCCGCGTCTCTTCCTGAACAGGTCCGTCATCAAACAGGCCGGTGGCCTGAAAACCTTCATCTGCCAACGGAATTCCCTGCTCCGGTACCGCAGCCTCTGGCTGAGGCATGAGATCCACGCCACTCTCGCTGCTCAGGGCCGTCCCTGTCTCCATCCTGCCCTGCCCAGCGTCAACAATTCCACTGCTATCATCCGTTGATAAACTCAGAGCATTTGATGCGGGCTCCGGAGCAAGTTCGGCAAACAGGTCCCGCGTTGCAACCGGCAATTTTTCTGCAACACCAGTATTTTCAGCATCGAGCAGCTCGAAGATAAGGACCTCTTCCGGTTCTTCTGTATCGTCGGAAACGGCCAATGCGGAAGATACACCCAGGGCGGCAGGCGGAGAGTTTACTGCGGTTGATGACTGATCAGCGGCCGATTGGCGCTTTGTCCCGGATATTTTCCCCTTCACCTCACGGCCTGCTTCAATATCCGCGATCAGCGATATCAACTCCGCGTCTTTCGGGTTAAATGCAAGCACGGCCTTAAAGCATTCGAGCGCTTCAGCTGTTTTTCCCTGAAGCGCGTAGATATCGCCTAATTTTCGCTGGGCAAGAACGTTGTCAGGGGCTAATTTGATAACTTCCTGAAACTCCTTTTGCGCTTCCACCAGATTTCCCTTATCAAGCAGGAGTCTCCCCAAAAAAGATTTGGCAATTACATAGCCCGGATTGGTATTGATACCCTCCCTGAGTACGGCAATGGCCCGCTCAATATCCCCGGCTTTCTTGTACTCTTCAGCAAGGGGCACAAAGAGTTTAGATTTGGGATCCTTCGAGATACGCTCGGTCAACTTCTCTATTTCAGAGGAGCTCTTCTGCATAGGAATGATCTTTCCCTGTCAAGCTGATGGTGAGCAATACTACCAAACAACTGATTGTAAAGTCAAGATGAAACCCCTTGATTTACTCTGAGTTTTGCGGCCTTATCCAGCACTTGCGCGGCCACATCCGCTTTCGACATCAAGGGCAGGCGGAAGACAGCCCCGGACCGGTCAATGATCGTCACTTCGTTCGTATCCGACCCGAATCCCGCTTCTTTGTTCAGAAGATCATTGACTACGATCATATCCAGATTCTTTTCATGAAGTTTTTTTGACGCGTTTTCCAGAATGTTATCCGTCTCTGCGGCAAAACCGACAAGCAGGCGGCGTCCGCGTGATGTTCCCAGTTCCTGAAGTATGTCCACGGTGCGTTCGAGTGCAAGGTTGCCGGGAGCTGCATCTTTCTTTATCTTGCGATCCGAGGATACAACGGGCCTGAAATCAGACACCGCGGCCGCCATGATCACGATCTGAGCCGAATCCGCATGTTCATTGACCGCCCTGTGCATTTCAGCCGCACTCCAAACCTGAATGATCGCCATCCCCCCCGGTTGAGCAAGAGCGGTCGGGCCAGATATGAGAGTGACGTTTGCGCCCCGGTCGCGCGCAGCGCATGCCAGCGCATAGCCCATTTTCCCCGTCGACGGGTTACTGATGAATCTCACGGCATCGATCCGTTCGCGTGTCGGGCCAGCCGTAACCAGCACGCTCACCCCTGCAAGGTCTTTGGGCGCAAACACCGATGATACTGCTTCGATGATCCGGTTGGTCCCGGCAAGCCGGCCGCGGCCCACGGTACCACAGGCAAGCAGGCCCTCCTCAGGTTCGATAAAATGTACGCCAAGTTCTCTGAGCCCTGTCATGTTTTTGCGCAGTACCGGGTTGCGATACATCCGATCGTTCATGGCCGGTGCGATCATGAGCGGACAATTGCTGGCCATAAGCGCGGAGGTCAGCGCATCATCGGCTATACCCGCCGCGATCTTGCCGATGATATTTGCCGTTGCCGGCGCGATCAGAGAGAGGTCGAGCTCCTCGGTAACATCGATATGCCCCATGCGGGAATGCTCCCTCAGGTCATATTCGTCGGTCAGCACCGGAGCTCCGCTCAAGGTCTCAAAGGTCATTTTTGAAACGAACCGGCAGGCGTTTCGGGTCATGACGACCCTCACCTCGGCGCCGCATTCCTGAAGCCTTCGAAGAATATCGACTGCTTTATAGGCTGCGATACTGCCGGTCACGCCGAGCAGGATGCGTTTGTCGAACATCGTCACCCGTCTGCCCCCTCGCTACGCCTCGGACTCCTCTGCGTCATCGGATTCGGCTTCCACTATTTCTTCGCCCGCGTCCGAGACAAGAGCGTCATCCCCGGACAAGTCCTCGCTCTGAGGTTCCGACAGATAGGCGGAGAGTTCCTTCCGCATCTCTTCTTCCTTGGCAGTCAACTGCTCTTCCATGCGCACGCGCTCTTCGCGTTTTTTATACTCTTCTTTCGCCTTCTTGGCATCTTCGCCCACGATGACCCTGAATTTTTCCGTCAACGCTTCTTCAAGGGCAACCGTGGTGTCCTTGATGGACATCGTTGATACGTACATCGGCGCCCCTGCAGACAACTGACGAACACGCTGGGCCGCGATATGGACCAGCCGAAATTTTGTGTCCGAGATCTTGTCTGTAAGTTCTATGGGCATTGAGATAATATCTGCAGCTAACTTTTGCATCGGTTCCACCTCCTGGAGTGAATATCTATTCTGACGTTGTAAGCATTCCTGCAATCCATGACTGTTCTACCAAATGGGTGCGGCATCGTTCCGCAATGATGACCGATCGGAGTTCCGAGAGCGCCCGGCTAAAATCGCGGTTTTCAATAATGAAGTCGTACATTGCATAATCCTGGATCTCCGCGATGGCCCTTCGCATCCGTCTCCGGATCTCTGCTTCATCGTCCGACTTGCGGTTTCGCAAACGTTCTTCAAGGATCTCGATCGATGGCGGCATGATGAACAGGAACACGGCCTTCTCGACGCGCGTTCTGATCTGCCTGGCCCCCTGGGTGTCGATATCAAGGATGACATCGATCCCGCGCATGACCATATCATCAAGCATGCGGCGGGAAGTCCCATACAGATGAGAGTGCACCTGCGCCCACTCGGCGAATTCTCCCGCCTCGATCATGCTCCGGAACCTGCCCTCGGAAACGAAATAGTAATCCCGCCCGTCAATCTCTCCAGGCCGGGGATTTCTCGTGGTGTAGGAAATCGAGTGCGATAAGTTCTCCAAAGAGTCTGTGATAGCCTTGCAGAGGCTTGTTTTCCCCGCACCGGAGGGAGCGGAAACTACAAACACCAATCCTTCTTGTCTCTTCATTCATCGCCCTCGCTGCCGAAGCGCTGCATGAGCGTTTCCACTTGTACCGCTGATAGAATGATGTGATCACTATCGGTGATGATAATGGCCCGCGTTTTTCTTCCCTGGGTCGCATCAATGAGCATCTTGCGCTCCTTGGCCTCATCCTTGAGCCGGCGCATGGGCGCGGAATCAGGAGACAGCACCGCAACGACCTTCGTCGCCATCACCATATTTCCATAACCGATATTTACGAGATTATTCAGCATTTTTATTCAACAGTAAGCCGCTACTCGAGGTTCTGCACCTGCTCCCGGATCTTTTCCAATTCCGCTTTAACCTGAACGACTTCCATTACGATGGCGGCATCCATGGCTTTTGAGGCAATGGTATTAGCCTCCCGGCCCATTTCCTGCAAAAGAAAATCAAGTTTTCTGCCAATGGCTTCGCCCTTGCTGTCGGCCAGCATTGCCCGAAACTGCGACAGATGGCTGCTCAAACGGGTAATCTCTTCAGTCACGTCAGTGCGTTCAGCCAGAATTGCGATTTCCTGAGCAAGCCTTATCGGATCCGGTTGTTCGTTCAGAAGCCGGGCCAGCCTTTCCGCCATGCGTTTGCGGGCGTTCTCCACGGTTTGCGGAGATTGTGCCGAGATCGAGCTGCCGATCCTGTCAATAAGCTCCAGCCGGCCGGCGATATCGCGGACCAGCGCCGCTCCTTCGTCGATCCGCATCCTGTCCAGTTCATCCAGCGCCTGCGCAAGTCCGGGCGACAGTAGTGCCCAGGCCGCTTCCATATCCTCCTGGACCTCTGCCACGGCAATGACGTCCTGCATGCCCGCAACCAAAGCGAGGCCGACATCGCCCTCAAGGCCAAACCGAGCCTTCAAGCCCTTGAGGAGCTCGACGTACTGCGCTGCGCGGGCATCATCGACAACCAGTCGACGGGAACTGTCCCGATCGCCGGTGCGCGTGATAAAAACATCGACACGGCCACGGGAGCAGCGTTCCTGCACCGCTTTTTTCACGCGCGGCTCCAGAAAAGACAGGCCTCTCGGCAGTTTTATCTGAGCATCAAGGTAGCGATTATTAACCGAACGGATCTCAATAATGAAGTGGCCATTTTCCGTTCCCACTTCTCTCCGTCCGAATCCCGTCATGCTCCGCATCACAGATAGCTCACCTTTCATGCACCACGTTGCGGCATTTTACGCCGCATGGCTTTCTTTGTCAAACAAGCGGACCTTACAAACGGGTCGAATAGGTCTCATCGATGACCGGTTCAAAATGAAATGTCTTTGTCGTATACTGCGGAAGAATGTTCATCAGGAACTGCACCTGCACGTCCCATCCTCCCTTAGTGCTGATCCTTATGCTGTGTTTTTCCTCATCCCGCGTGATCACGAACTTGTCCGCAGCAAGCGGCAGGCCGAGCTCTTTTGCTTTCCTGGCCAGGCCAGCCAGTATTTCCTCATCCTTGAGCGTCTGGGCAATCCGCGCCTTCAATGCCATTTCGTCCTTCATGAATTCCGCATTGATGTACAACGGGACCACCATGATGACGCAATACACCAGGTAACCCAAAAAAGCCAGCCAGAATAAAACCTTAATGCTGATGAAACCCCGTTCCTTAAAAAGAAGCGGCATCTCTGTTCCCCCTCTTGTGTTATCGGATCAGTTTGCCAATCCGCTCCCATCGCACCCACCGGCCCTCTTCCCCATCCCACGACCAGTAAATGATCAACGCCCTGCCCAGGATCTTGCTATGGTTCACAAAACCCCAGATACGGCTGTCCTGGCTGTTATCACGGTTGTCGCCCATAACGAATACTGCATCCACAGGTACCAGGGCAGGGCCAAAATTGAGCGCCGACTGGTCATTCAGGTAGAGGATGTGATGCTCCACTGTGCCCAATTGTTCGGTGAACAGTTTGGGTTTCTCAAAGTACGGGTATCCTGAGCGCTGGTCGCTCCCGTCGTAGACACCCCGCGAGGTGAGCGGCACCGGTTCGTCATTGATATAGAGTTTACCGCTCCTGATCTGGATCTTATCTCCCGACAATCCCACAACGCGCTTGATAAAATTCTTATCCTCATCGCGGGGATACTTAAACACGATGATCTCGCCGCGCTGCGGCTTTTTCCATGAAAATATCCTGCTGTCCGTGAAGGGAATACGCGGCCCGTAGATGAACTTATTGACCAGCAGGTGGTCGCCGATCGTAAGCGTCGGAATCATGGACCCCGATGGGATTTTGAACGCTTCGACCACGAACTGCCTTATAAACAACGCTACTATCGCAGCTATCAGGAAAGGTTCGATCCATTCCTTATAAAAAGACCTTTTTTTATTCATGTCCTGCAGCAATTCCGGCATCATGCCTCCACAACCATTATCCCGTAAGTATTAACGGCTTAATTCTACCTGTTGCATGAAAATATTACTCATGAAGGAAAGGATCTTCCCCCGTTTTAATCTTGAATCTTAAATCTTGAATCCTGAATTTCCCCTACTCCCCCACCTTAAGAACCGCCAGGAATGCCTCCTGAGGGAGTTCCACGCTGCCGACCTGCTTCATTCGCTTCTTGCCTTCTTTTTGTTTCTCCAGGAGCTTGCGCTTTCGGGTGATGTCGCCGCCGTAGCACTTTGCGGTCACATCCTTACGGAGCGCCCTTACCGTTTCACGCGCTATGATCTTGGCGCCTATTGCGGCCTGAATGATCACTTCATAGAGCTGGCGCGGAATAACTTCTTTCAGCTTTTCCGAAAGCTGTCTGCCCCGGATAGCGGCCTTATCGCGATGGGTAATAAGCGACAGCGCATCCACCGGCTCGCCGTTCATCAGCATGTCTAGTTTGACCAGGTCGGATTCGACATAGCCCGACAGTTCGTAATCGAGCGAAGCGTATCCTTTGGTCAGGGATTTGAGCCTGTCGTAGAAATCCATCACGATCTCGTTCAGAGGAAGGTCATAAGTAAGGCGCACACGGTCCTTAGTGATATAGGTGATGTCTCTCTGCATGCCGCGCCGCTCCTGACACAGGGCAATGAGCGCTCCCACATACTGCTCCGGCGTGATGAGCGAGGCCACAATCATGGGCTCCTCGATCCGCTGAATTTCCTGAACATTGGGGAATTTTGCCGGGTTATCCACCATCACGATCCCGCCATCGTTTCTCGTAACCCGATAGACCACGGTCGGCGCCGTGGGGATTAGATCGAGTTTGAATTCACGCTCGAGCCGCTCCCTGATGATATCCATGTGCAGAAGGCCGAGAAATCCGCACCGGAAACCAAACCCGAGGGCAAGCGAGGTTTCCGGCTCATACGTGAACGACGAATCATTCAAACGCAGTTTTTCGAGAGCGTCGCGTAAATCCGCATAACTGTCGCTATCCACCGGATAAATACCGGCAAAGACCATGGGCTTCACATCTTTATATCCCGGAAGCGGCGAGTCGGCGGGGCGGTCATTGTCCATGACCGTATCTCCGATCTTAGCATCGGAGACCCGTTTAATTCCCGCGATGATGCACCCTACTTCGCCCGGCGACAATTCAGTCGTCTGCTGCATCTTGGGAGTAAAGATCCCGACGGACTGCACTTCATGGACGGCTGAATTCGAGTAGAGCCTGATCTTCTGCTTCGGCCGCACAACGCCGTCTATCACCCGGACCAGAATGACCACGCCCTGATAGGCGTCATACCAGGAGTCGAACAACAGCGCTTTGAGCGGAGCATCGGGATTTCCCCCGGGAGCCGGGATGTTCTTTACGATCGACTCCAGTATCTCCCTGGTCCCGATCCCCGCCTTGGCGCTTGCCGGAATAGCGCCCGACGAATCCAGCCCTACGAGGTCCTCTATCTGGTGCCTCACTTCTTCAACATTAGCGCTGGGCAGATCAATCTTGTTGATCACCGGGATCATCTCGAGATTGTGGTCGATGGCGAGGTACGCGTTGGCAAGGGTCTGCGCTTCAACCCCCTGCGAAGCGTCCACCACGAGAAGCGCGCCTTCACAGGCAGCCATGCTCCGGGAAACCTCATAGGTGAAGTCCACATGCCCCGGCGTGTCGATCAGGTTGAGAATATAGCTGGCACCGTCCATCGCCTTGTACTGAAGGCGTA
>Ga0194060_10004089_pt1 | contig 10161 bp, 16 predicted proteins | sample SepL225m_MetaG_FD_163427 | JGI IMG/M metagenome (GOLD analysis project Ga0194060, IMG submission 163427) | Anoxic zone freshwater microbial communities from boreal shield lake in IISD Experimental Lakes Area, Ontario, Canada - Sep2016-L222-5m | ecosystem: Environmental > Aquatic > Freshwater >... | reverse complement strand
GGGTTGGATGGTTCCGTGAAATATTCCGAAAGCGCGTAACCCGGCACCATGCTGCCGTTACGGAGCCGAAAGAGTCGGCTCATGCCGTCAGGGATCAGAACGGCCGCGACTATAATCAATCGCACATCGTTTATTGATGATCGCCGTCAGATGATGCTGGCTTGGGCTGACGCTTGACGTGATGCCATAGAGTTTGCGGCTGGTAGCAATGTTTGAGAAATGGGGTGGAAAAGCAAAAGGCCCCAAACGTGAATGCGGAGCCTTGGTAGTGTCGCCATGCGGGATTGCAATCTCCTTTGCATGGAGGCCTCTTTCGAGGACTTTAATCCGGTACCGAAGCAGAGCGGGACAAGAGAAATATAAGACAAGCGGCAGCTTAAAACAACTAAACATTTGCAATCCCTTCGATGATGCATTGTCGGATATCTCTGAACTCTCCTTGACTTACTACGCGAACGTCATACATTCTTGAGTTTTGGGAATCACGGCCAAAGCTTGGCATTGATAAGCGTGAGAATGAAACCGCATACAACATATCGCATTTCACCCAACACCGAGAGGTAAAATACGGTGCGGGTAACGAGGGGAATAGCACCAGTTCGTAGTGATATGGCTGAATTGATGTTGGCCGAGTAGTACTGCAGCACAACGGTGCAAAGTCCCGGGCGGTCTCGAAATCTGGGCGAAACGACTATCGCAGCTCTTTTCTTGGTCATTTCAGGAGCTTTAAAGTCCTTAAAGTCACAAATTACAATAGTGCCCGGTTCTGGATGATATTTTATAGATTCGAACTGAGCAACAGAACTGTTTTGGGGGTATTTTTATTACGGAGGAGATTCAACCTGCGACGAATGAGAGCCTTTGCGGTGGTGGGTCGTAGCTGGGTGGCTACTTGGTGAGCGAGGGCTGGCGACATGCTGGCTGGGTCGGTTGACCTGTGCGCCCAGCGGGTTGCGCAAACGGAGCGGAGCGGAGTGCAGCGCCTCTGTGAGTTTTTTCAGATGGATCTCTCTTTACATCCAGATTAAAATCAAGAATATCTTTCCCCAATGCCACTTCAAATTCAACAATAGTTTTTAAGGTTGGATTCGACCAACCTGCCAAAATTCTGCTGACGTAGGACTCTTTTTTCCCCAGCTTTTCAGCCAGCTCACGCTGAGTCAGACCTGTTGATTCAAGTAACTCACTAAGCTTGACCGCAAATTCACCCTGCCTCTCTACATATTTTTTTGTAAAGGGCGGTATCTGCTCAACAAACTTTTGAAAAAATGATGTATTCATAATCTATTCTCCAATGAAAATATAAGGTTACCCCTCATGCTCCCGTTAGTGTGATCTATTTCGATGTCACCTGATCTCTGGCGCATCATAAGCAGCTTATCAAGCTCCTGAAGTTCAGGAACAATATGGCGAAGGGCCATATCTTTCTGATACGTTTGAGCTGTTTTAAGACCTCCAGTGCCAACAATCAACAAACTCGAAGACCAACGCAAGCAGTACAATCGAATGCGTCCTCTCTTCAGGGCGGCGACAGAATCTGTCCGCAACCCTTCGTTCATTTCAAAAAATTGCTCTCTGTATCCCAGACTATCGGTCATGCTGGAAATACGCTGAACAATTTCGTTAAAACCTTTTTCCTCATGCAAGAGCTCGTTGTGAAGAAACTTTTCGAGCTCCGTTTCTTTCTCTCCGGCAAAACGGACCGAATAGAGCGTACCGCCTGAACCTTGATCGACAAGTACTATTTCATCTCTTTTCTTCACTTATAAGTTAATCTTTTGTGTGAGAAATAAAATAAATAAACACGTTTTTAAACTCTATTAAAGGCATTTATGACCTGAGTATCATTATAACGGCTTTTTTGATAAAAAGATCAAAGTACGATGATTTCATTTGATACCGGCTGCTCTACAAGGAAAAAGCGGTGACTCCCCTTCATTGCAGTACCACTGCATTTGTGGATGGTCGGGCAGTGCAGGGCTGCGTCTGTTGGCTTGCGCGCTTGGCCGGGTTGCGCTAACGGAGTGAGGCGGAGTGAGGCGGAGTGAGGCGCTCTGCTGGGAGAGATTTGATGCAGGTGGTCATTCGATAAAGCAGCTCATTTTTCCGCTTGACATCGTTAAAAAATCTCTTATGTTGTAAGCGAATTCATGGCCTATCGGCTTTGAATCTATCGAGGTCTCGGCCTACTGTACCAGCGTAGCAAATCAGCGGTTTTTATTTTTGCTTTCGAGTACTGTTTTGTAAGTGTTTGCTCATCCTACCATGATAGGAGGAAGGAGTTTCGAGGCTCGATGCATCAAGATGTGCACCGAGCCTTGCGGTTTTAGAAGGATGCTACGTCATCATCATGGTGCTTGCAGGCTTTTTTGCAAAAAAATACATTGCAAGAACAGTACGTTTCAGGTAAAATATGTCAAAGGATTGGGCTGCGTGTTATCCTGAAATGGATAGGTATAAGCCCTGAGCCGGTAATAACTGATGTTGGAGAGGCAATGTATGGCAAAAGCCTCGTCACCAAAGGCAAGGCCTCTTGCTTTCAGTTTCGTTATTTGGTCGGGGATTGATACTGCGGGTTTGCTGTATAACATGGGCTTCAGCTTCTGAGATTAAAAGAGAAAACCCCATAAAAAGCGAAAACCTGCCCGGCTGCGCTGTTCAAGTGGGAAGCGTGGCAGGTTTGTGTTCAGCGGTGTACGGATGTGGTTGGGTGGAAACTATCAGTCAAAATGAACCGGCTGAATAAACTGACGGCCAATATGGTAAGGGAGCAACTTTTTATGATGGAATCGTCCTATAATCATGGCTGGATGAGTGCCGAATTTTTGAGCAAAATCGATGATATCCTTTTCGTTCAACGTTCCACAGTGCATTACTTCCAGCTCCTGTTCTTCTGAGAAAGTCCAGCGTTCAGCAAATGCATCTGCTTCAAGCTCTTTTTCATCGACAACTGCTTCGAGTTGAGCATTTTCTATCGAGATATATTTTTTTCCGTGCAGAAGAATATGGCCAGCTTCATGAAAAAAGGTAAACCAGAATCGGTCATTCTGTTTATACCGAGCTGACAGTTGAATCAATGGTGTGCTATCGTGCAACCATCGGGTTGAACCGTGAATCGGAGCTTTCGGCAGGCACGGTGTGTAAACAACCTTTACCCCTGCTTCTAAACATAACTGCTGAAGAAGCGGGAAAAAATCGTCAGGATGCTCGGCCATGACTTTTTTAATGCTTTCAAGATTTGTTTTAAACGTTTTTGCACTAAACGAAGGGGCAACGAGTTTCGCGGCCTCCAACTCACCTTGACGAAGCCATGCAGAAATGGAATAAGGCTCACGAGAATGAGCCAATGATATTCGAAAGCTCACCTTCAGCTTGAGGCCACAATAAAAGTCATCCCAGGCCTGATGGCCAGAAATTCCAAAGAAACATAACAGCGCCTCAACGGTTTGCTCGTGCTCTTCTGTTTTTGGCAACCAACCCAGTTGAGTCATTTTCGCACAGGGAAATAAACGAGCCCAATCGCTTCCTGAAACTAAAACATCACGGCGCTTTGCCCGTGCAACTGCTTCATCGTAGTTCTGCTGCCTCTTCAGCCAGAAATTGGCAGGGATTCCAAGTACTGATTCAAACTGCACCGCCATATCGGGAGTAAGAGAACTCTCTCCATTGATAACTTTAACAATGGTTTGCTCTGGTTTACCTGAACGCACGGCAAACTCTTTCTGGCTCATGCCCAGTTCTACCAGCTTTTCCCGCAAGGTAAGCCCAGGGTGGCTAACCGTTTGCGGGATATATTCATTACGCTTCGTCATGCCGAGCCCTCTTTGTGATAGTTCACGATTTCAACAATTTCTACACCCTTAATTTCAAGCCAAATGTATTGCGCAGCCTTGTTCGCAGGAATCGGGTTCTCTTGAGGGACGAAAATCATCCTGTACGGTTGGTCCAAATCACATGCCCATTGGCCTTTACGATTTCCTCTCATTTCATGGTAGTGACCTGGCAGGTTGCGGACATCTTCAAGAGTTTCTGCTGCTCTCAAGTCATCGAGCCGTTGCTTGAATAACTCAGCTCTTCTCGATCCAAGCTTGCGCACTGCCAAACGATCATCATGTGCGTATTTCCTCAGATCTTTACTTTCAAATGAAATGTCCATCAACAATTTAATAAAATTATGAACACTTACTACTCATTAAAATATTATAAGCATAGAGCAACATGATATGGTCAAAGGCCAATTCAACTTACTGAAAAGTCAGGTATAAATGCCGCTTTGGCCTACAATGCAGTATTTTTAGAATATAACAACAAGTATACAAAATGAGCCATAGGGCTTACCTGAGCCTCTGACCACTTGAGTCAGCAACGGATATGGCAAAATCAGCCTGACTCAGCACAACACCCTTAGAATTGATACGAATGAAAATCTCGGTAACAGCCTCTATCTCCATTTTATCCCTGATTTATTTCGCCATAACACTATATTTACTGCACGTAACCAACAGTCTCAAACAACTCATCACAGCGTCGCCTTTTACCGGAACACTCCATGAACCAGCACACACACGACCCGCGTGAGCACATCCGGGGTATTCACCAAATTCTGATCTCCGACAAAAAGCGTATCGGATTTCTTTTTGGTGCAGGCTCCTCTTTTGCAACAGGAGTAAAAGGGGGTTAATGTTCCGGCGATTGACGACATGATGAAGGTCATTGTTGATGAAATTGAGGCTCAATCTCCAAAGTTTGCGGCTGCCGTCAAAGAAATTCGAGTTGAAACAGAAGGCAACGACCTTGCATTCACGATTGAATCACTACTATCGACCATTGAAGCAAAACGTGCGGTTATTGGGGCTGGAACGCTCAATGGCCTTGATTCCATAGGCTTTGGTGATTTGGCCAATCTCGTCAAAACTAATGTTGTAACACTTGTTTCTGTTCACGACCATTTGCCAACAGAAGAGCGGGCAAAACTGGCCCATGCGCAACTGGCAAGCTGGATTTCAAAGGCGAGGCGTCGCTTCCCTTCCGAGATTTTTACAACGAACTACGATTATCTTTTTGAACTGAAGCGCGTTTCAGCGGTGGCTATCGGCGGGCTTCGCGAAGAAGCCATCACGGCAGACAGCCCGATCCCGTTTTCGATTCATAAACTGTGGTTTGAGCTTGATGATTATGAGCGTATGACGTTCAAGGCTGACCGAACAACACCTGAAACCCTTCTTGCCAAGGGTGATCCAATAACCCTTACGTCAAACCACTACCCAACGGCTGGTTTGGGAAGCAGCGCCCCCTTTTTGAACAACAAAGCAAAAGGAATGCTCGGATTTCTTGAAGGGATGCGCTCCCGACTGCTCGATCAAAGCTATAATTTTTTGTTCAGACCAGACGGGTATTCCCCTTCATTGAATGGCTCGACACCAAATGACCTGCCAAACCTCTTCTCAATCTGGTTTGGGCATGACTTTCCAGTCTCAATTTTAGACCTGTCAGCGATTCCATCGAACATCATGCAGACCATTTCAGGCTGCATTCTCAAAATCATAGGCGATGCGCTCTACTGGGGGGGGCAAAACACACTTGTTGGCGGAAAAAAGCAACCCTTGCTTATTGTTCTTGATGAAGCTCATGCTTACCTTAAAGCAGGCGAAGAGTCTATTTCGTCACGAACCGTTCAGGCGATTGCAAAAGAGGGCAGAAAATATGGCGTGGGATTACTGCTTGTGACCCAACGGCCATCAGAATTGGATGAAACCGTCTTGAGCCAATGCGGAACCATGATCGCCCTCAGAATGACAAACACCCGGGACAAAGGGCATGTTTCGTCAGCGATGCAGGATGAGTTACGAGAGATGACCGAAGTACTGTTGAGCCTTCGAACCGGTGAAGCCATTGTCAGCGGAGAGGCTGTTCGGATTCCTTCGCGGATCAAATTTTATCAGGCAGACAATGCAGTAAAGAGTTCTGATCCAATTGCCTCAAAACTTTGGGCCAACGCCAGCCCGAATGTTGCAGAGTACGAAACCAGTGTACGCAACTGGAGAAACCAATCATTTACCCAAGGAGGCAACAATGCCAATCCCTGAAATCATGCAACCGGTGGCCTCAACGAACATCACTGCCGTCGGTTACGACGGCGGAAAATTTAACCGTGTATATTCAATTTCTTGACGGTTCAGCATACGCCCGACAAAGGTGTTCAGGAGCACGAGTTTGAGAATTTGAAAACCGCTCCGTCAGTGGGCTCTTACTTCAACAGGAACTATAAAAACGTTTATCCTTACGAGCGGGCTTAGGCAGTCGAAAACCGTATTACCCTCCTTCGCTGAGTTTAGTTTTACTTCAGCTCAGTACCGCAATACCCTTACGATCGATCACATCCAATAAACGCTTGGCTGCTCCGCCAGGCTTTTTTACCCCTTGCTCCCACTGCTGAACGGTTGTTTTTCCAATCCCGAGCATCAAAGCAAAAACAGGCTGGCTGAGATGGTTTGTTGTCCGAATGCGACGGATGTCCTCCGGGAGAAAAACCTTTTTTTCCGGCAAACAAAGCGATTCCACTGTACGCATCGTTACTTCATCCATTGCTCCGACCTCAAAAAGGTCTTTGGCCATATCATGGGCTATATCAAGAATCTTGCTCATGAGCTGTTACCTCCCTGTATTTCATTGTCGATAAAAGTGCCTGTAACTGTTTGTCTGTTGCACTTAAAAAGTCTTTGGCTGTAAGTTGAAGCGCGATTTTCTCTTTGTTTGAGATGTTAGCCTTCTCGTTTTTAGCAAAAGCATAGAGGAAAACCACCCTGCTCCCATCGCTCTTCCGGTATCCGATAATGACGCGGTAACCGGAACGTTTGCCGCCACCATCCCGAGGAATTCGCTTTTTGAATAAGCACCCACCAAGAGAGCCTTCAACATGCCCTGCGACAACATCCTTAGCGGCTGACCACAAAACAGAATCAGAAAGCTCCTCAGCGTCCGCCCAACGGGAAAACCATTTATTGGTAAAAACTCTCATGCCAGCTAAGATATCACTAAGTGCTACACTTTGCAACAAGATTTATTACAGTTGGCCTCAAGATTTGCTTCAAAATCCGGAAGAGTATCAATACCGCCAAAAGCAAGCTTCCCGCTTTGACATTGCTCACGGATTTGACCGATAGAGTCCGCCGGAGAGCGCTTCCCTACCTTGATGTTAATCTCCTGCTGAACATAGACATAGTTCGCTCCCTGATTATACTGGCTCTGGCTGAAACCATTCTCTTTCAAATACTGCCGAGGAAAAATATGATGGATATCACCCCGGTGTTCGATCATCTCCTTGACACTTATGTCTCGCGACAGGAGGCCTTTGATTTACTTCTGGAATGTCAGCTTTGTATCAGCCTGTTATTTGAGTAAATTTCGAACAGAGATTATTTGGATGTAATCAAGACAATACTTCCAGCAACTTCTTTAAAAGTAAACTTTTGGATAATGCCTGAACTATCACGATTTTTCGGGATTTTGATACGAATGTATGCTGAGCTGGATGTTCCCCATCATACACCTCATTTTCACGCCTATTACCCGGGATTCACAAGCAGTTTTTTCTATTGACCCGGTAACCATGATGGAAGGCGCATTACCCGAAAGGCAGCGACGACTTGTGATGGCATGGGCTGAAATTCATCAGTTTGAACTTTTGACCGATTGGGATTTGTTACAGGATGGCAAGGCTCCGGTAAAAATAGAACCGCTCCGTTAATTCAAGACGATAACGCACTATGAAACATCAATTTATAAGGGTCTTAGCTGTCGATATTCTTGACGGCTTTTCATTGCGTGTACATTTCGATAACGGTATGGTAAGGGAAATCAATCTGGAACCCATTTTGTATGGTGAACTCTATGAACCGCTGCGCAATCATGATTTTTTCAGGCAAGTCAGCGTTGACGAGGAAGTTGGAACTATAGTATGGCCAAATGGGGCGGACTTTGACCCTGACTTGCTCTACACCTGGGACGAACACATCGACGCCTTTGCAGCCCAGAGGCACAAAGTCGAACAGTCACAGGATCGGTAACGAATCATTCATGCCGAATAAATGTTTCTGCCATAACTACGTTGTTCGGTAGAAGATTATAGTGACCCACTTCACGCCGAACTTCCCGACCACCCTCAGTTTGAACTCTTAAATATTTTCAGCTCTTCGAATATTTTAGTGGGAATAGAGAACTAATGATTTTGCTTAGCTCCGAGTATAGTCCGATACTGTATTATTGCGCCAAATAGTCGAAGTGCTTGCTATGGAGGTCTCCTGCGGTTATATTATTAACAATATCAAGCAAGATAATGCAAGGAGATAACCTCCAATCTGAGGTGCTTTCACATTGGATAATAAAGTTATGAGTCAAATAATAACAAGAATTCCCAAGCGACTGAAAAAAGAGCCCCTTGTTGAGGTTATTTGGCAGGTACAGTTTGAGCCAGCAATGGATCGACCGATTGGCGACTTGTTACCGGGAATTCTCTATGCCGCTTTGCGCCAGGATCATCCACATCTTCAGCTTCATCGCTTACCAACGGCGGATATGCCAACGTATGTAGCACAACTTGATCCGAACCTTCACCATCTGGCAAAATACCGAATGGAAGAAGCTGGAACTCCTTTTCTTTTCCAGGTTGGAGATCGAAGTGTAACGCTCAATTGTCGCAAACCCTATGTTGGTTGGGATATTTTCAAGGCCAAAACTATCGCATTAATAAATATTCTTGAAAACTGCGGCCTCATTGCAGTGCCAATCCGGCATTCCCTGCGGTATCTTGACTTGCTTGAATTGGATCCAACACCTGATATCTCTTCATTTTTACTTGATATCAAGATTGGAAATTTAGATACTCATGCAAAACCGTTGCAGATGCGGATTGAAATTCCCGATAATGAACACCTTCATGTAATACAATTTGCTACGCCTGCGCAAGCTATGCTCTCGGATGGATTACAGACGGGTAGCATTGTTGATATCGAAACGTTTTCGATCCATAACCCAAACTCATGGCAAGAGGTGCTCGATCAACTGAGTGAGCTCCATGAATGCTCCAAGACTCTGTTCTTCGAGAACATCTTGAAACAAGAGACAATTGATCGCCTTGAACCGGAGTATTAATATGCTTGCAACCACCATTGATATCGGAATGCCACCTGCCTGGCAATCAGCCGTAACTCAAATACGAGCAGAGTCGAGAGTGGAAAAAATCTACCCCATACAAAATACGCCGCCACGATTCTTATATTCCGGAACAAACGCTGTTACTACTGCCACTTATTCTTTTCATCACAATACAATAGCTTCACTTGGCTGGTCTGAACCAGAAGCGCTGGAGACTCATTTGCGATTGAGAAGTTTTGCTGAAGACTGGAACTATCCCGGTATGGAGGCCTACGATGCTTTATAAGCGTGGCGATGTCATCCTTGTTCGATTCCCTAACTCTGATCTCAAAACGTACAAGAAACGTCCTGCGCTAGTCGTTCAAGGCGATGGCTTGAATTCCGGTTTGCCGCAAAAAATCGTCGCGTTGATCACATCGAACATCGGACGAACAGGGAAAACCCGGTTAATGGTTAAAAAGAACGAGCCATCGGGTCGGTCGATGGGTCTACTCTCTGATTCCATAGTTGTCACCGATAACCTGGCAACAGTGCTCGAACGCGAAATCGACAAAACTATTGGTTATTGCCCGGAGATGCCTTTAATCGACCAAGCATTGAAACATACTTTGGGGCTGTCCTGATGACAGGATAATTGTTTTTCGTGTGTCAATCAGACGGTATCATATCCCCGGAATACTCACTGCGGGCCGTCGTTCAGGATGCCGAGTTGGGGAAGCGTTTTGTTGACAAGCTGGTCAGGGTGAATGTGTTGAATGGTGACGAGAAGTGGATATACATTCACGTTGAAGTACAGGGCACACAGCAGGCTGGATTTGCCGAACGAATGTTTGTTTACAATTACCGTATTTTTGACCGATACAGGCGACCTGTTGCCAGTTTGGCAGTACTGGCGGATACACACAAACAGTGGAAACCCACCTCTTACAGCTTGACAGTGCTGGGGTGTAGTCATACCTTCAATTTTCTGATGGCCAAGCTGACCGATTACGAAGAGCGACTTGATGA
>Ga0194060_10004088_pt1 | contig 10163 bp, 8 predicted proteins | sample SepL225m_MetaG_FD_163427 | JGI IMG/M metagenome (GOLD analysis project Ga0194060, IMG submission 163427) | Anoxic zone freshwater microbial communities from boreal shield lake in IISD Experimental Lakes Area, Ontario, Canada - Sep2016-L222-5m | ecosystem: Environmental > Aquatic > Freshwater >... | reverse complement strand
TGTGATAAATGACTGCCTGCAAACATATATTACAATTACAATATAGAATAAAGAGACAAATTGTCATCCCGGCTATATCAGGTTATATCATCCATATTCCTGCCAGCGTAGTCGTAAACTTCGCCAGAGCAAAGGAGAAGGAGTAAAGACTTTACGATGGGACCCAATGTCGAAGGGATTGTGGTGCTATCAAAGGGGCTTGACGGTCTCTATTTTGAAACGGTCGGTGAGATCAATGACAGCCAGGGAGCTGTCTGGAGCAGCATCGACGACCTGCACACCACCGGGGCACCTCTCCCAGGACTCGTTCCATGAAGGATTCATGATTTCTGATATAATTCCGGATCGATGCGGCGGGATCATCTCCCGCCGCTATCTGTAGATGGATGGGTTGATTTAAGTCTTTTCTCCGAGTTTTTCAAATACCTTCATCAGTTCAATGGGCAGGGGGAATACAATGGTGCTGTTCTTCTCCACTGCTATCTCGGTGAGGGTCTGCAGATAGCGCATCTGCATGGCAGCGGGATTCTGACTGAGAGTATTTGCAGCTTCCAGCAGTTGCTGGCTGGCAAGAAGTTCACCTTCGGCAGCGATAACCTTGGCACGTTTTTCCCGTTCAGCTTCTGCCTGCTTACCCATGGCGCGCTGGATTTGTTCCGGAAGATCCACACTCTTGAGTTCTACTGCAGATACCTGGATTCCCCAGGGTTCGGTAGACGAATCAATGATCTCCCGCAGCCTCACGCTTAGTTTCTCTCGATCCGCCAGCAACTCATCCAGAGTTACTTCACCAAGTATGGATCGCAGTGTGGTCTGCGCTATCTGACTGGTGGCGTAGTTGTAGTTTTCTACTCCGAGGATGGCCTGCTTGGCATCCATCACCTTGAAGTAGACTACAGCGCTAACCTTCAGGCTTACGTTGTCACGTGTGATGATGTCCTGGCTCGGAACATCCAGCACCACGGTACGCAGACTGATGCGCACAGCGGTCTGAAAAGGGCGGAATACGAAAACGAGGCCGGGGCCTTTAGGATCTCTGTTCACCTTGCCCAGCGTGAACACGACAAGTCGTTCGTACTCGTTCACCACCTTGAGGCAGCTTGCGAGCCAGACGAATACGATAAAAAAGATTGGTGCGGAGCTGAATACCAGGTTGAAAAGTGCCTGCATGCTGTCCTCCTTTATATTGGAAAGAATTTGCGTTTTTAACTAAAAGGTAAGGAGTCTGACCAATGACCGTTGAAGATGTTGAACGTAACCAATCAGTTAGCAAACGAATGAGAGCTCTTCATCAGCATGCTTACCCCCAGATAGGTGAAAAGCATGACAAATACTCCGATTATACCCAGCCAGGCTGAAAGAGTATCCCACCTGGCTCCCTTCAGCCTTACATGCAGAGCCATCGCGTAAAACAGCCAGAGCACTGAAGTCCACAGCTCTTTGGGAGTCCAGAGCCAGTATGTCCCCCACGCATAATAGCCCCAGACGCCGCCGGATATCATTGATGCCGAAAAAAATGTCCAGCCGACCAGCGCCGTCTTAAAATATACATCAAGGTACGATCTGATTCCGGTAAAGAGATATAGGGCGGACAACAAACCACCGATGACAAAGAGCGCATATCCGAAAAATGCGACAACCACATGCAGCTCAAACCAGAGTGTGTCAAGTATCTGAGGGAGCGGCATATTCAAAGGTTGAAAAGTGAGGGCTGCCAGAATTACAACTCCGGCCAGAACACCTGCAACCGGATTGAAACAGCGGACGGTACGGATTGCGGGGGAATACGACACAAACAGACCCATTATTGCCAAAGAGACGCCGAAAAAGAGAAGAGTATCGTGAGGGCCAAGGAGAGGGAGACGGCCAAGAGATACTCCTCTGCTGATGATGTGGAACAACCCTGCTGCAGAGCCCAGGATAAGAGCTGGGCGCCAGCGACAAGCGAGGATAAGGGTTGCGGCGGAAAACCAGATAGTAAAAGTGGTCGGGTGAAATAAGTTCATGGCATATCTTGTAACAAAACATTCATCTCCTGTCACTATCTTCGACAGAAATTACATAGATCCTCAACAATCTGCACAAAAATCAGAAAAATTGACGTATAGTGCGGCTTATAAAACCGAAGGGGGTTATCGGCATGTCATTCAACGGCAATCTGGAGCATTTCCCGCTTGTAGATGTAATCCAGCTTCTCCACATGACCAGCAAAACTGGTATCTTGTTTCTAAAGAGTACAAAAGGGGAAAGCCAGCTCGTCTTTCATGAGGGGTATTTTGTCAGTGCCAACCATTTAAACAACAGTGTCCGTATCGGTACTGTGCTGCTTGAAATGAACGCAATAACTCAAGAGCAGCTAGACCAGGCTCTGGCGGAGCAGAAATGTGCCGGAGATGCGCGGAAACCTCTTGTCGCCACCTTTATGGAACTTGGAGTCATCGATAAAAACACCGCCTTCAAGGGGCTTGAAACGTTGATTGAGTTGACCATAGTAGAAGTTCTTACCTGGGAAACCGGCACTTTCACCCTTGATGTTTCACAAAAATATATTTCAGACGAATACCGCTACTTTCCGGAAAAGCTCCATCAGGAAATCCTGCTGAACGCCCAGGGTATCCTGATGGACGCCCTCCGCATCTATGATGAAAAGATGCGGGACGGCACTTTAAGTCAAATATTCTTTGCCGAGGAGGTCTCTCCCCCCCCTCCCCCGGAAAACAGCACCGAGAGTGGCGATATTACCGCCGATCTACTTGGCCTTGACTCTCTGGATACTATTTCCAGCAAAATTCCTGATGTCTTCACCGGACTGAAAGATGATAATCCTGTTGACAGGCACCGGCAGATAGTAGGAGAGGCGCTGCCGGAAAACTCCGTTGAACAGCAGGAACAGCTCGTTACCTTTTTGAACGGCATTTCGCGTTCTCCGCCAGCGGCTACCGGGGCACCGGTTAAAGCAATTATCCTCCTCTCCCGGAACGAATTGCTGTCACACTGCATCACGACTGTCTGCAAAAAGGAGAACCTGTTTGTCTTTGCCACTGATGAGGATACCGGGCTGGATATAATTATCGAGCAGTCCCTCGGCAGGGATCTCCACCCTGTTCTGGTTATTGATATTCATCATGGCAACAGCGGAGAAGAGGCCATTTCGCTAGTTCGCCAGAAGTCCGCCGCATACCCTCAGATATCAATCCTGATTGCCGCCTGTTGCCATACATGGCCTATAATCAGTATGGATGCCCTAGGAGCTGGAACCAGATCTATCATCCCCTGCCCCTGTCGGGTATGCCAGAAGGATTCATACCATTCACAGATGGTCACCTTTCTTTCCGCTCTGGCTCCATTTCTTAAATCCATCCTCCCTGTACCACAGCCACAGGTCGGACAGCAGTTTCTGAACAGCCTCAACCAGTTGAAAACTCTCTCGGAACCACCCGAAATTGCGCTGGTAATCCTCAACTTTGCCGCTGCCCAGTTTGAGAGAGCGTTGACATTTGTTGTGTCGAAATCAGAGCTGATCGCCGAAAAATCGATCGGTGTAACCTCTCCGAAGGGGGAGGGGCCAACCGCTCCGCTCATGTTCAGAATTATTCCCGACAGCCATTCCCCGCTCTTTGAGGTCGTTGAAAAAGGGCGCATCTATTATGGGCAGAGAAACGACACCACACTGACAAATGCACTCTACAAAGAAATTGGCTCCCCCCGAACTCCTAAAGCCATGATTGTACCGCTCATCAGCAGAGGCAAAGTAATTGCGGCCATATATGCCGATTTTGGCTCCAAGCCGGCCTCCAACCCGCAGATCGAACTTTTGGAAGCACTTGCGCAGTATGCCGGTGCTATGCTAGACAACGCCCTGTACCTTAATAAAATTGGAAAGAACGCCTGATTTGTTGTATGTTTTGCGAAAGTTATAACTGACTACTTAAAGCGAGGGACAGTATGGACTCCAATATTCTGCACCAGATTCTTGAAATTGCTTTCCAGAAAAAAGTTTCTGATCTCCATTTTGAGGTCGATAACCCCCCTTTTTTCAGGGGGCGCGGGCAACTGATCCGAGCCAAGATGGCAAATCTGACCCCGGAAAACACCAGATTTATCGCCACCACAGTTCTTGACCAGAACAATCGCCAGATCAGCAGCGATCTGAAAGAGTGTGACGCATCATATTCACTCCCCTCCGGCGGGCGCTTTCGGGTAAGCATCTTCAAGCAAAAGGGGCACTTCGGAATCGTAATGCGGGTGATACCGCCCGTTATCGGCACATTCGAGGACCTAAATCTCCCTACGGTTCTGGCGGAAATAGCCCAGGCACCGAACGGCCTGATACTCGTCACCGGCCCCACAGGGAACGGCAAATCGACCTCTCTCGCCTCAATGCTGCGTCATCTCAACGAGAACTTCAGCTATAACATCATAACTATCGAAGACCCCATTGAATTTCTCTTTACATCCAAAAAGAGCTGTATCATTCAGCGTGAAATCGGAATCGACACAGAAAGTTTCAGTTCGGCGCTAAAGTCAGCTTTACGTATGGATCCTGATGTAATCATGGTCGGCGAGATGCGTGACAGGGAGACTATAGACGCCTGTATCAAGGCGGCGGAGACCGGTCATCTTGTGCTCTCCACCCTCCACACTCAGGGGGCCGTATCAACCATCAACAGGATGATCGGTCACTTTCCTCCCGAAGCGCAGGAGATAATGCGTCAACGCCTGGCAGACATCCTTGTCGCCACGATTTCACTCAGACTCATCAAGGACAAAACCGGAGAAAAAATTCTGCCGGTGGTGGAGATAATGCGGGCGACTACAACCATTCAGGCTTGTATCCGCGAGGGGCGGCTGGATGAAATCGGAAAACATATCGAAAACGGAGCATCCCAGTATCAGATGCAGACTCTCGATATGCACCTGATACAACTCTATAAACAGGATATGATCTCCATCGAAGACGCCAAGCGCCTTACACATTCAATGGATTTTGAACGCAAGCTGATGTTTGATAATTGATTCCGCTGTGAAAAAAATCCCAGCAGATAATCAGATCGTTGTCGGCATATGGGCATCCGCCGGAGGCCTGGTGGCTTTGGAGCTGTTTCTGCGCAATGTGCCGGCGCAGAGCGGGATAGCCTTTGTCGTCGTTCAGCATCTTTCGCCAACCCACACAAGCAACCTTCCTGAACTGCTGCAGCGCTGCACCGAGATGAAGGTTTCTCAGGTTAATGGCAGCACAGCAGTTCAACCTGACAGAGTCTATGTCATCCCGCCGAATATGGATATAACGATCAGTAAGCGGACTCTTCACCTGAAGCGTTGTGAAATTGATGTAAAACGGGGGCACGTTGCGCGGAATGATGCTGGTTTCTTTCAAGGATGTTCATCTGGTTCCGAAGGCGCGGCGGCGAAAACCGGGGACGCGACCGGACAGCAGACAGATTGCGGAACTTGAACGGGATCTGCTCGAATCGCAGGAGGAGCTTAGAACCGCCCGTGAGGAGATGCTGTAAAATTCTCCAGTTGGAAGCGCGGCTTATCGAATGAAAAAGGTACCGTAAACATGGATTCTGACGCTCTATTATCATTTCTTTACCGGATGCCGGTTGCCCTGGTTCAGATTACGCCATCCGGCGACATCAGTATGATTACGCCAGGAGCCACGTCGCTGCTCACACAACTCTCCGGCGGTTCCTGTGACAATTTTTTTGAGATCATTGAGCCACTGGCACCTGAGATTCGGCGGCTCTGCAACGAATCTACCGGAGGTGATCATGTTGTCTGCGAATCATATATATTGCCGATTGCAGCCGGTAGAATGTCGCGTAAAGCGCGTGTACTTGATATCAGCATCCATAAAATTGACTCAGACAACCTGATGGTTCTGTTGACCGAAGTGACCGATGCAAAAGAGGTCGAGAAAGAGTTGTCACACAGAGCGGCGATTCTTGACGGACTGCCGGCGAGTATCTGCGTTGTTGATGCGCATGGAAAGATTGTCACGACCAACCGGGCCTGGAACGAGTTTGCCCGCGACAATAATGGCGATGCAAAACTCTGCTGTGTCAGCGCAAATTATTTTTCTGCGTGTCAACCCGCTATGGGTGACGAGGAACAGTCTGGCGATGCATTTGTTGCCGGTATTCAGGCTGTGCTGGAAGGGTCGCAGTCTGCTTTTTTTAAGGAATACCGCTGTGACTCACCAACTGAGGAACGCTGGTTCAATATCACTGTCAACCCGTTCACTGCTGCTGATAAGCAATTCGCCGTCATAGCCCATGAAAATATCACCTGGCGCAAGCAGGCCGAAAACAACATGCGCACTCTGTCACAGGCAATTGAACAGAGTCCCGCTTCGGTTGTCGTTACTGATCAAAACGGTCGGATAGAATTTGTCAACCAAAGCTTTACGCGGATTACCGGCTACAGCGCCGAGGAGGCAATTGGCAAAACCCCGTCAATTCTTAAGTCCGGTGAAACCAGGCCGGAAGTGTACGCCGCAATGTGGGGGACTATCACATCGGGGAAGAGTTGGGAAGGGGAGTTTCACAATAAATGCAAGGATGGTTCTCTCTACTGGGAGCATTCGACCATTTCACCCCTGCGTGACGGCAATGGAACCATTGTTAATTTTGTTTCGGTAAAAGAAGATGTTACTGAAAAGAAAATCCTGATGGAGCGGCTCATCAATATGCAAAAAGCTGAATCTATCGGCCAGATGGCGGGCGGGGTTGCTCACGAGCTCAACAATATTCTCTGCGTGGTAAGCGGTTACGCCGCCCTGCTGAAATTTTCAGACAACCTGAAAACGAAACAGCAACAGTACGCCGAAGATATTACTGATGCAGTAACTAAGGCCAGTGGCATTATTCACGACATGATGATTTACAGCACTGCACACTCTTTCTCACTGGAAAATCATAACATATCAAAACTGCTACGCAACTCATGCGCCTTTATCAAACAGCTCGTTCCGGAAAATATCAGCGTAACATTGACACTGCCGGATGTCCCGCTTCTGGCTAACGTTGATCCGGCTCAGATTAAACAGGTTTTTATCAATCTGGCAACCAACGCCCGCGACGCCATGCCGGATGGGGGGAGGCTATCCATATCTGCCGAAGTGGAACATTGTGGCACTGATTCGGTTTCAGGTTTTCCCGAAGGAACCACGCTTGCCGTTATTACCGTCCAGGATTCCGGGTCTGGCATGAGTGAATATACCCGAAACCGTATCTTTGAGCCCTTTTTTACCACCAGGGAGGTCGGCAGGGGAACCGGACTTGGCCTGTCGGTAGTACAGGGTATCATCACAAAACATGGCGGCACAATTGATGTCATGAGCAAACCGGGTGAGGGGGCAGCATTTCGTATCTGTCTGCCCGTATTCTTATCTGAACCGATTGAAGCGGCAGAACAGGTGGAGCCCCCTGCAGAAGAAGGAGAGCTTCAGGTCGAACATCAAGCGGCGACAATTCTGCTTGTGGATGATAGTGAAAAACTCCTGAGCGTTATGGAGGAGTATCTCACGGCGGTTGGATATCGGGTGATAACTGCGGTTGATGGTGTGAATGCACTTGAAAAATTCATTGCCGAAAAAGATGAAATAAAGCTGGTTATTTCGGATATTATCATGCCCAACAAAAACGGCAGGGAACTGTACAATGAAATCCGCCTCCTGTCGGAAAGCGTCCATTTTCTCTTTATGAGCGGTCATACTGACAATATCATCGATCACCAAAATGATCTTGGTAACTGCGAAATCCTGATGAAACCGCTCAATTACCTGAAGTTACTGGGTAGAATGCAGGAACTTATCGGAGGATGACCAGCCGTAGCGAAGTGGTGCGCACCGTTCACATCGATTGGTGCGCACGGCGCACGCTGCTATTCTGCTTTTTCCAGGATTATCCTTTTGCCCGCTGCACCGCCCTGTCCCATCCCAGGCGTAATGCCTCGATTTTGCTCTGCGCCATTGTCGGCTCAAACGTTCGATCGTTCTGCCGGGAGGCTACTGTTTCCTCCATGTTCCGCCAATACCCTACACCAAGCCCTGCCAGGAAAGCCGCTCCGAGGGCGGTTATCTCGCTGATGCGGGAGCGGACAACCGGGACGCCAAGCAGGTCGGCCTGAATCTGCATAAGGAGATTATTGACCGAGGCACCGCCATCGACCCTCAGCTCAGGGAGTGTGATACCGGTATCCTTTTCCATAGCCTGTACCAGTTCAACTGTCTGGAAGGCTATGCTCTCCAGAGCCGCTCTGGCGATGTGGGCAGCAGTGGTGCCACGGGATATACCGGTTATGGTTCCGCGAGCATGCGGATCCCAGTGTGGCGCGCCAAGCCCGGTAAAGGCCGGTACCAGAAAGACGCCGCCACTGTCCGGGACTGATGCCGCCAAAGGCTCCACCTCTGCTGCCGATGTGATGATTCCAAGTCCATCACGCAACCACTGGATGGCAGCTCCGGCAACAAAAACGCTCCCTTCCAGGGCGTATTCCAGCTTCTCCCCTATCTGCCACGCTACCGTTGTCAACAACCGGTTCTTAGAAACAGCAGGGGATTCTCCAGTATGCATCAGCATGAAGCACCCGGTTCCATATGTGCTCTTGACCATACCGGGTCGTATGCACCCCTGACCGAAAAGGGCAGCCTGCTGATCCCCGGCCATCCCCGCAATCGGAATAGGCTGAGAAAACAGACCGGGCGCTGTTTCGCCATATACTTCGCTGGAGGCCACAACCTCCGGAAGCATGGCAGCGGGGATTTGTAGAATCTTGAGGAGCTCTTCATCCCATGCGCCGGTATGGATGTTAAACAGGAGGGTGCGAGACGCATTGCTCACATCGCTGGCATGGCGCTTGCCGTTAGTCAGGTTCCAGAGCAGCCAGGAGTCCACAGTGCCAAACAGGAGTTCTCCCGCTTCCCCCCTCCTGCGGGCGTCGGGTACGTTGTCGAGAATCCACGCCAGCTTGGTACCCGAAAAGTATGGATCCGGCAGCAGGCCGGTTCTTTCGCGAAAATACTCTTCCAATCCGCCGGCCTTTAGTCGTTCACAGGTTTCTGCCGTGCGTCGATCCTGCCAGACGATAGCGTTATACACCGGTAACCCGCTGCGTTTATCCCATACCAGGGTCGTTTCACGCTGGTTTGTGATAGATATGGCGGCAATATCGGTGGCGGTCAGACCGGCTCGATATATCACCTCGGTTGCTACCTCCAGTTGAGATGCATAGATTTCGAGGCCATCGTGCTCAACCCACCCTTGCCGGGGGTATATCTGACGTAATTCCTTTTGGGCAACGGCTCTGATTCCGGTACTTTGATCGAAAATAACAGCACGGGAGCTGGTAGTGCCCTGATCCATCGCAAGGATATATTTCATCGCCATCTCTCCTATCAAGATATTTGTTACCACTATACAGCACTACCCCCCCATTTAGCGTCCTAAATCTAAAAAAATCAGCAATGGCTCAAATAAGTGATACCACATACAAACGCCAGTAATGTGCAGTGATGTTTGGATTCGCAGAGTAAAATTAAGGCATTAGTGAAAATCAGGTCGTCACCTTTTTGGTTTTGTTTTTTCTGGTGTCACTGTTTGTTATTTTTGTTGGTCTCGTAAAAAGTCCTTATCACCCTTCGACTGTTCGACAAGCTCACAGCTCAGGGCGAACGGACTTTAACAGTCTAAGTTATTGAAAATCCGTTCGTGCTGAGCTTGTCGAAGCATGTACCATATGCTGTAAATTTACTTTTTACGAGACCAACATTTTTGATTTCCTCTGCGTCCTCTGCGGTTAAACTGCCGTTTCTAAGTTGATGGTCTGTCCGGGACACCTGTTTTTGCATGTCAACGGCAGCACTCTTGGAAGCTTGACACCACGCCGTCTTCTTCCAGCGGGCTGAGGGTAATTGACAATTGAGTTTTAGTGAGGCTACAATGGCCACATAACAATAACAAAGTGACAACAATGCAGACAGTTGGCGTTAGAGAACTGAAAAACCGCCTCACTCAATTATCCTGGAAAAAGCCAGCGTTGTCCGGTTTGGTCTTTGCATTTAGCTCCCCTCCTGTTTTTAAGGAGGGGTTGGGGGTGGTCGCCTTTGACTTTAATCAATTCATGGATAAAAAAACAAAAGTCAAAAGCTAACCACCCCC
>Ga0194060_10004087_pt1 | contig 10164 bp, 12 predicted proteins | sample SepL225m_MetaG_FD_163427 | JGI IMG/M metagenome (GOLD analysis project Ga0194060, IMG submission 163427) | Anoxic zone freshwater microbial communities from boreal shield lake in IISD Experimental Lakes Area, Ontario, Canada - Sep2016-L222-5m | ecosystem: Environmental > Aquatic > Freshwater >... | reverse complement strand
GGTCGTGCACGTGCCCGGAAAAGGTATACGCAACCTGCGCCGCCGCTACGCTTTTTTGCGCCGCTGCCGGGCTGTCGACGTATTCCCAGCGCTCCGGCGAAGCGGCCGAGGCGTGGACGAAGCACATCGCGCCGTCGCGCAAACAAAGCGGAAGCTGCGCCAAAAACGCCTTGCGGTCATCGGGCAGCGCCGCACGCGTCCATTCAATCGCCTCGCTGGTTGCGTCGTTCATGTAGCCGGCGCGCTTTTCCACCGCCGCATCGTGGTTGCCTTTCACCACGATGCCGCCCTCTGCCGCGTAACGCGCGACCGTATCGATGACCGCCAGAGGATCGGCGCCGTACCCGACCAGATCGCCGAGGAAGGCGTAGCGCCCGGCGCCGTTCTGGCGCGCGTGCGCGAGACAGGCGTCGAGCGCTTCCAGATTGCTGTGAATGTCGGCAAGCAGCGCGATGACCAATCCGGCCCCCCTTTGTTCTGACCATTCTCCGGGTCAATGGCGCGATCATAGCAGGACAGCACCGGCCGGCGCAGGCCACCGTTTGGCAAAATGCGACATCTGTCCAATGCGCCAGGACACTCATGGACGAGCCGCCGGGCTGCTATGGCCAGGCGCGACAGGTATAATGCCGGCGCAAACGCGGTTCTCATCCGGCGTACAGTGTGTGCGCCGGACATATTGATTGCCGGGCGACTTCCCAAGGAACAGGGTGCAGAATTGAAGATATCCGCGCAGATGACGATACTGATTGCTGCATTCTTCGCGATCATCTGCTACGGCGTCGCGATTTCTGGATTTAGTTCCATTGGGGAAATGACGGATCCGGCGCAAGTCGTCGACGCCAAGGGATTCGCCTGGTTTTGGGCGTTTCTTGGCAGCGTTGCAGTGGCTTTGGGCGCGGTTTCATTTTGGATCGTGCGGACGCAAGATGCCGGCGACGATGCCTGACCTAGGTTGGAGCATAAGGGTCCCCGGCGGTGTGAGGCGAGCAGGCCATGGTTAAATGTCCGTATTGCAAGCGCGCTGCCATGACTTTGTGGCGCAAGTCTGCACTCGGTCCCGGGCGCGCGGTCAGATGTCAATCGTGCGGAAAGAATGTCGCGGCGCACTGGTCCGCCGTGTTCGCGGCGATCCCGGCCTTCCTCGGCGGCTTCGTTCTGATGAAGTTTGAATCCTTGCCCGTCGGGATTGCGGCCGTCGTAGGGGGCATCCTTATTATGGGAGCGGTTCACACATATCTGGTGCCGCTTGTACGACATGACATCTGACCATGCGCCGCAGGCGTCGTCGGTCGGCTTGGGGAGCAAAAGAGGACGAGGAAATATCGGGAACGTTCCTGTTACGACCAGTTTGCTCTGTTCGGCAATCGCATGGCACCTGCCGGCCCAACCGTTTGTTGTGGAATAGATCATGAGCGAAAGCACATCCTACGTTACCGTCCGCGCCGCGCCGCTCAAAGCGGTGACGCGCGCAATCGTCGCCCGCACCGGTTCGGCCGCGCGCGAGGCCGAACTGGTCGCGGACCAGTTGGTCGAAGCGAACCTGACCGGGCATGACTCGCACGGCGTCGGCATGCTGCCGCGCTACGTCGAGGTGTTTCGCCTGGGCCGCCTCAAAGTGAATCAGCATGTCAGCGTGGTGATGGACGGCGGCGCGCTGCTGACCCTGGACGGGAACATGGGTTACGGCCAGGTGATGGGTTTTGAAGCGATGCAGATGGGCATCGCGCGCGCCGCAGCCCACGGGGTGGCCGTGGTCGGCCTGTCGAACAGCCACCACATCGGCCGCATCGGCCACTGGGCCGAGCAATGCATCGCAGCCGGACTGATTTCGATGCATTACGTCAATGTCGTTTCGCAGCCGGTGGTGGCGCCGTTCGGCGGGCGCGATGCTCGTTTCGTCACCAACCCGTTTTGCGTCGGCATCCCCCGGGCGGGGAACGAGCCGGTAGTGCTCGATTTCGCCACCAGCCGCATCGCCATGGGGAAAGTTCGCGTCGCGATGAACAAGGGGGTGGAGGTGGGCGAGGGCACGCTGCTCGACCATCAGGGCGAGCCGACACGCGACCCGCAGGTCATGTACAAGCCGCCGTTCGGCGCGATCCTGCCTTTCGGGGAGCACAAAGGCCACGGCCTGGCGATGGTGTGCGAGTTGCTTGGCGGCGCCCTGAGCGGCGGTCGCACCCTGCACGAGCGCTCGCCGGGGCGGGAGATCGTCAACAATATGTTTTCCATTATCATCGATCCGGAGCGGCTGGGCACGGCAGCCAACCTCGCCGCTGAAATGGAGCAGTTCGCGGCCTGGGTCAAGGATTCGCCGCTGGCGCAGGGCGTGGACCGGATCAAGCTGCCGGGGGAGCCGGAGCGCGACCATCGGCGCGAGCGCGGTGCCAAGGGCATTCCGATCGACCCCACCACCTGGAACGACATCATCGCCGCAGCCGCGCTGCTCGGGTTGACGCGGCTGCAAGTGGAGCAACTGGCGGGTCTGGGCTGACGCAGACCTTGGCGCGGCGTCGCGCTAAAGCGACAACTTTGCGCGCGACTTGCCTGATCCGCGGAAATGTCAGGCTGGAGCTTGCGCTGGGCTCTTCACCATGGCTTTGCGCATTTTGCGCTTGAGCTGGTGGATCTGATTCATGGCCGCCTTCAGCGCTTTGCGATCCCGCGCGGCCAGCGCCTGGTCGCGCTTCTTTTGCCATTCCTTGATCCTGGCCTTGGTCGCGGCCTTGTCTATGCCTTTTACTTCCTTGTGCGCGTGCATGTCCAGGCCGAGCGCCTTGCACAGCGCCACCAGCAGGTGGTCTTTGTTCAACTGCGTATAGCCCTGCACCGCTTCGTGGGTGATGCCGGCGGCGATCTCGCGCAATTCGGCCAGGGGCTTGTGCTTCAGTTCTTCGTAGGTGTGTGCCATGAATTCTCCTTCTGTGTATGCGAAACAGGCAGGGCGTATTATACGCGGCGGCATGCGCGGCGCCTCTCGCCGTAGCGGATCCGTCCTGCCGCGTGGCGCACAGCCCGGATGACTGGCGCCGCGGCCTTGGGGTACTCTTCGTCTTTGCGCTATTCGGATGGCTGTGCACGTTCATGATCACGGAAACACGCTGCCGCAATATATATTCAGAGCCGGCGTCAACATGAGCGGCGAGGCCATCATCCTGTTCGCCCACGGAGCGCGCGACCCGGAGTGGGCGGCGCCGTTCCGCGCCATACAAAAGCTGCTGCAGGCGGCGCGGCCGGATGTTCTGGTCCTCACCGCGTTTCAGGAGTTCATGGCGCCTAACCTGGAAGAGGCGGTAGCGCAGTTGGCGGCCGGGGGTGCGAAACGCGTCGTTCTGGTGCCGTTGTTCATGGGGCAGGGCAGCCACGTGAAGCGCGACCTGCCGTTGCTGCTGGAGCAGGAGCGCCGGAGGCACCCGCAACTGGATTTTCAGGTTCTGCCCGCCATCGGCGACGAGTCCGAAATCCTGCAGGCCATCGCGGATTGGATCGCGCGTGCGAGCCGGGGAGGCGGCGTTTGAAGAAGACCAGTTTCCCCACGCCGCAGGACGCGGAAGCGGCGTTCTACGAGGCGCTGGAGCGCGCCGACCTAGAGGCCATGATGGAAGTCTGGTCCGAGGACGAGGAAGTGAGCTGCATTCATCCCGGCGGTCCGCGCCTCACCGGGTTTGCGCAGGTGCGCGAACACTGGGCGCGGATGTTCAAATCCGGGCAGCGCCTGCAGGTGCGCCTGAGCGATCAGGTGATCGTGTCCGGCATGATGTTTTCCGTCCACAGCGTGCACGAAAATATCCTGGTGCCGGGCGCGCAAGGCGAGGCCGGAGGCTCGCGCAGCATCGTGGTCGCCACGAACGTGTACCAGCGCACGGGCGCCGGTTGGCGCATGGTGCTGCATCACGGCTCGCTCGCAGCGGCAACGGCGGTGCGCCTCGACACCCCTGCGGAAGTGCCCAAAGTGCTGCATTGACGGCGGATACCGGGAATAGCGGGCGGAGCGCGCGGCGGCCCGCCGGCGCTTTGCGGCGAACATTCCGGTCCTCTGCGGTAAAATGACGTTTCCCCATCCGGCAAGAGAGCAGAACACATGAGCTCCGTCCCCGCAGAGATTTTCAAAGCCTATGACATCCGCGGCATCGTCGGCCGCACGCTGACGCCGGAAATCGTCGTCGCCATCGGCCAGGCGATAGGCTCGGAAGCGCGCGCTCGGGCGCAAACGACCGTCGCCATTGGCCGCGACGGCAGGTTGTCCGGCCCCGAACTCAGCGCTGCGCTGGCGCAGGGCCTGCGCGCAGCCGGCATCGACGTCGTCGACATCGGCATGGCCGCCACGCCCATGGGGTATTTCGCCGCGCACGAGCTCGGCTGCATGAGCGTGGTCATGGTCACGGGCAGCCACAACCCTCCGGATTACAACGGCCTGAAAATGGTGCTCGGCGGAGTAACGCTTTCGGGCGATGACATTCAGGCGCTGCGCGCGCGCATCGAAAGCGGCGACCTGAAGCAAGGCGCCGGGAAATACTCGACCACCAGCGTGCGCGCGGCGTATCTGGAGCGCGTCGTCTCCGGCGTCAAGGTCTCCAGGCCGATGAAAATTGTCGTGGACTGCGGTAACGGCGTGGCAGGCGACACGGCACCTGAATTGTTCCGCCGTCTGGGCTGCGACGTGACGCCGCTTTATTGCGACGTCGACGGCAAATTCCCCAACCACCATCCCGACCCGTCCAAGCCGGAAAACCTGCGGGACGTGATCGCGGCGCTCGCCAACTCGGACGCGGAACTGGGGCTGGCGTTCGATGGCGACGGCGACCGGCTCGGCGTGGTCACCAAGGGCGGCAACATTATTTACCCGGATCGCCAGCTGATGCTCTACGCCGACGACGTGCTGAAACGCAACCCGGGCGCGCAGATCATCTACGACGTCAAGTGCACGCGCCGGCTCGCCTCCTGGATCACCGAACGCGGCGGCAAACCGGTGATGTGGAAAACCGGCCATTCGCTGGTCAAGGCGAAGATGAAAGAATGCCATTCGCCGCTGGCGGGGGAAATGAGCGGGCACATTTTCTTCGGCGAACGCTGGTACGGCTTCGACGACGCGCAGTACGTCGGCGCGCGCTTGCTGGAAATACTCAGCCGCTCCGCCGACGCCAACGCCGTGCTGGACGCGCTGCCCGACTCGATCAATACGCCCGAGCTGAACTGGAAGCTCGCCGAGGGCGAGCCGCACCGGATGATCGCCGGGCTGCAGCAAAGCGCGCGCTTTCCCGGCGCGAAGGAGGTGATCAAGCTCGACGGCCTGCGCGTTGAATACGCCGACGGCTTCGGCCTCATGCGCGCCTCCAATACCACGCCGGTGATTGTGCTCAGATTCGAAGGCGAAACACAGGCGGCAATTGCGCGCATCCAGGACGAGTTCCGCGCCGTGCTATCGGCAGCCAAGCCCGGCGCGCAGCTGCCTTTCTAATAAAACAACCATGCCGCGCGTTCCGTACGTCGAAGAACAGGACCACCCCGAGCTCGCTCCCCTCGTCGCGCGCATCAAGGCCGAGCGCGGCAAGGTGCTCGACCTGTACAAGGTGCTGCTCCACAGCCCGGCGGTGATGGAAGGCTGGCTGGCGTTGTTCACCGCGATCCGGCAGAAAACCAGGCTATCCGGACGGATACGCGAGCTTGCGATCATGCGCGTGGCCATCCTCAACGGCGCGGAGTACGAATACCACTCGCACCTTCCGTTTGCGCTCAAGGAGGGCGCGACCAGGGAGCAGATCGCCGCGCTCAAGGCGTGGCAGCTATCGCCGCTGTTCGAGGCAGGCGAGCGCGCCGCGCTCGCCTACACCGACGCCATGACCAAACAGGTTCAGGTTCCGGACGAACTGTTCGCCGAGGTGCAGAAGCACTTCGACACCCAGGAACTGGTGGAACTCACTGCCACCATCGCCGGCTACAATCTGGTGTCGCGGTTTCTCGAGGCGATGCAGGTCCACCGGCAGAGCTGAGTCCCGGTGCGCGCGCGGCGCGCTATTCGACCTTGATTCCGGCCGCCTTGATCAGCGGCCACCATTTTTCGATCTCCGCCTTGTGGAATGCGCCTAGCGCTTCCGGCGTCTGCTGCTCGCGCGGCGGGAGTTCCTGTCCCAGGTCGCCCAGCCGCTGGCGCACCGACGGATCCGCAAGCGATTCCACGATGGCGGCGTTGAGCTTCGCCACCACCTCCTTCGAGGTGCCGCGCGGCACCCAGATGGCATGCCAGATGGCAATGTAGAGCCCGGGCAGGCCGGCCTCGTCCACGGTCGGAATCTCCGGCGCCGCGGGCAGGCGCGACTTGGCCGTCACGGCGTAGGCTCTGATCTTGCCGCTGCGCACCTGCGGCAGCGAGTTCGACGCCTGGTCGAGCATCAAGTCGATCTGCCCGCCCATCAGCGCCTGCAGCGCCGGCGCCGTGCCGCGATACGGGATGAACTGCATTTTCGCGCCGATCAGGTTCTGGAAGTAGATTCCGCCCACGTGCGATGCGGCGCCGATGCCTGCGGTTCCCGCCGACACTTTGTCGCTGTTCGCCTTGACCCAGGCGACCAGTTCCTTGAGGTTGGCGGCCGGCACGGCGTTTTTGGTCACCAGTAGCTGCGGATTGCTCGCGATCAGCGCCACCGGTTCGAAATCCTTCAGCAGGTCGTACTGGAGCTGGTACACGGCTCCGTTGACGACATGCGTGCTCCAGTGCCCGATGCCGACGGTGTACCCGTCGGGAGCGGCGCGGGCCACGCGGCCCACGCCGATGGAGCCGGCAGCGCCGGTGACGTTTTCGACAACTACCGTTTGCCCGAGCGCCCTTCCCATGCGCTCGGCCATGATGCGTGCCAGCGTGTCAGTGGGGCCGCCGGCGGAGAACGGCACGACCAGGGTTACGGGGCGTGCCGGATAGCTCTGCGCCGAGGCCGTCGGTATGCTTCCCAGGGATGCGCCTATGGCAAGTGCCGCAAGCAAGTTTCTCATCTTGGATCCTTCAATTCGGAGCAAAACTTTCGATCGGAATTCCCGGCGCGATTGCCGGAGACGCTGCGCCATTGGAAAAACCCGGGGCTTGCCCGGGTTCTCCCGCCGATTATTTATTCTGGCTTACCTATGCTGCTTGTCGTGCTTCTCGTGCGCGATGCGCTTGCTCTGCTTGTCCTGCGCGCGCGCGATTTGCTTGCGCTCTTTCGCCGTCACCACGCCGTCGGCTTTGGCCTTGTCTTCCATGCGCTGTACCTTGGCCTGGCCTTTTTCCAGCTTGGCCGCTTCGCGCGGGGTAAGTTGGCCGGATTTCACACCCTGGTCGATGCGCTTTTGCTGCTCGGCTTGGCGTTTGTCTATGCCCGGTGTCGCGGGCGCTGCCGGCGTCGCCTGCGCGAACGCCAGCGCGGGCAGGGCGGCGATCACCAGGGTAGCGATACTTGTCTTGAACTTGGACATGTTGAACTCCTTTATGTGGAGGGAGACATTCTCCCATAGCGCAAAAAACGCGGCAGGCGACAGTGTGTTGACCCCAATTTGTAAGCATTTGTAATCCGGTGCAGCTAACCGAACCCGGGCGGAATCAAGTCCAGCCGGTCGGTGACGATGGCGTTTGCGCCCCAATCGAGCAGCACGCGCACGATCTCCGGATCGTTGACGGTGTAGCACAGCAACCAATAGCCCGCGTCGCGCACCGCGCGCGCCTGCTGCGGCAGCAGCATCCGGTAATCGCAGTGCAGCGACACGCAGCCGAGCTTCTGCATCCATGCCTCCCAGTCGGGCGGGATGCTCTTGGTCAGCGCGCCGCGCGGCAGTTCCGGCGCGGCCTCTTTGGCAGCGAGCAACGCCTGCGGATGGAACGAGGACAACAGCGGTTGCAGCGGCGCGCCGCGCCAGATTTCGCGCGCGGCGAGGGCGGCCGCCCGTCCGGTTTCGGCTTCGTAGCCCTTGGACGGCTTTATTTCCACATTGGCCCAGAGTCCCAGTTCGACGCAGAGCCGGCCGGCGCGCTCGAAGCTCGGCACCGGCTCCCCCGCGTGGTCGCGCGAGAACCAGCTGCCTGCATCGAGTTTTAGCATGTCCCGATAGGCAGTTCCGGCGATTGCGCCGCGCCCGCTGGTGGTGCGCTCCAGCGTTTCGTCGTGCATCAGGATGGGCGTGGCGTCGGCCGCCAGCATCACGTCGAACTCGACGCCGGCAAACCCCAGTTCCTTCGCCTTGCGCATGCCCGCCAGGGTGTTCTCCGGGGCCAGCGTGCCGCCGCCGCGGTGCGCGACGATGCGCGGATAGGGCCAGGGGTTCATGTCGGAGCCTTTCAATCAACGCCGGCGATTAAAGGCGCATATGCAGCGCGAAGTTCCGCACCTTCTATCAAGCCGTTACCAGGCGCGCGCCGTTGGCGCCGTCGAACCAGTGCAGGCAGCCGGGGAGGGCGCGCAGGGGCAGCGCCTGTCCGGGGGCCGGGTGTTCCGTGGCCGACAGGCGAGCAACCAGCAGTTCCTTGCCGAACAGTCCGTGCACCAGCGTATCGGCGCCGAGCATCTCGCGCATTTCGGTCTGCAGGGTAAGCAGCGCCTCGTCCTGCGCGCACACCTCGAGGTGTTCCGGGCGTATGCCCAGCACCAATTCGCGCCCGGCGAGGTCCGCCGGCACTGGCACCGCAAGCAGCGCGCCGTCGGCCAGCGCGAGGCCGCCGGCCGCGGCGCGGCCACGCAGGAAATTCATTGCCGGCGAGCCGATGAAGCCGCCGACAAACTGTGTCGCCGGGCGCTGGTACACCTCCGCCGGGGTGCCGATCTGCTCGGTGCGGCCGGCGTTCATCACGATCATGCGTCCGGCCAGTGTCATCGCCTCGACCTGGTCGTGGGTGACGTAAACGCTGGTGGTGCCGAGATTGCGGTGCAGCTTCTGGATTTCGAGGCGCATCTGCACCCGCAGCTTGGCGTCCAGATTGGACAGCGGCTCGTCGAACAGGAATACCGCTGGCTCGCGCACGATGGCGCGGCCCATGGCCACGCGCTGGCGCTGCCCCCCGGAGAGTTCGCGCGGCCTGCGCGCGAGCAGGGCGCCCAGTTCCAGAATCTTGGCTGCGCGCTGCACCCGCGACTCTATGTCGCTTTTGGCGAAGCCGCGGATTTTCAGGCCGTAGGCCATGTTGGCGTAAACGCTCATGTGCGGATAGAGCGCGTAATTCTGGAACACCATGGCGATGTCGCGATCCTTGGGCTCAAGCGTGTTGACCACACGGTCGCCTATGACTATTTCGCCGCTGGTAATCGTCTCCAGGCCGGCGATCATGCGCAGCAGTGTCGACTTGCCGCAACCCGACGGGCCGACGATGACCACGAACTCGCCGTCGGCGATGTCCGCCGATACGCCTTTGATGATTTCCAGGCTGTTGAAGCTCTTCCTGACGTCGCGCAATACGAGTTTTGCCATTGCTATTTTTCCGTGTCCACCAGACCCTTGACGAACCAGCGCTGCATCAGCAGCACCACCAGCGCCGGCGGCGCGAGCGCGAGCATGGCAGTGGCCATGACCAGGTTCCAGTCCACCGAGGCGTCGCCGCCGGGGATCATGCGCTTGATGCCGATCACCGTGGTGTACATGCTCTCCTGTGTCGTCACCAGCAGCGGCCACAGGTACTGGTTCCAGCCGTAGATGAACAGGATAACGAACAGCGCCGCGATATTGGTTTTCGACAGCGGCAGCACCACGTCCCAGAAAAAACGCAGCGCGCTCGCGCCGTCTATGCGCGCCGCCTCCATCAGTTCGTCCGGAATGGTGAGGAAGAACTGGCGGAAAAGGAAGGTTGCGGTCGCCGAGGCGATCAAGGGTACGGTCAGGCCGGCGTAGGTGTCGAGCAGGCCGAGGTCGGCCACCACTTTGTAGGTGGGCAGGATGCGCACTTCCACCGGCAGCATCAGGGTGATGAAAATCATCCAGAAAAAAAGATTCTTCAGCGGGAAGCGGAAATAGACGATGGCAAACGCCGACAGGATCGAAATCGATATCTTGCCGAACGCGATGGTGAGCGCCATCACCAGGCTGTTCAGCAGCATCCGGCTGACCGGCGCGGTGCTGGCACCGGCGACGCCGTGCGTCAGGACGGTGGTGTAATTGTTCAGCATCTCGCCGCCCGGCAGCAGCGGAATCGGAATCTCGAGTATGCGC
>Ga0194060_10004086_pt1 | contig 10164 bp, 11 predicted proteins | sample SepL225m_MetaG_FD_163427 | JGI IMG/M metagenome (GOLD analysis project Ga0194060, IMG submission 163427) | Anoxic zone freshwater microbial communities from boreal shield lake in IISD Experimental Lakes Area, Ontario, Canada - Sep2016-L222-5m | ecosystem: Environmental > Aquatic > Freshwater >... | reverse complement strand
AGTACTTCTTGGCGCAGCACTTATCTATACCGGCACGTTGCACTTAACAACTAGTCGCCTTGAATTTCAAGCCCAAGTTCCAACGTGGGTACCGTTCTCGGCCGATTTTGTTGTTCTGGCTTCAGGTGTTGTAGAACTAACGTTAGGTTTTGGGCTTGCATCACTTCGTAACCGCGCTTTCTTTGGCGCGATCACAGCAATCTTTTTCATACTTATATTCCCGGGCAATATTTCGCAATACCTCAATCACATCGATGCCTTTGGTCTAGATAGTGATAGGGCTCGGGCAGTGCGCTTACTCTTTCAACCTCTTTTAGTGCTGTGGGCTTTATGGTCTAGCGGGGCATGGCATCAATGGCGCAGCGCGCGAAAATAAAACTTTATGGAAATTTCTAGGCGAAATCTTTTCAAAGGTATTGGTGCACTTGCCGCAGTTGGTGCAACAGCAAGTGCGGCGGCAAAGTTTTTAGGCAATTCTGGTGCCCAGCAGATACAGCGAATTAATGCCGTATTGCCCAAGCCTCTTAAGTTCTTACCTAAAGCGCCAGCCGATCCTGCGCTACAAACACCTGGGCTCTCACCATTCTTCACACCCACACAAGATTTCTTCCGCATCGATACCGCTTTTATCGTTCCGAAAGTTTCACTCGATACTTGGAAGCTAGAAATAACAGGTCTGGTATCAAATCCAATATCTCTGACTTACGATCAATTAATCGCGCGCCCAACCTTTGAACTCGATGACACGATTTCATGTGTTTCAAATGAAGTTGGTGGAACTCTTATAGGCAATGCACGTTGGCAAGGCATTCGCTTAGATGATCTGATTAAAGAAGCCGCACCACATTCAAATGCCGATCAAGTGATGAGCTACTCAGTTGATGATTTCAGTGCAGGTTTTCCTTTAGCCGCACTTGATGGGCGAGATGCCATGATTGCAATTGCCATGAATGGTGAACTCCTGCCGACTAAACATGGTTTCCCCGCACGCATCATTGTCCCTGGACTTTACGGTTACGTATCTGCGGTTAAATGGTTGACTAAAATCGAGCTCACTCGCTTTGATCAAAAACAGGGTTATTGGATTGATAAAGGTTGGTCAGAGCTCGCTCCAATTAAATTGCAATCGCGTATTGACACACCTTTGAATCGTGGCGAACTTCCCACGGGCCCTACTGCAATTGCTGGCGTTGCTTGGGCATCACTCGTTGGAATTTCTAAAGTCGAGGTTCGTATCGATGATCAGCCTTGGCGCAGTGCAACTCTTGCCCCAGAAATTGCAAAGACAACATGGCGCCAATGGTGGATTGATTGGAAGCCCATCAAAGGAAATCACCGAATAAGCGTTCGAGCTATTGACGGCAACGGCGCAGTTCAGTCAGAGGCCGAAGTTCCAATTGCACCTAATGGTGCTGAAGGCTGGCACACGATTACTGTGAGTGTGGTCTAACTTTTACCGCTGTGGGTGTTAACCTTTACCTATGATAAATAAGGTAAAGGCTAAAGGCGTCAACATGACTCGCCCCAAAACGGCGCGCAAAGGTCGAACATCCACAAGCACACTGAGTTCAAAAAATCAGCTGACAGTGCCTGTAGATATTTTGCGGGAGTGTGGTTTAGAGCCAGGAGATACCGTGAAATTTGAAGTTAAAGATGGACAGATCCTGATCAAAACTCAGCAGGAGATTGAGCATCCATTCGCAGCACTAATTAGTGCAACGCGTGAGTACTACAAGGATTTCGACCTCGAAAAAGAGCGGAGCCAGATGTGGCCCGAATAGTTCTAGATTCCTCTGTTGTAATTGCCCTGCTCATGGACACAGACCAGCATCATGGCGCAGTATTCGATGCGACTTTGAAGCAGCACCAATATGTAATCTCTGCGATAACTTTGAGCGAAGCGTTGATTTCGCCTTTTCGAACTAGCCGTAAAGCTGGCGAACGAGTCCGTCACGTGATTGAAAGCTCTATGCACCAAATTATCGATATCGACATGGATATCGCCATTCGTGCAGCGCAGATAAGAGCGGATAAAAATCTAAAGATGCCAGACGCACTTATTAGCGCAACCGCTACAAATACAAAGGCCCAGCTATGGACCTGCGATCGCGCGCTCGCAAAAGCGCATGAAGGTTCACTGCTCATCGCTTAAAAGCGGTAAAGGTCACAAACCAAAGCCCCTTTTTCAACTAGAAGGCTTTTCATAGCCGCTTTACTAGCAAAGATATTTTGTCTTAATCGCCTCTACTTTTGGCGCATGCACAGTTTTGAGCTGCAATCGTATGGTGCTTCAAATCCTGGACTTGGTGCCAAAATTGCAACTGCCATGATCAATGGAAACAATGCAACGATTGTTGCTTTCTGTGATCCGGCCACCAAAAAGTTACACGCAAGTGAAGTAGAGGTTCTTGTTTCAGGATTTACTTATGCTGATCTTTTAAAGAATGCGCGGGCAATGAGTGTGGTCGGCAAATAACTTAGTTTCGTAAATGTGTCCTTGCATTCAAACGTGCCGTAGAAACCGCTCCCAGTATCGTTGCCCTTTTCCCAAGTGCGCTTTGAATGATCTCTACATGAAAAGGAAGTAGAGGTTCAATCTTTTCCTGAACAATGGTGCGAAGATAATTGGAAAGACCAAGTGCACCCCCAAGAATAATTGCTTCAGGATTCAAAATCGATGTAATACTTAAAACTACCAACACAATGGGTTCCAGCCATTGATCCAAAACGGCTCTAGCAAGGCTATCTCCATGATCGGCAGCGTAAATTATTTGATCGACCGTTACGTTAGCTTGCAAAGTTGTTTCATATTGCTTACGCAATTTATTTAATATTACCTGCAAATTATCAGTTGAAATATATTCCTCAAGTGAGCCACGATCTGATTTTGTGCTCTCTAGCGGTCTTAGTCCAAAGGGCATAAATCCAACTTCACCGGCGAAACCCTGATGCCCAATATATAACTTGCCATTTAGGACTAAACCCATTCCCACGCCTCTATCGAGCAAGAGAAAGACAAAATTCTCCATTCCAATCGCAGCACCTTGAGCCATTTCACCCAAAGCCGCAAAGTTTATGTCATGCCCAAAGGAGATAGGTCTGGAGAAGATTTTGCGAAGGTCACTAATAAATTGCTCATTCTGTAAGGCAAGAATATTTGGAGTTAACTTAATTTCATTCCCGCTGGCAGACACAACCCCAGGGAGTCCGATGACAATTTCGGTGGGTTCCTTACGATTAAGCAAGAGTTTTCTAGTCGCTAGATCTACTTCACGTATTAGATAATCGGAATCATTCTGGCTAATTTCAAACTCGTCCTCGGCAACTATTCGACCAAATAAATCTGCCAAAATCAATCGAACAGTGTCGGGGCTGATATCAATTGCCAGAATATTCTCAACGTCTGGATTGAATTGATATAGCGTTGGAGATCGACCCTTAAGGCCAGGCCTATTTCCAACAGCTGCGATTAGATTGTTCTTTTCTAACTCTTTAGCGATGAGGTTAACCGTTGGCTTAGTTAAATTAGTTAATTTTGAAAGCTCAACCCGCGTAAGAGGAATTTTAGAGTTAATGAGTACATTAAGAATGCGTTGTTCGTTATGCGCTTTTACAATCTCAAATCTAGAAAGGGAATTATATTTTGTATTCATGATCACTCTTTTAGAGCACCCAGACTCAAGCCAACTACAAGTTTTCTCTGCACAAGGACCGTCAAGATAGCAATCGGTATGATTGCCAAACTAGATGCCGCAGCCATAGGGCCCCAGTCAAGATTACGTGCAGAAATGAATCCAGAGATTAATACCGGCAACGTTTGAGTAGATTGATCACCCAAAATAACAGGTACTAAAAATTCATTCCAGGTCAGTAGGGATAAGAAAATAGCTGCTGCCGAAATGCCCGGTAGGGCTAATGGAACTACAACCTTTCTAAAAATCTCCCAGGTAGATAAACCATCAACCATTCCAGCTTCTTCAAGCTCAATTGGAATCGAGGCAAAGAATGGTGTCAGCATCCAAATCGTGAATGGCAAGTTAAATACAGTGATGATTGCAATCAGTACGGTCATATTTCCTAACAAATGAAATTTTGAACATAAATCATATAAAGGCACAATCAGAACTACGCCCGGCATAGCTCGAAGAAGAATCAAGAGAATTTCAAGCGTACCCTTTCCCCTAAATTTTGGGTTTCGTGCAATTGCATATGCGGCAAGTGAGCCGATGCAAATTGATAGAAGTGCTGCACCAACGGTGAAGAGAATCGTGTTCACGTAAACTTTCACGAAAGTTGGATCAGCAAAGAGCTTCTTATAGTTATCCAAAGTGGGGGAGAAATTGAAGAATTTCGGTGGAATGGCAAAAGTGTCCACTCGTTTTTTTAATGAGGTTGAAATAGTCCAAAAAATTGGGAAGAGCGAACTTATCAGGGTTACGGTTAGGACAACATAGACGAATACTTTGGCAGCCCTTGCCTTCAACTGATTCATACCGTCACCGAAATAATTTTCTTCCAAAGAAAATATAGAGGTAATGACATCAGTGCTAATGCCACACCAATGGCAGCGGCTCTACTAGTTGCTAGAAAGGTAAAGGCAGTGTTGTAATCCAACATACTTAAAGTTTGTGTTGCTGTACCTGGGCCACCTCTGGTGAGGATAAAGACGATATCAAAGAGTTTGAAACTATCAATTATTCGAATCAACAGAATTACTAATAGAACTGGCTTTAATAGCGGCAGAGTTACATACCTAAATCTTTGTATAGTTGAAGCTCCATCAATCATCGCTGCTTCTTGAGGCGCAATTGGCATTGCAGCTAGTCCGGCCAGCGTAATAAGGACTACGAAAGGAATTGATTGCCAACTATCAACGATTGCGATGGCAAAAAAAGCAGCCTTAACATTTCCTAACCAGTCGGGCTGTATATGCGTTATTTTACTGAGCACCCAATTGATTATTCCAAGTTCACTGCTGAACATAAAACGCCACATCAGTGCAACGGCAACTGGGGTGAGCAGCATAGGTATCAGGAGAGATGATCTGAAAAGGCTGGCAAATTTACTGGCCGAATGTAAGAGCATGGCCAAGAAGATTCCGATTGGAATTTGAATAAAGACTGCCACAGCCATGAATTCGACCGTTACTTTTATTGCTGAATAGAAATTTGAATGTGTCACATCGCTTTTGAAGTTTGCAATCCCTACAAAATTGATAGGTTGCGGAAAGCCTAATGACTTATCAAAAACGGCGAGATAAAGCCCTAAGCACAGAGGTACGATAAAAATCGGGATAATCAAAATCCAAGCGGGTACCGAGAAAGTTATAGGTGCTTTGGTACTTTTTCCAACGCTTGCCAAAGTCGCACCTCCAAATGAAGATTATAGAAATTCAGTTAATAATAGAAGAAAACCCTAGGCCTCTTCAGAGACCTAGGGTTTTCCTGTAATTAATGCTTAGGTTCTTTAGCTAACACAACCTTAAGCGCATCATTTAGATTCTTTAATCCGACTTCAACTGTAACTTTTCCAGAAAGTATATTAGCTAAACCATCTGAACTGACCTTATCAAATTCTGGCCATGTTACTAATGAAGGATATGTGAACACCGTGGCACTTGATGGCAAAGAAAGAAGTGATAAGTAAGGATTCTTTGCTACAAGAGCTTTATTAGTGGTGATCGAAGTACGACCAATTGCGGCAGCACCGGCATTGAGGAAGTTTGCTGCATTAGATTTTCCAAGCATGTACTCGAGGAAACTCCATGCCCAGGTCTTATTCTTTGAATCAGATGGGATTCCAATGTTCCAGCCTGCTAATTCAATTGCATTGACCTTACCTGCAGGCGCTGCAGCTGTTGCAATGTTCTTTGCATTTTTAGAAACCTTTGGATCAAAGACACCTGATGCATATCCTGAATATTGAAGGATTTGGCCAATGTCTGTTGAAACAAACTGGGCGGTGACATCATCTCCATTTACACCCAAGGCACCCTTAGGAGCGCTACTCAATAGTTCTTTGTAAAACTTCGTAGCAGCGATTGCTTGTGGAGTATTTACAGTTGGATTGAATTTTGAGTCATAAAGCGCACCACCATATGACCAGACCATCTGCATCCACCACCATGTTGTGTTTGGACCATAACCCAAAAGTTGGCCAGAAGCTTTTCCTGACTTCTGAATCGCATCAGCATTGGCCTTGTACTCTTGCCAAGTCTTAGCTGGCTTCAATTTGAGGCTCTTATAAATATCTGCGCGATACCACTGAATGAATGGTTCAGTCGAAAGCATCAATCCAAACTTCTTTCCACTAAAATCACCGTAATGTTGAAGTGAAGGTGTGAAATCTGCCATGTCATATTCTTTAGAAGCACTTGTATAACTATCTAGTTGTGTAAGTGCTTTGGCGGTAGCAAAAGCAGCTAAGAATGTATTATCGAACTGAACTACATCTTGCTCGCCTTTACCTGTTTGAATTGAAAGTAACGCCTTTTGGTGAGCGGTTCCATATTCAACTTCAGTAAAGTTAACCTTAATTCCCGTCTTAGCAGTCCATTTAGGGGCTAACTTTTTAATTGCATCAGCGCTAGGACTTGGGATCAAGAACACGTTGATTGCAGATGGTTTCTTGTCTGCAGCAGAACTACTTGATGCAGTTACAAAAGCTGATGAAAGCAACAAACTCAGCACCGTTGTAACAGTGCCAAATACTTTAAATTTCTTACCCATGTCTTAACCTCTCAAGAACGGTGGCTCACGTCGAACAGCCATTTATGGATTAGTATTGACGGAAATAACATTAAGTCAATAGCATTTACTAATGTCTTTTCAGGGTTCTGGAGGTGTGCGTGGAGCTGATAGCCCCTGAACCAGATCTGGCTTACTTCAAGGGGAAAAAGGTTCTAGCTGTTGGTGCGCATGCTGACGACCTATCAATTTTTGCAGGTGGCGCGCTATGCGCATTAGCCCATGCCGGGGCCAACGTTCACGCCCTTCGGGTGACCGATGATTACGCAGATTCCTTCGACATCCCAACTGAAGAAACGAAGAAATTAAATTCCGATCAGTTTCAGAAGAGCATGAATATTCTGGGTGTAACCAAAGTTCACAATTTAGATTTCCCAACAGATCAACTCAGCAGCGTCAAACTCGTTGACCTTCGCGAAAAAATAATTTACAAGTTCCGCGAACTCAAGCCATATGCTGTCATAAGTTTTGATCCATATAGTGCTTTTGGAGAAGACAACCAAGATCATTTAATGGTTGCTAAGGCCGTAGATGAAAGTTACTGGACTTCAATATTTGATAAGCACCACCCTGAACATTTTGCACTAGGTGTTGCCCCGCACGCAGTTATTGAGCGTTGGTATTTTGGAAGAGAATTAACTAGGACGACTTCTTCGATCGACATTAGTAAATTCTTGGAACAAAAAATTGCTGCGGTCAATTCTCATGAAGTGATGATGGACAATATTTACTATCAACTTACAATTTTTGAACGAGACTCAGGACAAAAACTATTGATAAAAGATAGAGAAAGCCTTGTCCCGTTAATGATCCAATCGATGGCAAAATCAGCAGGAGAAAAAAGCGGATTTGAATATGCCGAAAATTATAGAATCGTGCGATTTAACGGAATGGAAGCAGCTTTTGAACCTAAACCAGGTTCTAGGACCTGGAAGAATTCGTCAGAAATGAATGGAGAGAAGAAATGACTTGGCAAACAACAACGACTGGAAAAGATGGCGGTAATATTCCGATAACAATTGGTGCTGCCCACTCAGGATTTTCAGCACTTCACGGTTTTAAAACAGAATATGGCAGTGGCTTAATTAATAGTTTAGGTGATCGTCTTGGTGCTACCGTCGTCATTTACGCAGATAAACCGTGGGATGTTTTGCAAAATGTATACGGCCGTGCGCCAGTCATGGCAATCGAAGCAAATGATCTTTCGCCAGAACAGTTAGATGCCTGGGCCAAAAGCGTTCCTGATGATGTGACAATTGTTGGCGTCGGTGGCGGAACTGCAATGGATGTTGCTAAATGGGTCCATTGGCGCAGACAGCTACCTTTGGTTCAAGTACCTACACTGGCCTCAGTTGACGCATGCTTTACTCGAATGAGCGCTTTGCGTGATGAGAATAAAGTTCGTTACGAAGGCGATGCTGTTCCCGATGTTGTCTTAGTAGATTACGCGATTTTGCAGGCTGCACCCAGCGCATTTATCTCTGCCGGTATTGGTGACGTACTCTCTTGCCATACCGCATTAGCTGACTGGCGATTTGCGGTTTCTAAAGGTGAATCACATCCTTGGAATGATCAAGCGGCAGGTGCCTCATTACGATTTATTGATGGCTTAGAAAAAGCAGCTCCTGGAATTAAAAGTCAAAGCGAAGAAGGAATTCGGTCATTGATGGAACTTCATCGTGAAATCGGTTGGCTCTGTCACGATTTGCAGCACGCACGATTTGAAGAAGGAAGCGAGCATTTCTTTGCCTATGCTTTCGAGCAAGTTACAGGTCGCACAATTTTGCATGGAGAACTTGTCAGCCTTGGTGTTTTAATCATGACCGCAATTTTTGATAATGATTATGCACGCGTGAAGCGAATTGTTACAGCTTGTGGAACTCGCCATGGTTTAGATGAACTCGGCGTTAAGTGGGAAGAAATAGCGCAAACTCTTAAGATTTTGCAGAAATTCTCTATCGATGGCGGCTATTGGTATTCATATGCTCACAGTCGTAATTTTGGGGATGCTGAAATTGAAGTTGCACGCCAAGCACTCAACTTTTAGTTAGTCCTTACGAATATAGTTATGCCTATGAATAAATTTGGTATTCGTGGCGTTATTGAAGGTTTCTATGGAAAGCCTTGGACGCACGAAGAACGCATCGACATGCTTAATTTCATGGCCACAACAAAATTAAATACTTATTTTCTAGCGCCAAAAGATGAACCAGGACATCGCCGCAGTTGGCAAGATCTTCGTCCCGAGTCGGAATTAGTACAACTTCGCGAACTAGTTGCCCATGCAACAAGTAAGGCAATTACTTTTGGTACAGCAGTTTCACCAGGGCAGACGATTATTTACTCCGAACCATCGGAGTTAGAAGCGCTTAAAGGTCGGCTTAAGCAATATTTAGATCTTGGAATCAATGTAGTGGGAGTTTTCTTCGATGATATTCCCGCTGACTTTCAGGCCGAAGGCGATGCCAAAGCTTTTAACTCTTTTGCCCAAGCCCATGCCGCCCTTGGCAATCAGATCTTTGATTGGTTGCAGCGTGAATATCCAAACGCTGAATTAATTATTTGCCCAACGATTTATCGCGGCACCGGACGCGAAGAGTATTTAGTTGAACTAGGAGAGTTGCTTAACTCTAAAGTCCATTTACTGTGGACTGGAATTCAAATTTGCTCTTTCCGTTTAGATGTTCGCGATGCGTTAATCTTCCAGGAGAGCGCCAAACGCAAACCGCTGTACTGGGATAACTATCCAGTTAATGATGTAGCGATGATTCATGAATTACACATCGGTCCATTGCGTGCGCGCGAAGCTGGTTTAGTCGATCACAGCGAAGGTTTGTTAGCCAACCCAATGTGGCAAGCCGAGGCGACCAAGATTCCATTATTCACAATCGCCGAGTACTTAGATGATCCAATTAATTACGATCCAGATGCTTCGTGGGATCGCGCACTTGTTGAAGTAATTGCAGATGATAAAGATCGCGCGGCGTATCGAAAGTTTGCCCGCACATCGCTGTGGTCATGTCTTAACGATGATGCTTCTCCAGATTTCTCTTCTTCCTTAGGTGATGTTGCTTTTAATTACCGAAGCGGGCAAATGTCTAAGGCGATAGAAATTCTAAAATCAATGGCCAATGAAATCTCGACCGCCAGTTTTATTATTCAATCGCCAAATTTTTGCAATTCAAAATTGGCTACAGAATCCGCGCCGTGGGTTGTGCATTACCAACGCGGTGGCCAAATCTTGGAGCTTTTAGCCGAGAATTTATCTACTCAACCAAATGGTAATTTCGTACGCACACTTGCCGATGAGGCACTGACCTGGCGAAGCCGTATCTTCGGTGATTCCCTCCATATGTTTTTAGGCGAACTCGCCGATGATCTAAATTCCGCAGAATTTCATTGACGCGGTTGTGTTTAG
>Ga0194060_10004085_pt1 | contig 10165 bp, 9 predicted proteins | sample SepL225m_MetaG_FD_163427 | JGI IMG/M metagenome (GOLD analysis project Ga0194060, IMG submission 163427) | Anoxic zone freshwater microbial communities from boreal shield lake in IISD Experimental Lakes Area, Ontario, Canada - Sep2016-L222-5m | ecosystem: Environmental > Aquatic > Freshwater >... | reverse complement strand
GCGGTACCTAGAAACGTTATGGCTGAAGTTGTAAATCGAATTGAAGCAATCGGTAAGAAGCATGGACTCCGAATCGGAACCTTTGGTCATGCTGGCGATGGCAATCTGCATCCAACAATAGTTCTAGATAAAGATAATCCGCGTGAAGTTGCGGCGGCTGAGGAAGCGTTGGCTGAAATCTTTGCTCTCCCCCTTGAGTTTGGTGGAAGTATCACGGGTGAACATGGTGTTGGCTCAGCTAAGTTGCCGTATCTTGAGGGAAAAATTGGTTCGGTAAATATGCAACTCCAGCGAAACATTAAGAAGGTCTTTGATCCCGCCGGAATTCTAAATCCAGGGCGCATCGGTTCATGAGAGAGAAATTTAGCCAAGATAAATTGGATCGTTGTATCTCATGCGGTTATTGCCTACCCGCTTGTCCCACTTACAAATTAACAGGCAACGAAGAATCATCTCCCCGGGGTCGAATTACTTTGATGCGGGCAGTTCAGAACGATAAATTGCCAGCGCTTGATTTACTTCAGGAATCCTCCTTCTGTCTAGGTTGTCGGGCCTGCGAACCAGTCTGTCCAGCAGGAGTCGAATATGGCGTTCTATTAGAAGAGATGCGCGAGATAACTTGGCAAGGTAAGAATCGGCCACTAATCGTGCGCGGTCTATTTTTTATCGTTGATTCCAAAATCGGTATGTGGGCTCTCGGGTTATTTTCACCAATGGCGAAGAAGCGTAAAGCTCAGAGCAATTTGCATCTGATGTATGGCTGTTTCGAACGGAGATTATTTCCATCAGTAAGTCGTGCGGTAGCAAAGATTGCGCCGGAAGTCTCTTGCTCCTCTGATCAAGGATGTTGTGGCGCCTTACATGCACACAATGGTGAGCTTGAAAAAGGTAAAGAGCTGGCAAAGGCTTTGGGCGAGAAATTGCCTGGAACTATCCTTACAACTGCTGGTGGCTGCGCTGCACATCTATCTTCAGTACTTGGACGAGATCGAGTGCAAGAATTTTCTGAGTGGTTTGTTAAACGAGATATCACCTTGAAGCCAATAGCAAAGAGTGGCAAAAAGGTTCGGGTTGGACTGCAAGATTCCTGTCATCTACGAAATGGAATGGGAGTCTTCTCCGAGCCTAGAGAAATTTTGAAAGAGCTGGGTGAATATATTGAAATTCCTGGAGCTTCCGATTGCTGTGGCGCAGCCGGAAGTTATTCACTTCTGCAGAAGAAGAACAGTCGCAAGGTCGTGAGTCAGAAAATTGCAGATATCAAAGCTTTAAATCTTGATTACATCGCTTCGGTAAATCCAGGATGTACCCGCCAACTTGTAACCGAACTTCGTAGGGCTAGAGTGAAAACTAAGGTTATTCACTTAGCTGAATTAGTAGCGCTTTCCCAAAAATAATGAACTCAGAAATTACTCTAGAAACTCTCAAAAACTCCTGGAATCAAGTCTTAGATGCTGTCTTAGAGATTGATCGCGTTGCCTGGTTGCTCTGGTTTGATGCGCGCCTAGTTAAGTTGGACACTGGAGTATTGGAAGTCAGCTTTGCTGATAGCGAAAAATTTGGTGGCGACCACAACTTCAAAAGTGCGCGTAATCCAGAACAAACTGCCAAACTGACCTCCGCGATATTCAAAATAACGGGTGTGAAATTGGAGGTCATTGAGTCATGAAACGGCTATTCCTTTTAATAACTCTTTGTCTCTCACTTGTATCAAATAACGTAATTGCTTCCGGTCCCCTGCAACTTGTATCCGCGGGCCCGGGAAATCGAATTCATGGCGTCGATATAAGTAAGTGGCAGCATCCATACGACAAGTCAATTAACTTTATTAAGATGGCTAAAGCTGGTATTCGTTTTGTAATTATTAAAGGTTCAGACTCTCAGGCTGCTGCGGATTTAGTTGCAAAGAATTATCTGATCTCAGATAGGCTTGCGGCGCAAAGTGCTGGTTTGTATACCGGTTTTTATTACTTTGCTTATCTGCCGGACACAACTAAGAAAGCTGCGATTATTGCGGATGCAAAGGCCCAAGCGCAGAAAGTAATTTGGCGACTTGGTGAAATTGGTGGCTACACCGAGCAAGATTTACCTGTCGCGCTAGATCTCGAAACAAACTGTGTTAGAAAAATTTCTGGGGTTTGTAAAAAATATGCCAGCCGGGCCAATGTAACTCTATGGGCAACTACCTGGCTCGCTGATGTTGAGGCAAAGACAAATCGTAAACCATTTGTTTATTCATACCCAAACTTTCTCCAGAGCGCGATGGCAAGATCAACCGAACTTTCCAAGTATCCACTCTGGATGGCCTCCTACGGCAAACACCCAGCGGATCCAGCAAATCACCCAGGAATGAAGAGCGTTGGTTGCTTTGCACATTCCTGGACAAAATCAGATTGCATGGCGGATTATCAAATCTGGCAGTACACATCTTGTGGCAAGGGATCAAAGTACGGAGTGCCAAGTTCCAGAATTGATTTAAATGTTTTTAATGGAAGTGAAGAGAAGTTCTACACCTTAACAAAAGGACTTTGGCAACCTGAAGCAGTTGACCTTCTGCCATTTAATGAAACTACCACTGCGACTTTATTATCTGGCGCATCGTCGATAACAACAAATGATTCGGCAGATTTTGTCGTTGATGCCGTGCGCCCAAATGGCACGCCAGTTGTAACGGGTGATGTCAGATTTATTTCGGCGGATTCGCTAGCAAAGACTGGTGTTCAAGATGTAATTCGTTCAGCTTCTGGACGTTGGACCCTGAAGGTTTCTGGCCTTGAAGCTGGTACATATGTTGGATTTATTGAGTATTTTGATGAGTCCAATACTCACTCCAGCGTCGAGATGCCAGTTATGTTTGAAGTAACTCAAGGAGTTACTCCTACCCCAAAACCTTCTCCAACAAAGAAGCCAAAACCAAAGCCAGTAGATGCTTGTGCGGGGCAAATTCGGAATTAATAGATTCTCAAAGATAGAGTTAGCCCATTATGAGTAGTGAGAATTCGATCCCGTTAAGCCACGGCATCACTCGTCAAGATCGCAAACTCTCTGATGGTCGCACGATCTCTTATTACGACTCAAAACCTATTTCTCGTATCGCAAGTGACACTCGCCTGGTTGAAAAACGACCTGGTCTTGGTGAACTTCGATTAGATGCACTTACTAACGAGTGGGTTGTTATGGCCGCGCATCGCCAGACCCGAGCATTCCTGCCACCCAAGGAGCTCTGTCCGCTCTGTCCAACAAAACCTGGCCTGCAATCTGAAATTCCAGAAAGTAGCTATCAGGTTGTGGTTTTTGAAAATCTTTCGCCATCACTAGCCATCGCTGGAAGTGATTGGAAGTTACCGGCTTACGATGGTTTGGATACTCCTGTCGTTGATGCGGCAGGATTCTGCGAAGTACTTTGTTATACCGATGACCATGAAGCAAACTTTGGTTCACTTTCTTTGGGCCAGATGCGAATTGTTATGGAAGCTTGGCGCGATCGCACTCGCGAGATTGCAAAAATGCCACATATTGCACATATCTTCCCCTTTGAAAATCGGGGCGTTGAAGTTGGTGTGACTCTTGATCATCCGCATGGCCAGATTTACTCTTACTCGTACCTGCCGCCGCGAGTTGAGAAGATGTTGAAAGTTGCTAGCGAGTATTTAACTAAACACTCCAGACCACTTCTATCAGACATTATTGCCCGGGAAATTAAAGATGAAGTTCGAATTGTGGCGCAAAATAGTGAGTGGATTGCATACGTACCATTTGCCTCTAGATATCCCTTTGAGATTCACATTGCCCCTAAGAAGTTTGTGCCAGATCTTGCCGAACTTTCAGATGCCGCAGCAGATGCATTCGGTGAAGTAGCTAAAGAATCACTGCAGCGGCTCGATGGTGTCTTTGGAATTGAGATGGCGTATATGGCTTCTTGGCATCAAGCACCCGTAAGCGTTGGGCGTAATGTTCTCGGTCTTCATATGCAGATAACAAGTATCCGAAGAGCGCCAGGAAAGTTGAAATATTTAGCAGGTTCGGAGTCTGCGATGCAGGCATTCATTATGGATATGAAGCCAGAGCAATCTGCTGCGCAATTGCGTGGCGTAAAAATCTAATGCGAGTATTGGTAACTGGCGGAGCGGGCTATATTGGCTCTACCGCAGTAGCAATTCTCTTAGAACGTGGTTATGAAGTAAGCGTTCTAGATGACTTATCAACCGGACATGTAGATGCTCTTTCCAGCCAAGCAAAGCTCTTTAAAGCTTCAATCTTGGATGTTGACCAGGTGCGTGCCGCACTTGTTGGATGCGATGCGGTAATTCATTTTGCTGCTAAATCACTAGTCGGAGAATCAGTTGAAAAGCCTGAGTTGTATCACCAAGTAAATGTGCTGGGAACTCGCAATCTCTTGGATCAAATGTCAGAAGCAGGAGTTAAGAAACTAGTCTTCTCATCAACAGCTGCAACTTATGGCGAACCTGATGTAGTTCCAATTACCGAAGAATCTAGAACTATTCCAACTAGTCCATATGGAAAAACTAAATTGGCTGTAGACCAGATGATAACTGCTGAAGCTAAATCTGGGTTAGCAGCAATTAGTCTTCGCTATTTCAATGTTGCGGGAGCCTTTAAATCTAAGAGCGGTTGGCTCGGCGAGCGACACAACCCAGAAACTCATTTAATCCCAAATTTACTTCGGGCATCTTCTGAAAACCCCCTTAAGGTTTTTGGTAATGACTGGCCAACTAAAGATGGAACCTGTATTCGAGATTACATTCACGTAGTTGATTTGATTGAGGCTCATATTCTTGCAATTAAAAAACTCGAAGCAGCCAGCCACAAAATAATAAACCTTGGAAGTGGCGGCGGATATTCAGTATCGGAGGTAATTACGGCTGCCAGTAAAGTCGTGGGTAAAGAAATTCCAACGCAAGTGGTGGCGAGACGGGCTGGAGATCCTGCTGTTTTAATCGCTGATATTTCTAAAGCCAAAAGTATTTTGAGCTGGGTTCCAACTCGAAATATCGAAGATATGGTTGGCGATACTTGGAGAGCTCAAAATGCATCCGCTAGCAATTAAGTTTCAGGAACTTTACGGTATCTCCCCTGAAATAATCGCAGCTGCACCTGGCCGGGTGAATTTAATAGGCGAGCACGTTGATTTCTTAGATGGCTTTGTTCTTCCCTTTGCCATTTCTAATTTAACTACTGTAGCGATCGCAAGAAATGTTACTGGCGTAATTCGAACAGCATCAATCCAAAAGAACGGTGTTATTTCAAAAGTTGATGCAACAAAACTTGAGCCAAAGAGTGGCGAAGCTTGGGCTAGATATCCAATCGGCGTCATATGGTCACTTGGAATTACTACTGGCTTAGATATTTTGGTAGATGGTCAAGTTCCACTCGGTGCGGGGCTCTCTTCGAGCGCAGCCCTTGAGTGCGCTGTCGCAACTGCAATCAATGAGCTTTTTAAACTTGGTTTATCGCTTCCAGAGCTAGCTCGCGCGGCGCAAAAGGGTGAAAATATTTATGTCGGAATGCCTTGTGGAATCATGGATCAATCCGTCTCGCTTATGGCAACACCTGGACATGCACTTTTACTAGATACTCGCGACCTATCAACCGAACAAATACCTTTTGATATCGCGCCACTAGGTCTAGAACTCTTAGTTGTAGATACCCAAGTTCATCACGCACTTGTAGATGGTGGCTACGCAGAACGTCGCGCCTCATGCGAGAAGGCTGTTTCTGATTTAAAGATAACTTCACTTAGGGATATTTCAGTGGCAGAATTTGTTGCCCGTAAATCTGAACTTGACGAGAAGACTTATCTCCGTGCTTTTCATGGCGTAACTGAAATGCAACGAGTATTAGATGCAGTGGCACTTCTGAAGGCTGGTGATTTAATTGGGTTTGGTGAAATCGTTACCGATGCCCATCAATCACTGCGGGATAATTACACGGTGTCTTGTCCTGAACTAAATCTTGCAGTTGATACCGCGAATAAATTTGGCGCACTTGGAGCGAGGATGATCGGAGGCGGTTTTGGTGGAAGCGCTATTGCGCTGCTGAAATCTAAAGATTTAGAGTTAGTTAAATCCGAGATAAAGGACGCCTTTATGGCTGCAAATTTTAAGGCGCCTAGATTTTTCACAGCCTTGCCGAGCGCTGGGGCTTCAGTAATTAATTAGCTTCGCTAATTGAAAGAACTTCTACGCCACCAATATCGCCAAGCACACTCAATAAATCTGTTGGATCAGAACCTGGAATCGCGACTACGAAATCATCAATACCCCGGCCGTCTTCACTCTTTAAGACCACAATCGATTTAATATCGCCACCTGCAAAGCCGATCGCAGAGGCAACGGCGCCGAGAGAGCCAGGACGATCTGGAAGTGCAATTTGAATATTAAATTGAGCCATGTGAATACTCTAAAGCTGAACTATGTCTGTGCCTTTAATGGCTACATTAATTTTTGGTAATGAAATTTTTGTTGGGCCAGCTATCGCAGCACCACTCTTTGTTGGATCAAATTGAGCGCCGTGACAAGGGCAGATAAGTAGGTTGCTCTTTGCGTCATAGCCAACTGTGCAACCTTGATGAGTACAAATTCGTGAATAGGCGAATACCCCAGCCTTTGTTCTAAATAGAACACTCGGTGTTCCATCTGCTGCAGCGAATGCCTTTGTTGAACCAATTGGGAAATCTGCAACCTTGGCTATTGCGGTACCGGTCTCGGGAGTTGGTATTGCAACTCTAAATTTTCCACCAGCAATGGCTGCTGCAACAGATGCTGCTGCAACGCCAAATAGGCGGAAGACTTCACGGCGATCGCCTAAATTAGGAATTAGCGGTGTTACTTGACGTCCTTTTGTATTTTGGCGAACTAAGAAGAAGAGCGCCAACCAGAGAATCGCATAAGCGGTATCACTTCCGAGGAAGTATGGCTTAACGCTCCAAGTTGCTGAAAGCCAGAGCGTAATTGAAAGTACAAAGCCTCCGAGTGAGGCAAGTTCAAGTGCAATACCAGTCAGAGTTGCAATGCCAATCGCAAATTCGGTAAGCATGATTAACCAACCAAAGACAGTGGCGTGCTCAACCATATGCTTTAAAAGAAATGAGATTGGTGAAGTAGCTAGATAACTTGTGATTTGTGCGCCTAGATAATGTGCAGACTTTGGGTCCAAGAAGCCAGAATCAGTTGCCTTATTCCAGCCACCGTAGATAAATGTGACGCCAAGAAAGAGTCGGATAACGCGAGCGCCCATTGGGGTGTTCTGCCATGATTTTGCAATGCTGTAATTGCTCAATTAATAACTTCTTCCTAATTTGGAGTTGTGGCTCCCTCACTTGGACTCGAACCAAGAACCTGCCGATTAACAGTCGGCTGCTCTGCCAATTGAGCTATGAGGGATTAAGCGAACGTGCGAACTATATCTGACGCTCGGCTACTAGCCCAACTCCCCTAATGCGGCATCTTTCTGCACCCGGCGCTCGGCCTCCATCGATACCAAAGCGGTGAAAACCTCGTTGTATTGGGCCTCATTCTCAGTTGGATTCAGGCGTTGTAGCGTTGATTTAATTTCTGCGATAGATCGACTAAGTGCCACCTCACGAAGCCGAGCAAAAATTGCTGCGATATATCTCTCAGAGATTTCACGGTCGGTACGGATTGGTTCAACAGTTAATTCGGTGATTAGGGCTCGAATATCTTCACTCTCGCTACTCTCCAAAAGTTTTTGAATATTTAACTCTGGCATCTGATCTATCTGAGTTCGTAATTGATGGTAAGCCCAATATGTAAATGCATTCTTCTCAAGTAGCGCCCAATCCTTTGCCATCTCGGGAAATTGCAGCTTGATCTTCAATACTTCGCGCTCCATCATCAAGATTGGATCTCGCAGATTTACCTCTGATTGAACAGCCGGTTCTAAGTTCTGTGATGGGACACTTCTAGTTGCACTCTTCTTTATGGCATTTGTGACAATATCGACTTCAAGTCCCAACCAACCTGCAACTAAGCGGGCATACTCTGGGCGAAGTGAAGCATCTCGAATCTTTCCGATGAGTGGCGCAACTTGGTTTAGCGCGGAGACCCGACCTTCGGCTGAATTTATGTCATATTTTGCAATCTCACTCTTTATCGCAAATTCAAAGAGCGGAACCCGGCGCGCAATTAAGTCACGAACTGCAGCATCTCCAGATGAAATGCGAAGATCGCAAGGATCCATTCCGGAAGGTTCAACGGCTACAAATGTTTGGGCAACAAATTTCTGATCATCACCGAAGGCTCGAAGGGCTGCTTTCTGTCCTGCAGCATCACCATCAAAGGTAAAGATAACTTCACCGCGAAAAGCATCATCATCCATAAGTAATCTGCGGATAACGCGGATATGGTCATCACCAAATGCGGTTCCGCAAGTGGCGACTGCCGTGGTGATTCCAGCCAAGTGGGCTGCCATAACATCGGTATAACCTTCAACAATTACTACTTGGCGCTTCTTAGCGATCTCTTTCTTAGCCATATCAAGGCCATAAAGAATCTGACTCTTCTTATATAGCGGAGTCTCTGCGGTATTTAAATATTTTGGACCTTGATCAACTTCATCACTTGCCAGCTTACGTGCACCAAATCCAACAACATCACCTGAAATATCTTTAATTGGCCAGACTAGGCGATTGCGATATCGATCAATTGGCCCTTTACTTCCATCCTTAGTTAACCCTGCTAGCGACATTTCGCTATCGGTGAAGCCAACGCCCTTAAGGTGTTTGTAAAGTCCATCCCATTCATCTGGTGCATAACCAACGCCGAATTGCTCTGCAGCTGCTTTATCAAAGCTGCGCTTCTGCAGAAAATCTCGGCCCACTTGGGCAGTACCAGGCAGGTTCAACTGTTCGCGATAGAAATTCATGGCAGCAACATTTGCTGCAACAAGCCGGGAGCGATTGATACTTGGACCAGTGTTTGTATTTGCTCCGTCATATCGCAAGGTGTAACCCATGCGTTCGGCTAAGCGTTCAACTGATTCAGAGAACGATAAGTGATCTATCTTCATTAAGAATGCGATTGCATCGCCACCTGTGCCACAGCCGAAGCAGTGAAAGAAACCTTTGCTTGGAGTTACATGAAATGAAGGGCTCTTCTCGTCATGAAATGGGCAGAGACCTTTCTTCTGTCCCCCACCGGCGCTCTTTAATTGAACGAAGTCGCCAACGACATCATCGATTGCACTGTTATCACGAACATATGTGACATCTTCATCGCGAATTCGACCGGAAGCCATAGCGCTTATCTTAACCGCGCATGAAGCGCGATTGCCCCTGGATCAGTTAGTGAGGCAACTTGGTCAATAACTACTCGAAGCCTCGCCTCATCTGTTGTTGCACGCTGCCAATCTTGGAGGAAGAAAGACTCCAAAGTATTTGGTGCACCTTTTAGAACTGCTGCTACTAATTCAAATATCAGATTTTGTTCCTTGTTATATCGCTTGACCGAGTGCGCAGAGTTGATAATGTAGAAACCAGCAAGAGATTTTAAGAACGCAACTTCAACTCTTTGGGCACGCGGAACAACTAAATTTGCGTTATATCTAGTTAAATCCCCTTGACCATATTGCTCTCTAGTTGCCTCTTCAGCGACTCTTGCAAAACGACCAACAAGTTGGCTAGCTAAATCTTTTAACCTGGCAAGTGCGCGGTGGCTACCATCATATTCTTTAGGCCAACATGAGAGTTGCTGTAAATCTTCTAGGGCTGCCCTTGCTTCTTCGATCGTAATATCAGCCAAGTTATTTGACTGCGCATCTTTGTAAATATCTGGAAAGTCATTAGTTAAGTCATGCAATTTAACCTGCCCTGAGACAAGTGCATCTTCTAAATCATGAACGCTATATGCGACATCATCGGACCAATCCATGATTTGAGCTTCAAATGATTGACTTCCAGTTGGCGCTTGTTCTCGCACCCAATTAAAAATTTTTAAATCATCATCGTAAACCCCAAATTTATGGGCGTTAATCGCGCGCGGCCATGGATATTTTGTGGCGGCATCTAGACTTGCTCGAGTTAAATTTAAACCAAGTGAAATTCCATCAGTATCAACTGTCTTAGCTTCGAGGCGAACTAAAAGCCTAAAGCTCTGAGCATTTCCCTCAAATCCCCCACAACTTAGCG
>Ga0194060_10004084_pt1 | contig 10165 bp, 9 predicted proteins | sample SepL225m_MetaG_FD_163427 | JGI IMG/M metagenome (GOLD analysis project Ga0194060, IMG submission 163427) | Anoxic zone freshwater microbial communities from boreal shield lake in IISD Experimental Lakes Area, Ontario, Canada - Sep2016-L222-5m | ecosystem: Environmental > Aquatic > Freshwater >... | reverse complement strand
GGCAACCGCTGAGCTTCGATCGCGCGTCGAACGCACGACCAACATCTCGACCGTGCCGCACATCGTGGAGAGCCTCGCGGCGCTGATGTCCCGGCCGTCGCCGTCGACCGCCGAGGTGGCCGAGGAGATCGGCAAGGATCAGGTGCTCTCGGCGCGCGTGCTCAAGCTGGTCAATTCGGGATTCTGCGGCTTTCACAAACCGATCAGCACGATTCACCACGCGCTGGTCCTGCTCGGGCTCGATGTGGTCCGCACGCTGGTCATGAGCGCGTCGGTCATCGACGTGTTCGAGGAGATGAGCCGGTCACTGGCCGGGCTCTGGCAGCACTCACTGGCCACGGCCCGCGCGTCGACGGCCGTCGCCGAAAAGGCGCGGATGCAGAACGCCGAGGAGTTCGGCGTCGCCGGCCTGCTGCACGACATCGGCAAGCTCGTCCTGTTCGAATGCTTCAAGGCGGAATTCGTGGAAGTTCGGCGCCTCGTGGCCGAACGTGATTGCCTGCAGGTCGATGCCGAGCGCGAGGTGCTGGGCGTGACGCACGGCGAGATGGGCATGTGGCTGCTGCGCAAGTGGCAGCTGCCGGGCAAGCTGATCTACCCGGTCGGGTATCACAACAACTTTCACCCCAAGCGCGAGTTTGCCGACCGGACGGCGGTCGTTCACCTCGCGGACATCATCGCGCGCGCTCGCGGCATCGGGTCCGGCGGCGACAGCCGTGTGCCCGCCATCCATCCCGATGCCTGGACGATGCTTGACCTGACCATGGAGGACGTGGCCGACGTGAGCCGTCAGCTGGATGCCGACATGGAGGAAGAGATGGCGTGATGCTCGACCCGGCCGACGTTCTCGCGTCGTTGCCGAACCCTCTCGGTGTCATCACCGCCGAGGGCGAAGTAGAGTACGCCAATCAGGCGTTCGCGGACCTGTTCAGGCGGACCAGCGGGAACGAAGCCGTGGCTGCGGCCCCCGTGACCGTCTCGCCGCTCCTGCTGGCCCGGCTGCAGAAGAGCTGCAGCCGCCTGCGCAGTGTCGGCCTCCGCGCCCATTTCCGCTGGACACCCGAGGATCTCGCCGACGACACGTTCGCGGTCCACGTGACGCGGGCGCGCGAGGACCGCTTCGTCGTGCTGTTCGAGCGAATCTCGGAGATGGTCGAGGTCGAGGAGATCTACAGCCGCACGCGCAGCTACCTCGACGGCGTGCTCAACAGCCTCAATCTCGGCGTCATCGGCCTCGACGCGCGCTTCAACATCTCCTTCATCAACAAGGATCAGGCGGCGCTGTTCGAACGCACGGGCGGCGAGCAGTCGCTCTTCGAGGTGATCGGGGCGCCGGTGGCCTCGACGTATCTACTGCTGACGGCGACGCAGTGGGCGGACACCTACGAGCGGGTGGTCGAGGGGCGCGAGTTGGTCACCCATGCCAGGGTTGGCTTCCCGTGGGGTCAGCCGACGTCGTTCTTCGCCGTGTCGGTGGTGCCGCTGGTGGACGGGCAGACGCGGGTGACCGGCGGAGTCGTCGTCACCGAGGACATCACACGCCTGGTGCAGCTCGAGAACGAACTGGTCGAGAAGGAGCGGCTCGGCCTGGTCGGCCAGATGACCATCGCGCTCAATCACGAGATCAACAATCCGCTGACGGCCATCCTCGGCCTGGCGCAAATCTCTCAGGAGTCCGATCACCTGGATGACACGACGAGGCGCGCCATGGCGAAGATTGAGACACAGGCGCTCCGGATCGCGGACGTCACCAGGCGCCTGCGCCAACTGGAATCGATTCGCCTCACCGAGTACCTCAAGGACGGTCCGCTGATGCTCGACCTCAAGGCCGTCGGCTGCGTGGCGCCGGTCGCCGACTGACGGGGCGGGACCAGACCTTTCGACAAACGCCTGCGCTAACCGAGGTCGCTCCAGCGCACCTGGGTGTTGGCGGGAATCGAGCGCGCGGCGCGATGACCGAGGACGCGCGGGAACTCGCGAGCCTTGATCTCGCCCGTGCCCGGACGTTTCACCCAGATGTTGTCGTGTGACAGCACCGCTCCGGCCTCGACGTCACGGGTGGTGACAACGCAGGCGTAGGCAAAGTCAATCGTCGGCTGTTCCTCCGCCAGGATGGTCTTGGCGCCGCCCCTGGCCTCGAAGATGGCCCTGGAGCCCCGCACGAGATCGGCCAGTTCCGGAGGATCCATCGAGATCGCGACGTCAGGTCCCGGCCAGGTCCTGTCGGACGTGAAGTGCTTTTCGAGAATCCTGGCGCCCAGCGCCACCGCCCCCAGGCAGGTGTAATTGCCCAGCGAATGGTCGCTCAGGCCGACCACGGCGTCGGGAAACGCCTCGCGCAACTCGCCAATGGCGCCCAGCCTGACCTTCCCGTACGGCGTCGGGTACATCGACGTGCAGTGCGTCAGCGCATACGGCACACCCGCGCCGCGGAGAATCTCGACGGCTGGCCGGATGCTCTCGAGATCGTTCATGCCCGTGCTGAGAATCACCGGCTTGCCGAAGCCGGCGATGTGGCGGATGAGCGGGTCGTTGTTGCACTCGCCCGATCCGATCTTGTAGGCCGGCACGTCCATCGATTCCAGACGGTCGGCGGCCGCCCGCGAGAACGGCGTGGACAGATAGATCGCGCCGGCATCCTCGACCCGGCGCTTGAGCTCGCGGTCGTCGCGCTCCGAGAGCGCGCATCGCGCCATGATGTTCCAGATCGTGTCGGTCGCGTTGCCCGGCACGACGTCGTTCGGGATCATCTCGTCGTCGATGACGTGGCACTGGAACTTCACGCACTCGCAGCCGGCCGCGATGGCATCGTCGACCATCCGCCGTGCCTTGGTCATGTCGCCCTCGTGATTGATGCCGATTTCGGCGATGACGAGCGGTGGCTGATCGTCGGCAATCTCGCGATGGCGAATCTGCATGCGTCTCATGACTGGATCTTTCGAAGGATGGCGGTCGTCGAGTAGCCTGGCTCGATGGCGGCCCTGACCACGCGCCCGCCTCTGGCTTCGACGATATCACGGCCGACGATGGCGTCTTCGGCCCAGTCCGCGCCCTTGACCAGCACGTCGGGTTGAAGCGCGGCAATGACGGTGTACGGCGTGTCCTCGTCGAACACGACGGCCGCGTCGACGCAGGCGAGAGCCGCCAGCACCTCGGCGCGCTCGTGTTCCGGGTTGGCTGGACGGTGGGGTCCCTTGATGGCGCGCACCGACCGGTCGGAATTCACGCCGACGATCAGCGCGTCGCCGAGCGTCCGCGCGTGCTGCAGGTAGCGAAGGTGCCCGGGGTGAAGCAGGTCGAACACGCCGTTGGTGAAGACGACCGTGCGGCCGGCCTCGCGAAGACGCGAGACGAGGGCGAGGCCGTCGGCAAGCGTGAACACGGTTCTTAGGAGCGGTCCATGTCCGGTTTGAACGTGACGTTCGGCGAAAATGCCCAGCGATGCCGCGGGCGGTAGATGCCGACATCGTGAAGCCGGGATTTCACACGGAACGTGTACAGCAGGCGATGGTAGTCGTAGGGGAAGCCGTCGATCTTGTGGACGGCGACGTCGAGCTTGTAGGTGCCCTCGACGAGGTCCAGGCTGTCGATGACGAACGACGCCTCGGCGTCGCCGGTCAGACCGGCGGGGTTCATCTCCTCGAGGTACGTGTTCGTGCCGTAGCAGCAGACGCCGTCCGCGTTGAACAGGCCAATGCCGAAGACGAAGTCCGCGGTGGGCTGCGTCGCGCGGACCTTCAGCCGGATCGTGATCGGGTCGCCTGAATGGAACACGAACGACACCTGAGACTCGCGGTCCAGGAGGGTGACGTCGGTGATTTCCACCTCGCGCGAACCCCATCGTCCTTCGGTGGCCTGGGACATGTCCGATGTCGGATCGAGGGGCTGTTCAGCCGGCTGCGGCTGCCCGCCTGACGCGTCCGCCGGGCCGGGCCGGCTCGCCTCTTCGACGGCCTTCGCGGTCGTCGTCGCCAGCAGCCGCTCTTCGCCTTCCTCGACCTTCGTCAGGTACGCGCCCACGACCCGCTTGGGGTCCCCGTGCTTCATGCCGCGGCCGGCGTCCAGCCAGAAGGCCTCGTCGCAGAAGCGCTCGACCAGGTTCAGCGAGTGCGTGACCAGCAGAATCGTCTTGTTGCTGCGCTTGAACTCGGCGAACTTGTCGAGGCACTTGTGCGTGAAGCCTTCGTCGCCGACGGCCAGTACTTCATCGACGAGCAGCACGTCAGGGTTCACGTGAATCGCCACGGCGAAGCCCAGGCGCATGTACATGCCGGAGGAATACGTTTTGACCGGCGCGTCGATGAACTCCCGCAACTCGGCAAAGTCGACGATTTCTTCGAAGCGGTCGTGAATCTCGTGCTTGGTGAGGCCGAGCATGATGCCGTTGATGAAGACATTCTCTCGCCCGGAGATTTCCGGGTGAAACCCGGCGCCAAGCTCGATGAGCGCGGAAATGCGGCCCTGAACGCTCACCGTCCCGGCCGTCGGCTTCGTAATCCCGGCCACGAGCTTGAGCGCGGTGCTCTTGCCGGACCCGTTTCTGCCGATGACGCCGTAGGTCGAGCCCCTCGGCACCGTGAAGGACACGTCGGTCAGCGCGGGGAACGTCTCGCTCGGGTGGAGGTCGCGCAGGATGCTCCGCTGGAGCAGCGCGCTCTTCAGGGTGGAGAACTGGCGGCCGCCGTACCGACGGTAGATCTTCGACACGTTGACGAGCTCGATGGCCGGCTTCATACGGCCTCGGCGAACGAGTCGCGCAGACGGTCGAACAGCCAGTACCCGGCGAGGAAGAGGCCGACCGACCCGGCGCCCAGCGCGAGGAGCCACTTCCAGTGGCCGACGGGGCCGTAGAACAGGATCTCCTGGTACGACACGGCCAGGTGCGTGAACGGATTCACGTTGAACAGCACCCTGAACTTCTTCACGTTCTCCTGGAACCACGGATAGATGATCGGCGTGGCGAAGAACCAGAGCATGAGGACGTTGGAGAGCAGGTCGCGGATGTCGCGAAAGTGCACGGTGAGCGCCGCCAGGATCAGGGCGAGGCCGGTGGTGAACACCAACTGGATCACCACCGCCACCGGGAACCACAGCAGGTTCGCGGACACGTGCAGCCGGTGAAAATAGATCAGCCCGGGGACGAGGATCAGCAACCCGAGGAGGAAGTTCACCATGTTCGCCAGCACGCTGACGATCGGCAGGATCTCCGCCGGAAACAGCACCTTCTTGATGAGGTTGCCGCCGGCAATCAGCGAGCCGGCCGACTCGGCCAGCGACGAGGAGAACCAGTTCCAGGGAAGAATCCCGCAGAACATGAACAACGCGTACGGCTGTACGCCCTCGACGTTGTTCGGCATCACGGTCGTGAAGACGAAGGAGTAGACCAGCAGCAGCAGCACCGGGTTCACGAACGTCCAGAGGAAGCCGAGGACGGAGCCGCGATAACGCGCCTTCAGATCCCGGGCGACGAGGCTCTGGATGAGACCGCGGTAGCGAAGCAGCCTGGTGAGGTTATCGAACATCGCGGGACAGCAGACGGGCGGGACGGCAGAACGGCACCGTCACGTCGAGCGCCTGGGAATGCTGCCGGCCGCCTGGAGCCGCATCAGCGACTTCAGCAGCGCCACCCGGGCGCGATCGAAGTCCAGGTCCGCGGAGGGCTTCGCGAGGCGCCCTTCGGCGCGTCGTTTCGCGGCTTCCGCTCTGGAGACGTCCACGTCGCCAGCCCTCTCCGCAATCTGCGCCAGCACGGTCACGCGCTCGGGTTGCACCTCGGCGAACCCGAACGCGATCGCCAGGTAGTGCTTCTCCTGGCCTTGACGGTACCAGAGCGTGCCCACCTGCAGCGTGGCCAGAAGCGGCGTGTGCCCCGGCAGCACGCCGAAGTAGCCGTCAGCGCCGGGAATCTCCACTTCGTCCACGTGCTGCTCGTTCACGAGCGAACGGTCGGGAGACACGACCTGCAGATGTATGTGTTGCGGTAGCGCCATCAGCCCTCAGCCCTCAGCCCTTAGCCCTTAGCCCTTAGCCCTTAACTCCTGCCGCCTAGGCCGCCTTGCGCTTCTTGAACTTCTCGAGCACTTCGTCGATGCCGCCGACCATGTAGAAGTCCTGCTCGGGAATCTCGTCGTGCTTGCCCTCGACGATTTCCCCGAACCCGCGGATGGTGTCGGCAATCGAGACGTATTTCCCTTCGAGGCCGGTGAACGGCTGGGCCACGAAGAAGGGCTGCGACAGGAACTTCTGGAGCTTGCGGGCACGCGACACGGTGAGTTTGTCGTCTTCCGACAGCTCGTCGATGCCGAGAATCGCGATGATGTCCTGCAGGTCCTTGTAGCGCTGCAGAATCTGCTTGACGAGGCGCGCCACCCGGTAGTGTTCCTCGCCGATGACGCGCGGATCGAGGATGCGCGAGGTCGACGCGAGCGGGTCCACCGCCGGGTAGATGCCGAGTTCGGAAATGGCGCGCGACAGGTTCGTCGTCGCGTCCAGGTGCGCGAACGTTGTCGCAGGCGCCGGATCGGTGTAGTCGTCGGCGGGCACGTAGATGGCCTGCACCGACGTGATCGACCCGTTCTTGGTCGAGGTGATGCGCTCCTGCAGTTGGCCCATTTCCGAGAGCAGCGTCGGCTGGTAGCCGACCGCCGACGGCATGCGGCCGAGCAGCGCCGAGACTTCCGACCCTGCCTGCGTGAAGCGGAAGATGTTGTCGATGAAGAGCAGCACGTCCTTGCCTTCCGCATCGCGGAAGTACTCGGCGACGGTGAGCGCCGAGAGGCCCACGCGCAGGCGCGCGCCCGGCGGCTCCGTCATCTGGCCGTACACCAGCGCCGCACGCGACTTGCTCGGATCGTTCACGTCGATGACGCCGGATTCCTGGAACTCGACCCAGAGGTCGTTGCCCTCGCGGGTGCGTTCGCCGACGCCGCCGAACACCGACACACCGCCGTGCTTCAGGGCGATGTTGTGGATCAGCTCCATGATGATGACGGTCTTGCCGACGCCGGCCCCGCCGAACAGGCCGATCTTGCCGCCCTGCAGGTACGGCTCGAGCAGGTCCACGACCTTGATGCCCGTCTCGAACATCTTCAACTCGGTGGACTGCTGCTCCAGGCTCGGCGGCGCGCGGTGAATCGACCAGCGCTCCTTGGCTTCGACCGGCCGGTCCGGAAAGTCGACCGGTTCGCCGAGGACGTTCAGCACGCGGCCGAGCGTGTTGGGCCCGACGGGCATCTGGATGGGGTGGCCGAGATCGACCGCCTTCATGCCGCGCTGCATGCCGTCGGTCGGCTTCATCGCGACCGCACGCACGCGGTTTTCGCCCAGGTGCTGTTCAACCTCGGCAACCACGTCGATCGCCCCGGTCTCCTTCGGATTGTCCGACTGGATGCGGAGCGCGTTGTAGATCTCCGGCAGGTGCCCGGCCTCGAACTCGACGTCGACGACCGGACCGATTACCTGAACGATTTTGCCGACTCGCTGTTGTGTCTGTGTTGCCATCTTGTTGTCGAGACTCGTGGGGGCGCCGCTCGCCTCCTACAGAGCTTCAGCTCCTGATACGACTTCGATGATTTCGCGCGTGATGGCGGCCTGGCGCACCTTGTTCATGTAGAGCGTCAGGTTCGCGATCATGTCCCCGGAATTCCTGGTCGCCGTGTCCATGGCCGTCATCTGCGCCGCAAAGAACGCGGCGTTCGACTCGAGCAGCGCGCGGTAGATCTGCACCTCGACGTACCGCGGCAGCAGTTGGTCGAAAATCGCCTGGGGCGACGGTTCGTACCGGTAGTCGACGGCCAGGAACCCTTCTCCCGGAGAGGCCTTCTGGCTGGCTTGCTGGTCCCTTTCGACGTCGGCGCGCGCAATCGGCAGCAGATGATCGACGACGACGCGCTGCGTCATCACGGACTTGAACTCGTTGTAGATGAGCACCACCCGGTCGACCTTGCCCGAGACGAAAGACTCGATCGCGGTCTGGGCGATGGTCCGCGCGTCCGCGTAGCGCCGGTGGAAGAGGCCGATTTCCTCGAACTGCACCTCGAAGGCGCGCCGCACGAAGTAATCACGCCCCTTGCGCCCGACCAGTCCGAGCGTGCAGGGCTGGGCGCTCTCGTGCACGTAGGTGGCGGCGGCCTTGATGATGTTCGTGTTGAAGCTGCCGCAGAGCCCCTTGTCGCCCGTGACCACGATGACGAGGGTCTTGCTCTCGGGCCCGGCCTCGCGGGTGGCCAGGAGCGGATGGACCGACGGATCCACCCGGGACGCGAGGCTGCTGAGCACGCGCTGCATCTGCACGGCATAGGGGCGCGCGTTCAGGATGTGCTCCTGGGCGCGGCGCAGCTTCGAGGCCGCGACCATCTTCATCGCCTTGGTGATCTGCTGGGTGTTCTTGACCGAGCGGATCCGGCGCCGGAGATCGATTAATGACGGCATGGTGTCATGTCGCGTGCCGGGACCACTAGGCCGCCGTGGCCTTTCTCGCTGCGAAGTCGCCGGCGAATTCCTTCACGGCCGCGTCGAGCGCCGCCTTCAGCGGTTCGTCCAGTTGCTTCTTCTCGACGATGCCGCGGAAGACCTCGGGGTGGCGCGTCTCGATGAACTTGTACAGGCCCGTTTCAAACGCCCGAACGTCGGAGACGGCGACGGCGTCGAGGTGGCCGTTCGTGCCGGCGTAGATGATGGCGATCTGCCGCTCAACGGCCAGCGGCTCGTACTGCGGCTGCTTCAGGATCTCGACCAGCCTGGCGCCCCGGTTGAGCTGTGCCTGCGTCGACTTGTCGAGGTCGCTGCCGAACTGGGCGAACGCCGCGAGCTCCCGGTACTGCGCCAGGTCCAGCCGGAGCGTCCCGGCCACCTGCCGCATCGCCTTGATCTGGGCCGACCCGCCGACGCGCGACACCGAGTTGCCGACGTTGATGGCCGGACGCACGCCCTGGTGGAACAGGTCCGACTCGAGAAAGATCTGGCCGTCGGTGATCGAGATGACGTTGGTCGGGATGTAGGCCGAGAGGTCCCCGGCCTGCGTCTCGATGATCGGCAGGGCCGTCAGCGACCCGCCACCGAGCTCCTTGTTCAGCTTCGCCGCGCGCTCCAGCAACCGCGAGTGCAGGTAGAACACGTCGCCCGGGTAGGCCTCACGCCCGGGCGGACGCCGCAGCAGCAGTGAAATCTCGCGATACGACTGCGCGTGCTTCGACAGGTCGTCGTACACCACCAGCGCGTGGCGACCGCTGTCGCGGAAGAACTCGCCGAACGTGCACGCCGAGTAGGGCGCGATGTAGAGCAGCGGCGCCGGGTCCGATGCCGTGGCCGCCACGACAATCGTGTAGCGCATCGCGTCGGCTTCTTCGAGAATGCGCACGACCTGCGCCACCGTGGACTGCTTCTGGCCAATCGCGTTGTAGATGCAGATGACGCCGGTGTGCTTCTGGTTGATGATCGCGTCGATCGCCACCGCGGTCTTCCCCGTCTGCCGGTCGCCGATGATGAGCTCGCGCTGGCCGCGGCCGATCGGCACCATCGAGTCGATGGCCTTCAGGCCGGTCTGGATCGGCTCCTTGACGCCCTGGCGGTCGACGACGCCAGGCGCCAGGCGCTCAATCGGGGCGAATTGCTTCGTGCCGAGCGGCCCCTTGCCGTCAATGGGCTGGCCGAGCGCGTTGACGACGCGGCCGAGCAGTTCCTCGCCAACGGGAACGGAGATGATACGCCCGGTCCGCTTGACCAGATCGCCTTCCTTGATCTCCTTGAACTCACCCAGGAGCACCGCGCCCACGCTCTCTTCTTCGAGGTTCAACGCGATCCCGAACACGCCGTGCGGAAACTCGAGCATCTCGCCGGCCATCGCGTTCTCGATGCCGTGCACGCGGGCAATGCCATCCCCGATGGAGATGATGCTGCCAACTTCCGCCACATCCACGTCCACCGCGTAGCTGCCGATCTGCTCGCGGATGATCTTGGAAATTTCTTCAGCTTTGATGTCCATGCAAATCCCTGATTCCCGATATCCCTGATCCCCGGTTCAGACGCTCTCGACCAGACGCGCCTTCATCTTCGCCAGTTGGCGCGTCACGCTGCCGTCGTAGACCGTGCTGCCGATGCGCGCCACCATGCCGCCCAGAATCGCGGCGTCCTCGCGCGTCGTCAATGTGACCGCCCGGCCGGTGAC